>Ga0366816_1031_pt1 | contig 22608 bp, 19 predicted proteins | sample TotcelN113001K15_FD_207019 | JGI IMG/M metagenome (GOLD analysis project Ga0366816, IMG submission 207019) | Enriched cells from coal bed in the Powder River Basin, Montana, United States - Total cells N11 rep3 HSBNCT.N11.300.1.K15 ... | reverse complement strand
TTCCGACCAACCCCTCATATGGGGGCGGATTCTTAAAAGGATTCTCTCTTAATACTTCAATGAGTTCTTTTGCTTTACTGTCCAATCCTACTGACTTAAGATTTTTAATATCTTTTACAGCCTGCTTATCATAGACAATTCGATACATCTACCACTCTACCTCATCTTCCGATAAGCAATCTTCAAGTGGGGCTTTTCCACCTGCAACAATAGATTCTGCTACTCCCGGAATAGAATTGAGATATAATGTTTCCTGAATAGCATTCCAATCATCCTCGGATATAAGCACACCATTCTTTCCTCTGTTATTCGTAATGGTAATCGGCTGGCAGTTGGTATTAACATCAGAAAGTATCTGATAAATATTCTCTCTTGCTTTTGTTACACTAATCGCTGTCATGGTATCATCTCCTTTTATCTTCATTATAGTGTACGCAAAAGCGTACGTCAAGTGATGTTAGCTTTTTTATTATTCCATACTATTTATTTTCTCTTCCCGATATTTCGTTATGTCATTTTTTTCTTCACTGAACCTGGCGAGACACAAATATTTCAATTTGATTCTACCAATGTCAAAAACAACTCTTCACTATCTTCTAAGACCCGGAATCCACATCAATATGATACTCTGTCAAACTTCCTTCTTAACTGTGTTTTAATATAATCCACCCTCACAACCACTTAATAAATCCAGTTTTATCATTGCTGTTGAATCCACAGTTTTCATAAAATCTTAGTGTTACCCTCAAAGCTTTTTTCATCATAAAAAAAGGCTGGCATTTGAGTTTTTCTGTATTTGTGCAACTCTCTTTGAGGAAGTATTGGAGCAAAACCAGAATTCACCAAGTCCCACTGCAGATGTTTTTATAAAAGCTTTCATCTGATTCAATGTCATTTTTAATCGCTGTCTTTGAAATAATCTCCCCTCCTAAGACTGATAATAGTGGATGCTTCATAACTCCTATGGATAATGGGAATATAAAGCTTGTTAGTATATACATTCATAGTAAGTTATCCCCGATTACACTTTTAAATATATCCTCACCGAAGCTTGTTAATAAGGGTCTACCCATTCTTATAAAAAATGTACGGCTGCCGTTGTCAGTTCTTTCGGCCCTCAGATATACGGCTCTAGGCAGGTTTTCAGCGAACATGAGATATGAAAACTCAAATAAATGGGTAACAAATATGACTTTTACATTCATATCATACAATGCCGTTATAATATCCCTCGCAATTATTGTGCCATCCCTTTCGGTTGTTGTTGCAAAGGGTTCATTCATCAATAATAAAGAGCGGTGAGTAATATTATTTATAATATTATTCATCCTCTGAAGCTCTTCATCGAGTTTGCCGCTGTCCATGCCTTCATCTTCCTCTTTCGTAAAATGAGTAAAGATGTTATCGCTGATATTGCTGCCGAAAAAGGCTGCCGGAACAAACAATCCGCATTGCATCAAAATCTGCGCTATGCCGATACTACGCAAGTAGGTTGATTTCCCCCCCTGGTTAGCTCCAGTAATAATAAACAGGCATTTGTCGATGGCATTAAGATCATTGCTTACAAGATTCTTTTTATCATTTATAAATAGGCTCAGATCGAATAATCCTTCGAACACTAAATCTCTTTTTTCGCTTTCATACGGAAAAGGAAAGGTTACAACCGCATTCAGTTTTTTCAGCATAGAATGTAAATTGGTACATGCAAGGTAAAAACCTGCTTCAATGCATAACAGCTCGAAATAATGGAGAATATTATCGTTGAAATGATTAATAAGTCGTAAAATATGCACCAATCCCGCATCTTCCATTTCTTTTGCATTATTGGCAATGCTGATATTATCAAGCATAATTTCATTGTTTGCAGCCGGTTTGCAAAGCTTTTTGCCGGAGGTACTATTTAAAGTGCGGCTGGATATTTTTCTGAGAATATGCCCGCTGCCTTTCATTCCACTACCGATACCTGATCCGATTACCATCTTTCCGCCTTCGGAAAGAAACTTGAGGTCATCAATATGCTGTTTCACTTTCACAAAAAAATTATCCGTCAGAAATGCCGCCTGCTGATCGCAGAATTTCTTCATACCCTTTGAATTGAAATTCTTTTCCATCATACGTATGAGAGATCTGAGCCTGTTAAGGTTTACGACAAGCAGTTCCAATAATCCTGCCGAACTCCGGACTTTATAAGAAACAGAAACCATTTTTGAAAAGCTGGGCTGTGTGGATTGCCTGTAGTAAGCTGCTTCATTCAAGGTAGACGATGCAATATTATAAAAATCATTAATTGTAGATTTATTATTAAGACAGTCTTTTAATACATTTTGCCTGTAGATTATGGAATCAACATCTGTCAAGCTGTTTAAGGAAACAGTCTTTACAGTATTATATAGGAAGCTGTCATTCATAGCCATAGCCTTGAAGATTACATCTAAATTTAAGTCCATTATCAACTCGTCTGAATTGGACAGTTTCCTTTGAGCGAAATTTTCATAATTTTCATAGAGCAAATATGGTTTCATGTGCCGATACGCTCCTTTATCTGACTGTATGTCAGGTTATATTTTTCAACAATCGAGTTTGCATATGCACAGCCATCCGCAGGCTTTCTCACAATTTTATAGGTACGGGTAGTCTTCATGTCTGTGTTGACAGTCGCCACGAGACTTATTATCTTTTCACTGACTGAAACGAGTTCATGAATATGGGTAACATATAAACAAATGCAATCGACTGAAATGAAATATTCCAATATCTTTTTCCCCATCATATAAGCGTCGTGGGATGTTGTTGTTGCAAACAGTTCATTGATTATAACTACACTGCCGGCACTAACATTTTTCATAATATTTTTAAGCCTTATCAGTTCCTCTTTAAGTCTTCCAGCATTTTTATCCAAATTTTCCTCTGCTGAAAAGTGAGTAAAAATATTATCAACCGGGAAGAGTTCAGCCTTTTCACAGGGCACAGGACACCCGATGGAAGCCAGAAAGAAAATTTGGCCGAAAGCCCTTGCAAATGTGGTTTTCCCTCCCTGATTAGGTCCTGTCAATAAGAAAACCCGTTCTTCATCTCTTTGATAGAAATCATTTGGAACGACGGTAGTTGCAAAACCTGAACATTTATATGCCAATGCCAGATCATACCCTCCAATCACATTTACAGTTTTTTTGCATGATAAAGATGGATACGTAAAACGAAAACCTTTAAGTCTCAGCTTTCTGATGTATTCCTGGTAGGAAACATAAAACTGGATTTCCTTGTCGAAGCATTTTATGGCATTGTCAAGGAATTCAATATGCATTTCATAATATTTATCAAGCTCATTAAAAACGTCAATATTCATATTCCTTACAATTTCAAGGACCTTGCTTTCCAACGAACACATTTCCAAGTCTGAAAAGAATCTGATCTTATAGTCAAATACTGTCTCGTTTATATGCCCCAAAGTCCCGCTAATCGAAGCACAATAGTCTTCAACATAATCATCGGTTTTGACGATAGCTTTGCCGCATTCAATTTCAACACTATACCGGATATTAGAGAATTTGCTGAAAAGACTCTTTGTATCATCATACAGTCTTCCAAATTGATTGGATTTGTTATATTCAGTTAACCATTCTTTGAACAAATATAGTCCTTTAGACTTCAAATCCATTGATTTCAATGAGTTGCAGAGATTATTAATAGAATCGCAATACAGGTTTGCAGCATCCAGGACCCATTTCTTCCTTTGATACCGGTTATGGACCTCACGGCTGAAGCTGATAAATTCTTTTATTTTTTTCATTTTGGAGGCGAAAGTTACGATACGCTCATATACTTCACCCTTTTCCATCTCTTTCATGACATCCAGTCTATAGTTTATTGAAGAAACCTCACTCAAATTATGATAGAAAAACCTGTTAAGTCCGTATTCTTCTTTTCCTTCCAGGATCTCCCCGATGATTTGATCGAGGTTTAAATCCTTAAAATATTCAGGCATCCTGCAAACTTCGTCTGCAATCCTATCATCATTATTTTCAAATAAAATACTCTGATATTCCATATTACAACCACAAAGCCTCCGAAAGGGTAGTCTCCAGTTTCAGATTTTCCAGGCATATAAGCCTGGCCATTTTGTAAGCATCCGGCTTTTCCTTATCTCCACCTTCTTTTGTGAGCTGCTCAAGTCTTGCTGATGCAGCCGACTTGATTTTATCAATATTCTCAATATTGAATCTTGCAATCTCAATTTGGTTTTCCCAGTATTCTTTTTTTCTCTCCATAATGTCAATAAGTATATCCGGATCGAATCCATTATCGACAAGATGCTTGACATCAATCAACTTGACTCCGACAGCTTTTAAAACAAGTATCGTATTCAAAAGGGGCAACTGATCTACCGTGTAATATCGATAGCCGGTATCTCCGTCAGTGTAGCCGGGATTGAACAGACCTATTTTTGCATAGAGCCTCAATGCTCTGATGGATATGTCGAACATTTCGGCAACTTCGCCGATCTTTAAATGCATCTCCATTGCAACTCTCCTAATAAATTACTTCACCTGAAATAAAGCTTCTGTTTTATTGCTTTAATTTCAAGCTTTACAGTAAGTATAAACTGTGACCCATGTGTAGAGTCAAGTATAAATATAGCGTTTTATCGATAAATAACAAAAAAGCAGTTTCAAACAATACATCTCTTGAAAGTTCGTATAAAAAGAACTTAATATGGATCCAGCTAATCATACATATTACCAACTGCTGATTATTTAGCCTAATCTCCAGTTCACTCTTTCTAACAAATTTGCATTTCTGATATTAAGGGCCGTCCCTTTTTGCATCACATAATATAAACATTGTGAAGTAAAATAACTTCTGATTATGCTTATTATCTCTGCTGTGGCGGAGATAACTAAGTACAAATTGGATTATGAATTCTTATATGTAAGCAACTCACCGTTTTTTATAATGGTTGGTTTATATAGATCATAATCCTTGGGCTTGCCATTGAAATAATAATCTATTACCCGTATGTTCGCCGCGTGGGTAACGATTAAGACGTTTTTACCTATGTAGTCTTCCGCAATCATATCACAAAAATCGCAGCTACGTTTCATAAATTCTATAAAGCTTTCTGTGCCTTTGTCACCGTTTTTTATTGCTTGCCAAAAAAATTTCATAGAATCTGCAGTTTCAACAGTACCTTCAAACTCACCGCAGTTTATTTCGATTAGCCTATCATCGAACACAATCTGACCTTTGTATATAATTTCGCAGGTTTGACGTGCTCGTTTTTGGGGACTGCAAAAACACGCATCAAAACTAACACTCTTCAAGTTTTCAGCTTGCAGATGTGCCTGCTCAATTCCTGTTTGATTCAACTCAATATCGGTACAGCCGTTGAACTTTTTCAACAAGTTCCAATCCGTTTGACCTTGACGAACAAGGTATACCATAACTATTTATCCTCCCATTATATAAAGAATATGTATAAATAACTTTGGAGTATGATCAGATATTTTCACTCATTTCTTTGTCCTATTTATTCTGCCTATGCTTTGCTCTAAGACTTCGATAGATGGTAAACTATACTTAAATTCTTGCGGAATATCGTGCAATAATTTATACTCGCTTACGCCTATTGGTTTTGTCATATCTTTTAGTGAATATTCTGCAACAAGCTTGTTTTTTTCCTTACAAAGAATTATCCCTATCGATGGATTATCATACTCAGACTTAAGTATATTGTCAGCCGCTGTAAGATAAAAATTTAATTTACCGGCATATTCCGGCTTGAATTTTCCATTTTTAAGTTCAACTACCACATAACATCTTAATTTTGTATGATAAAAGAGCAAGTCGATAAAAAAGTCCTCGCCTCCGACTTCCAAATGATATTGATTGCCGATATATGCAAAGCCAGTACCCATCTCTAATAGAAATTTAGTAATATGATGAACCAACTGCCTTTCAATGTCTTTTTCGTCCATCCCTTCTCGAAAGCTTATGAAATCAAATACATACGGGTCTTTCATTGCCTCACTTGCAAGATCACTCTGGATTTTCGGCAACAAAGTTCTAAAATTACTCGTTTTACCTGGTGTGTTTTGCCGCTCAAACAGTCTTGTCTCAATTTGATGCACCAAAACATTTCTTGACCATCCGTTTTCAACAGTTTTTTGAATATACCAGATTCTTTCCTCTATATCTTTCACTTTTTCCAACAAAGTAATGTTATGATACCAGGGAATTTGTGCAAGCGCCTCTTGCACAAATTCTACTTCTCCATACTCCTCTGCAAACTTCCTCATATATTTCAGGTTTCGGGCGGAAAAACCTTTCAGGTCGGGGAATTCTGAAGATAAATCCCTTGCGATGGTATCAATAACTTTGCTTCCCCATCCTTCAGCTTTTTGATATTTAAGAATAATGTTTCCTATACTCCAGTAACGGGTGATAAGTTCTTTGTTTGCCGCAAGAACAGCCTTGTACCGCCCTTCACGGATTTCCTGTTTAATCTCCTGTAGTATTTTTGTATATTGGGCTAATTCTTTCATTTTGCAGCTCCTTTAACTTTTTTCACCATAGGCCTTTGTATTTTTTCATAATATATTATTCTCCTTGAAAATTATTAAATGTTTGCCTTACCACTCCATTCTAGTATAGGGTATTTATTTTTTGCCCATATGGTATATTATGTTAAATCACAAGTCAAGTATGTGCAAAAAATAGACAATAAGTTCGCTATATAAAACTAATGCGATTCAAAGGTTCAATTCAATAATACCATGTTTACCCATATGAAGGAAGTATGGATTTGGCGTAGTTTTCTTTTTTATACGGAACTCAAACAGTCACAAATTCGAACCCCTGTCCTCGCCTCATTTAAAATTTCAGGTACCAAAAAATCGCTTTTTCATTGTAGTTATCGAAGTTTGCATATAGCATGGTATCGACAGCACCGATTTTGAATCCACACTTATGATAGAATTTACATGCTAACAGGTTATTGTCTTGAGTTTCAAGCATTAAGCCATATAAGTTTTTCTGTTTAGCCCACTCAATAGCTTTGTTAATCAATGTACTGCCTATACCGTGACCTCTTGCATTTTTACATACAGCAATATCCTCAATGAATGCGTATTTATTCCAATTTCTTCGTAATCTAACTTGTCCAACACATTTATTTTCCTCATAGAATAAATAGACCACCTTATCAGGATTATCAATATATTCTACATAGTTTTCTTCATCATTCGGGTAACTTTTTAAATATGGTTCTTCATAGTATAATTCTGAAAAGAACCAAATGTCATTTTCGTACCTGGGTAAAATTTCTCCTACAACCATGAATGGTTCATTTGGTTTATTGATGTCTTTTAGTTGTTCTTTCTTCAATTCAACAATCATTGTCTACACCCCGAATATGGATTTGTAGTACCTTTTAACGGTAGCGAACCAGCTAAACTTTATATTATGCTTATAATATGCGTTCTTCTAACCATTTTGCAACGCCGTCATTGTCGTTAATGTCACAGATGTATTTGGCAACCGACTTAACTTCTTCAATGGCATTTTCTACCGCAACGCCAACACCGCAATTCTTTATCATTTCTAAATCATTTTTATCGTCACCGAAAGCCACAACCATATCTGTTTTAATATTATAATATTCGGCGACAGCCTTTACCGCATTCCACTTTACAGCGTTACGATTAGCGAATCTATATAAATTTTCGCCAGTATAACGCAACAAGTCGAGCATCGGGAAATTTGAAGCTATATGCTCAATAACGTGGGGATTATTGGTGACTAATGAAATTTTTAAGTAGCTTATATTGTTATTAAGCGAAAAATCAAAATATTTATAATGGGATGAATCTGTATCCGACGAATCTATTCTATTGGTGTAAGCAACAGATTCATTTATTGCGTGAACATATGAAATCTCAGGCTCCTGCAAGCATTTATTTATTAGTCGAGAAGAAATATCAGCGGGTATATCAAAACGAGAAATTATTTCTTCCCCTGCAAATGAAACCGCCCCTCCATATCCAATAAATATATCGGGAGTAAACTGGCCAAGAAATCTTGACGAGGCTTGTGTTGACCTCGCTGTTGCAAAAGCAATCTTTATTCCTTTATCTTGGTATTTCATAAGTGTGGAAATAGTATATTCAGAAATAGATTTATCACCTCGCAGAAGTGTATTATCTAAATCCGTTATTATCATCTTTATCATTATTTACCTCACATTATATAAAAAATCTCCAGTTCGCACTTTGAAACTAATGCAATTCAGAGGTTCGATTCAATAATACCATGTTTACCCATATGAAGGAAGTATGGATTATACGCAAGTTACATTTTTATCAGCCAAACACAAGGAAGAGACTACTTCTTATAAAAACTTGTTATTACGGTATATCCAAATAGTACCTGCATTACTGTTTGAAGTACCAGAAAATCGCAATATATAAAACTGTATAAATTGGGGGAAAGCCATATTGGATAACCATATATAGGCAATACATAATAAATTATCGCATAAAATCCTATTATAAAACTCGGTATACCCCAAATAAATAATTTTAAAAAACATATTGTCCATTTGCCCTCTTTCTTCGATTCCATCAGAAGATGCTCTAACCCCATAACTCCCCCACTTATCGCATAAAGTAAAAAGTGCAATGTGGTATAAACAACTATGTAACTGCCATCTGTTATTGCTGGATTCAGTTTCTTTACTGGGGAAAAGACTACATTTAAAATTATAAACAAAATAAAAGATAAAAAGTAATACCAATATTTAAGTCGACCACTTTTCATTCTTGATACCCCCCTTAATAACCAAAAAACGCCTTAAAATATGGATTTGTTAAAGTTATGTATTCTATAAAATTTTATCTAAACTTAAAATTCAATTTTAATACTTTCATTTTCTAAAGCTACACCTTTCGACCGTGTAATTTTCAATTTATGTTCCTCTGAAAATCCAATAGTTTCTCCGTGATTAAGTGTTGCGTTCATTTTAATAACATAACCTGCAATGTCTACTAAAAATTCATATAATTCGCTTGGATTTTTCTTTGTTCTAATAACTTCAATCTCATCTTTCCCAAAGTAATTTAGTCCTATAGTATACCCTGAGAACTGATTGCCATCTGGATATACCCCAAAATATACCCAATCTAAAATAGGAGGATTGCCCTCTTTTATATCTTCAGCCACTTTAGTGTAGAACTCAGGGGAAATAACTGTAGGGAACTGATACAATGCAATTACATTATTCAGTTTCAACATAGATGAAGCCAGTTTAGTAAATAATATACTTTGGTTAATGTGAGAGTCACCCCCCATTACCGAAAGTATAGTGTGTGCTTTATGTGACTCAGCAACTTCTACTGCTTCCTTCCATAAAAAATTATTTTTTGCATTATTAACTGCCTCATTATTTGGGACAGGTACTTCTATAAGCCCACATGCAACCTTCATGTCATCTACTTCAAATACCAATTGTCCTTCATCTGTAGGCTTTTCTGATATAGAAATTTCCCAGTCTCTATTAATATTTTCTATAAATGCATTCCATTCTATCGTTTTTGAATCAAGTAAAATGAATCCTATCCGCATTTCTACTTTGTTTTTAGCAACTTTCTTTTCTTCTCTCTTTTTATTAAACAAATTAAACAAGCCCATTATTTTTGACTCCTAATAATTTTTGCACAATCCAATTATAGCAACGATTTCCAATATGGTCAAACTATTGTTATGTTACCTATAGAATTATAGATACGTAACAAATAGACATTTTAGCCGCAGTTTCCGGCTTTTATGAACTGCCGATTATTAGCCAAATTCAAAGTTCGGTACAGCCAATCATAATTTAACACATCTTCATTAAATGTAAGTCGTAAATCCATTCCAAACCTCTACAAATATAAATAACCGGAACTTGAATTGATGCCGGTCAAGTACTAATTATAGACAAAATACGCATTTAACAAATAGCTTTTGCATCCGTATGGCTTCTATATCTCTTACCATTCTCTTACCTTTGCCCTAAAAAAAACCGCCTGCCATCTTTATCATTCTTTTCCAACACAATCATACCCCTTTTGACATCACTTTACAATAACTTACATGGAAATCTGCAAAAAAATATAACGTCATTACCGTTCAGTTCATATAATCTATTTAACTCCGCTCCACCCTCAGTCTACAGAAAACTTATCTGTCAAATTCCCGCTCTCTAACTACATAAAAATAGCCAATCACTTACTTTCAGGTATCAGGTTAATAACCAGTTCCCCATGCTTTCTTACTTTGACGCTGACCTCGTTTCCGGTAATAAATCCGGCATTTGCGAGCCACCGGCCACTTATGCAGATGAGCGGCATAAAATTATCTTTACTCGTTGACGGATAAAGGCATGAAATAGTAAGATATCTTGTTCTCATAGGTTTTCCAAGACCCCTTTCAATTTACGGAAACAGGGACGCTTTTGGTAAACGCCCTGCTTCCGCTATTATTGAAAGGAAAAATAACAATAGGCGCATGGTAGTTTTTATTTCTACACACGCGCCTATTTATTGAAAATAAAACAAATATAGTCTATAATAGGCTATAGGTTGCTATGGGAGCTATGCTCCGCGTGTGGTAGCGTCTTCTACCGCATGAGTCTCTGAGTGCCTCACACTCAGAGATCATGGCGACCTTTTATTAAGTTTCCTTATGTGTATATTCTATACATAATTATGGCAAATGGCAAGAGTTTTGTTCTATTTCTCCAACATTATAAATTTTGGAAAACATATTTACAAATAATTCATATACATTATTATAAATATTTCACAAAAATTTTTTTTCAATTTAAAAGGGACAGTCCCGTCGGCGTTTATGCCGCTGACACCGTCCCCTGTTTAATCCGGCTGGTATTGCACTCCTCTATTTCTTTGCGTGTGAGGATTTGTAGCTGGCGCAAAGGGTTTCATCATAAGGAGCACCGCTGTCTGATTTGGCTGCTGCACTTACTTGTACAGCTCCTAATGTGCAATAATTTGCATCTTTCTTGTTGTGAACACAGCTTGATACCGAACACATAATTCGTTGACAACTATCCATATTGATTCATCCTCCTGTTTTTTTGTCTTCTACTTTACTATGCAATTTTTAATGAATTCTATTCGTTCCAAAAAAGCCAGTTTCAAGAAAAAACAATTCCACAACAGGATCATATCAAAGGCTGCAATATCTTTTATTCCGGTACCGACACTTACATACTATTTCAGCAGCGGACACTTGCACCTGAAGCAAAAGTCATCCCTGATATCATTCAAGCTGGCGCAGGCATTGCAGAAGATAATGCTGTCTTTTGATTTATCATATTTCTCGTAGGAATTAAGTCCCTTGTGATGCCGGATCCTGTCTCCAACCTGATAATAGTTATACCTTGTATCGTCATTTTCTACACTGATTTTGTACTTTTTCCCGTTATCGCTTTGCAGGAAGACTGTAAATAAAGTATAATTCTCCCAATAATGATTGTCTCCGCTGGATCGACTCCTTCTTTTCTTCTCAATCTTCTTGTCAACCACTGTCCCATCCCAGGCTGTGCTTTTTTTTCTGCCTATTATTGTGAACAGTACTATAAGCAGGAACATCCCCCCGATGCCAAACCCTATATACAACGCCTGTGGATTTTCCATTTCAGTGCTGGTTTCCCCATAGATATAAAAGCCAATGACGGCGGCAGCAGCAATAACAATTGAAAAAATGACAGACCACCTGTTTGTGTTTTTTATGTACTTTGAAAATGCAGGATCATTGATTTTTGATGAAAACCCTATAAGACTCAAATATATCCCCCTCCTTATAAAGCTCGATTCCTCCCATCGGCAGGAAACCAGAAAACAAAGGCTCCCGGGAGGATGTCACTTGATTTTTATATTACTGTAAATTTATGCTTGCCGCCATCCCCCGAACAGGTGGTTTGCAATGATAAAATCCTGCAGAAATGTTACACTACCTTATATTGAAGACCAATTACCCGCCCCATACCCATTTCAGGCAGGAGGCTCTAAAATACTAATTGGAATACCAATTAATTTCTTTTTTTATCTTTTACCAGCAGTAGATTCACCAGCTCCATCTTGCTTTTGATATTGTATTTGGAATAAATGTTTTTGATATGCGTTTTAATAGTATTTTCACTTAAATACAGCTCGCTGGCTATCATCTTATAGGTACGGCCCTTCAAAAGCAGTGAAGCTATTTCACTTTCACGTTCAGTCAGGTTGCCTATCCTTGCAAAGCTGTCCATTGTTTTACTTTGCTCAACGGGAGACATCTCCGATAACACCGTTAAGAAGACATGGTTTTTAAGCAGGATTGAAAGCCTTTTGTGGAGCGGCGGAAGCAGTATCAGTATGACAAAAACCACAGCAAGAGCCACCACTGACGGGCTTATATTTTTAGCATCCGTGGTGGTAATTGCCATACCCAGCATGCCACCGGCAAGCACTCCCAGCACATTTGCCGACAGCCCCATGCCAAGAATCCTGGCCGGATTCTTTCCCAAATCCAGCATTTCTCCCAGGATGCTCCACCAAAAAAGATCATATACGCCACAGGCGCCCAGCATCAAGGTATTAACCACCAGATAAGCTGCAGCCGACCTGTCAAGTACCATAAAGAAAATAAAGGAAAAGCCTATCATGGCAATGGCCACATATAATATGTATGTCCGGCTGATTCTCCCCGGAAGGTTTTTCATAATATAAAGCGCGATAATATACGGAACGGCCCAATACCAGCTTACAAGCCATTGAAGATGTCCAAAGGCCGGGTTGGTCACCTGATACATAAGTCCTGAATTTATGGTGATGATGACAATAAACAAACACAAAAAGATAAGCGGTCTTACAGGGTTTACAACATTTATTGGGGCTGTAAGCTTATTTGGTTCAACACATTTCTGTGTCAGATCTGTCTGCTCCTTATCAGGCAACAGGGTGGCAGACAGAAAAGCCAGTACCAGCATGAGCAGTGACATGGCCAAACCTAGAAATGGCGACAACAGTATTGCAGTCATATTTAGAATAATCATAAGTATGTTGGAATAGATCAGTCCGTCTGCAGCAGTCTTCATTCGTTCACTTGAAGGTGTAAAACTCTTGAAATAGAAGCCCCAGGCAGCAACACAGCCACTTGCAAAAAATGACATCACAGGTAGTGAAATGCTCCAAAGGATAGAGGGTGTGAAGAAAAAAAGGCAACTGCCCATAATGCAGAGAATAATGGAGAAGAGCATCAGATGCTTTGCAGCCTTCATTGTTTTAATTATGAATCCGCATATTAACAGGCCGGCAAATTGTGCTGCCATTGTCCCATAGATCATGGAATACACATCCATATCATAGAGGTCTGCAATGGCATATAGAACCTGTCCTTGAAAGGGGAAGGCCAACAGCCAGGAAAAAAACAACGAAAAAACAACAATTGATAAAGTACGGTTATCTATAGATAAAAAACCCTTGCCAAGTGGCCCCATGCCAATGTTTCGCCCCCTTACAGATAACTTCCGCCAGCCTTTGACGTATTTTATTATATTTTAATACACTTATTATTACAAGATAATAGCTAAATATGATACAGGGCCGTAGCAAAATCATATTTTGTTACAGCCCCTAATGTTCTTTAAATCCTAAATGAATTTGTTTGATTCTCAGATCAGTCGTTCCGTGATTATTTTGGCTTCTTTACCTGTTTTGGTTTTTTCGTTTCCTTCTTAGGACTCTTATCTCCCATTTTACATACCTCCCTTTTAGAAATATCAAAATATTATGGTGTATATATTCAATAGGTATCGGGAAAATCCTTTAATTACATAAAAGTTTTTTTGCAAACCCCTGCCGTAAATTTCTCAAAGCTTCAATAAGGCTTTTCACACAATAAAAGGTATGAACATTTTTGTTGTTTTCATATACTCCTCATACTCATGGCCGAATTCAGCAAGCATGTCATTTTCCTCACGCTTTGCAAGGCGGACATACATACCTGCCATTACAGGATACAGTATGAGCATGGGCATTGTTGCCCATTCGACCATCATCCCGAGGGATAGAAGGAGCAGGCCGGTATACTGGGGATGACGGATATATCTATATACTCCTTTCTTTACAAGAGAACCTTTTCCCGTTTCCTTTGACCAGTACTTTTTATAAATGTTGTACCAGCCGTTTAGTATTAGGAATAAAGCAGCAACGGCGCATCCTATATTTATGTACATGCCGGTGAAGCCTATTGAAGAAACCAGGGTGTGTCCCCAGAGGATGCCTTCCGGAAGATTTTTTCCTGCAATCCAGGAAATCACATACATACTGAAGGGAACACCATGCATTTCAAAGGCAAAAGCAATCAAAAATGCAATATATGTCCTGGCGGGCTTTTTATCCATCTTTTTGTAAAATGGGATAAACAAGAGTACCACACTGTACAGCGCAACAAAAAACAATACTCCAAACCAATTGTGAAAATGACTTTCCAATGTTTCCATAAATCAATTATGTTAAGTAAAACCTGCAATATGCTATTACCTGCTTAACTTAAGCTCCCCCTTTTTTTGATCAGTTAGTTGCAAGACAAACCTGCTTAACTCCTATATTTGTGAATGTACTGGCACCAGTCTTTATAAATATCTTCCTCTGATTTTTCAAACACCTCTTCATAGCTGCCTTTTCCTGCTGCAAAAGCGACTACTTTATCCCAACCGTATGTTTTGTCCAAATACTCAATGTATTTATAAGAAAAGGAATATCCTCCCATTTCACCAAACTTCAGTCCGTTTTCAGTATGCATGTCCTTCAACGTTGGTGCAGTCATCTGCATAAACTCTTTCTCATCGGGTATTTGTTGTGAAAGATATGTTGCAAGGCCATTATCCCAGAAATATGATAATTTAGGATTTATTTTGTAGTTAATGGAATGTACCAGTTCATGAAGAGTAGCGTTCAGTATGGTATCATGAGTATGACTGCTTTTAGTAGGCGTATATGGTGATATCATCATTATATTGCCGTTATGGCTGTCTCCTATGTGCCAGGCGGGAGCAAAGGTAAGTGTAATAAAGCCTGCTTCTCTTATAGCCAGCTGTTTTTGCGATTTATACAAATATACATCGGTAGGATTATCACTTTCAAAATTCATTTTTGTACGAATCTCTTCCGACTTGTTTTTCAGCAGCTCAAAAACCTCGTTTGCTCCTTTTTCATCTCCTGCTTGATAATACAGATTTAGATTTTTGTCAGTTATGGTTTTACTCCATAGAGGCTTGGGGAAAAAAACCGGCAGCGTCTGGACAATAACGAGAGCTATTATGCAAGCTGCAATTACCAATACCTTCCTTAATTTGCTTTCCTTCTCCATTTTAATTCAATCTCCCTTAACTTGTTTATATTGAGTACACAAACTGGAAACAGCTCCATTTCGTACCCTTGCTATTAATATAACAAGCTATACTTAAATGGAGCTGTTTCCAATCTTAAATCCATCTTAAATTTATGCTATCTTTTGGGAATATGGATGATAAATTCACATCCAAGATTTTCATCGGTTTTCAGACTGATTTTTCCGCCATGTGCTGCAATGATCTTCTCAACTATGGCCAGTCCCAGTCCTGTGCCGCCTGTTTGTGAATTTCTTGCACGATCCGCTCTTACAAAGGGATTAAAAATATCATCTGCAATCTCAGCCGGTATTCCAATACCGTCATCTTTAACTTCAATGACAATTGTATCATGCTGCTCCGATAACCCAATAGTTACTTTTGTTCCCTCAGCATTGTATTTTACGGCATTGGCAATAAGATTCTGGATCACTCTATCCATCTGACTTATATCAAGCTCAACAAAAATCTCTTCTTCGGGTATGTAAAAATCATAATAAAAACCGGCATCATCAAGAATTGGTATGACTGCACCAATTTTCTCTCTCAGATATTCACATATATCAATCCTGACTTTGCTTATTGTATATTCCGAGCTATCCATTTTTGACAGCTCAAACAGATCGTTAATTAAATTGTTTGACCGGACACTGTTCTCATAGATGATTTTTGTATAGGCGTCCAGCTCATCCCTTGATAAGTCAGGTTTGCCGCGGCAGAGCTCCGCATAGCCCATAACGCTGGCCAGAGGATTCTTCAGATCATGAGAAATATCAAGCACCAGCTTTTTACGATTCTCCTCAGACTGTTTTCTAAGATATATTTCCTGTTCGATTTTCTGTGCCATTGCGTTAAACGAATCTTGCAGCTCACCAAACTCATTTTCAAGATTCAAGTCTACCCTGGCGGTATAGTCCCCGTCTTTCAGCCGCCGTGCACTGCTGCAAAGCATTTTAAGAGGGTTTACGATACCTATGGACGTCAGCTTTGAATATATAACAGTACTGACCGCCAACAGTAATAAATAAAACAGTACAACAGAAACAATTACACCTGCTACATTTTGCATATCTTTAGCAATAAAGTCTTTATTATACCCAATGTCCAAACCAATTCTGAGAGAAGTCGGAAATGTGACCACCAGCCAGAACTGCTCATTAGAATTATATTCAATACTATAGCTGTATGGGATCCCAATGCTTTTGCTCTCAATCAAAAAATCAGTGAACTCTGCAGCGGTAAGCTTATCTTTTGGAAGGGTGTTCAATCCCCCGGACAAGACAACCACGTAGTTGGTATCAATCACCTGTACACCGCCGCCATTATCAACAACCGATGTTATGTCAATGCTTTTATAATCATCCCTCATCAGGCTCTCGGCAGTATAATCGTTCTTTATTAGTGTTTTTGATACGAGATCACTCGCAAACCCTAAGAGCATCAATGCAAATAAGCCTACCATGATGGATATCACAAACATAAGCAAATAGTTTATCAGAAAACGGTTTGCAATTTTTCTCTTCATAAACCGCCCTCATGTTTATAAAACTTATATCCGATGCCTCTGATGGTTTTGATAAATTCTGGATTCCTGGGGTCAGTCTCTATCTTGTTTCTGATATGGCTGATATGCACCATGATGGTGTTGTCGTCGAAATAGGCGTCCTCATCCCACACTGCCCGATATAACTGCTTCTTTGTAAAAACCCTTGCAGGGTTCTCCATAAGGTACTTCAACAGCATGTATTCCTTGGCATTGAGTTCCACGAGTATATTATCCTTATATACAGAGCAGCTTTCCATATCCAGAATCAAACCGCCATATGCAATACTGGACGAGGCCTTCGGCTTTTGTGCCAGGTATTCATGATTTCTTCTAAGCTGTGCCCCAACTCTGGCAAGCAGCTCCGCCATGCTGAAGGGCTTTACAAGATAGTCGTCCGCGCCAATCCCCAGACCCAGAAGCTTGTCCATCTCGTCGCCTCTGGCAGTCAGAAATATTACCGGAAGGCTGCTAGACTGCCGGATTTTCCGCAGCAGATTAAAGCCATCCAGCCGCGGCATCATTACATCAAGAATGGCAAGATCAACAGCATTATTTTGTATAATCTCCAAAGCCTCAATCCCATCCTTTGCGGCAAGAACCGAGTACCCCTCAAGCTCCAGATTCAGCTTTATAAGGTTTCGTATATCATTTTCATCCTCAGCGATCAATACGTTTATTTCATTTTTATGATCACTCTTCATTCAAGCAGGTCCCCTTTTTGTATTTTCACATCTGTTGAGAATAACAAAACCTGTTTATTTTCCTATAGCTGACACTTGAATTGTCAATTAATGATATCAGATTTTTCTCATATGTTCAATGGACCGGCATGTAATGACCGTTATTTCCTCATCTTGCAGTAATTCATCGACTGTCGTGTAATATTTGGGAATGAAGTATTCGTCCGCTTTCTTTCCCGCCAATGTATGATTTGTATCAGTTACTGCAACCAGCTCGGCAAAAATACCTCACCGGCTAATACATATACGCTATTTGTCAATCTGCATTTGAAGCGCTTTTATTCGTTCAAGCAGCACTTCTTCAATATTCATGGCATATGGTTCTGCAAAATCAGAGCATATGGATTCATATCCGCCTTCCTGCAATATTTTCGCCGTGGGGATATACCCAATCCAGCCGTTTACATACCCTAATACCATTGTGAATCCATTCGCAAATAATCCCCGGATACGCACGCCCAGCTGGTTGCATATTTCCCCCTCCAGTCCGATGATCCGGAAACTATCGGATAAACTCATCACAGTCGCCAATATTTCACCTTGAACAATATCTGCGTTTTTCAACGTAAATTGCGTTTTTGGTTTACCGCTCAAGGGAAGTATGATTTTATCGGCAATGGACTCAATGGAGATCTCCAGCTTTTTCATTCCTTTTTGAATAATATTATAGGTATCATTTTCCAGTATCCTTCCGGTTAAAAGCACATCACTATAATATGTATCTCGGTATTCATCATCGGCTACCAGCACGGCGGGGTTAATATCGGCGCCTGGGCCCTGTAGGAACATGGCCGTAGCTCCCGGGAATCTTTTTTCAATTTCTGCCCTTGCTACTCCGGGGTAATCCGCTGAAATGCGTGTATTACTAGGATACAGCACAACAGGATGGCAGGGACAGCTGAATATTACGGCTTCGACCTTTCCATCGGTGTTTTTTATTGTCAGGGCATATGTCAGCCTGTCGATCTCTTCTCCCGGGTTTGGCCCTATTGCAATACCGTTAGGTTTTTTTTGCCTCCTGTTCATACCGATATAGGTTTCGCCCGTCCCAACCTCCATAGTGCCTTCCTTTAAAGAGGACATACAATTGCCGACGCAAAGCAAAATCTTTTCCTCCATCAGCTTTCGGAACCTTATAACACTGTCATAATCAGGCGTTCCCTTCTCAGTGTCCGACAAGAGACATCCAAAAGGCGATGCCCACCTGTCAAGCCCGCCCGGTTTTCTTAAGATAGTTGATGCTGATCTCCACGCTTTCCAACTGCGGCCTGATGCCGCCATCCTGCTCAACGACAGCCCATTTCATCCCTGCCGCATCGCATGCGCCAAGGATGCCCTGAATATCCATTATCCCTTCACCAACTTCAACCGAATACCGTTTTCCATCTTTGTTTTCATCTCTGGACATGTCTTTTAAGTGGATCATCTTGATCCGCGTTGAATTTTTATTCAAATAATCAATCGGGTTGACTCCGGAAAACGCAGCCCAGAAAGTATCTAGCTCAATATAAACGAGTTGCGGGCTTGTGTTTCCGATGATAATATCCATACCGCTCATATCATCAAACCGGTTGAATTCATAATAGTGGTTATGATAATGCAGTCTTATTCCTTCTTTATGACACAGCTCCCCTATTGTTCCGAGGGTTTCTGCAAACCGGAAGTAATCATCCTTTCCCTTGCGTCTTTCCGGCGGCAGCCTGGGAATGGTCAAATCCTTCAGTCCAAGCTTCAATGCAAATTCCAGTTCCTTGCCCGGGTTGGCCTCCATATTGTCAAGGGAAACATGCGTGTTTACTGCTTCTAACCCAAGCCCTTCCAACATTGCCCCAAGTTCTTTTGTGGAAAATTCGCCGTAATTGAAGAACTCTACGCCTTTATAGCCCATCATAGCCACTTTTTTAAGCGCCCCGGCATAATCTCTTGCCGTTTCATTCCTTATCGTATACAATTGCAAAGCGATAGATTGTTTGTGAGCCATTTTAATTCCCTCCCTATAGTACTGCGGCGAAAACTTTTACATTAAACCGGATTCCCGGCTGTTTCCGCTGCAGTGTTATTTATTGCCGTACGTTATTAAAGCGTAACCCCGTTAACTCCAAAAGGACGCAAAAAATAGGCGTCCGTCCAGTTTTCTCTGTCGTCAAATTGATTGGGACCTGCAAAAGGCAGGACTTCTCCCCGTACATCATGATGCGGTCCCAATAGGTTGTGCAAGGAATTCACCATTTCAATTTCAATCCGGTTGCTTCCACCATGAACATAATGTGTGATGTCAATTTCATAAGGCCTCCATATGATATCTCCCGCTTTATGGCCATTAACCCGCACCGTTACCGCTGTTGCGTTGATTTCATCAAAACGCAGCAGGCACCGTCCAATGTCCTTCACATCCAGATTCACCTGTTTTGTAATTATTAGTTTTCCGGTATAGAATGGGTATCCCTCCGCGGCTGCGTTTACTTCAAAGGATGGCTTGCCTTGCGGGATCAGGCTGAAAATACGTTGATCCTCCATTTTTACCTTAAAATTGCCCAGGATGTACACGGCTTCAACCTCAGCCTTTCCCTTTCCGCAGTAAGCCAGTTCAATGATATTTTCACCCTGTACAATATAGCCGCCGATTGCCACCCTTTTAAAGCTTATATCTTTCCAGCAGCCTATATCGTGGTACTCCAAGGCTTTACCGTTTAGTGAGATATGGAAATCTTCCGGCCTCTCCATGACCAATTGTCCGCCGCTTCCATCCCATCCCTCCACTGTAAAGGTATACTTGATGCAGAAATTGCTGGAACCAACTTCCCCGTTTTTTATTACTTCATATGCCTGTATGCACGGTGTGCCAGGGCTGAATCCATTCCCATCCAAAGCATATTGGCAGTAATCCAGAACCAGTGCATTTTCTTCCCCAACATCCAGCTTCCATGAACCTGCCAGAGGTATACACCGTTCAGTGTGAGCGCCGTTCATGCCGGTGTCTTTCATATCTGCGGCATCAAGTCCCGGTATGGCAGTCCGGGAGGACTGGACGTGAATCAGAAGAGAGCCGCAGGGCTCAAAACAGTATTCAAATGATGTGCGGCCGTTTTCCTGTACCGCTGTGTGTTCTGTTACACCGCCGGTCAGGGGATCAAGAATATTTACCTTTCCCTGCTCTCCCAGCGTTATTTTGACCTTGTATCCCGAGGACGTATCGTTGTTGCAGAAAAAATATACCGGATTTCCATCGCAAAGGCGTTTGTGATAGAATATCTTTTTCGCAGGGCTGCCGTTTTCCAGTCGGATCTCCACCTGGGGCTCCAGATGACTCCGGATGCCCTGGAAAAGATTGTAATAAGTAACAGGTATGGCACCCTTCAGGTTCTCCCTGATACGTCGCATATCCTGTACTCCATCCACATGGGAAGGGTATTCCTTCATCACAAATACCCGCCCTCCCTGTGCAATGAAATCCTTTAAAAGCTTCAGGGTGCTTTCCCGCAAGGTCAGCATGGGCGGCAGCACTACGGCCTTGTAGCTGCTTAACCCGACCTGGAAGTATCCTCCGGAAACCGCGCCGTGTTCTTCCAGAATCCCCTCATCCCCCAAGTCGAAATCATAGTGATTTTCCATCAATACCCATAGTGTTCTCTCAAACTCCTCCTGCAGCTTATCCGTTTTGGATTTGTCCATAGGCGAAAACAGGATAAATCCGCTCTCTATCGGATGAATGACCAGAATGCCCACGACCCGCTTCCCCTGGCTCAAGGTATAGGAAAGCCTTGTCTGGTATCCCGCGAAAATGTGGTTGTATTCCCACCAAGGCTGCTGATAGAAAAGGTTCGGCGGGAAATCCCTTTTCCTGACCCCACGCATGCTGTAAAGGGAAAGATGGGGATTGATGATATTCACGCCATTGACAAAATTCCAGTTGGCAATCCACTTCTGTCCTTCAAATGAAAAATCCTGTCCCGCGCAGCCGAAGGTTTCGCACAAGGCCCTTTCCTTCCCGAACTGGTTAACGACGCTTTGCAGCTGCTTTTGCGTTACAATATCATCTGCCGTCGTTCGCTTCAGATGGTCAATTCCCGGATAATGCATGAAGACATAATGCTGCATGGCGCTTCCCAGTCGCTCCAGGCTCATGGTAATCGGGTCCTCCGCAAGATAATGGCCGGTGTACTTGAGACCATGCGCCTCGCACCACTCATAAACTCTTTGTGAATAGTTCCTGATGAACAGCTTGTTGACCAGCTTGCGGTAATCAAAGCGTATTTTTTCATACCCTTTCAATGGATAAAAAAGCGTGGGAAGATGCTCCAGTATGTCATACCCGTACTCCTCCATGAAAGCGTCCCCAAAAACCTCGCTCCACGGCAGTACATTCCTGCGCCCGCTGAACCTGCCCCCATACATCAGGTAACCCGGTTCGTCCGTGAAAATGCCCGGGACAGACTTCCCGAATACTCCTGCAAACCGGCTTGCATACTTTTCATGGGTGGACGCGATAAAAGCTTCTGTGACCTTGGGGTTTAAAAGATCTACATAACTCGTCCCGTTAAACCAGGGATACTTCATCGGGGAAGTCCAGCAGTAAAAGAACAGCAATCCCGTTTTTCCGGATAAACAGGAGGCATCATCCCCTGTGATTTCCCTAAGCTCTTTAAACTCAGAACCCGGCTGGTTGCGGTGGGACGGAAATTCCGAGAAAGCTTCCTTTTCATATTCCCTGACTGCTTCATATACTTTTAGTATCTTTACCTCATCCAGCGGGTATGGTATTGCACCCTCCGAAACAAAAAGGGCTTTTTCACGGTACTCCTCGCTCAACCTGGGCACTTCTCCCCCTGCATAACCGCTTGGCCACTTGTCCTCATCATAGAGCCATGCGCCCATCTCCCTGTCGGTGGCTT
>Ga0366816_1029_pt1 | contig 22784 bp, 16 predicted proteins | sample TotcelN113001K15_FD_207019 | JGI IMG/M metagenome (GOLD analysis project Ga0366816, IMG submission 207019) | Enriched cells from coal bed in the Powder River Basin, Montana, United States - Total cells N11 rep3 HSBNCT.N11.300.1.K15 ... | reverse complement strand
GGATTTTGCGTTCCATAATTTTGTATTCAACACTTACAATGTCCGAATGACCGGCAGCCTGCATTAATTGACCATATGTTACTCCGTTATGGGCATGATCGGTAAACTTTTTTATAATATCTGGATTCGGAGGAGTGTCAATCATTTCCCTAAGCAACCTTGATATATGAGCCGCACTAACTCCACATTCTTCTGCGTATTTATTTATAGACCTATCACCTCTGGCCTTATTAAGATATTCCACAAATGATCTTTTATCAAATTCCACAAATACCACCCACCTATATACGTACTTCATCGTGGCATTAACCACAATCAACATTATTATACATAATTCTTTGACTGCAGTCAATGTTTTTGTGAATCATAATTTAGCTATTGACTGCAGTAAACGGCTATGATAAAATGTTTACTGTAATCAATATTGATTAGAGTAAATGAAGAGGAGGACGAATCCATGGAACTCAACAAGGTTGAATTAAAAAAATTGTTGTACGAAAGATTCAATGGTAATTTCACTAAAATGGCCAGAGAACTGAATGTAAACGTTGCTCAATTATATAGGATACTAGAAAATAATAGCAATGCCGGTTCAAAATTTTTTGGTAAATTAATGTCTTGGTGTAAACAGAATTACGTGGACCACGGCAAGTATTTTTTTTACCTGAGTTGTTAGTGCAGTCAATGGGCCAGAAAAGAGTGTAGAATGAACGAGCTTAAGTTAATCAACCACAACGGAAAATACGGTATCGACAGCAGAGAAGTGGCGGAAATGGTAGATAAAAGGCATGAGCATTTATTGAGGGATATAAATGGATATGTTGCGATACTTGAAAAAGCTACTGACCCCAAAATTGGGGTGAGTGAATTTTTCATCCCTCACGCATATCAGGATAATACCGGCAGGACATTGCCTTGTTACCTTCTCACAAGAAAAGGTTGTGATATGGTGGCAAATATGTTAACCGGCGAAAAGGGAGTCTTGTTTACGGCAGCATATGTCACTGAATTCGAAGAGCTTGAAGAAATAGAAAAAGTAATAAAAACAATCAACCCCAACCTGAATCGGAATGGCGACACCGCATCCCTGATTATTGCGCTCCTGAAGCTTGCAAAAGCCCAGGATATGCCCAAAAGCCAAATAGGAAAGATGGTAAAGGAATTTTTTGTAGCTCAGGGCATGGAGGCGCCCGACAGTCTTGTATTTATTAATCCGTGGATGCAGGACCAGATGCAGTTACAGATAAATGTTTTCAATGTGGGAAAGTGAGGTCAGAATGGACGGGTTAATAAAGATCAACAAGATGACATCAATGGAAATTGCAGAAGTCACAGGGAAAAGGCACGCCGATATCATGAGAGATATCCGCGACGAAATTGAAAAACTTGAAGCAGGCGGCATAGACGGTGAATGCAAATTTGCGTTATCCTCATATGTCACAGATCAAAACAAAGAAATGCCTTGCTATGAGCTTTCCAAGGAAGGCGTATTGCAGTTAGCAGCACGCTATGATGCGGTTGTCCGGGCGAAGCTCATTGAAATAGTCACACGGCAAGAACAGCAGTCGAAAGTACCCCAAAACTTCGCCGAAGCTCTTCGTCTTGCAGCTGACCTGGAAGAGGAAAAACAAAAAATCTTGACTGAAAACGCACAACAAAAACAAATCATTGGAGAACTAAGGCCGAGGGCTGATTATACAGACAAAATCCTCAAGAATAAAGGATTGGTCACCATTACCCAAATAGCCAAGGATTATGGTATGAGCGGCCAGGAAATGAATGACCTCCTTTATGATCTAGGGGTTCAATACAACCAAAGCAGGCAATGGTTACTCTACTCTAGGTATCAAGCCAAGGGATACACCCACTCAGAAACAGTTGATATTGTACGCAAAGACGGGAGTCCGGGTATTACAATGCATACTAAATGGACGCAAAGAGGTCGATTGTTCATATATGCTTTACTGAAAAAATCTGGCGTCCTTCCTGTAATTGCGCAAGAACAAAATGGAAACCAAATCAGTTTATACGAGGAGGTCTAATTATGCCAATTCCATATAAAGCCTATGGCTGTAAATTCAAATGCGGCTGCCATCACAGGGAAAGCTTCAAGGAAATGGAAGGTCACGAGAAACAATGTTGGTACAATCCGGAAGTCAAGAGGTGTGCAACAATTATTTTAATGTACAATCCAATAACAACCAATGCTATTACGTATAGTTTTGTAAATGATTCTTTGACGAAAGAACTGCAATTAAGTGGAGGTTCATTATTACTAAATTTTGCACTTGGTATAGGAAGACCGGTAAATGGTTCAATTATGCAGCTTATATACAGAAATGATACATTTTACATATACGATGATGGCAAATTAGTGAAAGAGATTACATTAACAGCATTCAAAGCTTTAATAAGTGCTACTGTTACTGATATTGATGATTATGTTGTAAATTTCGGATTCGTGTTACATCTAAATTACCAAAGCGGATGCTATTTAAACTGTAGTTTGGCATGGGATTAACTGCGCAATAGGTCAGATATGAGGATAATTACATATTACCGACAGTATAACTACCGCACAATATGTTGGAAATTATGATACTTTAAAAAAATGTTGAATAAAGCAGGAAACTACCTTTTTTAATTGAATATATGTTATTAAAAGAAGGTGGTTTTATTTTATCGGAAGAATATATTTTTAATAAAGACGATTTACCTAATTCTGGTATTATGGTTTCGGATACTGGAGAGATTATAAAACCCCACTATCCTATATTTCCAATATGTACAACAATTGATAAAAATACAGGTGAAATGAATTTGTTGGGAACAGGTTTTTTTATTACTGGAGAGGGTTTATTTGTTACCGCAAAGCACGTAGTCTTGGAAAATTTCCTTGAACAACCATTTAGACCACATGAAAATTTAGCTGCTGTATTTTTCATGGAAAATAATCACTATTTGGTCAGAAGTACAACTAAAATTGTTGTTAACCATGTTGCAGATTTAGCATTTGGATTGCTGGCTAGTTATACAGATAACCAAACTGGTCAGATTTTACGAAATAAACGTTGTATACTTGATATCAGCGAAGTAGGTATTGGCGATATGGTAGCTACTTGTGCCTACCCTAAAAGTAAATTTTTTTTTATTGATAATAAAAACATCGCATCGTTTAATACAAATTATGAGCTCGGAAAGATCACCCAAATGTTCCCCAATGGTAGGGACAGAAGATTGTTACCTGGACCATGTTATGAAACTAATATGATTATCAAAGGCGGAGCGAGTGGTGGACCTGTATTTAATAAAAAGGGGAAAGTTATAGGGGTTAATAGCACAGGTATAGAAGGTACTGACATTTCATTTGTGTCTAGAATACACGAAGTTTTATCAATGTGGCTACCAGAAGTAATTATCGGTAACCAAAAAGTTGAAAAATTAACTGTATACGAAATGTATAAACGCGGCATTGTGGAATTGTCAACTTAATGCGCAATAGGGTGCATGAAATATACCTCACTATGCTTTAATGACTAGTTTAAAACTACTACCTCTATTTTTTATCGATGTTTAATGTTAAAATATAGGAAAAATATCAGGAGGTGTTTAATTATGAATGAATTAGTTTTTGTTATGTCAAAGGTTGAGGAGATGAAGGATGTTGGGATTGATACAGAAGGTCTGAGAAAAAGCATTGATGGCACCAAGGCAATCATACATATAGAATTTGTTAAAGATGAGCAGCTAGTTTTACTTGCGAGAAAAGGTGAATTGAAGTGCCTAAAAAATGATGAATTGCACCAAGCTTTGCATAATAAAGAGTGGGAAGGTGAAAATTGGGACAAAGAACAACCATATTGATCTATCGCTCTATCGCATAATAGGAAAATGGTACGTAATAGAGAGCCTTTAAAGTAAGGGCTCTTTTGTTTTGCTTATTTTTACTTAAGAAGGGATGTGGGAGGATGGGTGAGAAGGAACCAGTCAGCCCACCCATACTGCAATTCAACCTTTAAAAATTGAAATTTTTGTATTTTGGTCATAATTGGGACATGTTGTGTCCAAAATGTGTCCAAACATGAAAATCGGCTCTCGGAGAAAATCCCGAGAGCCTTTATTTTCTGGTACGCCCGACACGATTCGAACGTGCGACCTGCGGTTTAGGAATTCCAGGAACGGTATCTTAGGTTATGTTGGTATATCCCTGTAAGTCTCTCCATATATTGCTTCTACGACTTTCGTATGTTAGCACTTCTCTTGATGTTTTACCCTATCCCTTTTTAGTTGCTGTATCAATTGCTGTAGAATACTACTCTTCTTTATCAATCATTTCAATCTCAATTTCATCTTCTTGAACAGTAGCCTCAACTTCTACGTAAGACCTGATAGGTTCATAGATTGCTATATCTTGATTAATTGCTTCAAAACTTACTACAAGTGCATAATTTGCTTTAAATGCAGCATCCCAGCCTTCATGTCCTCGAACAGCGATACAAAAGGATTCTCTTAAATGATGAGATTCTATAATTGCCCAATCTTTCTGAATAGTCCCTGCCCCTCGCCTGAAGCCATCAGATTGTCCTCTGTCAGAACGGGTTCCAATAATCCATGGTATGTCGCCTTCATCATTAATAATACTACCAGTCTCAAACATTCTTCTTCGGAATGTTTCAGGTTCTTCTCCCAATCTACTGCTTTCCCAGTCAAGCCATGTGGATAAATATCTTCTAATACTTCGTCTTGTCCTTCGTGGTTTCGCTGAATAAGATAAGGTTACTTCAACTAAAATATCAAAATCCTCGCCAATCTCACGCATCTCTTGGGGAATAGTAACTTGATATATATGTGCTTCTCTGGTTCCTATTTCTTTTATATCATTGGTAATCAGAGTAACTCTGTATTCATTGTTAGTAGTTGCACGCTGCAAGTCAGGTATTCCATAGCCAATATGCCTAATTGCAGTACTGTATTTATCGGATGTACTATTCCAAGCCCATTCTGGCCATCTAGCAGACTGTACTATTAATGCTCTGTATAAAAGAGATGGTTCTGCCGAAAATAGTCTCTGCAACTCAGCAGCAATATATGATACTTTTGGGGTCGCAAATGATGTTCCGATAGCATCTTTTGAATAGGCTGGTCCTGGCGGTGATGTCCTAATTAATTCAGGACATATTTCTGATGGGGCAGTAACATATATTGGAGTAGTACTATTAACAGCACAACTACCGCCATATTCTACAACATCAGGTTTTATAACATCCCATATACCTGGCCCGGAACGTGAAAATGCTGATGGCTTATCTTTACCACCTAATGATTTTACATCATGTTTCTTATATTCATTTATACATACTGAGCCAACAGTCAAGGCTTGTAAACTTTGCGCTGGATTTGATATTCGGCAGCAATCCTCAAGCAAGTATTCTGGATATTTCTTTCCTGAAGACAACATTTGTTTTATGCCTGGCATTTGAGTGTGAGTACTATTTCTTTCAATATTACCAGCAGATTGAATAAATAGCACATCGTTTTCGTAACTTAAGTCATCCACTGTCGCTGCCCAGGATGACATATGCTTTAATCTGCAAGGAACCCTAGTTCCAATTGAATGATTAAATACCTTTGTCTTATCCTTGAGATTTTTATGATAGGTCTCAACTATCCTACTGAGTAACTTTGATGGTTGTAGATAGTCTGGCATACCGTTGTTATTATCCAGAACTCTAGCATTTCTTATCCAGCAAGGTAACTTATAATTACCTGATGTAGGAATACCGTCTGGATATAATACCGAACCTGCAACTCTGGTGCCATGACCGCCTCCAGGGACAAAGTCTGAACTATCATTAGTGTGTTTAAGGTAACAGTGAGAATTTGCAGAGTCTATGGCTTGCTGGATATATTTATGCTTCTCTTGTATTCCACTATCAATAATACATACTTTTGGAGCACTGTTATCAGGTGGAAGTATCTTAATAGTAGACTGGGCAGAAGTGCCTTCATTCAAGGTTGATTCAGGCACTTGGATTTTGTCAGGTAAAACAATTTCAAAGATATATCCATAATTGTTAGCAATGTCTCTTAAACCTTTGCCATTAATCTGTACTCTGGCAGTAAAACTATCGGGAAGCTCAGTTATACTCTTTTCGTTATCAAAGCAATCAACAATAGAACCGCTGTATATTCCAATTATTCTCTCAAGTTCCTCTTCTCTCTTAATTTTAGTTTCATCCCACTGTATATACTTTTCATCGCGATTTCTTTTCCACCTATTAACTTTCAACTTAAATTGTTCGTCTGATTCATCTTCATTTTTCCTTGGATATTCAGGGAGTTTTATCTTTCCAGAGCACTCAACACCGATGTCAACAGTATATACTTGGTCACTTTTTAAGGTGCTCCAAATTTCGTAAAGCTCATCAGACAATATTCTTTGAAGTCTATCAGCTTCCTGCGCTAATCCAAAGATTTTTGCTGCCCCACCTTTTCGTGGTAGGTTATTCATAAAGTTATCGACTTCTTGATTGAATTTTGCCATATCGATTTCATCAGTAGAAATGATAATAAAACCTTCCTCAAGCTCACTGACGATTTCAAAGTCAAATGCTGACCGTAAGAAGTCAATATCAACCTCTGGGTCTATTTGTAACAATATGGGAATACCTCCGGGTATAGGAGGCAAGTGGTGCTTTGCTCTGTCATCTTGTCTTTGCTTCCAGAAACGAGACAGTTGAGTAGATTGACCTTTCAAATAGTTCCCATGTGATTGACGGTTAATTTTATTTTGTTTCGTCCTATCATCTTCACTTCCGCCACCATGTAATTTGGGTATACCTTGGTGCTTTAGAGGTAAAGGAAGATGTTCAAATGAGTGATTACTACCCTCCATACCTGACCCCTCTTATTTCTCTAGAATTTTAGTGTAGCCTCTCCAATTGCTCTATCAAAATGTTCTTTCTCTACTATAAGCTTATTATCAAGCACCGATATCTTAGCTGCATTCTGTGCTATTGAAACTATATTTGCAGACGAGTAACCTTCAAGATTCTCTGCAATGCCGTCCCAATTAATATCCTCTGAAGTACCAATTGATGAAAGTGTCATTTTAAGTAGTGGTTTAATCTCTGCCAATGTCGGCAGCGGAACTTCTATAACATCATCAAATCGTCTGAATAATGCTTCATCAAGTGTTATTTTCAAATTGGTTGTGGCAACAACCAGGCCAGGAGAATCGTATTCATCAAGAAGCATTAATAGCATATTGACTATTCTTGGAACCTCACCAACATCTTGACTAGTCACTCTTGACTTCGCAATAAAATCACATTCATCTAGCAATAAAACTGCCGGGTCTTTTTGGCAGTAATCAAATACACTTCTTAAATTTGATGCAGATTCTCCAAAATATGATGATATTAAAGAATCAAACCTTACTTTTAACAGTGGCAATCCTAAGTTCCATGCCAATCTTTCTGCACTTAAGGTCTTACCACAACCAGGAGGCCCATATAACAAAATCTTCCTTTTAGGTGACAAATGGTACTTTGATAGTCGCTCTTGTGCAGAAAACTCACTTTCTATTCTTTGTAGTCGCTCTTCAATTTTTTCAGGTAATATCATGTGGTGTTTTAGTTGGTTTTGAGGAATATATGAAACTAATGGCATATTATTGCGCTTACTTACTGGAAGTTGACTTAATCCATTGTTTATAAACAGACTGTGATTCTGGGAATGCTTAGTAGGTGCAGTGCTCTTTGATATCTCTTCTAAAGAAGCCGCCAAGTTCGCATGCCCCTTGGTCTTTTCCTCATCTATTATCAAATTTGCTATTTGCTTCAGGGATTTCAAATCTTCTGAGAAGATAGCCCTGAATAACCTTTTATACAGTTCGCTGACCATGATTTACCATTCCTTCTATAGATATTATTATTCTACCAATAAAACCTAACATAATCCATCATTATATTTCGACAAGCTTTGTCATATTATTTGTAATCCATAGATTCTCATAAATTTACTCTGCTCCTTTCTCCCTAGTTGGGCATATGAACATTATATACGTTTATGCTGCTAGGGTAAGAAGATGCATAGACCATCGTTATTTCCTCAATATATAAATATATACATGTTAATTATAACATTGGAATCCTTATTATTAAATAATAATTATTGTTAATATGGGTGTTCAAGCGATGAACGAATGTAAGAATATACATATAAACTTACATTGACTAAATCATATTCTGGTCAAAAATGCCGGAATCCCCTGGGCTAATTTTCACAGCCTGCGCCATACCTGCGCTACAAGGCTTCTGGAGGCTAACGAGCATCCCAAAGTAGTACAGGAAATCCTGGGGCATAGCAATATTACTTTGACACTGGACACATATTCTCACGTGTCATCGGAATTAGCCAAAGCTGCAATTGCGAAGATCGATAATCTGTTTGATATACAAAAAGAAATCCCCTCCGATAAGGAAGGGACTCAAGCATAACTCTCTGTTGTAGCCGCTCGGGACTGGTACTCCCTAGCGGTTATTTTATGCACTTTTCTACCCGGTTGCTGTAGGGTTGCTGTAAATCAGCTTTTTGCTGTACTACTGCAATCCCTGCAACCCTTGGTATAACTGGTACGCCCGACACGATTCGAACGTGCGACCTGCGGTTTAGGAAACCGACGCTCTATCCTACTGAGCTACGGGCGCGTATATTAACGAATTATTATTCTACATTGAAAAGTGGCTTTTGTCAACCCCCGTGCGAAATCAAAGCTATTGACAAATAATAGAAGAAGGAGTAAAATCTATTTGTACTTATACGTATAAGTGGGTAAATTATGATGAATGAAAAGAAAAGTATCTCAAGCCGTGATGTTGCAAGGGAAGCTGGAGTATCACAGGCTACAGTTTCATATATTTTAAATGATGTAAAGAATGTTAAAATAAAGCCCGAAACCAGGGCTGCAGTTATAGCTGCAGTAAAAAAGCTCAATTATCACCCCAACGAGATTGCCAGGGGAATGAAATTGAAAAAATCAATGTCCATCGGTGTTGTAACCCACCGGAATGTTACCAACTTCTATTTCATGAAGACTTTGGAAGGCATCAGAGATGGGCTTCAGAAGAATAATTATTCCATAACGCTGCTTTTCAATAAGCCTGAGGAGGCAGCTGATGCTGAATATGTACAGTATTACAATTCCAACAGGCTGGATGGCATAATATTTGCATTTGCTGATATTGATCCTGACATGGCTGACTACCTTACAGAGAATGGAATTCCTTTTGTACTGGTAGATTCCATCCACTCAGACCGGGATGTTTACGAAGTGTGTACCGATCATTTAAGTCATATTCCAAAGGTTATTGAATATTTTATCTCAAAGGGTGTCAAAAGAATTGGGTATGCCGGACCAAACCCGGCCAGAATTTCGGACAGCAGGCTTGAAGCCTTTAAAAGAGCTATTTTGGAATATGACCTTGATATAGATGAGAATTTGATTGCTACCAGTGACTTTGGTGACGATAATATATTTGCTGCAACAACAAAGCTTTTATCCTGTAAGAAGAGGCCGGAGGCTTTGCTAGCAGGCTCTCCACGTTTCGGCATAATATCTGTAAAATGTTCGCAAAGCCTGGGTGTAAAGGTACCGGAAGAGCTTAAGATAATTGCTCTTGGCACATCAAATTTTTTCAATGTCACATTTCCATCTTTATCTGCTGTTGAGCTTCCTCTATATGATATGGGTTTTACGGCAGCAGAAAGGCTGATTGACTTAATTACAGGGCATGAGGTTGAAAAGTCGAAAGTTTTGCCCTCGGAGCTTGTTATAAGAGATTCCAGCTAAGATTCTTACTTTAAAACAAATGGAGTAGCCGTCCTCTGATAGCTAGGGATGGGTTATAATGAATTAAAATTTATACGTATAAGTGAGGCGCTGCATGAAAGGTAAACAACTGCTGATAGACTTTATAAAAAAACACTCGCGTAGTTATATTGTGGGAATCCTTATTTTGCTCACCACTTCCTTCGTCAATATGACCATACCCAAGATACTGGGAAATATCACCGATGGGCTCAACAGCAGGAATATGCTTCAGCAACAGGTTGTGAGACATGTTCTTCTGCTTCTTGGTGTTGTGCTTGCGGCATTTGCCTTGAAATTCGTATGGCGATATTTGCTTATAGGTAACTGCAGAAGCCTGGAAGTATACCTTCGGGATCATCTCTTCAAGCATATGCAGACGCTTCCTTTAAGCTTTTACTCCAATAACAAGACAGGGAATCTTGTAGCTTACGCCATAAATGACGTCCAGGCTTTGAGAATGACCTTCGGCTTCGGCACAATTCATGTACTTGACGGGATAGCGGCAACGTCTATCTCAATATACTTTATGGCTGATACCATAAATCCGTCATTGACGCTGATGGCTCTTGCACCTGTTCCGATTGCCGTTTTCATAATGGTATTGGTGGGTAAGCATATCAGGGATAGGTTTAGAAAAGTACAGGAAGCTTTTGCAGCCATATCCGACAAGGTTCAGGAAAACATTTCCGGAATCAGGGTCATCAAAGCATTTGCCCAGGAAAAGGAAGAGGTGGATAATTTCCTGAAGTACAGCAAGCAAAGGGTGGATACCCAGATGAGCCTTACCCGCATATCAGCTATGCTGGGACCATGTGCTCAAATTTGTTTCGGTATCAGCTTTCTGCTTTTTATTGTTTATGGCAGCGGTCAGGTAATTAATGGTGTTATCACTCTGGGTGATTATGTAGCTTTTAATTCCTATATGATGGCTATAATGGGGCCGGTTATGAGCATCAGTCGTATCATCGATGTTCTTCAAAGGGGAATCGCTTCATACAAAAGGCTTAATGAAATTTTCGATACACCAGCCGGAATTGCCCAATTTGAGGGTGAGCCGGATATATCCGATATTCAGGGCTGCCTGGAAATCAAGAACCTTAATTTCACTTATCCGGGCGCTGGAAAAAGGGCTTTAAAGAACATTAATATCAATCTGGGTAAAGGTAAAACCCTTGGAATTCTAGGCAAAACCGGAAGTGGTAAAACTACACTGGCAAATCTTTTGCTGCGGTTATATGATGTGGATGATGGGCACATTTTATTGGACGGAGTGGATATTAACAGCATTCCGGTGGATTTGCTGAGGGAGAGTATCGGATATGTGCCGCAGGATAATTTTCTTTTTTCCACTACTATCCGGAATAATATAGAGTTTTTTAAAAATTTGTATTCTGATTTCGAGATTGAGCAGGCAGCAAGGATTTCTGGAGTATATGAAAATATTGTATCCTTCCCCGAAGGCTTTAACACTATAGTTGGAGAGCGGGGTGTTACACTGTCCGGAGGTCAGAAGCAGAGAATTTCAATTGCCAGGGCTCTGGTCAAAAAGCCTTCCCTGCTAATTCTGGATGACAGCCTGTCTGCCGTGGATACAAAAACAGAGGAAGAAATACTTACAAATATCAGGGAGCATCTAAAGAAACGAACCGGGATAATAATATCACACCGTGTTTCCACTTTGAAATTTGCAGATGAAATAGTAGTGATGGATAACGGAAGAATAACGGAAAGAGGCACGCACGAAGAATTGATGCTGCTGGAAGGTGCATATTACAGCCTGTTCCGGGCACAGAATGAACAGGAGGAAAGTGCATGAAAGCAGAAAATGTGCAGGATGAATTCACAGTACAAAAAAAGAAATTCAGGTTTATGCGGTTGATGGGCTATTTCAAACCGTTTGTTCCATTACTGCTCATTAGTGTTGTTCTTGCTTTTCTGGTAAATGCCGCAATTCTGGCAAAACCATATATCATCAAGCTGGTTATAGACGATTATATTGTTGAGAGCAATTATGATATGCACAGTATCTGGCTTCTGGGGCTTTTCTATTTTCTGATGGTGTTCTTGGGCTCGGGTCTGGGTTATTTACAGACCAATATTCTTACATATGTAGGCCAAAAAATCATGTTCAATATAAGAAACCAGATTTTTGAGCACATACAGAAGATGTCCATGAGCTTTTTTGATAAAAATTCCACCGGCAGGATCCTAACCAGGGTTACTAATGATGTAGAAGCTTTGAATGAATTGTTTTCGGGTGTAATGGTGGATTTGATCAGAAATATCATAATGCTGGCAGGAATTATTATCATGATGTTCTCCCTTGATGCCAGGCTTGCCTTGGTAAGCATCAGCTGTGTTCCGATAATAGCTGCTATTATGGTGGTTTACCGTATTGCAGCAAGGAAGAACTTTGTCAGGATGAAAGGCCTGCTTGCGAAAATCAACGGCTTTCTGGCGGAAAACATATCAGGCATGAAGCTTGTCCAGATATTCAACAGGGAAAAGGAGAAGTATGAGGAGCTTCGGAAGCTGGATGGGGAATACTTCAAATGCAGCCTGAGGGAGGTTGTCTTAAATAGCTTCAGCAGGCCGGTGGTCGATATTGTAAATAATCTTACCATAGCAGTGCTTGTTATTTTTTGCGTGGGCAGAATTCTGGAGGGTTCTCTTGAAATTGGAGTACTCTTTGCTTTCATAGCGTATATCAAGCAGTTTTTTGAGCCCATTAGCGAGATCTCGGAAAAATATACAGCCATACAGTCTGCCATTGTTTCTTCAGAGAGAATATTTGATGTACTGGACAAACAGGATACCCAGGAGAATATGATTTGTGGAAAGGAAACAGGCAGGTTCAGAGGCCGGATAGAATTTGAAAATGTCTGGTTCGCCTATGAGGGTGAGGGATGGGTGCTGAAGGATGTAAACTTCAGTATAAATCCGGGGGAGACGGTGGCCTTTGTAGGCGCCACCGGTTCAGGGAAAACAACTATTATCAGCCTTATGATGCGCTTTTACGATATTCAGAAAGGCCGGATATTGATAGACGGACGGGATATAAGAGAATACAGGCTTAAGGATTTGAGACGGCAGATAACCGTAGTTTTACAGGACATTTTTTTGTTTGCCGGGGATATCAGGTCAAATATTCGCCTGAATAATATAAGTATTTCAGATGAGGATATTGAAAATGCAGCGCGTTATGTAAGTGCCGACAGCTTTATTGAGTCACTTCCCGGGAAATACGATGAAGAGGTAAAGGAAAGGGGCTGTACCTTTTCGGCAGGCCAGAAGCAGTTGTTGTCATTTGTTCGTGCGGTTGCCTTCAATCCTGCGGTACTGGTTCTTGACGAAGCTACGGCCAGCATAGATACAAGTACTGAACAGGCTATACAGGAGGCCATGTCAAAAATCTCCCGCGACAGGACTTCTGTAATCATAGCCCACCGGCTTTCTACCATAAGAAATGCAGATAAAATCCTTGTGATGTACAAAGGCAGGATCCGGGAAACCGGAAAGCATGATGAGCTTATGGAGCTTGGAGGCCTATACTGCCGTCTGTACAGAGCACAAACCGAGACTTAGGAAAATAGAACTATTTGTGTAGTGTAAAAGCAGAATAGTGCGCAATTTGAAAAGAGTGCGCGGTAATGAAAAAAGGTGACAAAAAAGGAACGTCCCCATTTGTCACATTTGTCAACGCTCTTTTCAGGATAGTGCAAATCATGACCCCCTGTCGCTGCGCGACATCCCCCTACCGAGGGGGAACGAGGGTAGCTCTAAGAATTGGAACAAGATCAGCTCTGAGAATTGGAACAAGGTAGTTCAAAGGCATAGCATGCCTTGTGCTCCCTAATAGGGAGCTGCCCGTTAGGGCTGAGGGTATTGCGCGTTCTTTTATATTGTGAAATGCGACAGTAATGGACGGTTCTCCTCTGTCGCAAAACATATCATTACCGCGCACTATTCTGCAAAAGCGTACTTATCTAAGACTATTGTTTTTATGCTTTTTAGTACTACAGCGAAACAAACATTAATTTATCGGCATTTATGCGCCTTACAGAAATATCGCGAACGCTTTAATGCGCTATTTCTGTAAGGATAATTAAAATGTTTCGCTGTAGTATTAGTTACTTTGTAGAAAATTAAGTTTGCTTCTTATTAAATATTGGCTGCTATATGCCGATATTCTTATGAGAGTACGTTTTCCGGGTAAGCTCCTTAAAGAACTGTCTGGAAAGCTATCATGGAGGATACAATGCAATTTGACAGATTTTTTTATAAAAGGCTTTACAAATATCTGGTATGCTTTTTAGTAGCGGCTGTAATATTTATATCTATGCCATTTACATCATTTGCAGCATTTACAGCATTCTCGGCAGGTTTGACTGCAAGTCCCGTCCTGCCTCATTCCGATACCCAGGTGATGCTGGAATGGAATCCGGTTGCGGGGGCTATGATGTACGAGATACTCAGGGGAGGTTATCCTATCAGGACCATAAACCCTGATGAAGTACTGGAGGCTACCAAATATACCGATACGGGATTAACTCCTGATACGGTATATGTTTATCGGTTAAGAGCCTATCTTGACATTGCCATGCAGAAGGAAATAGCTCTTACATATAATGAGTATGCAGTCAGAACCACTGAAATGATAAGTCCCGATGGTTTGGTTGCTATTTATGATATCAATACAAAGAAAGTGAAGCTTTCCTGGGAAACTGCCTCTGTGGCAGCTACCGGCTTTGTAGTCAGGGTTGAGAACGGTTCTGAAGATATAGTAACAGAGGTTTACGGCATAAAAACAGTTACATTCTCATATACCGGAATCAATCCTGTCAGCTTTGTTGTCATTTCCAATGATGGAGATGGCGGTCACGTCTCGGCTGCTTCCGAACCGGTCACAGTAACGCCTTTGGTTCCACCGGCTGTAACAGCTGAAGCTTTTTTAGGAGTATCGTTTATTATGTGGGACGACTTCCCCCAAATAGCTTATTTTCAGCTTGAACGGGCTAAATGGAATGGGACTTCATGGGGTTCATGGATGCCTGTTGCAGCATTATTTATGGAGGGGCTGGCAATGGATTTCCCTGACTCGGGGGGAATATACAGATACAGGCTTGCTGCCAAAAACACTGGAAATTATGCGGGTCACAGTAACGCATCGGCAAATGTGGCATGTCCACGAGCTCCGACCAATCTGTCTGCCACTATAGTGAACAATAGCAGGATAGACCTTGCATGGACTAACACACCGGGAAATGAATCAATGCTGGAAGTATTAATCAAGACCTCCGGTGATGATTATAGTTCAATTGCCAGCCTTGATAAATCAGCAACAAGTTATACAATAAACTTCCCTGTTGAGCTGGGCGTAACTTATACCTTTGCAATAAGGGCCCGGGAGTCGGAATATAATTATATCATCAGCCCTGAATGTCCAGTGACGGCTTTAATGCCTGGCGCACCGTCCAATCTCACCTTGATTGCAGGCTCAAAGACCAGTGTTACATTGAACTGGACGGATAATTCCAGTGCGGAAGAGGAGTTTGTAATAGAGCGAAGAACCGGCTCGGGAATTTCAGTGATTGATAAGGTAGCTGCAAATACTACTTCCTATACAGATAATACAATTGTTGAGGATAATACATATACATACAGGGTGTGTGCATCCAATTCCCTGGGATTGTCGGTGTATTCAAATGCGGTTTCCATTTCTGCAAACAATATAGTTATGCCCAATGGATTGACAGCAGTTACGGTTTCGGCTTCCCAGATAGACCTGACGTGGTCATATCCGGGAAATGGGAAATATATAACGTTTATAGAAAGAAAAACAGGTATTGATGGGATCTGGTCAATAATCGGTACAGCAGCCTCCGGAATGTATACATACAGCAATAGTGGTTTGGAAGCAAACACCCAGTATTTTTACAGGGTTAGAAACTCAATGGGAGCCAGTATAATCAGTCCGTCATATCCGAATAATGATGCAGGCATCGGAGTGTACACAATGCTCAGGGGATTGACACTGGCAGGTGAAGCTGTATCCGGCGGCAGAATACTGTTGCATTGGTCGGGAACATCAGCCGGCGCCGATGTGGCTATTGAGAGAAAAATGGCCAATGGAGGCTTCTCTGTACTTGCTGTGGTAAATACCTCCATGGATGAATGGTACGACACAACAGGGCTTATCCCCGGCGCCTCGTATACATACAGAATAAAGGCGAAGAATCCTATGAACGAGTCCATGTATTCAAGGGAGCTTACTGTTGAAAATGTATATCTCGAGGCTCCCTCAGGTCTTGAGGTTGGGCCTGGTTCAAACCAGGCGTTGATACTAACCTGGAAGGATAATTCCGATGGAGAAACCGGATTTGAAATATGGAGAAGGATTTATAATACCAGCTATTCGTACGTACTCCATGATAAAGTCGGTCCGAATATAACAAAATATACCGATAACAGTGCTCAGGCAGGTGTGCAGTACTATTACAGAGTTAGGGCGTATTTAAGCCGGGGAGAGCTTTATTCCGGGTACACTATATCGGAATCTGCAGGTCTGGGGATAATAAACCCGCCTGATGATCTTCAATTCAAGTATGTCGGTGATACCGGCATTACACTTACATGGGATGACAATTCGGATGATGAAAGCGGTTTCAGGATTGAGCGAAGAATTGGAACTGACGGTGAGTGGGAACGAATAGTTACAGTATCCAGGAATACGGAAACCTATAAAATAACCGGACTTATTCCTTATGTAAAATATTTCTTCCGTATAAGGGCATATAAAGGATCAGGAACCTTTGATTCCTTCAGTAATGAGATAGAAGTCACCACAGGTAGTCCCAAAGCACCAACCAATGTTTCAGCCGGCTCTATTTCGCCATTTCAAGCCAGGATAACCTGGACGGACAACTCTGATAATGAGACTGGCTTCAAAGTACTGCGCGCTGTAATTGGAGGTACAAATTATGTAACTGCTGCCTTCGTCGGGAAGGACGTTACCACATATCTGGACAGCGGATTGAGCAATAATACACGATACAGCTATAAAGTAGCTGCGTACAATGATAGTGGTAACACCGAGAGCTTGCCGTTTGAGGTAATAACAGGCACCTATGTTTCATTTAAGGATGTGTCTTCAAGCTTTTGGGCAAGTGACGCCATTCTAAACCTGGCGGGAAGGGGTATCATAAAGGGAAAAACTGCTGCCAAATTCATGCCCAATGATACCATTACAAGAGCGGAATTCACTGCGCTGATGATCAGGGCTTTCCAGCTGGAAACCGCTCCGGTTGGGAGCTTTGCCGATGTAAAGATCGGAAAATGGTATTATAACGAAGTAATGATTGCTGAGAATCTGGGTATTGTAAATGGAGATGCGGAAAACAGGTTTTATCCGGACCGTATGATAACAAGAGAAGATATGGCTGTTATTATTGTAAAAACACTTAATGTGGCTGGAAAACCATTAAATGCACATGGCAACAGTGTATTGGAGAAATTCTGGGACAGGGATCTGATTTCTCCCTATTCCTTATCAAGCATAGCTTCAGTTGTGGGCGAAGGCGTAATGACAGGTTTGCCCGGAAATGCACTTGCACCTAAGAAGACCTTGACGAGAGCTGAAGCGGCTGCCATCATTCACAGGGTAATAGACAGGTAGTCCTTTTTAATACCCTAATGAGATTCTTTAAAAAATACTCTAATGATGTGCCTTTAGTTAATACAAAACTGTGATAATATATTAAGACATATTAACCTACAAATAAATTCAAATTTTGTAAAAAATATCTCTTATGCCCTTCAGGCACAAGAGATTCTGAAGACTTTATTTATGCTGCAAAATACCAGTTGACAAAAAAGGTTTACTATTTTAGAATTAAGTATAGTTCGTACAAGTTTATTAACTCAAATTGAATATATGGAAGAGACAAATGAAAAGGCTTTTAAAGAGTAAATTTTTTAATAAAAATGTTTCTATAACTAAAAAGTTTGTTCTATTATTTTTATTTGCATCATTGATACCTTTAACTGTAGTCGAATTCACTAATTATTATCATACGGTAAGTGCAATGGAAAAGAAGATACGGGAGTATGCTCTTATAAGTCTTGCGCAGACAGCCGGAAATATAAGGACAGAGCTTTCGGGCTATGAAGATTTGCTTAACCAGATTGTATATGACGACAATATGAATGATCTCCTTAGACAGTTAAACAATAAAAACGACGCAGTATCTAGAAATCAACTTCAATTAAGACTTAACATTTTTTCATACTCAAAAAAGTTAATAGACAGCCTGCTTATAATACCGGAAAGCAGCGGGTATGTCATAAGTATTGATAAAACGGGACAGGATATAAATCCAAAGTATTGGAGCAGTTTGGGAGATCTTAAGAATATCAGCTTATATAAGCGCAGTATTGAAGAATACTCTGCAAATATATGGGAGGGCTCAAAATTGTTGGGCTCTTATGACAATACCAAATATTATTCCTTCTTTCTGGGGAGGAGGGTAATAAACTTTAATTCTAATACTCCTCTTGGGGTTGTTATATTAAGTATAAACGAAAAACTACTCTCGGATATTTACATAACACAAAACATAGTAGACGGCGAAAACCCGAATATTTGTTTTATTATAGATAATGTGGGATACATTATATCTCATTCTGATAAGGGAATGATAGGAAAAAATGTAAGCGAAATATTTCGGCCGGATGATGTGAAAAAATTAATATTCCATTGGCAGGAGGAATTCAATTCTTATATCGATAAAAAGAAAGTTATGATTTACTCCAAAAGCATTCCCAAGACAGACTGGCAAATAGTGAATGTAATAGATAGGGATTATCTTTTCAAGGAGGTCTATTATATAAGGAATCTTACCCTGATTGCAGGATTTGTTGCTTTAATGGTTATGCTTTCCATATCACTGAGCATCTCAAAAGGAATTGCCGGGCCTGTAAAAAGCATTATTCATGCAATGAGAATGACTCAAAATGGAGAACTGACAGCCAGAGCTGAAGCTGGTACCAGGGACGAAATTGGTATTATTGCCTCACAATTCAATTTAATGATGGAGAGGATAGTACAACTGATAGATGAGGTTAAAAGAGTAAATAAGAAAGAAAAAGAAGCTGAAATAAAGGCATTGGAAGCACAGATAAACCCACACTTTCTATATAATACACTTGACTCCATAAATTGGATGGCAATAGAAAAAGAGGAATATGATATAAGTAACAGCCTTAAGCAGCTTGCAAACATTTTGCGGTATAGCATTAATAAAAGCAATGAAATTGTTACAATATCCATGGAAATTGAGTGGATGAAGAACTACCTGTCTCTTCAGAAGAACAGATTTTCTGACAGCTTTCAGTATAACATAAGCGTTGATCCGTGCCTAATGGGATGCAGAATACGGAAGCTTCTTTTCCAGCCCTTCATAGAAAATTCAATCATTCATGGGTTTGAGGGGAAAAGAAAGGACGGAGCAGTAGAAATATGCATAAAAGCTGTTGAAGAAGCCAGGATGATGTTTTCTATAAAAGACAATGGAAAAGGTATGACGGAATCTAAAATACAAAAGGTTTTTTATGACATTGAAAAGGATAAGAACGGAATAGGTGTGAACAATGTTCTTTCAAGACTTGAACTTTATTACGGCGGGGACTATGAACTATCTGTAATGAGCGAAGAAGGGCTTGGGACAGAAATAAGTATAAATATACCCAGGAATTTGGGAGATGATTACCTTGATGAAAATAGTTGTAGTTGAGGACGAAGATCGCATCAGGAAAGGCATAGCCCGGCTTATCAGTAAGATCAGTGATAGATATATGGTTTCCGGTGAAGCTGGAGATGGAGAAGAAGGCCTTCGGATTATTTTGGAAATCAGACCGGATCTGGTTATTGCAGACATCAAAATGCCCAATATGGATGGACTGAAAATGATTGAAAAAATAAAGGAAAGCGGTATCGGATGTAAATTTATCATTTTGAGCGGCTATGCGGAGTTTGAGTATGCAAAACAAGCGGTAAAGCTCGGAATACATGAATATCTCCTTAAGCCCATAACAGTAAATGAGCTTATGGCAAGTATCCAATGTGTGGAAAAGGAAATTCTGGGGGAGAAGCTTTCATCAGAAATCAATGCTCTACGGCTGGTACCTCCAGGGCAAATTCTTGAGAGAGCTATAATTGACAATAGTGACAGATCACAGGATTATGCCGTTCAACTTGAAAATTATATAGGAATTGGGGGCGAAAGCTTTTTTGCCCTGGCTGTAATTGAATTTGAAAAAACTGTTAGAGGTTCGGAGAAAACAAGCATTATAGAAGAACTTGATAAATTTGTTCTGACTAAAGAGTATACGGGGTTAAAATTCATTTCTGCAAAAATTGACAGAGAAAATGAGCTGGTTTTACTTTTTGTTGAAGCCAATAAAGGAAGTTCCAAGACAGCTTTTCTGAGTTTAAAAAAGCTTATGAATGATGACTGGTGGTCGGATAATGTTATAGCAGGATATCTGGAAGTGAAAAGACTTGAAGCGCTGGCAGAGGATTATTCCCATCTGCATGAAGTTCTCAAACGCAGTATTGTTGTAAAAAAAGGTGAGGTAATAATTCTTGAGGATTTGCAGAAAATTGAATATTCCAGACTGCTTTATCCAAAGGATATTGAAGAGCGGATTTTAAATCTGATACAGGTATCGGACTTTAAGCATTTATTAGATAATGTTGAGATGTTCTTTCATATGCTGGAGGTTGGGAATTACAGAGCGGACGATGTACGGGAAGCGGTACTCAAGCTTGCAGGTTCGGTGCTTTATTCCATCAGACATGTAGAAACACAGCTTTATGATAGCATCAGGCACATCGAAATCCTTGAGTGGCTTAACACATGCAGACGGCTGGATAGGATGAAAAACGTACTTGTTAACCTGGTGAATCAAATTATACTATATAGTGGTAAAAAAACCAAATGTAATTACAGTCTGGTGGTTCAGAAGGCATTATCCATTATAAGTGAGGAATATGCTTCAGATTTATCACTCAATGATATTTCATCAAGGCTGCATATAACACCTGAATATTTGAGCTCCTTATTTGCAAAGGAATTTGGGAAAAAGCTCATAGCCTATATCACGGAATTTAGAATAGAAAAATCAAAGGAATTGCTGAAAACGGAGAAGTACAAGATATACAAAGTGGCTGAAATGGTAGGATATCCAAATGTAAAATACTTCTGTAAAATATTTAAGAAAATCACCGGAATTTCTACGGGAGACTATATGAAAATTAAAGCATAGTCTCTTTTTTTGCTTAAAATAGTATACTTTTCAAAGTTATTTTATATTTCAAGTCAGCTTAGGCGGCGGTATAATTTAATCAAATAAAAAGCAATGGAGGTATGGTAATGAAAAAAGTATTGTCGGTTATGTTGGCGTTATTATTGACAGTATCAATACTTGCTGCCTGCAGTAAAACAGATAAGCCACCGGAAGCCGGGGCTTCAAAATCAAGTTCACAGGCATCGGAAGCTGATACTTCATCCAAGGCTTAAAAAGTCAAACTCAGGGTCTGGAACATATTTTTAAATCAAGCGCAGACAGTATTCAACACTATTATTACCGATTATAACAGTTCTCAGGATAATGCGGAGATTGTATCGGAATACATTCCGTTTGCTGAGATAAAGAAGCAGCTCTCCATAGGTCTTGCCTCAAGTGAACTCCCTGATCTTGTAACAGTTGATAATCCTGATTATGCAGCGTTTTCGGTTATGGGAATTTTTGAGGACATAACAGACAGATTGAAGAAGTGGGGCGAGCTGGACAAGTATTATAAAGGTCCGTTAGAGTCGGCAACCTATAAAGATAAAATCTATGGATTGCCCCTATATAGCAATTGTCTTGCGCTGTTCTACAATGAAGATATGCTGAAGGACTTGAATATTGCACCTCCTACAACCTTTGAGCAATTAAGAGAAGCAGCTAAAAAGCTTACAATGAAAGATAGATATGGCCTTGCAGTAAGTGCGGTAAAATCCGAAGAAGGCACCTTTCAATTCATACCCTTTGCTATTGCTGCAGGGGGGAATTATACAAGCCTTGATAGTAAAGAATCTGTTAAGGCACTGCAGCTGTGGAGTGATATGGTTAACACCGACAACTCAATGAGCAAGGAAATTATAAATTGGACGCAGGCTGATGTAGAAAAACAGTTTGCTGCTGGAAAAACGGCAATGATGATTAATGGTTCCTGGCAGATTGCAAACTTAAAAAAGGATGCTCCAAATATCAAGTGGAATGTTACGCTATTTCCTTCGGATAAAACCTCTGCCTCAGTTCTTGGAGGGTTTAACCTCGGGATAATAAAAGGTAAAAATGTAGAGGAAAGCTATAAATTCCTTACATATATAAATGGTAAGGAGGTTATGGAAAAGTGGTGCAGGATGTCGGGTTATTTGCCGCCAAGGGCTGATGTAGCACAGAATGATACCTGGCAGAAAGACCCGATTGTTAAGGTTTTCATGGATCAGATGAACACTGCTGCGCCAAGAGGACCGCATCCTAAATGGCCGGAATTCTCAGGTGCAATCCAAACAGCAATCCAGGAGTCTTTAACTCAGGCAAAAACATCTGAACAGGCATTAAAGGATGCATCAGCGAAGGTTAGCGGCTTATTGAAATAACGAAGAAGGCCGGAGTTTACAATAATACTCCGGCCTTATTAAAGAAAAAACAAGGTGGTGCTCCTGTTGGGGAAAAAAAATTCAGAATCCTTTGAAATAACTCAATACCTGTTTGTAATTCCTGCTTTGATATTCATGCTCGCGTTTATAGGGTACCCGATAGTTTATAATCTAGTACTCAGCTTTCAGGATATAAATGT
>Ga0366816_1027_pt1 | contig 23546 bp, 13 predicted proteins | sample TotcelN113001K15_FD_207019 | JGI IMG/M metagenome (GOLD analysis project Ga0366816, IMG submission 207019) | Enriched cells from coal bed in the Powder River Basin, Montana, United States - Total cells N11 rep3 HSBNCT.N11.300.1.K15 ... | reverse complement strand
GCCAGGTATTCCAGCTGTTTTGCCAGCAAATTGCCGGATTCGATTTCCGGCGCGATCAGAATATCGGCCTCTCCCGATACGGATGAACGGATTCCCTTGCGCTGTGCAGCCTGTGCCGATATTGCGTTGTCATACGCTAGCGGGCCGTCGATGATGCATCCAGAAATCTGGCCGCGATCCACCATTTTGCAAAGTGCCGCTGCATCGATGGTCGCCTGCATTTTCGGCGTGACAAGTTCGACCGCCGACAGGACCGCAATCTTCGGTTTCTCCACCCCTATTACTTGAGCCAGTCCTACGGCGTTCCTGACGATATCCGCTTTTTGTTCCAGATCGGGTTGGATGTTGACGCCGCCATCGCTCAGCAGCAAAAGTTTGGGGTAAGCGGGGATGTCCAGCACAAAAATATGGCTCATGCGGCGTCCGGTCCGCATGCCGCTGCCGGAACGCATTACCGCCGACATCAGCTCTTCGGTATGCAGGCTGCCCTTCATCAGTGCGTCAACCATGTGTTCGCGTGCGAGCTCTACCCCCTTGTCAGCCGCCGCGTGGCTGTGCGGAACATCAATCCACTCAAATTCGGACAGATCCATATCGTGGGTCTGCGCCAGCCGTTCCAGCTTCATTCGAGGAGCCACGATGACAGGCTCGATCAATTTTTCCCTGTACGCATCCAGCATGCCTTGCAGCGCATATTCTTCGCAGGGATGGATGACCGCGGTCCTGATCGGCGGGTAGGTTTTGGCTTTGAGCAAAAGAGCTTGCAGGCGAGGAGCGACTTTCATTCTGTCTCCAGGTAAATGCTGGGGAGCCGATAAAGACCTTGGAAAATAGTGCAAAGTCGTTCGGTGACCCTGATTCATCAATTAGCTACTATCTTAAGATGGCGTCGTTTTTCACGAAGAGGTCATATCGCATCAATATATTTATGAACAGGGTATTTGCTGAGCAATAGCAGGGGTTTGCGAATCCTCAAAATAGTAAATCTTGCCTGATCTCCCCTTATAATTTGATTTATTACCTTAAAGAATGTTCGGTGCTTGCGCGCACTATTTTCTTTAAGATCACTCGGGCCTAAAGCTCGAGGCAGAGAGTACGTGAACACCTCAAAATTATCGCCGCATTATCAAAACAAGGAACGCTTATGCCGTACAAGACCATTCTGGTACATCTTGATGAAGTGTCGCGTGCTCGGGAGCGGATCAGGATTGCCTCTGATCTTGCGATGGCTGGCGACGCCCACTTGATAGGCGCCTCGATGATAGGCGTATCAACGCTTACTTTCAGCCAATCGCACATCGATGAAAAAGATCCGGCTGTTTCTGCCCATCTTGAGTTTTTGCGCGAGCGGGCGCGCCGTTATGCAACCGATTTTGAGTTGATTGCGCAACAAAAGGGCGTGCCTACTTACGAGGGTAGGGTGGTTGACGGCGAGGCCGGCTATGGCATCTGCTTGCAGGCGCGGTATTGCGATCTCATTGTGGTTGGGCAAACCAATCCTGATGATCGTTCGCCTATTGTGGCGCCTGACTTTCCTGAATTTGTCGTAATGAATGCCGGCCGGCCGGTATTGATCGTGCCCGATGATCGGCAATTCGCGACTGTCGGGAAAAGAGTCCTGATTTGCTGGAATGCCAGCCGCGAAGCGACACGGGCCATTACGGATGCTATTCCGATCTTGAGAGCGGCGGACATTGTGCAAGTGGTTGTCTTTAATCCGGATTCAAAATCGGAGTCGCACGGGGAAGGCGCAGGCGACGATATTGCGTTATTTCTTGCACGGCATGGAATTAATGTCGAAGTGTTGCCGCCGCAAAGCGACCGGGATGTGGGCAAGGGACTGTTGGCGTTGGCGGAGACGCTCTCTTCCGACCTTTTGGTGATGGGCGGATACGGCCATACGCGTTTCCGCGAGTTCCTGCTGGGCGGCGTGACGCGCGTGATTCTCGATGAAGCAAAGGTTCCGGTTCTGATGTCGCACTGAAAGATGGTCGAATACTATCTTTTATCGCCCGATGACTTTGGCATTCGACGGCCAGGTTATTCGTTGCAAGCGAAACCCGGTTTGCGGAGCAGGAATCAGCCGGGCAATGCTAAAATCTGGTGGATATAAGTTGGAAGTAGTTGATATGCTTGCCAATATTTATAATATCCAGGTTTCGTAGGGTAAAATTACGGCTGCGCAAATATGGGGGTAGAGACGTATGTCGCTTCCATCTGTCATAATGCTCTATCAAGTAGGGTGAAAAACCTCATTATGTTGGTTTTCTTTCTGATGAAGAAATATTCTGCGTAACATAAAAGGGAGCCGCGCTGAGGTTGCGGACAGGCGTTGCCCTTATTATTAACGGTGGTCCAAGGATAGCAATGAAATGTGTTGATGATTTCCGCCTGCGATTCGGCAGGAAGGAATTGGTACCCATAATAATTGGTGGGATGGGCGTGGATATTTCTACCATTGAGCTGGCTCTTGAAGGGGCACGGCTCGGTGGAATAGGCACCATTTCCGATGCCATGTTGCCGGACGTATCCGACAAGATCTTCGATACGAGCTTCACCAAGGAAAAAACCAGGCTGTTCAAGCACAACATCGATAATGCAGACAAGTCTTCTGTAAAGTTCGATCTCGGTTCGGTTGCAGAGTCGACCAGACTGCATGTCGGCAAAACGATGGATGCCAAACGCGGCGACGGCCTGATATTCATCAACTGCATGGAAAAGCTGACGATGAATGCCGCCCGCGAAACCCTGCAGGTGCGCCTGAATGCCGCACTGGATGCGGGAATCGACGGCATCACTCTCTCAGCCGGCCTGCACCAGAACTCGTTCAAGCTGATGGAAGACAACAAGCGCTTTCGCGAGGCGAAACTGGGCATTATTGTCTCGTCTGTTCGGGCGCTGCAGATTTTCCTGCGCAAGAACGCAAAACTGAATCGTCTGCCCGACTTTGTCGTGGTCGAAGGCCCCTTGGCAGGCGGACACCTTGGGTTCGGCATGGACTGGGCAGAGTACGATCTGGCCACCATCATCGCCGAGATAGCCCAGTACCTGAAAGCGGAAAAGCTGGATATTCCCGTTATCGCTGCGGGTGGAATCTTCACCGGCTCCGATGCCGTTGGTTTTCTCGAAAACGGGGCTGCGGCAGTGCAGGTAGCGACGCGCTTTACCGTCGCCAAGGAATGCGGCCTGCCGGACAAGGCCAAGCAGGAATACTTCAAGGCCAGCGAAGTCGATATCGAGGTCAACACCATATCGCCAACCGGCTACCCCATGCGCATGCTGAAGAATTCGCCAGCTATCGGGTCCGGCATTCGCCCGAATTGCGAATCGTATGGCTATATCCTTGATGCAGGAGGCAAATGCGCTTACTTTGACGCATATACCAAGGAAGTGGAAATACATAAAAGCATCAAGAATATCTCGGTAAAGAGCAAGACGTGCCTCTGCACGCACATGCGCAACTACAACCTTTGGACCTGCGGCCATTATACGTATCGCCTGAAGGATACAACGCGCCAGTTGCAGGATGGGAGCTACATGCAATTGAGCACCGAGCATATCTTCCGCGATTATCAATACAGCACCGACAATAAGATTCTGTTGCCGGACGCTTGATGCAAACCGCATGATGTGAAAAAAGCCGGAAAATCCGGCTTTTTTCACAATAAGGGCAGAAACGGAAATTGCATTCTTGCCTCCGCGGAACTGACAGCTTGCCGTTAAAAACAGCAATAGGTACAGACGCGAAATTAATCAACCAGATCGTCTAGGGCTTTTTGAAAACGGTGGGCGTGGGCGCGCTCCGCCTTGGCCAATGTTTCGAACCAGTCGGCTATTTCGTCAAAACCTTCATCGCGCGCCATTTTTGCCATTTTAGGATACATGCTTTCGTACTCGTTGGTTTCGCCCTCGATGACGGATTGCAGATTTTTACGAGTCGATCCTATCGGCATGCCAGTGGCCGGGTCGGCTTGCAGATATTCAAGATGCCCCAGCGCATGGCCTGTTTCGCCTGCGGCAGTTGATCGGAACAATGTGGCGGCATCAGTCTGGCCCTCAATATCCGCCCTGTTTGCAAAATCCAGATAGCGCTGGTGGGCTTGCGCTTCTTCCGCAAATGCAACCTTAAGGTTTTCCTCGGTCCGAGAACCCTTGATGTTTGCCATATGCGTCTCCTTGATTGTCGAACGATGTCCCCATTCTGCGACCGCAGAAGAGTTCAAGATTACTTAATTTATAACATAAGACAGGAAAAAACGCATCGGATAATATCCCTTATTGCCGTGTGCCGCTCACGCCATTCATGACGGCAAGATACTAAAAATTTGAAATCGGGTTCGTGCAAGTGCCTTCAGTTGAGCACGGGATGTTCTTACTCAATATGCACCTCGGGCTTCATGAGCATGCAGAACAGGTTGGCCACATCAATTACCTGGATCAACAAGCGCCCTTCGTTGGCCTTGATCACTTGATGCACCAGGCCGCCGTCTGCCAAGGACGCAAGCGGAGTCGGCACGATTTGCGATTCGTTGAATTCCGGCACGCCGTGAAGTTCGCTCACCAGCAAGCCGATCGTTTTATTATCATGCCTGGCTATAAGAACCTGGCTGCTGCTGTCGATCACGGATGGCGTCCCGCGTATCAGGTGGCCGAGGTCGAACACCCATATCACTTCCTGCGACAGAGACAGCATGCCGATGCACTCCGAACGGGACCCGAGCGACAGGGGCGTGATTTCAGTTCCGGTAAACGCTTCGATCACATATTCCGCAGGCAAGGCAAACAACTCCTGGTCGATGAAGAACGTAGCAAACTCGCGTCCGTTCGTTTCCGGTGGTTTCGCTTCCAGTGCAAAAGACTGGGCATTGCGGGTTCCATTGTATTCGCGAACTTGTCCAAAGGATTCGAACACGACCGCAATCACGTCTTCCTTATAGCCGTCAGACACCTTGAATTCGCGGTAACCGCTTGAGGCGGAGCAGCCCATGATTGCGTAATGGTTGTCGTGCAGAACAATGCGAGACGCGCTTTTGCCATTATCCAGCGCCAGCAGCGAAGGCTCGATTTCGAGCTGCGATCCGACCGGGCGAGATGGGTCGGTGCTGGAAATGATATGTCCGGTGCGGTCAATGAAAAACCCTGTCATGCCTTGTTTTTTGTTAAGGCCGCCGCGCAGCATGGCCAAAAACTCGGCTGCGGCATCGAACACGATGCCGATACCGCCTATAACAGACGAAGGGTCATCCTGATGGCGAATCGCTGCATGGTAAATATAGGTGGGACGGCCGCCATACAGGGTCGTCGGCACGAACGAAGTGACGTGGTAATCCTGCTCGGTAGATAGCGCCAGCACGCTGCTCAGTGTTTCCGGATCGATGTTCGCGCCAATAACAGGGGTTGCCACATCGGAGCCGGAGTCCAGTGCGTCGTTATCCCTTTGTCCGGGGTTGGTGCAGGCAATGATACGTCCGCTACGGTCGTATACGAATATGCGCGTATAGACGGTATAAAGCTGGTTGATGTAGGAAAGGATGCCTGTAGTCTGTTCAACTGACTGCCTGCTTTGCTCGGGTGCTGCGAGGGCTGCCCTTAATTCCGGCGTCAATGCCCACCAGCGGCAATCGTCGGCGCGCTCGTAAAGGTTCCTGTCCAGTAGATCGACCAGAAGATGGGAGGTGAACTCGGCATTCAGCAGGCTCGAGCCCAGCACTGTCTCATACAGGTCGCGGATCGACTTGGAGAACAATTCGTTGCTGCGGTTGCCGGTTTCGCTGATCTGGTCGAGAATCGTTTTTAGTTTTAGCAAGTCGCCGCATTGGCCGGCAGCCATGACTTGGCCATTCCATACTACGCGCCGGATTGTTTCAGCCGCGCTCATGATTTCATAGAGAGGGGGGCAGAACGTCCTGGCATGCGATAGCAAGCCGTCGGCGATATTCGAGTCGAGCCCGGCAAGCGCGCTGCTGACGTTGGCGGCAAATGCCACCTCCACCGGTATCATCACCTGTCCCTGCCAGCCGAGCGGCCCCATGTAGCCTTGATAGCCTTCGGCATGAAATGTGCGCACCAGGTATTCGCGGCCGCCGAACATCAGCAGGCCGGAGCTGCCGTCCTGGTTGACGGGAACAATCGCATCGACCGGAATCCAGAGCGGATCGGCGCTCGCAATAACACGATTGTCCTGATCGAGCAGCAACATGTTGGAGCGCTTTTTCGGGTCGCCGTGAGAGGCAAAGATTCCGGCCATTTCCCGCTCGAAATCAAAGCACAGGCAAAGAATCCCTACTACCGCGCCGGTTTCCGGATGAACCATTCTGCGCGAGTAGATCAGCGCCCGCTGTCTTCCTGGACGAAGGTCGGTGGCCCGGAAAGTCTCGACGTAATTGTCGGATGCCAACGTTTCCGCGATCAGGGGATCGACGCTGCCCTCTATCTGCATGTGTCCATCGATCTGGACCAGCACATTTCCATGTGTGTCCAGAAGCATGATTTCATCGTAAACCGTGTATTTTCTCCGGTATGCCAAAAGACGCTCGCGGATGTCCTGCTGACGGTCGTGGATGCCGGCGACGAAAGCGCAAAGTTCGCGGTCGGTCGCCAGGAACCCGACGTCCGCAGTACGCTCGTAGAGGTTGCGTACCACGATATCGATCACATATTGGGCCTTGGTGCCGATCTCGGTTAGCGCGTTGGCAACCTTTTCATGCACCAGACTCGATACCAGCTCCAGTTCTAGCCGGTCGAAGCCGGCGCGTGTGGCCGCCATCGTCGGTATGATCGTGCCGGCCTCGACAGGACAGTTCATCTTGGCCGAAGACTCGATCATGCGCCACATCAGACTCAGTTCGCGTAGCGACTGTTCACAACGCGTGACGTCGCGCATATAGGGAAGAAATGTGTCGATTTGAAGTGCAGATGAAGCGCTCATAATAATTTCTTCTTGTTGGTTGTGTTCGTTCCGTCAAGCGGAAAGAAGCAGGTTGGTGCTGGAATGGTTTGCCGGTATACGGCACTGTGTATATCGGGCGATCAGATCGTTAACCCCCATAGGACGCCCCAGCAGGAAGCCTTGCATCCAGGGGTAACCGAACTGACGCAGAAAATTGAGTTGCGCATCCGTCTCGACACCTTCGGCAATTATTTGCAGGCCCATGTGATGCCCGAGGTCGAAAATCGTCCGCACGATTGCGCAGTCTCCTTCATCGCTGGGCAAACCCTTGACGAAGGACCGGTCTATCTTGAGAGATGAAATCGGCAGTTGCTTCAGGCGAGACAACGAAGAATGGCCGGTGCCGAAATCGTCCAGGCCGATATGAAAGCCGCGCTTTCTCAGCGATTCCATGATCGGGATGACCTTGTCGGCATGCTGCATCACCATGTTCTCCGTCAGTTCAAGGCAGATATGATGCGTGGTTAAGCCGGAAGCATGAACAATATTCAACAGCTCGTCCGGTAGACTGGTGCTGAGGAATTCCGAAGCGCTCATGTTGACGTTGACCTGCAATTCCGGAAAGCCGGAGCGATGCAGAAGCGCCAGGTCGCTACAAGCCTGTCTTATTACCCAGCGGTCAATTTGTGCAATGAGAAAACTTTTTTCGGCAGTAGGTATGAAGATGTCGGGGCGCACGATGTCGCCGTTTGGCGTACGCCAGCGAATCAATGCCTCCATGGCGATAACATTTTCTCCGAAGCTGTCGAATATCGGCTGATACTCCAGAAAAAACTGATTGTCCCTTAATGCGTGATGCAATGCTTCTTCCATCGTCAGAGAGCATGGCTGGGCCGATTGCGATACAGAAAGACTGCTCGAGAAAAAACTGTATCCATTTCGTCCGTTGTGCTTGCTTTGGTACATTGCTGCATCGGAACAGTGCAGAAGCTCGGGAGCGGCTGCACCATTATCGGGATAAATGCTGATTCCGATGCTTGCCGATATCATCAGTTCGTTGCCTGCGAAATGAAAAGGCCGGTGCGCAACTGCCAATATGCGTTCAGCCATGCTGATCAATTGAGGAACGGTTGCGTTCGGATAAGAGAAAACCGCGAACTCGTCGCCGCCGAGTCGTCCAATTTGGCATCCGTTCTGGGTCAACCGGGTCAATCGCCGCGCGAACTCGCGCAATACTGAATTGCCTGCTTCATGACCGAACACATCGTTGATCGGCTTGAATCGGTCGATATCGATAAACAAAAGGCCGAATGAGGTATTGGAAGAGGCGGCGCGCGTGCAAGCCTGGTTTAACTGCTGGTGAAAGTGGCGGCGGTTTGACAGCCCGGTCAGTTCGTCCAATTGGGCCAACCGATTAATTATTTCCATTTGTTCAAGTCGCTGGATGGTTTTCGCAACAAGAGCGCCAATTGCCGGGGAGATGTTCGGCAGTTGCGCTTCGCGCTGACGGGCTACGCTGCTGAAGAACTCCAGTACGCCCGGGCTGCGGCGCTGTCCGTCCGCCATCTGATAGGCAACAGGGAACGCATAACCGGATCGGAGCGAACTTTCCATTATGCTTTTGCGGCGCAGGCAGGTAGGATCATTCGTCAAGTTTTCAGCCCAGCTCGCCAGGCCTGTTTGCCATACCTTGCCGACCAGGCCGTCGCCCGGAGCAATCCGCAATTTTGCGCTTTCGTGTGTAAACGAGGCTCGCGAATAAGCGGGGCCGTGCCAGTAGTATTTGCAGGCTAGAAGTTGTTCTTTTGCCGGGTCCGGTTCCAGCGCCCAATACGCACCCCATTCCCAGCCCAATATTTCGCACACCAGTTGGATTACCTTGGTGACCGCCTGCTCGATCGTATGGTTTCCCACCAGAAGCCGCGCCGATTCAAGACTGAGCCGCTCACGTATTGCCGCTTGCCTGGAAGCGCTGATATCGATCAGCAAGCCGCTGAGAATCCCGTTGTCGTGAGTGGTTCTCGGCAACGAAACTATGCGCAGCCAGCGCATGCCTACGAATTCATTGATGATGCGAAACTCGCTGTCGATCGCTTCATCCAGCGTGCCGCATCGTTCCAACGACGACATCAATGGTTGCCTGTCTTCCGGTAACGTCTTGGCAAAGCAGAGTTCATGGCTGTGTTGCAGCCCGACGTTCATATCGAGAAAACCGGCAGCGACAGTAGAGAGGACCATTTGAGATGTGGCGCTGTCGAACCACCAGCGGCCGAATGAGGCTGCGTCTTCTATAGGATCGAAAAGCGCTGCCTGAGCCATTGCGGACCGTAAATTATCGTTTGCAACGATTTCCTTGCCGATGTCGCGGGTAAAATCCGGTTCTGTATGAGATACGGTGAACATAAGCGAGTACATGCATTTCGTGTTGATGTACTTTGCTTACAGCAACTTCCGTTCCAGCAATCACCCGATTGCTGAATAAGTTGTGAAAACGGAGTTTTTCGGAGCACGGGAACGGTTCAGCTCTTCCAGAGCGTAGCTTCCGGGTTGGGATGAGACAAGTTATTCTTTGTTCAGAGAACGGTCAATTGGCCAGCCGCTTTTTGCAACGGAGCGGTATCCGCTGGTTTAAACGCTAACTCTGCTGCATTCTTGTACTTGACCGCTTTCGCAATTCCGTTGCTTTCAGCCAAGCTGAACCATTTATGTGCGCTAGCCAAGTCAATTGGCGCGCCGTGTCCGTTGCTGTACATTAATCCAAGATTGAACTGCGCCCTGGCATGGCCGTTTGAAGCCGCTTTTTGGTACCAGGCCAAAGCCTGTTTGTCGTCTCTCGGCAATCCTTTGGCGGCATCATAAAAAAGTCCAAGGTGGAATTGCGCATCGGCATGCCCCTGGTCCGCTGCTTTTCGATACCAGAAAAAAGCCTTGCCGAAGTCGACATTGACTCCCTGGCCGCAGTCATACAGTACCCCGATCTGGAACTGCGCCTTGGCATGATCCTGTTCGGCTGCCAGAAGGTACCATGACATAGCTTGCGCAAAGTCCTGCTCAACGCCGTTGCCATGATGGTAGGCAAGGCCAAGACTGTTCTGTGCTCTGGCATGGCCTTGCCGCGCCGCTTCGAGATATAAGGCGAAAGCCTTTTGATAGTTCTGCTTTACGCCCTGGCCGATATCGTACATTAGCGCGAGGTTGTACTGAGCGCGGGAATATCCCTGATCGGCCGATTTTGAAAACCAGCTTACCGCTTGTTGAAAATCATATGGCGTGCCGCGACCGTTGGCATACATCAAGCCCAGATTGTTTTGCGCGTCCGCATCGCCCAGGTTTGCCGCTTGGCGAAACCAGGCAAGGGCTTGCTGATAGTCTTTCGGTACTCCGTGACCGCTGCTGTGCATCAGCCCAAGCCGATTTTGGGCCTCGGCATCGCCCTGTTCGGCTTTCTGCCGAAGACTTAATCCCGTAGTCCCGCTGCTCATCGCGCTTTATTCCCGCTTTCTGCCCCTAAAACAAATTGATCCGGCTTTCCCTTGGTATGCGACCAGGAGTTCAAGTGGAACATTTGGCAAATTGAATGAAAACTAGCAGGGAGCATGAATAGATTGGATTGTCGGGAGCTTGATCAAGAGTCGGGCGAATTCGCTGACTTGGGCGGCAACAGCGAGATCAGCCGCTGAAGAGGAATCGGTCTGTGAAAGAGGTAGCCCTGCATGATTTTACATCCCGCTTTTTCCAGATAGCGCGCCTGAATATCCGTCTCGACCCCTTCCGCGATGAGATTGATGCCAAGGCCGCGCGCAATCGAGATAATGGCCAAAATAACCGGAGAATGCCTATATTCGTCCTGGATTTCTTTTACAAATGATTGGTCGATCTTGAGGGTGTGAATCGGGAAGCGGTGCAAATAGGCCAATGAAGAATAACCGGTGCCAAAGTCGTCGATTGCCACGCTGACGCCAAGCTGGCACAGCTTGTTCAGTTGCTCGATTGCATGTTGAGGATTGCGGATGCAGATGTTTTCGGTGATTTCCACCTCGATTTGATCCGGGCAGATGTCATAGCGAACAAGCGCTTCCTGCAGTTTCTTGAAAAAGTCGATTCGATCCAGATATTGCGGCGATAGATTAAGGGCCAGCCGCAACGGTTTGCAACCTGCTAGCCTGCAGTTCAGGATGTCTCTGCATACCGCTCCGATCATCCAGTCGCTGATCGGTAATATCAACCCGTTTTCTTCCGCGAACGGCAGAAATTCTCCAGCGGTCAACAGCCCGCGCTCAGGATGGTTCCATCGCATCAAACCTTCCGCGCCCACAATATTGCCGTTTTCCACGTCGATCTGCGGCTGATAGTACATTTCCAGCTGGTTCAACTCGAGGGCCCGGCGCAGGTCATGTTCCTGGGTAATCTTCAATTGATAAGCATGGGTCATCGAATTGTCATAAAAGCCATGACCGTTCTTTCCCTTAAGCTTGACGTGATACATTGCAATATCGGCATTACGGACCAGTTCGTCGGCGCCGTCGCCGTCGCCTGGGTAGAAGGCAATGCCGACGCTTGCCGAAATATGCACCTCCTGATTGTCCAGAATAAAAGGCTGATGCAGGCATGCCACGCATTGTTCGGCAACGTGCTGTGCGTCGTCCCTATGCTGGATGCTTGGCAGCAGCAGAGTGAATTCGTCGCTTCCAAGCCGCGCCACCAGGGCGCCGGGCCGCTGGATGCCCTTTAGGCGATCCGCGACCTGTTGCAGAAGCAGGTCGCCCTTGAGATGGCCTAATGTGTCATTGATCAGCTTGAAGCGATCCAGGTCAATGAACAGCACCGCCAGTTCGGTATTGCTGCGCCGGGCTTGCTGAATGGCGAGATCAAGCTGATCCTTGAAGAAAGGCCGGTTTGGCAGATCTGTCAATATGTCGTGACGAGCTTGATAGGAGACGGTCTCTTCGGCTCGCCTGCGATCGGTAATGTCGCGCGCGACCACATAAGTGCCGCTGAACTCACGGTTGCCATTCTTATGGTCATGTCCGTGGATTCCGGTGGAGTTGAAAGAAATCGTCCTCAAGGTGTTGTCGAATATGCGCCCTTCATTGCTGTTGTTGCATTTCAGCCGCAGTTCGACATTATTTGAGGCAGGCGCGCCAAAGGTGCGCTCGTTGAATACATAATGCGCCCGCTCCAGGTCTTCTCCGTGAACCAGAACCGAGTAGTGCTTGCCTATCAGTTCGTCCTGCCGGAAACCCAGTATTCGCAGGGCACGATCATTGATGAAGGTGAACTGCCCTTGATGGTCCAGTGTGTAAATGATGTCCGGAGAACTATCAATCAAGTGGCGGTACAGTTTTTCCGAGCACTCCAGCTGCCAGGTGATATGGGAGTTTTCGGTTTCAAGCTTGCGTTTTTCGATTGCGTTATCGACCGTCTTTAATAATTCTTCCGGAGAATACGGCTTGCGCAGATAACCATACGCTCCCCGTTTCAATGCGCCGATCGCGGCTTCAATGCCGTTGTGGCCGGAAAGAACGATTACGTTGGCATCTATTTTCTGCGCGTTGATGAAATCCATGATTTCATGGCCGCCGATATCAGGCAACCCCAAATCAAGAAGGATCAGGTCGAACTGGTTGGCTTCAAGCTGTTGCAGCGCCTTTTTGCCGGACGATGCAGTGAATAGTTGAAAACCGCGTCCGCTGAGCAAATCGCAAAGACTCATCAGCAATCTGGGCTCATCGTCGACGAGAAGCAGGCGAGGCAGTTTTTTTTCATCGACTCGCAAGGCCGTGTTCAGCGTGTCGGCAAAGTCATTGGTTTGATACATGGATGAAAAGGCGTTCATTTTTTACTAGGAAAAAAACTGTGCCTGCAATTTATTTTCAATGATTGGCTCGGGAGAAGCAGGAACCGGTATCAGTATTTCGAATACTGTCCCGCCTGTGTCCGAATGGCAAATGATCTGCCCCTGAATTTTTTTGACAAGGTTTTGCACAATGCTAAGCCCGAGTCCCTGGTGTCCTGCGCCCTTGGTGCTGCCCACTTGGACAAACAAGTTGTCCAGAATGCTTTTTGGTATGCCGGGTCCCGTATCGCTGACAGAGAGTTCGATATACAACCGGTCGCCTTTGTTGACCTTGCCTTTGTTCACGATCGAAATCTCTCCTCCTTCCGGCATTGCCTCGACCGCGTTCTTGATCAGGTTGACCATTATTTGCTTAAGAACGGTGGGAGAGGAAGCGACCACGCAAGGCTTGCCTTGCATGCGCGCGGCAATGTGTACAGTGCGGGGCGCGAATTCGGTGTCGCGAAACAGGCGCACAACATCATCGATGACCCGGTTCATGTCGGCTGTGCTGTTCGACGCCGACGTGGGGTGCTCGGCAAAGTCGTTGATGATCTCGCCGACTCGGTCGATCTCTTCATTCAGTATCGACATCTCTCCGGAGATCGGTTCTTTTCTGGCCAGTTTGTTGTTGAGCACGCGCAGGTAATTTTTTATGATCGACAGCGGATTGTTCACTTCATGGGCGACTCTGCGCGAAGCGTCGCGGTATTGCTCCTCGATATGCTCGGCATGATCTTGCCGAGCCGCCTCCTTGCCGCCGACTCTTCTCAGGGCTGTGGCAGCTTGAGCGCCAAAAGTCTTCAGTTGCCGCTCATACTGCTGCAAATCGCGCATCTGCCAGGAAGCTGCGCCGCCTATGAGTACGCCGGCGCAATACTCGGCAGTGACCAGAGGAACGCAGACGAGGCGTTCAGTGCCGAGAATACGCAACAATTGTTCTTCCGCTATGCCTGTCAACTTATCGTTGAGCGAGAGGACGATAACGCGTTTTAACAACGCCGAGTCCGCTATGGGATTGCCTTTTCGGAAAGGGATGGAAAAACCGGCCAAGCGCTGTTGCGCTCCCGCCGAGGAACATCCTTTTAAAAGCGTGTGCTTATCGTCATGCAATAGTAAAAATGCGTTATCGAGCTGAAAAAAAGCGTGCGCCGACCTGCAAACAGCTTTCCGCAACTCCGTTTCCTCGTGAAAACCGGAAAAGTAGCGTCCCAGTTCGGATGCGTGAACCAGGTTGTGGATCTCCTGGTTGAGGCGTTCCTGCGCCGGAGTTTGATGGGTATGGGAGTCCGGTTCCGGAATTTCACCGACGTCCTCCAGAGCAATGCCGAGACAATCGGCGGCGCGGTTTATTTCGTCCGCCACGCCTTCAGTCAGGGCATGCACGTCGCCTCTATCTATCCCGAGGCGGGAAACGGCGGATTCGATTGCAGGGGCGTGCTCGTCTTGTGACGCCAGCAAATGAGCAAGATAAACTATTCGAATAAGCGGGTGAGCAGTTTCGATCCGGTCTGCCGGCTCATGGTGATATAACACGCTGTCCGCGATAAATGAATCCAGCCGCCAGCGTTCGATCAGCAGTGACCCGGCTTCCGAGTGTGTAATCTGCAGCAAGCGCTGCTCCACTGCGCACAGGTTTTCATCATCTTGGGTTTGGAAATGGAAAGCGTATGCCTGAGGCGATACGACAAGCAGGGCCAGGCGGCCGATATCGTGCAACAGACCGGCAAGATAGGCCTCGTCAATGTTCGGGTAACCCATTTTTTTGGCTGCCCGGCGTGCAATGATTGCCGCAGCCAATGAATGCTTCCAGAAACCACGCAGATCGAGGTTCTTGAAAGCGTCAAAATTGTTGAACGTCTGGAAAACGGACTCGCTGATCACCAGCGTCTTGATCATGTCGATGCCAAGCGAAAGCAGGGATTGCTCCAGCCCCACCTTCTGTCCGCCGCGATGGTAGGCGGAACTGTGGGCAACACTCAGTATCTTCCCGGTCATTCCCGCATCTTGGGAGACGAGCTTGGCCAGTTCGGACATGCCGGCATCTTCGTTCTGGCATTGCTCCATCAGCTTGCCAAGTATATGAGGCATCGCCGGCAGTCGCGCTGCCGACAGACGATTTCGAATTTCCTGTTCAGATAAATGCATATTTTTCTGGTATGTGCATCAAAAGCATGCATTAACAAAAGTCAGGCTAAGGCAATCAGTGCCTTTTCTTGCATGGTGTTGATAACCGATCTGCTTTCTCGTCGAGACCCATTTGGATGGAATTGATCTAAACGAGGTTATTATATTAATAACGGTAGATTATGAGGGAACTTTAGAAAAAAGGGTACAGTAAAGATACTTTTTTGTGAAGCCAAGGGCTTGTGCCGGGCAGATGATTTACCCGGTCGGAAAGGAAGTTCACGTTTCTGCCGTGAATGAAACAGAATACGAAAAATGAAGCGCGAAAGGCCGTCCTGCTTTCAGGACGGCCTTGTAATTATTAGGGTTCGCGTTGGCTTATGTCCTCTTATCCGCCGCGCCGCATCATGTCGAAGAAATCGGCATTGGTCTTGGTAGCCTTCATCTTGTCGAGAATGAATTCCATTGCCTCGATTTCGTCCATGCCGTAGAGCAGCTTGCGCAGAATCCATATCTTCTGCAACTGGTCGGGCTTGATCAATAGTTCTTCGCGGCGCGTACCCGACTTGTTCAGGTTGATCGCAGGATAAACCCTTTTCTCGGCCAGGCGACGCTCCAGATGGACTTCCATGTTGCCGGTGCCCTTGAATTCTTCGTAGATTACGTCGTCCATCCGGCTGCCTGTCTCGATCAGCGCAGTTGCGATGATAGTCAGCGAGCCGCCTTCTTCAATATTGCGTGCTGCGCCGAAGAAGCGTTTCGGGCGTTGCAGTGCGTTAGCATCCACGCCGCCTGTCAGAACCTTGCCGGATGCGGGGATCACTGTGTTGTAGGCGCGTGCCAGGCGGGTGATCGAGTCGAGCAGGATCACGACGTCCTTTTTCATTTCCACCAGACGCTTGGCCTTTTCGAGCACCATTTCGGCGACCTGAACGTGGCGCGTTGCCGGTTCATCGAAAGTGGAGGCAACCACTTCGCCGCGAACCGAACGCTGCATCTCCGTAACCTCTTCGGGACGTTCATCGATCAGCAGCACAATCATCGTCACGTCAGGATGGTTGGCGGTGATCGCATGCGCGAGATGCTGCAGAATCACCGACTTGCCGGATTTTGGCGATGCGACCAGCAGGCCGCGCTGGCCCTTGCCGATAGGCGCGATCATGTCGATGATGCGGCCGGTAATGTTTTCCTGCGCATTAATGTCGCGTTCCAGGAGCAACGGTTCATCCGGATGCAGCGGCGTCAGGTTCTCGAACAGAATCCTGTGCTTGGATGCTTCCGGCGGCGCGCCATTGACAGTGTCAACCTTGACGAGTGCAAAGTAGCGCTCGCCGTCTTTCGGCGTACGCACTTCGCCTTCGATCGAGTCGCCGGTATGCAGGTTGAAGCGGCGAATCTGCGAAGGGGAGATGTAGATATCGTCGGTGGAAGCCATGTAGCTTGCATCGGGCGAGCGCAGAAAGCCGAATCCGTCCGGCAATACTTCAAGTGCGCCATCGCCAAAAACCTGTTCGCCCGTTTTCGCGCGTTTTTTCAGGATCGCAAACATCAATTCCTGTTTGCGCATGCGCGCGGCGTTGTCGATATCGAGGCCGATTGCCATCTCCAGCAACGCGGATACGTGCAAGGACTTTAATTCAGATAAATGCATAGTGATGAAAGGTTGCCGCTAAGGGCATAAAAGTGGAAAGGGGGATGCCGTGATGACGAAACAACTTACAGAATGTTATTTTGAAGTGGGTGGCGGCGCTATAAGGCCGCCACAGCCGAAATCAGATATTGCTGTCGATAAAAGAAGACAATTGGCCCTTGTTGAGGGCTCCCACTTTCTGTCCGGCGATAACGCCATTCTTGAACAGGATCAGGGTGGGGATGCCGCGAATGCCAAATTTGGCAGGGGTGGCTTGATTCGAATCGACGTCCATTTTTGCAACCAGTATTTTGCCGCCGTATTCTTTTGCAACTTCGTCCAGTAGCGGGGCAACCATTTTGCAGGGGCCGCACCATTCTGCCCAAAAATCGACTAGAACCGGTCGGTCGGATTTTAGCACATCGGTTTCGAATGAGGCATCTGTAATGCTTTTGATGTTTTCTGTCATGATTTCCTCGGAGGATGAGGGGAAAAATAATCGGCAATGAATTTGCCGACTCGCCGTTCTTGAGGGTGTTTCACCGCGCTGTTGCGATTGCTGCAGCTATGGCTGGATTATGCATGAAACCGGATCAGCCATCCCGCAGCAGGAATTGCATTGGATGACAAATCATAACCTTTTTATTAAAAATTGGGAATCAGTAGGCCGCCGAGCCGGGAAATGCCTGATTTGGCTCAAAGTGCCTGAAAGCAGCCCTATGCGCGGTGGCGCAGCATCATGCAAGGCAGGGTCGAACTTTTGCAACAATGGGAATATGCATGCAGGTAATCTTGCGCATGCTTGTTTTAAACACGCGGGTGAAGATATGCTTTTCTCCGGAACCAGCTTAAATTTCGCACTGCCTTGATTGCGTTCGGACTATATCACGGTTTTTAGGAACGGGCATGCCGGACACGATTATTTCGAGTCGGCATACCCATTCCGGTCTAGCTAAGATACTACTTTTGAGGCCACGGGTTTTGCAGAAACGCTTTCAGCACTCCAGCCGCCTCCAAGCGAACGGTATAAATCGATCCCGTTCGTAAGTCTCAGCAGGCGAGCCTGCACCAGGGATTGTTCGGCGGCGAAAAGCTCGCGCTGCGCGTCCAGCACGTCGAGCGAACTGGAAATGCCATTCTCATAGCGCGCCTCGGACAGCTTCAGCCGTTCTTGCTCGGCAACTAGAAAGGCTGCCTGGGCATCCACCTGCTCGTTCAGCAGATCGCGCGCGACCAGTGCATCGGCGACTTCGCGGAAAGCGGATTGAATCGTCTTTTCATATTCGGCCACGGCGATGTTTTTGCGCGCATCGGTCAAATCCAGGTTGCCGAGGTTGCGGCCGGCATCGAAAATCGGCAACACCAGTTGCGGCGCGAACGACCATGCGCCGGACCCTGCATTGAACAGGCCGGACAGCGTACGGCTGGCCGTGCCGCGGCTTGCAGTCAGCGAAATGCGCGGAAAGAACGCTGCCCGGGCGGCTCCTATGTTGGCATTGGCCGCCTTTAACCGGTGCTCAAATTGGCGAATATCAGGGCGGTTTTCCAGCAGGTCGGACGGCAGGCCGGCCGGGATATCCATCAGGATGCCTTGATCGGACAATGCTTGCGCCGCCGGCAGATTTTCAATGGATTTACCTGTCAGCAAAGCCAGCGCGTTTCCTGCCTGCGCGCGTTGGCGTGCCAGCGTCACCACCGAGACGCGGGCCGACTGCAGCAGTGTCTCGAACTGTCTCAGATCGAGTGCGGAGGTTGCGCCCACCTCGAAGCGTTTCTGCGCCAGCCGATAGCTGCTGGCGCGGGCATCAAGCGATTTTTTCGCCAGGGCCAGTTGTTCGGCAAAGGCGCATTCGTTCAGGTAGGCTTTTGCGACCTCCGAAACCAGGCTGATATGAACCGAGCGCTGCGCTTCTTCGGTCGCCAGATAGGAGGCCAGCGCCGCATCGTTCAGGCTGCGCACCCGCCCGAAGAAGTCGAGTTCGAACGACGCCAGACTGATGCCGACGTCATAGCGGCTGCTGACGCCGCTGATTGAAGTAGTCGACAAGTCTGCCGGCGTTCTGGCGCGGGAGCCGCTCGCTCCCGCATTCAGATTTGGCAGCCGGTCAGCCGACTGGATGTTGTATAGCGAGCGCGCTTCCTCGATGCGATAAGCGGCAATGCGCAGGTCTCGGTTGTTTTCGAGGGCGGTGGCAATCAGCGCCTTCAGCCGCGCATCCTGAAAGAATTGCTCCCATCCGATCTGGACTGCCGGAGTTCCCGATGATTTGGTCGGCTGAACCGGATAGACGCCGGAAATGGGCGCATCGGGCCTTTGGTAAGTCGGAGCCAGGCTGCATCCGGAAACGATGCCGGCGGCAATCATGGCAAGCGACAATCGTTTAATCATTTTTTTTCTCCTCGTTCTGCGTCTGATTCATCGCATACATGCGGCGTTGGCGTTCGCTGCCCTTGAACATGGTGCGGACTACCACGAAAAACACCGGTACCAGGAAGACTGCAAGGACGGTTGCAGTGATCATGCCAAACATGACGCCGGTACCGATTGCGCGCTGCGCGGCCGAGCCGGCCCCGCTCGCGATAACAAGCGGCACCACGCCGAGTATGAATGCCAGCGACGTCATGATGATCGGACGGAAACGCAAACGGACTGCTTCAAGCGTAGAGCGTATCAGGCCCTTACCCTGCGCTTCAAGATCTTTTGCGAACTCAATAATCAGAATGGCGTTCTTGGCGGAAAGTCCTATCGTTGCAATCAAGCCGACCTTGAAGTACACGTCGTTAGGCATGCCGCGTAGCGTCACACCTAGCAGGGCGCCCACAATGCCGAGCGGCACCACCAGCATCACCGCGACTGGGATGGACGTGCTTTCGTACAGGGCTGCGAGACACAAGAATACCGCCAGCAGGGACAAGCCGAACAGGGCAGGAGCTTGCGATCCGGATACTTTTTCTTCCAGAGACTGGCCGGTCCACTCGTAGCCGAACCCCGGCGGCAGTTTTTCCATCAATGCCACCATCTCGTCCATTGCCGCGCCGGTGCTCATGCCCTGCGCCGGTTCACCTGCAATTTTCATGGCCGGATAGCCGTTGTAGCGCGTCAACTGCACTGGGCCAACGCCCCACTTGCTGCTCGAGAATGCCGAGAACGGCACCATCGCCCCCTGTTGGTTGCGCACATACAGATTGTTGATATCCTCCGGACGGACCCGCTTGGGCGCGTCAAGCTGCATTACAACGCGCTGCTGGCGCCCCCTGTTGTCGAAGTCGTTGATATAGGATGACCCGAGCGCAGATGACAATGTGGTGTTGATGTCGGCAAACGATACGCCGAGCGCATTGGCTTTATCCCGATCAACCGACAGCTCCAGCTGCGCCGTGTTCTCCAGCCCTTCGGGGCGCACACCCTTCAGAACCTTGCTCTGGGCAGCCATGCCGAGCAGTTGGTTGCGAGCCGCAACCAGAGCCTCATTTCCCATTCCGCCGCGATCTTGCAGGCGGAAGGTAAATCCGGTCGCGTTGCCGAGTTCGCGGATAGGCGGCGGATTCAGAGGAAACACGATTGCATCGCGAATTTGCGAGAACTTGCCGAATGCGCGTTGCACGATAGCGTTGGCAGAGTCGTTGGGCCCGCGTTCGTCCCAGTCCTTCAGCGTGACGAACGCCAGGCCCGAGTTCTGGCCGCGCCCTGAGAAGCTGAATCCGCTTACGCCGATAACATGTTCGACCCCGGGCTCCTGCATGAACTGATTTTCGACCTGTTTGATGACTTCGAGCGTGCGGCTGTCGGAAGCGCCGCCCGGCAACTGGATATTCGTATAAAGATAGCCTTGGTCTTCAGATGGCAGAAAAGAAGTTGGCAGGCGCCAGAACAGCAGTCCGGCGCACACGATTACCAATCCGTATACGAGCATGTAGCGCGGCAGCTTGCCGAGAATACCGGTGACGGTGCGCTCATAGCGTACTGTCGTGGTACTGAACATCCGGTTGAACCAGCCAAAGAAGTCTTTTCTCTCATGATGCTCACCCTGGGGAATCGGTTTCAGGATGGTGGCGCACAATGCCGGCGTCAGCGTCAGCGCCATTAATGCCGAGAATACCATCGAGGCGATCATGGCGAGCGAAAACTGGCGATAGATGGCGCCAACTGCTCCGCCGAAGAACGCCATTGGAATAAATACGGCGATCAGCACCAGTGTGATGCCAACGATCGCTGCAGTTATCTGTCCCATTGCCTTGCGCGTCGCGTCGCGTGGCGACAGCCCTTCGGTCGCCATGATGCGCTCAACGTTCTCGACCACGACAATCGCGTCATCGACCAGAATGCCGATGGCAAGCACCATGCCGAACATCGTCAGCACGTTGATTGAGAACCCGAGCGCTTTCATGGTCGCAAATGTGCCCATAAGGGCAACCGGCACGACAATGGTCGGAATGATGGTGTATCGGATGTTCTGCAGAAACAGATACATCACCAGAAAAACCAGCACCACGGCTTCGAGCAGAGTCTTGACTACCTCATCGATTGAAATCTTTACAAATTTGGACGTATCGTTTGCCACCACGTACTCGACATTGGGCGGAAAGTATTTCGACAGTTCGTCCATCTTGGCGCGCACCGCTTTGACCGTATCGAGCGCGTTTGCGCCTGGTGTCGGCAAAATGCCGAATGCGGAAACCTGCTTGCCGTCGAGACGAGCCCTGCTGTCATATATCTGTCCGCCGATCTCGACTCTTGCAACATCCTTCAGGCGTACGACCGAGCCATTGGTGTTGGCTCGCAGTACGATGTTGCCGAACTGCTCGGGTGTCGAAAGCTGGCCCGGCACGACCACGCTTGCGGTGATGGGTTCCTTGCCCGTGTTCGGCAGCGCGCCTAGAGAGCCGGACGCGACCATCGCGTTCTGTCCGCGAACCGCCGTCGCAATGTCGACAGGGGTCAATTTCAATCCGTCCAGCTTGACCGGATCGATCCAGATGCGCATCGCTTTCTCGGTGCCGAACAGGTTGATGTCGCCCACCCCAGGAATACGCTTGATCTCGTTGATTACATTGCGCGACAAGTAGTCGCCAAGCGCGATTGGATCGAGTTTGTTGTCAGTCGAGGACAACGCGACCAGTGCCAACATATTGCTGCGTGCTTTATTCACTTGCACGCCCTGTTGCAGCACTGCCTGCGGCAGGCGCGGCTCAACGCGCTTGATGCGGTTCTGCACGTCGACCGCAGCCAGGTCGACGTTGGTATCATTGCTGAACGTAACCGTGATCTGCGCCATGCCATTGCTCTGGCTTTGCGATTCGATATATTGCAATCCGTCGGCACCGTTCATTTCCTGTTCGATCAGCGACGTGACGCTGTCCTCCAGCGTCTTGGCTGTTGATCCAGGGTAGGTTGCCGAAATGACGACCTGCGGAGGCGCGATATTCGGATATTGTGAAATCGGCAAACTGCGAATCGACAGAATGCCGGCAAGCAAGATGAAAATAGCGATCACCCACGCGAACACCGGGCGGTCGATGAAAAACTTGGCCATGCAGAGCTCCCTTATTCCGCTTTGGATTTTTGCGCTGGTTGCGCTACCGCAGGAACGGCTTTGTCTGCGCCTGGTTTTGTCTCGGCTTGCGGCTTGGACGAATCTTGGGCATCAGAACTGGCGGCGGGTTGCCAAGGAATTGGCCGTACCGGGGCTCCCGGGCGGACTTTCTGCAATCCCTCGACGATTACACGGTCGCCCGGCTTGAGGCCTTCACCGATGATCCATCTGTTGCCCGAAGACGAAGTGGTGGTGACTTTGCGCACCTCGACCTTGTCGCCTTCGCCAACGACCATAACGGTTGCGCCATCAGCGCTGCGCTGCACCGCCTGCTGCGGAACGGCAATTGCCTGTTCGTTAACGGCCTGTTGCAACTGCGCGCGCACGAACATGCCTGGCATCAGCATGTGCTTTGGATTCGGGAAAAGCGCGCGCAACGTGACCGCGCCTGTTGTTTCATCCACGCTGATGTCGGAAAACAGCAATTTACCGCTGTACGGATAGATACTGCCGTCCTCGGTCGCCAGTTTTACCTTCAATTCGCCTTTCGATACATCCTTTAACTGGCCGTTTTGCATCGCCTGCCGCAATTGCATCAGTTCGGCGTTTGACTGGGTCAGGTTGACATAGATCGGATCGATTTGCTGGATAGTTGCCAGAGGCGTTGCATCGCCTTGGCCCACCAGCGCGCCCTCGGTCACGAGCGCACGCCCGATTCGGCCGGAGATGGGCGCGGTGACCGTTGCGTATTCAAGGTTCAGTCCGGCATTGGTGCGCGCGGATTTTGCAGCTGCCACATCGGCCGCGGCCTGCTTCTGGGCGGCCGTTGCGTCATCGAACTCCTGTTTGCTGACCGCATTGATTTCTACCAGCTTCTTGTAGCGCTGCAGCTTCAGGTCTGCTTGTACGAAGTTCGCTTCAGCGCGCTTCAGTGCCGCATCAGCACTCTCATAACTGGCCTGATAGCTGCGCGGATCTATGCGGAACAGTACTTGGCCTTCCTTGACGTCGCTGCCTTCCGAGAATACGCGTTTTTGAACAATGCCGGCAACGCGGGCGCGGACTTGTGCAATCCGGTTGGCTTCGACGCGACCAGGCAGTTCGTTGGTAACAGTCAAGCGCTCGGGAGCAACCGTAACGATGGCGACTTCGGGCGGCGGCGGTGCCGCCCCTTTGGTTTGGTCGCCGCAGCCGGCGAGAAGGGATAACAGGGAGGCAATAACGCCAAAACTTGCAAAAGAAGACAATAATCTCATAATAATAGCCAGTGATGATGTGCAGCGTCTGCCATGCTACCTGGAGAGGCAAGCAAATACTAAGTCCGCAAATGATTGAAAAATGAAATAAAGAGCATAAAAAATTTCACCAGCAATACCGGCTTCAGAAGGAATTGAAGTTAATCAATGTTACCGGAAGCCAAGAATTTGGTATTATACATTCATTGGTGAATGTAAATTGGTTGTGTTTAAACAATCTTTTGATGACCTGGGCTTTCAGGGTAAATATGGCTAGAAGCAGCAAGGAAAAAGC
>Ga0366816_1023_pt2 | contig 23969 bp, 28 predicted proteins | sample TotcelN113001K15_FD_207019 | JGI IMG/M metagenome (GOLD analysis project Ga0366816, IMG submission 207019) | Enriched cells from coal bed in the Powder River Basin, Montana, United States - Total cells N11 rep3 HSBNCT.N11.300.1.K15 ... | reverse complement strand
GTAGCCTGTCTCTTGCGCAGTCTTTGAAATGGAACCGGTGCGGTGGATCGCCCCCAGCAGCTCAAATAGCGGATTATTGAGCTGGTTCTTCTTGTTGGGTGTGCCTGCAAACGTGTAGTCCAGCTTGATATGCAACATAGGAACAACATTTCATATAGGAAAGTAATAAGGCGAAACGTAATATATCACTTTTGATAATTTGAAAGACAGCGACGCTTCTTGCTGATAGAGGATTTATATGAACACTTCGAAGAAACTCCGGATTGCGCTAGCCTTGTTTCTGGCTCTGGCAATGCCAGCTTTTGCACAAGGCATCATCAGGCTATCCACGACTACCAGCACTGAAAATTCAGGCCTGCTGAAGTTCCTTTTGCCTGCATTCGAAGCCAAGACCGGCAACAAGGTACAGGTGATCTCGGTCGGCACCGGCAAGGCTCTTGAACTGGCGAAAAACGGCGACGTGGATGTAACGCTGGTTCATGCCCGTCCTTCTGAAGACAAGTTTATCGCCGAAGGACACGGGGTCAACCGGCGCGACGTGATGTACAACGACTTTATTATCGTCGGCCCTGAGAGCGATCCAGCGGGAATCAAGGGGAGCCGGAATGTGATAGGCGCAATGAGGAAAATTGCAGGCAGCGGATCGCGCTTCATTTCCCGCGGCGACAATTCAGGCACCGACCAGATGGAAAGAAATTACTGGAAAGAAGCAGGCACCAAGCCCATAGGCAGTGCTTACGTTTCCGCCGGGCTCGGCATGGGCGAGGTGCTGACCATGGCTGCGCAAATGCAAGCTTATACGCTGACCGACCGTGCAACGTATGGAGCATACCGTGCCAAAACAGGCCTGGCGGTGCTGGTCGCTGGCGACCCGAAAATGTTCAATCCCTACGGCATCATCGCGGTCAACCCTGCCAAATATCCGGATATCAATTACAAGGGGGCAATGCAGTTGATTAACTGGATAACGTCAAAGGAGGGACAACAAAAGATCGCCGAATTCAAGGTAGGCGGTCAGCAGCTTTTCTTTCCATCTGCGATAAGAGCAAAGCGCTAGCCGGGCTGTCCTCTCTGCCATTTTGGTCAGGGAGAAATGAGAATGAAGAGCATATTTGAAGACGAATCAGATGTTGTTGAAGCCAACAATATCTGATTCGGCTGATAGAGCTACAAATAGCCGGAAAGCGCATACTCAACGACCAGCGGAGCATGATCTGAAAAACGCTGCTCCTTGTAGACGGCGGCAGTCTTGGCCGCGGAGGCGACTCCATGAGTCGCAACGTGATAGTCGATGCGCCAGCCGACGTTGTTAGCCCATGCCTGACCGCGATTGCTCCACCAGGTATAGGCATCGCCGGTCGCGCCAGGATGAAGCCGCCTGTACACATCTACCCAGCCCGTCTCGCCAAACACCTGCGACATCCAGGCGCGCTCTTCCGGCAAGAAACCGGAATTCTTCTGGTTGCTCTTCCAGTTTTTCAGGTCTATCTCCTTGTGAGCGATGTTCCAGTCGCCGCAGATAACGATCTCGCGACCGCTATCACGTAGCGTAGCCAAATGAGGAAGAAAGACGGCAAGAAACCGGAATTTGGCCTCCTGCCGCTCCGGCGACGATGAGCCGGATGGGCTATACAAAGAAATTATGCTGAAATTGCCAAAGTCGCAGCGGACATATCGCCCCTCGGCATCGAATTCTTCACAGCCGAAACCGACATGAACCGCATCAGGCTTTTCCCTGCTGTAAATTCCGGTACCGGAATAGCCTTTCTTTTCAGCATAGTGGAAATGACCTTGATAGCCATCGGGCGTAAGCAGCTCGCCAGTCATGTCGGATTGCTGCGCCTTGAGTTCCTGCACACAGACGAAATCGGCGGACTGCGCCTTCATCCAGTCAAAAAACCCTTTTCTGGCTGCCGAGCGAATCCCGTTCAGGTTTGCGGAAATAATTTTCTTCATGTCGAGTATACAAAATTGAATGAAAGCAATCATACTAAAATCGAAGGAAAAGCGCCTTGTTGCTCTCTGGAAAATTGTCCGGAAGCGCTACAATGCCTGGATTGATCCTTTTCAACCAGGTCGAGGCAAATCTTGAGCAACTTACGACACGAGTTTATACAGTTCTCCGTTTCCACCGGCGTTCTTCGCTTCGGAGAATTCATCACCAAGGCGGGACGGAATTCGCCTTATTTCTTTAACGCGGGGCTATTCAATGATGGCGCTTCGCTAGGACGCCTGGCGGATTTCTATTCGCAAACCCTGCTCGATTCCGGCGTCCAGTTCGATATGCTGTTCGGTCCGGCTTATAAGGGCATTCCATTGGCTTCTGCAACCGCCGTTGCGCTGGCGAACCGCGGGCGCAATGTGCCATTCGCCTTCAACCGCAAGGAGGCAAAAGACCACGGCGAAGGTGGCACCATAGTCGGAGCCAGCCTCAAGGGGCGCGTAGTGATAGTGGATGACGTCATTTCGGCCGGCACATCGGTTAATGAATCGATCGAAATCATCCGTGCCGCCGGCGCAACCCCGTGCGCTGTACTGATCGCACTCGACCGCATGGAGCGCTCAGGCAAGGAGGGAGCTCTATCGGCAAACTCTGCAGTTCAGGAAGTAAGCAACACTTATGGCATTCCCGTCATTTCCATCGGCAACCTGAACGACTTGCTGGGGTATTTGTCCGAAGCGGGCTCGAATCCCGAACTGGCGCGTTACAAGGAGGCTGTAGCGGCCTACCGCAGCCGCTATGGCGTCGCCTAATCGTGCTGCGCAAGAGAATGCGCGCCTGCGGATTCAGAATGTAAAAAGCTGGCGCCCTTAAACGGGGCGCCAGCTTCAAGCTTGCGCTATTGCCGCAAAGCCGTTTTACCGGCCCCTGGGCTTATTGGTCTGAGACGCTCTTGCGCGGTGCTTTTTTGGCCGATGACTTCTTATGCGCTTTCTTGTGCTTGTTGACCTTTTTGGCTTTCTTAGCTTTCTTGGTCTTCTTTACTTTCTTGGCTTTCTTGACTTGCTTCTTTTCGGTCTTTTTCACTTCCGATTTTTGCGCCGGAGAAGCAAAGGATTTCTCCAAAGTTTGGCCGGGCTGTTGCGGTGCGGGAGCTTGGGCGAAAGCGGCGCCGGCTGCAAAGACGGTGGCAATAAGTGCTGCAATAAGCTTGTTCATTTCAATTCCTCGTGGGACGTTAAACGCAGAAAAATTCTGCATGTATCCTTAACGCATCACAGACAGGATTGTTGACAGGGAATTGTTTCAAATTGTACGGCTGTGCTTGCAGGAAATCGTCAGATATTCTTTACGGATCCCCTGCAAACACGAAGGAACGGCTGCGCGGATTCTTACGCGCCCATGCAGACCGGGCATTGGGCGCTTCGCCCGATACGTATGCAGGTCCACTCCATCTTGAGCGCATCCAGCAGAAGCAGGCGGCCCGCCAGCGGTTCGCCTATTCCGGCCAGCAGCTTCAATGCTTCGGTAGCTTGCACCGTCCCGATCATGCCAACCACAGGCGCGAATACGCCCATTCTTGAGCATGCGACATCCTCGAATTGCTGATCCGCAGGGAACAGGCAGGAGTAGCATGGCATATCCGCGCGACGCGGGTCGTACACGCCAACCTGGCCGTCGAAACGAATCACGGCACCTGACACCAGCGGTACCTTGTTGGCGACGCAAGCATGGTTTACCGCGTGCCGTGTAGCAAAGTTATCGCTACAGTCAAGCACCACATCGGCTTTCCTCACCAGTTCGGCCAGCCGCTCGCCTTCTACGCGCTCTGCCAGTGCGATGACGTGCACATCCGGATTAACCTGCGCCAGCGTCTGCTTTCCCGATTCGACTTTTTTCTGGCCTACGCGGTCCGTGGTATGCAATATCTGGCGCTGCAGATTGGTAAGATCGACTGTGTCGTTATCGACCAGCGTAATCGTGCCTACGCCGGCCGCCGCAAGGTAAAGCGAAACCGGGGAACCAAGACCGCCGGCACCGATTACAAGAGCATGGGAGGACAGTATCTTTTCTTGGCCTTCAATGCCGATTTCGTCCAATAATATATGGCGGGAATAGCGAAGCAGTTGTTGATCATCCATCTCAATATTCCCTAGCGCCCGCTATTGTCCTTGTCGCTCTTCTCGTTTTTATCGGTCTTGTCGTCTTTATCGGTCTTGACGCTCTTGTCCGTTTTCTTGCCGTTTTTCCGTTCCTCGATCTTTATCTTGGACGTTTTTACCGGCAGGCCTTTCAGATGATTGATCGCCTGGGCCAGTTGAAAGTCATCCTTGCCGCCGTATTCGAGCGGCTTGTACTTTTTGACATTCTGCAACAGGCGCTGCTCTTCTTCCAGATTCACGCGCTTGCCTTTCTCCGCCGCATCCTTGTCCAGCTCATTGGAAAGATGCTTCTCAAGATCCGCCTCGCGCAGGCGCAATCCGTTCAGGCCATCGCCCTCCGCTGTTTCTTCGACCATCAGATCGGGCACGATTCCCCTTGCCTGAATCGAGCGGCCATTCGGCGTGTAATAACGCGCGGTGGTCAGCTTGACTGCCGTATCGGGCGAAATCTGGCGTATCGTCTGAACCGACCCCTTGCCGAAGCTCTGAGTTCCGAGGATGGTTGCGCGCTTATGGTCCTGCAACGCGCCGGCAACGATTTCCGAAGCTGATGCCGAGCCGGTATTGATAAGGACGACCATCGGCACTTTTTTGATCTGCTCGGGCAGCTTCGCAAGCGCATCGCCGCCATGCCGGCTGACATAATCCTGACGGCGAGCGTAGTAAGTCACCTTTGATTCCGCCAATTGGCCGTTGGTCGATACCACGACGGTATCTTTTGGCAGAAACGCGGCTGCAACGCCGACCGCGCCCGGCAAGATTCCGCCCGGGTCATTGCGCAAATCGAGCACCAGGCCCTTGACGTTCGGGTTCTGCCCGTAAATGGCATTGATTTTCTTGACCATGTCCGCAACCGTCGGCTCCTGGAACTGAGCCACCCGCAACCAGACATACCCCGGCTCGATCACTTTCGACTTGACGCTCTGGACATGAATTTCTTCACGCATGATCGTGATCATCAGCGGCTTGCTTTCCTCCTTGCGCGCAATCGTCAGCGTGATCTTGGTATTCGGCTCGCCGCGCATTCTCTTCACCGCCTCATCGAGCGTCATATCCTTGACGGACGCGCCATCGAGTCGAGTGATCAGATCGCCGGGCTTTATGCCGGCTCTAAAAGCGGGAGTATCCTCGATCGGCGAAATGACTTTTACATAGCCGTCTTCGGTCCCCACTTCTATTCCGAGGCCGACAAACCGCCCTTGCGTTCCCTCTTTCAGCTCCTTCAGCGCCTTCTTGTCCAGATAGGCGGAATGAGGATCGAGCGAAGCCACCATTCCGGAAATCGCTTCCGTAAGCAGTTTCTTGTCATCGACAGGTTCGACATAATCCGATTTGATCAAGCCGAAGACGTCCGCAAGCTGCCGCAGCTCATCGAGTGGCAGAGGCGCGCCAGTCTGCTTGTAAGCCATTGCAGAAAACTGCATTGAAGCAGCGACACCGGCAATCATGCCCAGGCCAATAAGACCGATATTCCGTAATTTACTGCTCATGTATCACCTGATAGTTACCCAATCGAGAGGATTGAATGCGCGGCCACGATGCCGCATCTCAAAGTATAAACCCGTTTGTTCATTACCGCCGCTATTCCCTGCGCCCGCAATCACATCACCGCTTTTGACTGCATCTCCCACGTGTTTGAACAACGCCTGCGCGTTGCCGTAAATCGTCATGTACTGACCGCCGTGATCGACAATGATCAGATTGCCGAAGCCTCGCAGAGCCTCTGCAAAAACGACCTTGCCTTCTGCGACTGCCCTGATTTCCGCACCCTCGGGAGCGCTGATGAACAATCCCTTCCAGCTTGGACCGCCGTCTCTCTTGCTTCCATACTTTGCCGTGATCGTCCCGCGTACCGGCAACCTCAAGCGTCCGCGCATGCCGGCGAAGGCGCCGCCCCCGTCGGAAACCGGCTCGGGTACGCTCTCCACCTGCTGTGGAGCTTTTTCGCCCTGCGTTCTTTTCGCCAGCTTTTTGGGCGAAGCTGTTTTACGTACGGCCGTTTTGCGTGCGGCGGCCTTCTTCTGCTTTTCGATCATTCTGGAGAGCCGGTCGACCAGGCTGGAAAGGCGTTTCTGGTCGTGCTCCAGGCGGCCCGCCTCCTTGCGCTGCGCGACGAGCTTGCCGGACAGTTGCGCCAGCAAGGCCGTGCGCTTGCTTTTCTCTATTTCAAGCTTTTCCTTCTGGACTCGCTTTTTCTGTACGATCTCGTCCAGCTCAAGCTTGGCGTTCTTAGTCTGCTCCTGATTGCTTTCAATCGTCTGCAGGTTGGTACGCAGCGATTCAATCAGCTTGGCCTGGGCCTGCGACACATAGGACATGTATTGCAGTTCGCGATTGATGCGGTTTGGATTGTCGCCGGAAAGCAATAGCTTCATTCGGTCTTCATTACCCGAGACGTACTGTTCGTGCAATAACTTCGCCAGCCTTTTCTGTTGCACGCCGACTGTGCCTTCGAGTTGCGTCCGCTCTCTGGACAACTGTTCTAGCCTGGCCTCGGTCTGCCCCTGCGCCTGATTCAGTTCATTCAAGAAGCGGTTGGCGCTGGAAATTGCCTGCTCCGACTCGGCCAGCGTGCCGGCGGCACGGCTCTTTGCGGTTTCCGTCTTTGAGATTTCCCGCTTCAAGGTAGAGAGTTTCTCGCGCAATGCCGAGCGCTCCGCTTCGGCGGCCTGCTTTTGCTCGCTGCGTTCGCTGGGTTTGGGAGCGGCATGAGCGGTCACCAATACGCAAATGGCAAGCACGACCATGGCGGCCGGCAGCATACGTTTTCTCATGCCGTTACAATGAAGAGATTGCTAAGTGTCAAGATGCCCATGCCCGGTTTCAGACTGGCAGAAGCGAATTTGCGCAGTTGGCTTATCTTACCTCGCCTTTCCTTGTCCTGCCACTGCTTTCGTTGCCAATTCGATTGCTTCCGCATCGCCCAGGTAATAATTCCGGATCGGTTTCAGATCATCATCCAGTTCATAAACCAGCGGTTGGCCGGTCGGAATGTTCAGTTTGATGATGTCGGCATCGCTTATCCCCTCCAACTCCTTGATCAGCCCGCGCAAGCTATTGCCATGCGCCGAGATGAGGATGCGTTTGCCGGCGCGGATTGCCGGAGCGATGGATTCGTTCCAAAGCGGCATCACGCGCGCAACCGTATCCTTCAGGCTCTCGGTCAACGGGATCTGGTCGCGCTTCAGGTGCGCATATGCCGGCTCCCCGTATGCCGCGCGCGGATCGTCGGGAGAAAGCGCAGCGGTCGCAACGTCATAACTGCGGCGCCACATGAGCACCTGCATTTCGCCGTACTGCTTGGCAGTTTCGGACTTGTTCAGCCCTTGCAGGGCGCCGTAATGGCGTTCGTTAAGCCGCCAGTCGTAAGCGGTCGGCAACCACATCCGATCCATTTCATCAAGAGCGATCCACAACGTCCGAATCGCCCTCTTCAGTACGGAGGTATAGGCAAGATCGAACTCAAAGCCCTCCTTGCGCAGGATCTGACCGGCTCTTTTGGCCTCCGCTCGGCCTAGTTCAGTCAGGTCCACATCGGTCCAACCGGTGAATCGGTTTTCGAGATTCCAGGTGGACTGGCCGTGCCGCATTAATACAATTTTATGCATAATCGAAATGGGTAATGGGTATCTCGAGTGTCTTAGCAGGTTCTATTTTATAATGTATGGGTTTGTTATCGTTGACTTCCAGCAAGGGAAATTCGTGAATTTTATTTTTGACAATATCTTTTTAATCTGCATAGCATTATTTTCAGCAGGTTCGCTGCTTATGCCTTACCTCCGGCAAAGCGCCAATATTTCGCATTTAGATGCGACCAAGATGATAAATAAAGGCAAGGTTGCGATCCTTGACATAAGGGACTTGTCTGAATTTCGTACCGGCCATCTGCGCAACTCGCTCCATATTCCGCTCAGCGAGTTGCCCAACAAGCTGGCCAAGTTGGAAAAATTCCAATCGCAACCCGTAATTGTGGTCTGCAAATCAGGTACGCGTTCATCAACTGCTATTTCGCAATTAAAGCAAGCCGGCTTTAAGGAAGTATACAATCTTGAAGGTGGAATAGAATCTTGGCAACAAAAAGGGCTGCCCACCACCATGTAATTCCGCTTCCGCGACCTTGAGGCAAGAAGACAGGTCCGCTGCCGTGCATTATGGCAGGGAAAAGTCGAAAAAGCCGCAAGTTATGGGGTTGGAATAATGAAATAAGGCCATATGATGACTACACATGTATTGATGTACTGTACCGCTGTCTGTCCGTATTGCGTGATGGCCGAACGGTTGTTGAAGTCGAAGGGAGTGACTGCGGTCGAAAAGATTGCCGTCGATTTCGACCCGAAGCTGCGTGAGGAAATGATAAAAAAGACTGGCCGCCGCACCGTGCCCCAAATTTTTATTGGCGATACGCATGTCGGCGGTTACGACGACGTGGCGGCGCTCGACAAGGCCGGTCAGCTGGAACCCATGTTGAAGGCAAAGTGATCCGCCCTTTCCCTCAAATCGGAACGGTTTATTAAAAAACGAACGAAAGTACCCTATGTCTTCTGATACGCAACCACAATCTTCTGATACGCAACCACAATTCCAGATTCAACGCGTCTACTTGAAGGATTTGTCGCTTGAACAGCCGAATTCGCCGGCGATCTTTCTTGAGCAGGAAATGCCCAACATCGAAGTATCCGTCAATGTGCAGGCCGATCCGCTATCCGAAACCATTTATGAATCTGCCGTAACCATCACCATTACCGCCAAGATCGGCGAAAAGACTGCTTACCTGATAGAGGGCAAGCAAGCCGGCATTTTCGAGGTGCGCAATATTCCCCAGGATCAACTTGACCCGTTGCTGGGGATCAGTTGCCCAACCATTCTTTATCCCTATCTTCGCGCCAACCTGGCGGACGCAATAACGCGCGCCGGATTTCCACCGGTACATCTTTCCGAAATCAACTTCGAGGCCTTTTATCACGAACGCATGCAAGCATTGGCGGCACAGCAAAATCAGACCGTCGGCTCTTCCGACGCTGGCGACGCTGCCATCAAGCATTGATATGCACCGCGCCTCTCGGCCTGCCATGCGTTGCCGGCAAAGCTGGAATGCGGACGTCTTATCCGGGCTGAACAAATGAACATTACCGTTCTTGGCGCAGGAGCATGGGGAACCGCGCTTGCAATAGCAGTCGCGCCGCGTTGCAATGTCATGCTTTGGGGCCGCAATGCAAGCGCAATGCGCAATGCGGCCGAACGGCGGGAAAATACCGCAACCTTGCCGGGCTTTGCGTTTCCGGAAGATCTGTCCGTCACCTCCGACTTAGAAAGAGCGCTTGCCCATTTGAGCGACGGAGGCAATTTCGACCAGTCATTGCTGGTGGTTGCCACTCCGGTATCGGGATTGCGTTCGATCGCCGGGCAACTTAACGGCCGGCAAATACCGAACCTGATCTGGCTGTGCAAAGGCATGGAGGCGGAAACCGGGCTTATACCGCATCAAGTTCTGTCCGAAGTATTGGGGACCGGAATCGACAGCGGCGCATTATCCGGCCCTTCGTTTGCCCAAGAGGTTGCAGGCGGCCTTCCATGTGCGCTTACCATCGCGTCGAAATCGGCTTCGCTTCGGCAATTGGCAGTCAAGGCATTTAACGGCGGCAACATGCGCATCTACACGACAGACGATGTAATCGGCGTCGAGGTCGGCGGCGCAGTCAAGAATATCCTTGCCATCGCTGCCGGCATCGCCGATGGGCTTGGGCTGGGAATGAATGCGCGTGCCGCTTTGATTACTCGCGGTCTGGCGGAAATCACGCGGCTCGGCATTGCATTGGGGGGACGGCCCGAGACTTTCATGGGTCTGACGGGCATGGGCGACCTGATCCTGACTTGCACCGGCGATCTGTCGCGCAACCGTCAAGTCGGTGTGGCTCTTGCGCAAGGCAAGTCGCTCGATGCGATCGTAGCTGAGCTCGGACATGTGGCGGAAGGCGTGCGCTGCGCCCGCGCAGTCCAGGCGCTTGCCGCCGAACGCGGTATCGACATGCCCATTACCAACGCGATTGCAGGCGTTCTCTTCATGGATATGTCAATTATCGATATGATCGCGCAGCTATTGTCTCGCCATACCAAGGATGAATGGGAAGCATAACGCCCGTCATTTCCCTTTTTTACGCATCCCTTCGGCCAGCTATTATTGCCCGGCCAAAAATCAAAAACTGTTTCCTGAATGCTAATTTCTTGATGCTGCTCAATATCAAGAAAACCGGTTGAATTCCAATAGGAACTATTGTTTAGCTAGGCTTCTGCAAGCGGCTTTGATTGCAGAAATTTCTATCAATTTCCTCATTTTCTTCCTTGGTTTTCTTATGCACGATAGCTCTCGGATTCAAACTCCTCATTATTTTCTGCGCAAAGCCATGCGCGGATTCACGCTGATAGAGATCATGGTTGTGGTCGTAATCATGGGCATCCTGGCCGCTCTTGTGGTGCCAAAACTGATGGGCCGAACCGACGAAGCGCGAATACTCGCGGCCAGGCAGGACATCAGTACGCTAATGCAGTCTCTGAAGCTGTACCGTCTTGATAATCAGCGCTATCCGACTACCGAGCAAGGCTTGCAGGCGCTTGTCGCCAAGCCGACCAGCGGTCCTACGGCGAACGGCTGGAGACAGGGCGGTTACATTGACAAGCTCCCAAAAGATCCGTGGGGCAATCCCTACCAGATGCTGTCGCCCGGCGTACATGGCGAAATCGATGTATTTTCATATGGCGCGGACGGTCAGCCGGGCGGTGCCGGCAATGACGCCGACATTGGCTCGTGGGATTTATAACGTCTTTGTCCAGCCATGCCGCGCAAGCAAAAAAAAGCGGCGCGCCGGAGCGCGGCTTTACGCTGATTGAACTGCTGGTTGTGATCGTGATCGCCGGCATAACTATCGGAATGGTAGTTTTCAATGCAATGCCGGACGAGCAAAAAGCGCTGCAGAACGATGCTCAACGCATCGCCTTGTTGTTGCAACTGGCGCGCGACGAAGCAATAGTGCGCAATCGTCCGGTCGCCTTTGAAGCCCAGCCGGACCGCTACCGCTTCCTGGTTCGGGAAGACAACATGTGGAAACCGATAACTCAAGATGACATGTTGCGCGAACGCATGTTTCAACGCGCGCCGGTAACGCTCTCAATCAATCCGCCCACTTCGAATGAAGCGTATCCGGTAAAGGTCGTGTTCGGGCGCGAGCCGGTCGACAAGCCCTTCACTCTGACTCTTGCCGCCGGACGGGCCCAAGCCGTCATCAGTGCCGACGGCATCGGCAATTTCACCGTGCAATAAAACATGTCTAATTTATCCCGCCGATATAAGGCGTCCGGCTTCACGTTGCTGGAAGTGCTGGTTGCGCTGGTGATTATAGGCACTGCCCTTGGCGCGAGTCTGCGCGCTGTCGGCAGCCTGACGCAAAACAGCAGCGATCTGCGCTCATCGATGATGGCGACATGGTCGGCTGAAAACCGCCTGGTGCAAATACGCCTGGCACGGGAATGGCCCGCTTTCGGCAAACGAACTTTCGACTGCCGGCAAGGTGAATTGCGCCTTCGATGCGAAGAAGAGGTGCTCTCCACTCCCAATCCAAATTTCCGCCGTGTCGAAATAAGCGTATTCGACGAGAGCAGGACGGAACGACGCATCATCAAACTAGTCCAGATAGTGCCAAATGGGTAAACCTTATTTCTGTCGCAGACAGGGTTTCAAACGGCGAGCCGGCTTTACGCTGATCGAGCTTCTGGCGGCGATCAGCATTCTGGCGATCGTGGCGGTGCTTAGCTGGCGCGGACTTGACACACTCGTGCGCACCCGGGTTACGCTGACCTCAGACCTTGAGCAGACGCGAGGGCTGCAGCTCGCTTTTGCTCAGATGCAGAGCGACTGCGAGCATATCGTCAGTCCGGATGTGATTGGGCAGCGCCCTTCGCTGCTGGCGGAACCGAACCGATTGACGCTGGTGCGCACCGTATTCTCGGATACCCAGCCTTCAAGACTGCAAGTGGTTGCGTATCGTATTCGCGATGGCGTATTGTCGCGCCGCGAATCGGAAGCGACTCGCGATTTAAGCGTGCTGGACAATTTGTGGAGGGTCTCATCCAGCGATGCAACCGATCTGGCGGGCGCAACGCCGGCAGTGGCATTGCAATCCGAAACCCGCGCAATGAACACAAGGCTCTGGACCAGCAGCGGCGGCTGGCGCTCAACCGACAGTAGCGCGTCCTCGGGGACAGCACCGGACTCGACGGCAGTTGCGCCAACCGGGCTGGAAGTTACGCTGCTGCTTGGCCAGAGCGAGTCAGGCATGGTCAAGGTCATGCTGTTGGGGGCAATGTGAAGATGCATTGCGCAAACCGCATGCAGCGCCAGCGCGGCGTCGCCGTAGTAACGGCGTTGCTTTTGACCACGCTTGCGATCACGATCGTCGCCAGCCTGTTCTGGCAGCAGCAGGTACAGGTGCGTTCAATCGAAAACCAGCGCCTTCAACTGCAAACAAAGTGGATATTGCGGGGAGCGCTGGACTGGGCCCGGTTGATTCTGCGTGAAGACAAGCGATTTTCAAGCGTTGACCATTTGGGCGAGCCATGGGCAGTACCGCTGGCGGAAACACGTCTTGACGAATATGTGGAGAAAGAACGCACCGACGCAGAAACGTCCGGCGCCACGCTTACCGGACGCGTAGTCGATGCGCAGTCACGCTTTAACCTGACCAATCTGAGTACGAATTCGGTTATCAACCCGCAGGAAATTGCTGCCTTCGAGCGTCTGCTCTCTTTGCTGCAACTGAACCCCTCGCTGGCGCGTGCCACCGCGGAGGCAATGGCAAAGTCGCAGCAAGGGAGCGGAACCGCTACGACCGGAACAACCGGCGCCAGTTCAAGCGCAGCCACCACGCTCGGCCTTACCTACCCCGAAGACTTGCTCGCCGTACCCGGGTTTACACCTGAAATCGTCGATTCCTTAAGGGAATATATTGTTGTGCTACCAAGGTTGACTTCGGTCAATGTGAACACTGCTCCGGCAGAGATATTGTCAGCTAGAATAGAAACATTGACAATTGCCGAATCGACAACATTGGTGGCAAATCGGGGCGCTGCTTACTTTCGCAACATAGCCGACTTTGAACAAAAATTATCACAGGGATCGCTTCCGCCGGCCAGCAGAACAACTCTGGACGTGTCGACCGGTTATTTCATTGTTTACGGCAATGTACGTCTTGATCGTGCCACGCAGGAAATGAGCGCGCTCGTCGAACGCACGGGAAACAGCACCAAGGTGATATGGATTCGGAACAACTGATTCACAACGAGAGAATGTTTTGAGCACCCTGTATATTCGTCACCCTTCCAGAACAGTAGCCGAAAATGTTGGCGCGGGCATGGAGCCGGTTTGTCTGTTTGCCCTTGTTGCGGACGACAACACTATTGCGCAGCAGGGCTCGCTGCCGCTTTCGAAGATGTCCGAGACCGCGGCCCAGGCCGGCCAAACGGTTTTGCTGCTGGCTGCAAGCGACGTCACGCTGCTGCGCATGAAGGTGCCGAAACTGTCTGCATCGAGGCTGAAGGCGGCGCTGCCCAATCTGGTCGAAGATCAACTGATAGCCGATCCCGAAGAAAGCGTGATCGTTGCAGGCGCGTCCGACTCTCAGGGCATGCGCACTATTGCGATAGTGCAACGCACATGGCTGAATTCATTGGCAAGAACTCTGCAGGGAATCGGCGCGCGCAAGCTCTCCGCCGTCCCTTCCCAGTTGTGCCTGCCGTATCAGCCGGGCCGGGTCTCCGCTGCTGCAGAAACACATGAAAATGCGCTCGAACTGGCTCTGCGCCTGTCGGAACATGAGGGAGTCGGCCTCCCAATCCGGGTGGATCCGCCGCAGCCTGCCGCTGAAAGCGCGATTCAGTCAATACGCGTGATTTCCCGGGAACTGCCGGTCACGCTGTACGTGCAAGACAGCGAATTGAATTCTTACCGGCAGGCTGCCGATTCCGGCATGACGGTCGCGGAAGACATTTGGGCCAACTGGATAGAGGGCGCAAAAGCGAGCCCGGTCAACCTCATGTCGGGACTGGCTGGCATGGCCGCGCCTGCTTTCAACTGGAAGGCTTGGCGCTGGCCGCTGGCGCTGGCAGCGGCGGTTGTAATCGTGAATATTGCCGGCCTGTACGTTGACTGGTGGCAGCTTAACCGCGAGGCCAATGCGCTAAATACGTCAATGGTGGAAACGTACAGATCGGTGTTTCCACAGGAAACAGTAATCGTCGATCCGGTCGCGCAGATGAGCCAGAAGCTTGCAACCGCGCGACGTAATGCCGGTCAGATCGCAGACGATGATTTTATCGCGCTTACCGCAGCACTCGGCGATTCGCTGAACAAAGTCGCCCAGGCACAGAAGACGCAGGGTGCGCCCGGAATTGCCGCGCTCGAATACCACGAACGCAGCTTGACGGTGCGCTGGAAAGGCGAAGCGCCGCCTCTCGGCGACATACGGAGTTCCTTGGCCGCGCGCAATCTTGCCCTGACGCAGCCGAGTCCCGGCTTATGGCAGATCAAGAGCGCAAAATGAAAAACTTCATAATGAACCTTCTGCGCGGACCTCAGCAAGCTCTGTCCTCTTTCTGGGAACAGCGCGAGCCGCGCGAACGGCTGATTCTATCGGTCGGCATCATTGGAGTCTTGCTGGCCTTGCTCTACCTGCTCCTGCTCGAACCGGCGTTCAACGGGCGCGATCGACTGGAGAAAAATCTGCCGAACTTAAGGCAGCAGGCCGCCTCGTTTCAGGCGCAAGCCAAGGAAGCTGCGACGCTTGCTGGAAAAGGCACTACTAATGTCCCGGCCGTAACCCGAGAAAACCTGGAAGCCTCGCTTGCCGGAAGGGGAATAAGGGCGCAAAACATATCGGTGACGCCCGACCTTATCCAACTGCAGTTGCCTTCGGTTTCCTTTTCCGAATTGCTGGCATGGCTGAACGAAACTCAAAAAACATACCGGTTGTCTGTGGCTGATAGCACTATTGCCGCGCTGGATGCGCCCGACAGGGTGAATGCAACGCTGAGCATGCGCCGGCAAAAGACCGAATCATGAGCTCCGGCTGGCAAATAAGGAGAATCAGGTGCGCCGTCCGCTGACATGGTTTTTTTTGATTGCCATCACCGTCGCGGTCTGCCTCGTGGCGTTTTATCCAGCCAGTTGGTTGGCGGCGGCATTGGAAACAAGAACGGATGGCCGTTTTATTCTGGCAGATGCCCGGGGCACGATATGGCGCGGGTCCGGGCTGCTCGGAGGCGCACCAAGCCGCAACGATCCAATCACGCAGCTATTGCCCGGCCGCTTCGCGTGGAAGCTGTCGCCGATGGTGCTGCTAGGGAAAGTTGATCTGGTGATCGAGAACCCTGAGGCTCTGACGCGGCCTTTGCATGTGACCGGCGGCTGGAGCGAATGGGAGACAGGTTCAGAAGCAATCACTCTGCCGGCGGAAAGACTGGCGGGGTTGGGAGCGCCATTAAATACGATCGCCCCGGCCGGCCAAATGATCCTCTCTTGGGATCAACTGAGATTGACGCGACAGAACGGCCGTATCGATGTGTACGGGCCTGTAACGCTGGATATGCTTGATATCGCTTCGCAGCTGTCGTCGGTTCGTCCGCTCGGCTCATACAGGATGACATTCGACTGGGCGGGGCAGCAGGCGCAACTCAAGCTGGATACGGTCAAGGGACCGCTGCTGATGAGCGGAACCGGCAGGATGGGGAATGGACAGTTTCAATTTTCCGGAACGGCGGAAGCCGAGGCCGGGCAGGAAGAGTCGCTGGGAAATCTGATGAATCTGCTGGGCCAGCGTCGCAGGGTAGGTGACAAAAATGTGATTGGACTAGAGTTCAGACAATGAAAAAAATATCGGCAAAACCATTGCAAAATCAGGCCATATCGATCCGGCGTCTTTTGGCCAGCGCGGTATTTCTTGCATGTACTGCGGCTGCAGTTCCTGCGTCAGGCGCTCCTGCCACGGATCAGGTCTCTAATACGGCGGCGCTCAATTTCGTTGGGGCCGATATCGATTCGGTCATCAAGGCGATTGGGCATTACACCAATGTCAACTTCATCATCGACCCGCGCGTCAAGGGCACGATCAACCTCGTATCTGAAAAACCGCTTACAAAGGCACAGGCGTTCAGCCTGCTTACGTCGGCATTGCGCATGCAGGGCTATGCAGTCGTGATGGGAGACGGCTATGCAAAAGTAGTGCCGGAAGCCGACGCCAAACTGCAGCCGGGCCCGACCTTGGCCAAAGGCGCCCGGATCAAGGGCGACCAGATAGCTACGCAGATATTCCGACTGAATTATGAGTCAGCCGCCAACATGGTCGGCGTCCTGCGTCCGCTGATTTCGCCGAATAATACGATCAATGCAAATCCGGGCACCAATTCCCTGGTGATTACCGATTATGCCGACAATCTCAGGCGTCTCGGCAAGATCATAGCCGCACTTGATGCGCCCGCCACCAGCGACCTGGAAGTAGTACCGCTGAATTATGGTTTTGCCACGGAGATCGCGGTCATGGTCGGCCGGCTGATGGAGACTGGCGGAGCGCAGGCTCCGGGTGTAGCGGACTCGGGACGCACCAGCCTGCTGGCCGACGTCCGCACCAATTCGATCGTTATCCGCGCGCCGTCGCAAGCACGCGCAAATATGGCTAAATTGCTGATCCAGAAGCTCGACCAGCCAACCGCCCAGCCCGGCAACATCCATGTGGTTTATCTAAGAAACGCCGATGCCACCAAGCTCGCGCAGACGCTGCGCGCAGTGGTGGCCGCCGACACCTCGACACCGCAAACCACCACGCCTGCGCAGGCGACTCCCGCAGCGGGCGCCACCGGCACCGGTACTGCCGGTGCCGCTACCGGGCAAAATGTGGCTCCTCTCAGCAGCGGCACGGCAGCGCCGGCAACGCTGTCGTCAGGCGGCTCAGCCGGGTTCATCCAGGCTGACGCTTCGACCAACACCCTGATAATTACTGCCAGCGAGCCTATCTACCGCAACTTGCGAGCGGTGATCGACAAGCTGGATGTGCGCCGCGCACAGGTATTCATAGAATCCCTAATCGTCGAGGTTACCGCCGACAAGGCGGCAGAATTCGGCGTGCAGTGGCTCGGGCTGTCCGGCGATTCCACCAGCAGCTACCGGATAGGTGGCGGAACCTCTTTCGGAACCGGCGGCAACAACATCGGCAACCTGGCGCTGGGAAACGGAACCGTACTGCCTGGCAACGGCATTTCGATCGGGATATTCAAGCAGGTCGGCGGCAAGCTCGGTCTCGGCGCGGTGGCCCATGCGTTGGAAACCGATGCCAACACAAATATCCTGTCTACGCCGAATCTGATCACGCTAGATAACGAAGAAGCGCGGATCATTGTCGGACAAAACGTGCCCTTCATCACGGGACAGTACACAACAGCGGCCTCGTCGGGCTCCACCGGAGTCAACCCATTCCAGACAGTCGAACGCAAGGACGTCGGCCTGATGCTGCGAGTGCGTCCGCAGATTTCACAAGGCGGCACTGTCAGAATGGCGATCTACCAGGAAACATCGGCCGTCGATCCGACCAGCCTCACCAATAGCGCCGGGATCATAACCAGCAAGCGCTCGATTGAAACCAACGTGCTGGCCGACGATGGGCAAATCGTCGTGCTGGGCGGGCTGATCGAGGATACCGTGAGCGACAGTACCGATAAGGTTCCCGGCCTCGGCAACGTGCCCTTGCTCGGCAATTTGTTCAAATACCAGAACCGTAGCCGCAAGAAAACAAACCTGATGGTATTCTTGCGTCCTATCGTGATACGCAACAGCGAGCAAAGCGCATCCGTGGTCGCGGATCGTTATGATTACATTCGCGGCACCGAAATCGCCATGCAGCCGCCCCCTACTTTGGTACTGCCCGATACCGGCGCGGCTATTCTGCCGCCGCTGCAAGGCGGACGGCCTGTCGGCGGTACGCTGGTCAAGTCGCTGGCTGTCGCAAGCGTTCCTGATTCAAAAATTGGCAACAGCATGGGAAATGCTGTGCTACCAGCCGCGGGAGGCACGCTGCCGCCTTCTTTGCCGATTGAGGGCAGTACGCTGCTGCCGACTTTGCCAATTGAAGGAAGCACGCTGATTCCGACTATCCCGGCATCCACGCCTGCACCATCGACAGCGCCATGAGCGATAGCAGACTTTTGCCCTACGGATTTGCGCGCGGCTTTTCGTTGCTGGCACGCTCCGGCGACAAAGCTGGCGATCCAGTCGAAATAATGGTGTCGGACGCGACGCCGCCTTCCGCGATCGCCGAGGTCAGTCGCCGCTTTGGCTCGGTCCGGCTGAAGCCGATGCCGCAAGCCGAGCTGGAAGCCGCAATAGCAAAGGCTTATGCCAGCGCAGGGGGGGATGCGGCGCAAGTAGTCGACGAGGTTGAATCCGATCTCGATCTGACACGCCTTTTGCAAGATATGCCGGCAATCGAGGATCTGCTGGAATCCGCCGACGACGCACCAGTGATTCGCATGATCAACGCGCTCTTGACTCAGGCTTTGCGGGAAGGTGCATCCGACATCCATGTCGAACCATTCGAACAAATATCAGTGGTGCGATTTCGCATTGATGGCGCACTGCGCGACATTGTACGGCCAAGGAAAGCGATTCACGCCTCGCTGATTTCCCGCATCAAGATCATGTCGCAACTTGATATCGCCGAAAAACGCCTGCCGCAGGATGGGCGCATTACGCTTCGAATCGGCGGCCGTCCGGTCGATGTCAGGGTCTCGACGCTGCCGACCGGACACGGCGAGCGAGCAGTACTGCGCCTGTTGGACAAGGAAGCTGGACGGCTGGATCTGTCGCATCTGGGCATGAGCGACGAGATGCAAAAAGAATTTGACCGGCTGATCCGACAGCCGCATGGCATCGTACTGGTCACGGGCCCGACCGGATCAGGGAAATCGACTACCCTGTATGCGGCGCTGACAATGCTTAACTCGCCGACCACCAACATACTGACCGTCGAGGATCCGATCGAATACGAAGTGGAAGGCATCGGCCAGACACAAGTCAATCCGCGCATCGACATGAGCTTTGCCAAGGCGTTGCGCGCAATACTGCGCCAGGATCCGGACATCATCATGATTGGCGAAATTCGCGATCTCGAGACAGCGCAAATCGCTGTGCAGGCATCCCTGACCGGCCATCTGGTACTGGCCACGCTGCATACCAACGACGCGGCAGCGGCGGTGACCCGATTGCTCGACATGGGCATCGAGCCGTTCCTTCTTTCGTCCTCGCTGCTGGGAGTGCTCGCGCAACGGCTGGTACGCAAGCTCTGCCCGGACTGCAAGCGTTTCGACGGTCAAAACTGGGTTGCGGTCGGCTGTCCGCACTGTGCCAACTCAGGCTATCAAGGCCGGGCCGGTGTCTACGAACTATTGGAAACTAATGAGCAAATACGGGCTCTGATTCATGAAAGAGCATCCGAAGCGGAAATCCGCAGCACCGCGCAACGCAACGGCATGAAAACCATGCGCGAGGACGGCGAGCGCTGGCTGGCCGATGGCACTACCACGCTGGCCGAACTTCTACGCGTAACGAGAGATGAAGGATCCGCCGTTTAAATTCATGATGCCCGCGCTCGATTACAGAATGCCGATGGCTGCCAGGCACTTGCCGAAGGTGCTTGGTTGCCACTCAGGTGCGAAGAGCGCGACTTGCCCATCGTACCCGGCAATAAAACCAGGGGGCTGTTAAATGGCTGCATTCCGCTATGAGGCCGTCGATGCAAGCGGCGCCACCAGAAAGGGCGTAGTCAACGCCGATAATGCGCGTTCCGCACGCTCGGATTTGCGCGCGCAAGGCCTTCTGCCCATCACGGTCGAGGCGATAGCCGCCGGCGTCGATGAAAGCGGCAAGGTGCGCAGGCGCGCGTTCGGCGACAAGCTTTCAAGCGTGGAACTGGCATTGTTTACGCGCCAGCTCTCGAGCCTGCTTGAAGCCGGCCTGCCGCTGGAGCAAGCCTTTACCGCGCTTCTGGAACAGGCCGAACGGCCGTACGTGCGCGACCTGATAGCGTCGATCCGATCCGAAGTGATCGGCGGAGCCTCTTTTTCGGATGCGCTGGCGCGCCATCCGCGCGACTTTGAGGACATCTACCGCGGACTTGTAACATCCGGCGAACGCATCGGCCAACTCGCGCGCGTGCTCACGCGCCTGGCCGATTACATCGAGCGCCGCAATGCCCTGATTCAAAAAGTGCGGCTGGCATTTACCTATCCGGCGATCGTAACCGTGGTTGCATTTGCCATTGTCATTTTTCTTTTGACCTATGTCGTGCCGCAGATCGTATCGGTATTTGCCAATACCAAGCAAAAGCTGCCGCTTTTGACGATCATAATGCTCAATATCTCGTCGTTTGTGCGCAATTATGGAATTTACGTACTGCTGGCTCTCATTGCGACAGGATGGTTCATACGCAAGGCGCTGCAGAACCCGGCAACGAAGTTGCGCTGGCATACCTGGAAGCTGACTGCGCCTATATACGGCAAGTTCGAACGCAGCCTCAACACCGCGCGCTTTGCCAGTACGCTCGCAATCACAACCGGTTCCGGCGTTCCGATTTTGCAGGCGCTTCAAACCAGCCAGCAAACCCTGTCGAACGTCGCGATGCGCATTCTGGTCGAGGATGCTACCGCAAGCGTGCGCGAGGGAGTCAGCCTTGCGCGCGCGTTGTCCGCGCAAAAGCATTTCCCTCCCATGCTGATCCACATGATCGGCGCCGGCGAGATGACGGGAGAACTGCCGAAGATGCTGGAACGGGCCGCTAACGCACAGGAACAGGATCTGGAAAGGCGCACGCTCACTATTGCCGGGCTGTTGGAGCCGGCGCTGATTCTGGCCATGGGCGTGGTGGTGCTGCTGATCGTGCTGGCGGTCCTGATGCCGATCATAGAGATCAACCAACTGGTACGTTAGACTCGATATGACAATTTGCTTTTCAGAGCAAAAGGAATGAGATCATGAAAAACATGCGCCTTGCGGCAAGCATCGTTCTGACAATTCTTCTGTGCATATCGATTGCCTATTGGGTGCTGAAACTGATTCGGCCGGCGGAGCGTCCGCTGGCGGCGCCCCCTCAGGCAAGACAGGATATCAACCTCGATTCAGCCGCCGGTCTATTTGGCGGACGCGCGGCAGGCGCTGCGGTGGCCAGCAATTTCCAGTTGAGAGGCGTCATCGATGCGCGCAACGAGAAGGATAGCGTCGCCATCATCGCTGCCAGCGGCAAGCCGGCGCAGGCAGTCGCTATCGGTGCCGAGGTCGTGCCCGGAGTCACGGTCCAGGAAGTTCATCCGAGATATGTGCTGCTCTCCGAAAACGGCGTGGCCAAGCGGATCGAACTGCCGGAAAAAGCGCCGCCAAGCACTGCAACAGCTTCTCCTGTCGGCACCTCGCCCGCGCAACCGGGGCAAAATACGCCTCCAGTTGCATCGCCTCAGCAGCCACCCCCGAAAACGATGCCGCCGGTTCCCGCAACGCCAACCGGCGTTACCGTGCAGCCAGGTCAGCCAGCGCAGAACGTGCCTGCACAAAACGTTCAGCCTGTGTCAGCGCAGGCTGCAAGCGCCAAGCGGGCCCAGCGCCTGAACTCAATGGCGCGTTCCGGCGTTGCTCAGCCGGGGACTTGAAGCGCTGTCCGCGCCTGCGTTGGCATTCCGGTCATGGAGGCATCCTCTAGCCGGAGATGGGGTACTGCTCGATATGCCGTGAATGGAACAGCCGGCAGAAGCAAGCCGAACTGCTTCATACAACCATCACAACACATAGCGTGAAAGATCTTCGTTGATCGCCAGCGCTTCGAGCCGATCGTTCACGTAGGCGGTGTCGATGACGATGGTCGTGCTGCCGGTCTCGGTCGCAGTAAACGAAATTTCCTCAAGCAGCTTTTCCATTACCGTGTACAGCCTGCGCGCGCCGATATTCTCAGTGCGTTCATTAACTGAAAACGATATCTCGGCCAGCCTCTTGATTCCATCGTCGGCAAACACCAGTTTGATATTTTCGGTCGCAAGCAACGCCTCGTACTGCGTGGTTTTCCGCAGGTTGTCTGGCTTGAACGCCTGCCGGAGACATTTTCGGGAGTTGTGCTCGGAAACGAGGTGCTTGATGCGATGCCGGTGCGCCTGGTGAGAAAAGCAGCTCGCGGTTGGCGCGAACTTGGCGTCGGCATCAAGGAACAGCATCTTGCGTTCCTCGAACGCGACTGCGACCAGGAACTGCTGGGGCAGATCCATGCGCAGATACCAGATGCCGAGACGCTGCCGGAAGGCTATACTACCGAGGTTCATCCGGTCGCAGCCGCCTTCATGCATTCGCTGGCGCAAATGCTGGCTTCCGGCGAAGGCGGGGCTGCAATCCTGATCGATTACGGTTTTCCTGCGCACGAATACTATTTGGCCGAACGAATGCAAGGCACGCTAATGTGCCACTATCGGCATCATGCGCACACAGATCCGTTTTTCCTTCCCGGCTTGCAGGACATTACTTCGCATGTCGATTTCAGCACGATCGCGCGCACGGCTATAGACGAGGGGCTGGAATTGCTGTGTTACATGAACCAGGCCGCGTTCTTGCTCGCTGCCGGAATTGGCGACCTGCTTTTGCGAACGCCGCCCGAGGATGCTGCCAGTTACCTGCCTCAAGCAAGAGCGGTAGGAATGCTGCTGTCCCCGTCGGAGATGGGCGAGCTTTTCAAGGTGATCGTAGTCGGAAAGAAAATCGGCCTGCCGCCGCAATATCTGCAGTACGACCGCAGCGATCGACTCTGATGCGGCCGAGCTTTGGATATCGATGCGGCATTTTTCCTCAGCGCGGATAAACAAAGAGAATCCTATTCCGCGATTCCGATTCCTCTTTCGATCAGGTTTTCAACATAGCTGACAATATAGCGCCGCAGTGCTTCGCCGGTCAGGGCATTGTCGGCGACCGTTCCGCCGGGAGTGCCTTTCAGGTCGCCATCCTGGTAGATGCGCGCTGTCCATGCCACTTGTTCCCCGGGCGTATATTCCGCTTCATAAGTAAACGTTTCCCCGCCCACCTTGCGGGTATACACGTCCTTTATCGATTCGGTGGGGGACGTCATTGCTTGTCAGCCTGTTTGATTGCGGCAGCAGCCTTGGGCGACAGCTTTTCCCATTTCATGGGTTCCGTGTAAATCAAGGTGCCGCCGATCTTGTCTCTCCTGACGTCCATGTCCCAGCCCTTTTTCCCCACCGAAAATTCCGCCCAGCCGCTCATCGGCGCTACTACAGGAAGACGCGCCTCGGTCTTCTTGTCATCGAGCTGGTTCAGCACATCGTTGGCAAGCTGACCCAGAATTGTCTGGGCCGGTTCCGAACATTCGGTGCTCAGGTATTCTTGCACTTGCGGGCTTTGCAGCGCCTTTTTCAAGTCCTTTTCATTGCTCGGCATGGCGGCGAACAACCCTTTGTTGAAATTCCTGGCGCCTTCCTCCCCATCTTTTATCTTGAACTGAAAAGTGTACTGGGCAACATAAGTCCAAAGGCCGGGAAGAGAATCGGTTTTCCGGAATTGTTTTGGGTGCTCGTCTTGACAACGAACATCGCGTCTTGGGAGAGAGGAATAAGGTGCTGTCCGCCGTCGACCACTATCGTAGTGCCGGTGATGGCGGTTGAATCGACAAGAAAGCATACGGTTGAGGCAATGTCTTCCGGCGTGCTTGATTGTCCCAGAGGCGTTATTTTGTGGGCAAGCGCGAACTCGGTCTCGGTTTGATCGCCTGAAACCAGAGTAATGCCGGGCG
>Ga0366816_1024_pt1 | contig 24404 bp, 26 predicted proteins | sample TotcelN113001K15_FD_207019 | JGI IMG/M metagenome (GOLD analysis project Ga0366816, IMG submission 207019) | Enriched cells from coal bed in the Powder River Basin, Montana, United States - Total cells N11 rep3 HSBNCT.N11.300.1.K15 ... | reverse complement strand
TTCCTGCTGCCCGGCGAAAGATGCGTCCTGCAGGTCTTCAGCGGTCGCGCTAGAGCGCACCGCAAATGTTATTCCACTTGAAGAACTGGCTACAAGCGCTTGATAAGAAGAAATAATTTCTTCCTGCAGGCGCGGTTGCAAGGGAGTATCCAGTATCCACTGCCGAATCGCCGCGCCCGACTCGGCCAGCGCGCGCACATCGTTGATATCGGTTGCGGCGATCCTTTCGACGATGCGCTGAGCCAGCGTCTGTCCGCCGTCCGCGCTGTTCGCCAGAAAATCCCGATATGCTTGCGCGGTGGTCGCGAACCCGTCCGGCACGCGAACGCCCTGCTGCATCAGCTGGCTGATCATTTCGCCAAGCGATGCATTCTTTCCGCCGACCGACGGCACATCGCTCATGCGCAAGTCGGCAAACGGAATCACATAGGCACTTTTGGAAGTTTGGGTAGGTGCTGCGCTTGACATGACAACCTCCTGTAGATGTTGGATGCATTGACAGTTTTTCGCTAGTTTGTCATCTTTTTCATGGTTCGTGGTGATGTTCCGCAGGTCGTTCCGTGATTGGAATGACAATAGACGATAGACGGTCTCAAAAATAATTTTTATTGCCAAATTATTTTTTGCCGTTATCCTAGCTTCCGTCGAGTTGAATAATCTACAGGAGTTGCAATGTATAAAGCAGTGGCGCTTGCAGCAGCCTTGACCGCTTCCGTCGCATGCTCTTCTGCATGGGCACGCGACAACAACTGCCGTCCAGTCAGCAATAAGGAAATCAGTTCCTTGTTCGACCGCTGGAACAATTCACTGCAATCCGGCGACCCGCGCAAGATGGTTGCCGCCAATTACGCGCCCAAGTCGAAACTGAAGCCGGACGCTGCCGGCAAGCCCCTCCTGACACAGGAGTCAAAGGAAGCGTATTTCCGCCAGTTCATGGAAAAGAAGCCGGTCGTCAAGATCGAGGCAAGAGATATCGCAATCGACTGCAATACCGCTGTCGATAAAGGCATATACAACGTCACTTTTCAGGACGGTTCGGTGACTAGGGAAAATTATGCTTATGCCTACGAGTGGAACGTCAAGAAAATGAAGTGGCTGATCACAAGCCACCAGTCTTCCGCAATTATGGAAAAGAACTGACCGGCGTAACGAATTCACCGGAAGGCAGGTTATTCTCGGCCTGCCTTTTTGCATGCAAGAAGTTGCCTTCAAAAGCAATTTATCATCGCCAATTTCTCCTAACTCTGCAAAATATTCTCCAAGTAAAAAAAATAGAAAAATATTTATAAACTTGTGGATATTTTTTGCATGTATAGCCCGATTTGCAGTTATGCTTGCGGTCGGCGCTAATTGACATGAAACCAATTATTGGTTTCATGCCTGCTCCATTTATCCTTTTTTCTCACTATGCTTTCAAGGAACTTTTATGCAAAAAGCAGTAGTACTTTCTGTCGCTATCGCGGCAGCAGTAGCCTCACCTTCTGTCTGGGCACATCCGGAAACCTGTCGCAACACCGATGAAAAAGAAATCAGCTCCCTGTTCGAACGCTGGAACAGTGCGCTGCAGTCGGGGGAACCGCACAAGGTTGTCGACAATTACACTGTTGATTCGGTCTTGCTGCCAACTGTCTCAAACAAGCCCCGCCTGACTCATGCCGAAAAGGAAGATTATTTCCACCATTTCATGGCAAAGAAACCGGTAGGCAAGATCGATTCCAGAAATATTACGATCCATTGCAACACCGCAATCGATACCGGGCTCTACACGTTCGCTTTCGAGGATGGTTCGCAAGTAAAAGCACGCTACACCTACACATACAAGTGGGATCAAGATAAGGAGAAATGGCTGATTACAAGTCATCATTCCTCCGCCATGCCCGAAAAAAAATAATCAGCATTGCTGATTCCGTATTGAAAGGCAGGTCGGTTTCGACCTGCCTTTTTTATTCCAGGCTCAATTTCCGCCCGTCGGTTTAAAATGCCTTTTTAAAACAGTGCCGCGTTACTGTCCCCCGTCCACAAAATCATGAGCGCAATTAACCATTCTCCTGACAGTCGCCCCGTATACATTGTCTCCGACGGAACAGGCATCACAGCCGAGGCGCTGGCGCGCTCGGTATTGTCGCAATTCGATGTGGATTTCAGGAAAATCCGTCTTCCTTTCGTTGATAGTGTAGAAAAAGCGCGCGAAGCACAGGAACGGATCGACGCCGACAGCAAAGACGGAAAGCGCCCTATTGTATTCTCGACCCTGGTAAAGCCCGAACTGGCGGCAATGGTACGTCAGGCAAACGCCCTCCACCTGGACCTGATCCAGACTTTCGCCGAACCGGTGTCGAAAGAACTCGGCATGCAGTCGGCTCACGAAATCGGGCGCAGTCATGAAAGTCCCTTTAGCAGCGAATACAAGAACCGCATAGACGCAATCCATTTCACGATCGAGCACGACGATGGCCAGTCGCACAGGAACCTGGCCGCAGCCGATGTGATCCTGGTCGGCGTCTCACGTTCAGGAAAAACGCCAACCAGCCTGTACCTGGCGCTACAGCATGGACTCAAGGTTGCCAACTACCCCCTGATACCGGAAGATTTCGAGCGTGACGCGCTGCCATCGGCGTTGCGGCCATTCAAAGGAAAACTGTTCGGGCTCAGCATCAGTCCGGAACGGCTGTCTGAAATACGCAATGAGCGTCTGCCGAACAGCTACTATGCGTCGCTTGAAAACTGCAGGCAGGAAGTGTCGCAGGCGGAAGCCCTGATGCGGCGCGAAAGGATTTTCTGGCTCTCATCCACTACCAAGTCGATCGAGGAAATCGCCACTGCAATCCTGCACGAAATCGGACTCGACCAGCGCGAATAGCAACGCGGCCGGTCAAGACGGGCAAGCTTGCGGAGGGAATTCGGCGCTATGCTGCCGACGTGCTTTATGGTGGTGTTCCCTCAATGGTGGGAACGCACGAGGCGTACAGATCAGCTATTCAAGGATATCCGAAAATCGGGCAACTCATCGCCGCGCCGGGGCGCACCATTCCAGTTCGAAGGATTCCGCGTAGGGAGCGTCAATGGCCAGTTCACGCGCGATTTTCCGGTTCAATTCCAGTACGCGTTCATCGAAGCCATATCCGCGCTGATTCAGGTTGCGCTGCTGCTGCGAATCATGAAACCGGAGCAGCTCGGCCTTCCATACCGCCTCCTCTTCACCGAATGGCAGGTATAGTCCGGTATGCATCGCAACGGTCTTGGCATCGCGGTTCAGCATCAAAGCGACTTCGCGGCCGGTTCGAAGCACGCTCTGGCTTACCAGCGAGTACATGGCTCTGTGCGCGCTGTTGCTGTCGTTCCCATGCGGCAGAAAAATAAGGTCCGGCTCGTGGCGGCGGATCAGTTCGCCGACCTTTTCGAGGTTGGCGGAATCGTCGCTTACCTGATCGGAGTCACCGTTCTTGAGCGACATGAAAGTCAGTTCCTGCGCGCCGAGGCCGAAGAATCGCGCGCTGGCCTGTTGCTCTCTGCGCCGCAACTGAGTTCGTTCTTCCTTTGTCATTCCGCCCAGATAGGAATCCTGAATGCCGCTGCCGGTATCGGCCACGGCGACATGGAGCGCATGGCCGAGACGGTGCAGGTGCTTGAGCGTGACTCCGACCGCATCGAAATCATCCGGATGCGGAGCCAGCACCATCATCCTCGACCCAACGGGCAGAGGCCACTCACGCAAATTGCGCGGTTCGGTTGCTCCAAAAGCTGAATGCCAATTCATTTATCAACCGTTATTTGAATGCTATATTTATAAATTACTTTAACTAATATTCTTATATTATTGTATTTAAACATTATTTAATTAAATTCATTAACCTGCATCTAGCCTTGTTCGCTCAGAATCAGCATAACCTTGTGCCATCCGTCCTCGGCATCAGGTCCGGCCTGGTTAAATACCGCCTCGAGTTGCTTCATCTGGGTGCCGGTCAACTGGGATTCCAACTTTGCCCCGTCCGGGGTCAGCGTCAGTTGCCGCACGCGCCTGTCATGCTCGGCGGTGACTGTTGCAATCAACCGCATTTCGACCAGTTGGCGCAAGGGTGCGTTGAGCGCTTGTTTGCTGACGCGGAGCATGCCTAGCAGGGCATTGACGGAAAGCCGCGGATTGCGGCCGACGAAATAAAGAATACGGTGATGCACGCGTCCAAGCCCGCGTTGATCAAGTATGCGGTCGGGCAGCGTGGTGAAGGCGCGGTAGCCGAAATAGAACTGCTCGATGGCACGGTGCAGCGCGATTCCCTGCGACGCGGAGGAGCTCGATTCGGCTGTCATGTCGTCAAGCGGGTATATTTGGTCAACCATATTGACATGATAAGTGGTTGGCAGTTAACCTGTCTATAGGTCAATATGCTTGACTATTATTAGCGTCCTATCATGAATTCCTTATCCAAATCCGGCAATACATTTTTTTCTTCTCGAACCCGCGATCTTCATCCATCGCCAATCCGCGAGATTCTTTCAGTCGTTGACCGTCCGGGAATGATCTCCTTTGCCGGTGGATTGCCGGCAGTCGACAGTTTTCCGCAATTCAACCTTGATGGGATGCCGCAGCACATCCTGCAATACGGCCCCAGCGAAGGCGAATGGGAACTGCGCCAGCGCATTGCAAAAGAACTGCAGGGACAAGGGCTTCCTTGCACAGCCGAACAGGTGCTGATCGTTTCCGGCTCCCAGCAAGGAATCGACCTCGTCGCCAAGCTGTTCATCGATCCGGGCACGGCTGTGGCGGTGGAATCGCCGACCTACCTTGCCGCCCTTCAGGTGTTCCGGTTTTTCGGCGCGCGCTTCATTGCTTACAGTACGGATGCGCTCGACGGCCAGGCTCTGGCGCGCGAAAAACCGGCCTTCGCCTACGCCATTCCTACTTTTCAGAATCCAAGCGGCCGCTGTCTCGACGCAGGCGAGCGCGCCTCGCTGGCAGCTGCGTGCGACGCTGGTTCCATACCCTTGTTCGAGGACGACCCGTACCGCGATTTAGTATATGACCCTTGCGACCGCACCCCGGTGTGCGCCCTGCTGAAACGGGCGCCCTGGATCTACCAGGGTTCCTTCTCGAAAAGCCTGGCGCCCGGGTTGCGTCTCGGTTACCTGGTCGCATCGCCGGAACTGCTGCCTTTTCTGACGAGGCTCAAGCAGGCGGCTGACTTGCACAGCAATCGAATCAGCCAGTGGCTGGTGCTGCAACAGTTGAACGATCCGGTACGCAACGAGCGTCTGGAAAAGGTGGTTGAACGCTACCGCCAGCGCCGCGATGCGTTCGATGCCGCGCTGCACCGCCACTTTGGCGACCTTGCAGAATGGCGGACGCCGCCCGGCGGCCTGTTCTTCTGGCTCACTCTCGACCGTCTTATCAATACCCGGCTGCTTTTGCCCAAGGCAATTGAAGCCGGGGTTGTTTTCATGCCCGGAGAACCATTCCTGCCGCTGCAAGTGGAAAGCTGCGGCCAGTTACGACTCAACTTCAGCCATGCCAGCGAGGCACAGGCAGAATCAGGTCTGGGTAAACTGGCTGCGCTGGTTCGCGGCTTCGCGTGACCGGCTGAAGGCAATCCCGGAGCATAAGACCGTATGGCCGGAGTTTGCTGCCCGCCCTAGTAAAAGCTGCGTGCGCATGTCACCGAAGTTGTTCCTGCGGGGGCGCAGGTCTTAAGGGCCGTAAGGTTGCCGTTGCTTCGAAGCGTCTGTCAAGGGCCGGACCAAACGAGATGATCTATCCGAGGCGCATTACTGCAACTGCCTGACCTGTTCGAAAAAACAGACCGCGGCGCTCGCCGCGACATTCAACGATTCCATCGAGCCGAGGTGGGGAATGGATACCGTGTGCGTCGCCAGCGCCAGCAAGCCATCCGACACGCCCTGCCCTTCATGCCCGAACAGCCATGCGACCGGCTGACGCAAATCGATATCGTAGATGCGTTGGGCGGCATGCGAACTGGTGGCAAGAACCGGAATGCGCGATGAATGAAGCAAATGCGATAAATCGGCGTTCTCTACTATCCGCAACAGGAAATGCGCACCCATGCCGGCCCGCAAAACGCGCGGGGACCATGCCGCCGACGTGCCGGAACTGCAGAAAACCTGCCCGATTCCGGCTGCAGCCGCGCTGCGGAGTATGGAACCGAGGTTGCCCGGATCCTGCACCTGATCGAGCAGGACGGCATATTGTGTCAGCTTTGCCGGCGCATCAGGCCGGGGAATATCGATTATGAACAGAATGCCGATGCCATTTTCGACCTGGCTGAGCGGCTGGTAGAGCGCATCCGGCAACGTGATGCAACTTGCTCCGTCGGAACTGCACTGGGCAATGATGGCGGACACTTCCGTATTCTGCAGGGCGGATTCGCTCGCGACGCACACCTGAGGTGCGCCGCACTGTTGAAGATAAACCTGGCACAGGTGGATGCCGTCCAGCAGCGTGCGCCCGGTCTTCTTGCGCGAACGCGGGTCGAGCGCAAGCTGTTTCATTTCCTTGTACAGGGAATTGTCGCGCGAGGTGATGGCTTTCATGATTAGCCTTTTTTTTCTGGGCGCAGATCCAGTAATTTCCGCACGGGCGCATACGACCTGCGATGAATTGGGGAAACGCCATGCTCGCGCAGCCGTTCCAGGTGCAGCGCGGTCGGGTAGCCTTTATGCCGGTCGAACGCGTAATTCGGATACTGCTGGTGCAGCTCCATCATTGCGGCGTCGCGAGCAGTTTTAGCAAGAATCGACGCGGCGGATATGGCGTCCACCTTGTCGTCGCCGCCAATGATCGCCTCGGACCTGATCATCAATTGTGGGCATCGGTTGCCGTCGATCAAAGCCAGCGTTGGCGTGATTTTCAGGCCTTCAACCGCGCGCAGCATCGCAAGCATGCTGGCCTGAAGAATATTCAATTCATCAATTTCCGCTTCCGAGCATTGCGCAATCGACCAGGCCAGGGCGCATTTCTTGATCTTGGCGGCAAAAAAATTGCGTCGCGCTTCAGTCAGCTTTTTCGAATCGCGCAATCCATCGAGCGGGTTGGCCGGATCGAGAATGACGGCTGCTGCAAATACCGGCCCGGCAAGAGGTCCGCGTCCGGCCTCGTCCACGCCACAGATGAGTTCGTCGCGCCACGCATAGCCGCTATCGAACAATGGCAAGCCAAGTTTGCTTTCTTTCACATCGAATCCGGGGAAATAATTATAAAAATGAGAATGTAGCAATAATATTGCCTTGCGCATATAAAACAAGGCATTTAAATTTTACATCCCGGCATTTTTTGCCGTTGCAGGTATTTCTGCGCGACTTTGTTAAGGGTGGACGCCGTTCATGACACGCAGGACGGCTTGTGCGCTTTCCTGCGCGGTGTTTCTCAGCAATGAGTGGTGCATCTCGGTAAAGCGCTTCTGCAATTTCTCCCGGAGCGACGCATCGTTCAGTTGCTGCCAGACCGCATCGGCCAGCGCCTGGGGCGTGGCTTCGTTCTGGAGAAACTCGGGCACGACGAATTCCTGGGCAAGGATGTTGGGCATGCCGTACCAAGGCTGATATCCCATGTGGCGCAAGATTTCCCAGGATGCTCGCATCATTTTGTACGCGATCACCATTGGCTTTTTGAACAGCGCCACTTCGAGCGTGGCGGTACCGGAAGCGACCAGCACCGAATCGGCGGCGGCCATGGCGGCATGGGAATGCCCATCTATCAATTGAACCGGCACATCCTGCAAACCGGAATGAACAAGCAACTCGCTGAAATACCGGCGCTGCTGTTCACCAGCCATCGGGGCCACGATCCTGATCGAGGGGTCGCGCTGGATCAGGATTCGGGCTGCGCCGATGAAAGCGGCGGTATTGTACTTCAGCTCCGATATGCGGCTGCCAGGCAAAATCGCAACCACCGGCGCATCCTGCGGCAAGCCCAAGGCAACCCGGGCAGCAGCGGTATCCGGCTGCATCGGAATCACTTCCGCCAGGGGATGACCGACATAAGTGACGGGAATGCCTGCGTTTCGGTAAATCGCTTCCTCGAATGGGAACACCACCAGCATGTGCGAAACGGCCTGGGCGATTTTCTTGATCCGTCCGCTGCGCCAGGCCCAGATCGACGGGCTGATGAAATGCACGGTCGGGATGCCGGCCTGCTTCAGCTGCAGTTCAAGGTCCAGGTTGAAATCCGGCGCATCGACGCCGATGAAAACCGAAGGTCTTTCGATCAGCAGCCGATCGCGCAATAAGTTCTGGATTCCCTTAATTTCACGGTAATGCATCAGCACTTCGAATAGCCCGCGAACGGACAACTTCTCCATCGGCCAGTCGCTGACGAAGCCATATGAGCCCATCTTCGGGCCGCCGATGCCATGAATGAGTGCATCTGGAAGCTGTGGTCGCAAAGCGGAAAGCAGCCTGCTTGCCAATAGGTCGCCGGACGCTTCGCCGGCAACCATCGCAACCGAAAGGCTATCGGACAATGCCACGGGTCGAGTTTTCGAGGAATGTGCGCATCAGGTTCAGATAGATCGCGGAATCTTCCGCGCTGGCTTCTTCCCTGGCGAGTTCCGATTTTGCTTCTTCCAGCGTCAATCCGGACTTGTACAGGACCTTGTATGCGTTGCGTATTGCGGAAATCTGCTTTGGCGTAAAACCGCGGCGTTTCAGCCCTTCCGAATTGACGCCATGAGGCGCTGCCGGGTTACCCGACAGCAACACGAACGGCGGCGCGTCTTGCGTCAGCGCCGTGCCCATGCCGACCATGGCATGCGGCCCAACCTTGCAGAACTGGTGAATCTGGGTAAAGCCGCCCAAAATCACCCAGTCGCCGATTTGCACATGCCCGGCCAACTGCGCGCTATTGGCGAAAATGGTGTTATTGCCGACTTGGCAGTCATGCGCCAGATGCACGTAGGCCATGATCCAGTTATCGTTGCCCAGGCGCGTTACGCCGACGTCCTGCACCGTTCCCGTGTTGAACGTGCAGTATTCGCGGATTGTGTTGCGGTCGCCGATTTCAAGCCGAGTCGGCTCGCCGGCGTACTTCTTGTCCTGAGGCGCTCCGCCAATCGATGAAAACTGAAAAAAATGGTTATCCCGCCCAATTGTCGTATGGCCGTCGATCACGACATGCGGCCCGATACGGGTTCCGGCGCTTATTTTGACGTTCGGTCCGATTATCGAGTAAGCGCCGACCTCGACCGAGCTATCGAGCTCAGCCCGCGGATCGACCACGGCGGTTGCATGGATAAGCGTCATCGCTGCTACTCCGCCGTCTGGCTGGCGGCAGTCGTGCTGCGCATCGTGCACATCAATTCAGCCTCGCACGCAAGCTGCCCGTCGACCGAGGCCGACGCCTTGAATTTCCAGATGCCGCGAGCGCGGCGCACGATTTCAACTTCCATGCGCAACTGGTCTCCAGGCACGACCGGGCGCTTGAAGCGCGCGCCGTCGATTCCGGCAAAATAGACGACCGAGTTCTCATCGGGCGACTGGCCCATCGTCAGGAAAGAAAGCAGCGCCGCCGTCTGTGCCAGTGCTTCGATCATCAATACGCCGGGCATCACCGGCCAATGCGGATAGTGTCCTGAAAAATATTCCTCGTTGGCGGAAATATTCTTCAGGGCAACTATAGTCTTGCCTGATTCCCAATCGAGCACGCGGTCGACCAGCAGCATCGGGTAACGGTGGGGGATTAATTGCTTGATTTCGTTAATGTCGAGAGTCTTCATGTTTTAGTTTTTTGTAAGCGAATTAATCGATTTTTCCAGTTCGCGGATTTTCTCCCGCATAGCCGCCAGATTACGCACGATTGCAGCTGATTTTTCCCAATCGGCATTCTTTGCCAAGGGATAGAAACCGGTATAGTTGCCGGGCTCCCTGATCGAGCGCGACACCATGCTGGCGGACGAAATGTGCACGTGATCGGCTATGGTCAGATGGCCCAGCACCATGGCTGCGCCGCCAAAGGTGCAATACTTGCCGATACGGGCGCTGCCGGCAACACCGACGCAGCCAGCCATGGCGGTATGCGCGCCGATGTGGCAGTTGTGACCGATCTGGATCTGGTTATCCAGCTTGACGCCGTCTTCAATCACGGTATCGGTCAGAGCGCCGCGGTCAATAGTCGTATTGGCGCCTATCTGCACGTCGTTGCCTATGACCACACGGCCGGTCTGAGGTATCTTTATCCATGCCCCACCCTCATTGGCAAAGCCGAAGCCTTCCGACCCGATCACTGCGCCCGAGTGGATGATGCCGTTCTGTCCAATCACGCAACCGGCATGAAACACCACTCTCGCATCGAAATGCGTATTGGCTCCGATGCTTGCGCCTCGTCCAATGAAGCATCCGGCCGCAATTACGCACCCGCCTGCAATTTCGGCATCCGCCTCCACCACCGCATGAGGTCCGACAGAAGCAGTCGAATCAATTCTCGCGCCGGAATCGATGCTGGCCGTCGGGTGGATGCCCGGGGGCGCGACTATTTGCCTCTGCGAGGCAAATAGCTGGGCAGTCCGCGCAAAATAGGCGTATGGATTGCCGGTAATGATACGCGCGCCGGGATACGAAGCGCCAATCGCTTCATCGTCTGATGCGGACAGGATCAGTGCGGCCGCTTTTGAAAGCGAAGCCTGACTGCGCAGCTTGGGATTGGAGAGAAAAGTGATATGCGATGCTTGGGCAATGTCAAGCGGAGCGATGCCGGATATCATGAGATCCGGATCGCCTCGCAGTTCACCGCCCAGGCGTTCGATCAGTTCCCCGAGGCGGGTACTCATCAGCCTTCCGAATTACCTGCCGTTAAGCGATTGGAGAACTTTTTCAGTAATGTCGACACGCGGGCTGATGTAAACAGCATCCTGCAGTATGACGTCGTATTTCTCCGATTCTGCAATTTTCCTGATGGCCTTGTTTGCCTTGTCGACAACGGCAGCAATTTCTTCATTACGGCGCTGGCTCAGATCTTCGCGGAACGCGCGCTGCTTGCTTTGAAATTCCTGGTCGAGGTCAGCGAGTTCGCGCTGTCGCTTGATGCGATCCGACTCCGAAAGGACAGGCGCATCCTTGTCGAGTTTTTCCGCCATTGACTTCAACCGGGTTGAAAGACTGAGCAAATCCTTCTTGCGCTTGGAAAACTCGTTTTCAATTTTCGATTCGGCTGCTTTGGCCGGCACCGACTCGCGCATGATGCGCTCGCTATTGACCAGCCCGATCTTGACATCCTGCGCCTGCGCTACAGTGAAAGCACCCATGCATAAAGCAAGCACAGCTACTTTTTTCAGGTAAGGAAGTGATTGTGTAAGGGTCTTCAAGACAATTCTCCAGAATTCAAAAAATATATTATGCCACCGAAAGAACGCATTATATTAAATGACGTCCATCAAAATCCGGTACCGAGCTGGAACTGAAAGGTTTGCGTTCTATCTGTCGAGGTTGCGTTCAATGCGTGACCATAGCTGAACTTCAGCGGTCCGATCGGCGAAACCCAGCTAAAGCCTATACCCGTAGAATACTTCAATTCGGATACGTCGATTTTGCTATCGAATACATTGCCGCCATCAAGGAATGTGAACCAACGCAAGGTACGGTCCTTGCCGGAACCGGGAAACGGAAACTGCAGTTCGATATTGCCGATCAGGCGCTTGGAGCCGCCGATGTAATCGAGATTTCCGCTACTGTCCGTCGAATGGCGACCGAGGGAAGAGCTCTCATACCCGCGCACGGTTCCAATGCCGCCGGCAAAGAAATTCTTGAATACGGGATAGGCCTTGCCTGCCAAGCCGGCACCGTAATCGACCTCACCGTTCACTGCCAGCGTGATATTGTTTGAAACCGGCCAGAAATACTGATGCTGGTAAGTAGCGCGGTAATACTGCATGTCGCCGACCAGCGAAAAATCCAGGTTGGCACGCTGGTAGCGGCCCTTGTTCGGAATCAGCGCGCTGTCCCTTCCGTCCCGTTGCCAGGCAACCGTCAACGGAAGCGAATTTGCTGTGGCTGTGCCCCCGTGCGTACCGTCGCCGTTACCGAATTGCTGCAAGAACTCGATGTAGCGCACGGGACTGGTATCGAATGCTTCCACCTGGGTCCGTTCAATACCGACGCCAAAAAATACCCGGTCGGTTTCGGTGAAGGGCACGCCGAACTTGACGCTGGTCCCCATGGTCTGAACCTTGTAGTCATTGGCGTACAAAAGCGGCGGACGCGTGGTGCGCAAATAGATGTCGGAGGTTCGGCTGACTCCGTCGTCGGTGAAGTACGGATCGGTCTGCGTCAGCGCAATCGTCCGGGTACGCTTGCTTGTGTTGATAGATAATCCCACGTTGGTGCCACTGCCAGCAAAATTATCCTGCTCGATCGATCCGGTCAGCATTACCCCGTCGCTCTGCGAATAGCCGGCGCCGACCATAACGTTTCCTGTCGGTTTTTCAACGACTTTAAGATTGACGTCAACCTGATCGTTGGTGCCAGGGACTTCGGGCGTATCGACATTGACTTCGGTAAAATAGCCAAGGCGATCAACCCGGTCTCTCGACAACTTGATTTTCTGCCCGTCGTACCAGGAGCCCTCAAGCTGGCGGAACTCGCGGCGGACAACCTCGTCGCGGGTCTTGGTGTTGCCCGCAACGTTGATGCGCCGCACATAGACTCGCTTGCCCGGATCGACGAATATCGTAAATGCGACTTCTTTCTTTTGCTTGTTGATGTCGGGCTGCGGATTGACGTTGGCGAAGGCGTAACCGAAATTGCTCAGGTATTCGGAAATGGCCTTAGTGGTTTCCGCCATTTTTTCCGCGGAATAGACATCGCCCTTTTTCACTTTTATAAGCTGCCTGATCTCTTCGTCGCGCCCGAACAGTTCGCCGTCCAGGCGAACATCCGAAACGGAATATTTCTCGCCTTCACTGACATTGACAGTGATATAGATATCTTTCTTGTCCGGCGTAATCGATACTTGGGTCGACTCGACCTGCATCTCGATGTAGCCGTTGTTCTGGTAAAAAGACTTCAGCGCCTCGATATCGGCGGCCAGCTTTTGCTTTGAATACTGATCCGCTTTCGAGTACCAGGTGAACCACCCCGATTTCCGAAGGTTGAGCATGCCGTTCAGCGTGCTGTCGGAATAAACCTTGTTTCCGACAAAACTGATCTGTTTGATGCGAGCGACATCGCCTTCGTTTACAGTGAAGTTGATCGATACGCGATTGCGTTCGACCGGCGTAACCGTGGTCGTTATCTGGACTCCGTAATAACCGTGCGACAGATACTGGCGCTTCAGCTCCTGCTCGGCGCGGTCTACCAACGCCCGATCATAGATCCGTGCCTCGCCCAAGCCGATCTCCTTGAGCGACTTGACGAGTTGCTCCTTCTCGAATTCTTTCGTGTCGACGAACTCGACATTGGCAATCGCCGGCCTTTCCTCCACAACGACAACCAGAACGTTGCCGTCCGCGTCAATCCGAACATCCTTGAAAAAACCGGTCGCATACAGCGCCTTGATCGCGGCGGCCCCCTTCTCCTCGGTAAAGGTATCTCCCACCTTGACCGGCAAATAGCTGAATACGGTGCCGGCCTCCGTGCGCTGGATGCCTTCGACGCGAATATCCTTGACAGTGAATGGATCCAGCGCGAATGCATTGCTGGCGCACAGCGCAAGAGCGGCAATGGCGATTAGGGAATGGCGAAATGGGGGGCGGGAACGATCGGAATGTGGTTTCATTTATCTATCGTAGTGGATCATTGAGCTTGGCGAACGCATGACTTCATTTGCAGATGATCAGTAATATTGTCGACTTCGCATGGCTACGCCATCTTCTCAATAAAGATGGCTGCAGCGAGGGCATGCGGCACCTTCTGCGGCTCATCTCCGCTCCACTGGCTCTAAAAATGGAAAAACAAGGCAAGAGACGCCAATAAACTAGCTTAACAGCCGCACGATGTCATTGAAAACCGCCACCACCAACAAGGTCATTAGTATCGCAACGCCAACACGCTGGGCTATTTCGCCAAAACGTCCGGATACAGTTCTTCCGGTCAACATTTCCACAGCATAATACAACAAAAGGCCTCCATCCAGAACCGGAATCGGCAGCAAATTCATGACCCCGATACTGATACTGATGAATGCGATGAATTGGAAGTAGTGGATCAGGCCGGCGCGTGCCGTCTGACCGGCATAATCCGCTATAGTGATCGGGCCGGTAATGTTTTTTATGGAAACTTCGCCCACGATCATTTTGCCGATCATCTTGACCGTGACGATGCTCGTATCCCACGTTTTTGCCACCCCTTTGACAATCGCCGTGGGAAGCGCATCCCTGGAAATGATCATTTCCGGCATCGAAGGTATCTCCGCCTTGATCTTTCCCACTGCCAGGCCATTTTCAAGCTGAGTTTCAGGGGTAACGACCACATTAAAGACTTTTTGATTCCTAAGACCGCTTATTTTCAGTTCCTTGGATGGAGCGGCGCGAACCATTTCGACGAACGCCAATCCGTCCAGCACGGGCAGGCCATTGACCTCCATTAAAAGGTCGCCCTCCAGCAACCCTGCTTTCATGGCAGGACCGTCTGGTATGACTTTGCTGATCGTAGCCGGCGGCCTTGCCGGAGACAGCCCCAGCTTGCCCATGAAGTTTTTCTCCAACTCTTCTGCTGAGATGAGTTTACCGGGCAGGACATACGAGACAACGAGGTTTCGGGACGAATCGTCCGTCGGCCGTTGCGCGTCGAGCCTGACCGGGACTTTTCCAATCACGGCTTCCATCACTTTCCAGCGCAGATCGGTCCATGAGCGCACCTGCGAACCGTTAACGGCTGTGATCAGTTCTCCGCCACGGAAGCCGGCCTGGTAAGCTGCCGTCGCTTCAGGCACGGCGCGCAGCGTGGTCGAGGGCTCCGGCGTGCCATATACATACAGGCCGGCCAGAATTAGCACGGCAAGAAGAAAATTAGAAAAAGGCCCGGCCGCTACTATTGCAATGCGGCGCCAGACCTTTTGCTGGGTAAACTCGCGTTTCTGTTCTTCAGGCGACAACTCGCCGATGTCCGGCGACCGCGCATCCAGCAATTTTACGTAACCGCCCAAAGGCAATGCGGAAAGCGTCCATTCGGTCTGATCGGGGCCGACTTTTCGAGAGCAGACAACCTTTCCCATGCCGAGAGAGAACCGCAATACCTTGACGCCGCACCAGCGTGCGACCCAGTAATGGCCGAGTTCGTGCACGACAATCAGCACGCTGATCGCCACAAAAAATGCCAGCAATGTCAATGGCAGGTTCATGCGGCAACCATGGCAAAGGCCTCAAGCCGGGCAGCCCGGTCATGCTGGAGCACGCTATCAATGCCCATTATCCTGCTATCGGTCGCCACCCGGTCCAGGACACCGGCGACCACGTAGTCAATCTTGCGGAAACTGATGCGCTCATCAAGAAAAGCCTGAACAGCCACTTCATTGGCGGCATTCAGGATGGCGGGAGTTGCGCCACCAGCTTGCAAGGCATCGTAAGCCAGCTTGAGACAGGGGAAACGCAGGAAATCGGGACGCTCGAACTGCAGGTTGCCCATTCTGGTCAGATCAAGTTGACTGACGCCGGACGCAATCCGCTCCGGATACGCCAGCGCGTGTGCAATCGGAATGCGCATGTCGGGGTTTCCCAATTGAGCGATCACCGAACCGTCCACGTAGGCCACCATTGAATGGATGACGCTCTGCGGATGGATCACGACTTCAATCTGGCTGGCGGGAATGCCGAACAGCCAGTGCGCCTCGATCACTTCCAGTCCCTTGTTCATCATCGTGGCCGAATCGACCGATATTTTCCTGCCCATGACCCATTTCGGATGCGCCACGGCTTGTGCCGGGGTAACCGCGTCAAGCGTGTCGATCGAGCGGGTAAGGAACGGGCCGCCGGAGGCAGTCAGCAATACCTTGGCGACGCCGTGCTGGCCGGGGGATCGCTGATATGCTTGCGGCAGGCACTGGAATATGGCGTTGTGCTCGCTGTCGATTGGCAAAAGCGTGGCTCCATTGGCCATTGCCGCATCGATGAACAACTGGCCGGACATGACCAGCGCTTCCTTGTTGGCGAGCATGACCTTTTTTCCGGCACGGGCCGCTGCCAGCGCAGGCGCGAGACCGGCTGCGCCGACTATGGCGGCCATTACCGCATCGCTTTCGGGCGCCTCCGCAACGGCGCACAAGGCCGCCTCGCCATATTCCACTTGGGTTTTCAATCCCTTGTCGCGCAGTTTCCTGCTCAGTTCCAGCGCGGTTTCCGCTGTGCCGACAACCGCAACCTTGGGATGAAAACGTTCGCATTGAGCGCACAACAGATCGACCTGGCTATTTGCAGTCAGGGCATGCACCGTGTACCGGTCAGGATGGCGAGCAAGCACATCAAGGGTGGAAACCCCGATCGAGCCTGTCGAGCCCAGAATAGTGATCCTTTGCATTCTCATACCCATGTATCCAGCAAAACGGCTAACGGCAATACCGGAATCAGCGAATCGACCCGATCAAGAATGCCGCCATGGCCCGGCAGCAGGCTGCTGCTGTCCTTGTACCCTCTGCGGCGTTTCAGTTTCGACTCGAGCAAATCTCCAATAATGCTTACTGCGACCAATATTGTCATTACAACGAATAGTCCTGTCCAGCCCAGTTTTGCCTGCACTCTGGGCGCCAAGGTATCCCGCAGGCCAATTACAACTATCGAAACAACCGACACAATTAAAACCAGCAACCATCCGCCTATCGCGCCTTCCCATGTCTTGCCGGGCGAAATGGAAGGAGCCAGCTTGCGCCTTCCAAATTTCCTGCCTACGAAATACGCGCCAATATCGGCAATCCACACCACACCCATCACTGATAGCAGGAATATCGCCGAATGCTTGTATAAAACCAGTACTGCGGAAAAACTGCCAAATAGCGTAATGGCGTACATTAACTCGAATATCCGGTCGCTGGTGCCGTGCAAGGGCGGGAGTACCCGGCTCATGGAAGGAATCAGGTACAGGAACCAGATAGCCGCACAGAGCACAAAAACCCAGAAATAGGTTGATCTACCAACCGTAAACGCAACAACGGCAAAAAAGACTGTCCAGAAAACCGCATAAACGATCGGCTGCCTGTTATCGAACAACCGAAAGATTTCCCATATCGCACCCGCAAAAAATACCGTCGCCAAGAGAACGAACGCAACGAAGGACTCCGACCATAGCACCAGCAGAAGCACTGCCACCAGAAACAAGGCGGTAATAACGCGGTTCCTCAGCATCAGGAAATCTTTTTTTGAGCAGTTACCTGCTCGCTGGTCCGGCCGAAGCGCCGTTCCTTGTTTTGATATGACGCGATGGCCGCATCCAGTGCGGCACTATCGAAGTCGGGCCAGTACGTGTCGGTAAAATACAGTTCCGTGTATGCAAGCTGCCACAGAAGATAGTTGGAGATGCGCTCTTCGCCGCCAGTGCGGATGAAAAGGTCGGGGTCGGGAGCGTAGGCGAGAGAAAGGTGGGGCGCCAACTGCTCTTCGGTAAAGTCTTTCTGGCCGGGATTTTGCGAGATCAATTTGCTCATGGCTTGCAATATGTCCCAGCGTCCGCCGTAATTCGCGCAGACCGTGAGGGTTAGCTTATGGTTGCTTTCGGTCCTGCGTTCGGCATGTGCAATCATTTTTTGCAGTTTGTCGTCGAATCGGCTCAAATCACCGACTATCTTCAGCCGGATTCCGTTTGCGTGCATCTTCGCCACTTCCTTTTCCAGGGCCGACAAAAACAACCCCATCAGGAAGGACACTTCTTCAACCGGCCGCCGCCAGTTTTCCGAGCTGAAAGCAAAAACGGTCAAATACTCGACGCCGCGCGCTGCACAGGCTTCGACAATCTTACGGACAGACTCAACGCCCTTTACATGCCCCGCAACGCGCGGCAGAAAGCGTTTGGTCGCCCAACGGCCATTGCCATCCATGATGATGGCGATATGACGGGGAATCAAGGAAACTTCCGCGACTGAACCGATTGTTTTTGACATGACATGCCCGGATATTCGCCTTTTGCGTCAAACAGTCAATACTTCCTTTTCTTTTTCCGCAACCAGCCTGTCGACCTCGGCAACAAACCTGTCGGTCAACTTCTGCACGTCATCCTGGGCACGACGTTCCTCGTCTTCCGAGCAGGATTTATCCTTCAGCAGTTTTTTCAACACTTCATTGGCGTCGCGGCGGATGTTTCGGACCGCAATCTTTGCATCTTCGCCTTCGCCCTTGACCAGCTTGACCATATCCTTGCGTCGATCTTCGGTCAATGCCGGTGTCGGAACACGAATTATGTCTCCCTGCGAGGATGGGTTCAGTCCCAGGTCGGAATCGCGAATCGCTTTCTCGATTGCGGGCAACATTTTCTTTTCCCAAGGTTGTACCGAGATGGTGCGTGCATCCATAAGGGTAATATTCGCGACCTGGTTTATCTGCGTCGGATTTCCGTAGTAATCGACTTGAACATGATCGAGAATGCCGGGATGCGCGCGTCCGGTTCGAACCTTGGCCAGGTCCACTTTCAGTGTATCGATCGATTTGAGCATTCTTTGCTCGGTATTTTTTTTAACATCAGCGGTAGTCATGCTGCTCTCCCTTAGAATACGAATAGTACTGTACGCAACGCCTGCATTACCAGTTTCGCCAGATCAAAGTCCCTGCCTGACATACTGCAGAACCGCACGCGGTTCGTCCCCGGGCACTACAAACTGAAGAAATGGAGCAGATCCGGCAAAAGCCTTTCCGGATCAAACCGAAAGTTCGGCTTACAAATGTACCAGCGTGCCTTCGTCCTCACCCAGCAGAATGCGCTTCAGCGCTCCCGGCTTGAGTATCGAGAATATTTTAATCGGTAATTTCTGGTCACGGCACAGGGCGAAAGCGGCGGCATCCATTACTTCAAGATGCTTTTCGATCGCCTCGTCGAAAGTGATGTCGGTATAGCGGGTAGCGTTCTTGTCTTTCATCGGATCGGCCGTGTAGACGCCGTCCACCTTGGTTGCCTTCAGAACGATTTCGGCGCCCATCTCGGCCCCGCGCAATGCAGCCGCCGTATCCGTAGTAAAAAAAGGATTGCCGGTGCCGGCGGCAAATACAACCACTTTCCCTTCTTCCAGGTACTGCAATGCCTTGGCGCGCACATAGGATTCGACCACCTGCTCGATTCCGATGGCCGACATGACGCGCGCGGTAAGTCCAACTTGCTTGATCGCATCAGCCAGCGCGAGCGAATTCATCACCGTTGCCAGCATGCCCATATAGTCTGCAGTAGCGCGATCCATTCCCTTTGCACCGGGAGCGACGCCACGGAAAATATTGCCGCCGCCAATGACAATCGCCAGTTCGACGCCAAGCTTTACCGCATCGGCGACATCGGCCACCATGCGTTCGATCGAAGCGCGGTTAATGCCGTACTGATCATCCCCCATCAGGGCTTCGCCGGAGAGCTTGAGAAGAATCCGTTTGTAGACAGGTTTGGTCATGATGCAAGTTCCTATAAATACAGGCTCATGGAAAAATACATTTCCGAGCCTGTTTTCTTTTCCGTCGCCGTCCGGCGGAATTGGCAAATCACGCATTGCAAATGAATAAATCAACTCATTTGCATCGCTCTGTAAAAACGGGCCTTTCGGCCCGTTTTAAAAGCTTGATAATGCTTAAGCTTGCTTGGCCGCGGCTACCTGTGCCGCAACCTCTGCTGCAAAATCGTCCTGCCTCTTTTCCAGTCCCTCGCCAACCACAAACATGGCAAAAGACCTGACCGTTGTCTTGGCTGTTTTCAGCATCTGATCGACTGTTTGCTTGTCATTTTTTGACAAACGGCTGATCGAGCAGGGACACTTCTTTCAGATATTTTTGCACTGAGCCGTCAATCCGCTTGGCCAGAATCTCAGCCGGCTGGGGCTTCTTGCCTTCGGCTTGGGCCTTGACCGCATCTTCGTCTGCTTTTTGGCGTGCGATCGAACGTTCTTTTTCGATCAGCCCGCAGGCTGTTGCAATGAGAATCGTCAGCCAAGAGGGAACAGCCTCTTGGCCGGACAAGGCATCGGCAGCCGGGACAGCAGTTGCAGTCGTCTGCCTCATCGAGAAGCAATTACTACTAACAAAACCGACTGAGAACCATCATCGCCTTCTCTTCGCACTTCGCTTTCCGCTCATCTCCTGTCTCAGGCGTTCCAGAATTCCTTTCTGCTTGCCGCCTATACGGAAGATGAAAAACTGGTTGAATAAAATGAATACAAAGAGGGCAACGGATCCAACCTCGAACGACAAGATATCGTCCATCATCATCCATGTAATGGCGAGCATGCAGACGGCTCCAATCAGCACGAATGAGATTAAGGTTTTCCTGTTCTTTTTGTACTCGCTGTCCTGCCGCAACTCGGCGAACAGGCGTTTTCTCTCGTCAGGCGAGAGTTCGTGGATAGCCTTCATGTGCCAGCCTTCTGTCAAAACCAATCATTCTGCGGCAATTTCACGGCCGCAGCAAGCATGCATCCGCCATGCCCGCATCTTTTCATGAGGCCAGAGTTGAATCGCTAATGCTATTGCTTTGTCATGAAGGACTGGATTGGCCGACCGGGGCAACGCACGTATCCGCATTGCCAATCGCGCCTGCCGTTTCCTGCGACAGCCGCTTTACGTTGGAGTACAGCAGCCACACGAAGAAAAATCGAACGAAGTCTGCCGTAATGACCGGGATCAGGCCCTGCACCACCAAGTTTTGTAACGTAAAACCATGGTAAATACCGTCTATTACCGTCGATGCGATTCCAGGAAGCGCAAGCAAAAAATGGTGCAGTACGAGTGCGCCGTTGGCGAGCACGAGCCAAAGAACCAAGCACGGCTTTTCCGCAAGCAAAGTCTTCAGTTTTCCGCCGGTATAGTAATAGCCAAGATTGGTGGCGATGAGCGCCAGGCACCAGAACCACTCCAACGGGCTGAACCACGTTCCGAATGGCTTCTGCAATAAAAGCCATTGGATAGTGAAGATCCAGACGTACTGGATCATCCCAAGCGTCGCCAGGCAAATGAACCATTTCCGTAATGCGCTTAAAGACAGACGCACAACCTATTTTCCTTGCGCCTTCACCACCTGCATCGCGCTGGCGATCAGGCCGCTGATGTCGGAAAGGTTGGCCGGGACGATGATCGAGTTGCCGGTGCGCGCGAGCTTGGAGAAAGCCTCGACATACTGTTCGGCCACCTTCAGGTTGACCGCGTCCGAGCCGCCCGGCTCTCTAATGGCGGCAGCAATCTTGCGTAGGGCTTCAGCGTTGGCTTCTGCTAGTGCGAGAATCGCAGCCGCCTCGCCTTCGGCGCGGTTGATTGATGCCTGCTTTTCACCCTCCGATCGGGAGATGGAAGCCTCGCGCTCGCCGGCAGCGATATTGACCTGCTCCTGCTGGCGTCCTTCGGAAGCGGCTATCAGCGCCCTCTTTTCCCGCTCGGCAGTGATCTGCGCCTGCATCGCGTGCAGGATTTCCTTGGGCGGAGTCAGATCCTTGATCTCGTAGCGCAACACCTTGACGCCCCAGTTCGCGGCCGATTCGTCGATCGCGTTGACAACGCTGGTGTTGATGTGGTCGCGCTCTTCGAACGTCTTGTCGAGTTCCATGCGTCCGATCACCGAGCGCAAGGTCGTCTGCGCCAGTTGCGTGATCGCCGCGATATAGTTGGACGATCCGTAGGAGGCGCGCATCGGGTCGGTAATCTGAAAATAGAGGATGCCGTCGACCTGCAGTTGCGTGTTGTCCCTAGTGATACACACCTGCGGCGGCACGTCGAGCGGAATTTCCTTCAGCACATGCTTGTAGGCGACCCGGTCGATAAAGGGAATGACGATATTCAGGCCCGGCCCGAGTGTCGAATGATATTTTCCGAGCCGCTCCACCACCCATGCATGCTGCTGCGGCACCACGTTGATCGTCTTCACGATAAAAACGATGCCGAGCACGAACAGGATTAATGCTACTCCTCCGATATTGAACATGGTCTTTTTCCTGATTAATGTTTCAGATTAAAATTATTTGGGCGCGCCTGTCACGATCAATCGGCTGCCGCGCAGCGCGCAGATCGTGAAAACCCCGGAATGCGCGGATTCTCCCGCTGACAGTTCGACATCCCACATCGCGCCGCGATACATCACTCGCGCCGCAGGCCTGTTTCCGGGCTCGATGCGCCATTCGCCTACGGTGACGTTCTGGCCGATATCGATATTGATGTTGGCGTTGCTGGCGGAGTCGATCTTTTCCGCAGAACCCAGGCGGCTGCGGTGCAATGCGAAAGTCGCGGCCATGCCCACCAAGGCTGCGGCCACGAATTGCAGCGTCCGATTCAGGTCGCCCCACGCCGCCGCCGCGCCGGCAACCAGACCAACCGCAACCATTAGCAGGTAAAAGGTGCCGGTGAAAATTTCCACGATCACAAACACGCCGGCAGCGCCGAGCCAGTAAACCCAGTCATCCATGATGCGCGCCTCGCTTCCGGTAGTTTCTTTCCAGAATACATCAATCCCAGGCTACAAGACAGTCCCATGCATGCATGCCCTGCGGATAGCAAGGCATGGGTTCGAAAAAGGAGGCTGTTCATTAAGGCCGTGCAGAAGGCATTGCGCAGCGGCGACCGGCATATCCGGCAGAAACCGTGAATTGCGGCCACCGCATGACAAGCTTTGTGGAGGCGTTATATATCGTTGCAATATGACAACATTATCATTCGCAGCTGAGTTCAGGTCATTTGATCCCGCCCAGACTCTGCCAGGTCTTGACCACCGAATCCGGATTCAGCGACAGGGCTTCGATCCCTTCCTTCACCAGCCACTGCGCGAAGTCAGCCTTGTCGGAAGGCCCCTGACCGCAAATGCCGCTGTATTTGCCTTGCCTGCGGCAAGCTGCGATCGCCTGCGACATCAGCGCCAGCACGGCCGGGTCGCGCTCGTCAAAGTCGGCTACAAGCTGTTCCAGGCCGGAATCGCGGTCAAGGCCGAGAGTCAACTGGGTAAGGTCGTTGGAGCCAATCGAGAATCCATCGAACATTTCAAGGAACTGCTCGGCCAGAATCGCGTTCGACGGCACTTCGCACATCATGACCAGGCGCAGCCCGTTTTCGCCGCGCTTCAGGCCGTTCAGCGCCAGCAGATCGACCACCTTCCGCGCCTGCTGCAAGGTGCGCACGAAAGGAACCATCACCTCGACATTGGTCAGGCCCATTTCTTCGCGCACGCGTTTCAGCGCGACGCATTCCAGCTTGAACGCCTCCGCGAACTCCTTCGAAACATAGCGCGCCGCGCCGCGGAAGCCGAGCATCGGATTTTCCTCTTCCGGCTCGAAGCGCGAGCCGCCCATCAGCTTGCGGTACTCGTTGGTCTTGAAGTCTGACAGGCGCACGATCACCTGCTTCGGCCAGAAGGCGGCAGCGATGGTAGCAACTCCTTCGGCCAACTTGTCGACGTAATACGCAACCGGCGAGTCATGGCCGCGCGATGCCGATTCGATCGCCTTCTTCAGGTCGGCGTCGAGGTTCGGGTACGCGAGCGCTGCGTTCGGATGTACGCCGATCTCGTTGATGATGAATTCCAGCCGCGCCAGCCCTACTCCCGCGTTCGGGATCGACTGCAGTTCGAACGCCAGGCTCGGATTGCCGACGTTCATTGAAATCTTGACCGGCAGTTGCGGCAAATCGCCATACTGAACCTGCGACACCTCCGTATCCAGCAGGCCCTCGTAGACTTTGCCCTCTTCCCCCTCGGCGCAGGATACGGTAACCGGCATGCCGTCCTGCAGCACTTCGGTCGCGTTGCCGCAACCGACTACCGCCGGCACGCCCAGCTCGCGCGCCACGATGGCGGCATGGCAGGTACGCCCGCCCCGGTCGGTCACGATTGCAGCCGCCCGCTTCATTACCGGCTCCCAGTTCGGATCGGTCATCTCGGCTACCAGGATGTCGCCCTGCTGCACGCGGTGCATTTCGGACGGGTCCTTGATCACCCGCACCGGGCCAGAGCCGATTTTTTGCCCGATCGCGCGGCCGGACACCAGCACTCTGCTTTTTTCTTTCAGGCTGAACAATTGCATCGCATCGCCGGCTTTTTGCCGCGATTTCACCGTTTCCGGCCGCGCCTGCAAAATATAGAGCTTGCCGTCGATCCCGTCCTTGCCCCACTCGATGTCCATCGGGCGGCCATAATGCTTCTCGATGATGACCGCATATTTTGCCAGTTCGATCGCATCGTCGTCGCTGATGGAATAGCGGCGGCGCAGTTCTTCCGGCACGTCCAATGTGCGGATCGCGAGGCCTTCGCTGACCGTCTCGGAAAACTCCATCTTGATCAGCTTGGAGCCGATCGAGCGACGGACCAGCGCTTTCTTGCCGGCGGCC
>Ga0366816_1021_pt1 | contig 25469 bp, 19 predicted proteins | sample TotcelN113001K15_FD_207019 | JGI IMG/M metagenome (GOLD analysis project Ga0366816, IMG submission 207019) | Enriched cells from coal bed in the Powder River Basin, Montana, United States - Total cells N11 rep3 HSBNCT.N11.300.1.K15 ... | reverse complement strand
GTTGTTCATACTCTGATGGATTCATACCGGTATACTTTTTGAAAATCTTGCTGAAGTACTTGGCATCGCTATATCCCACCTGTCTGGATATTTCGTAGAGCTTTGCCGACTTTCTGCCCATCAGTTCCTTGGCCTTCTCGATTCTGAACCTGGTGAGAAAGCTGTTAATGGTTTCACCTGTTTCCTGTTTGAACAAAAGACAAATGTATGACGGCGTAAGATATACATCACCGGCAATTGAAGCAATAGTAATATCTTCATGGTATTTTTCATAGATGATTGACTTGATATCCTCAATAACTCTCTTTGAAGAATAGCGCTGCCGGCTTGCTATATCAGCGCAAATAGCTTTACACGCAGATAGGATGTGGCCTTTCAGGTCTTCTATGGTTTCCAGCTTAAAGAGAACATTGACCATTTCATAAATATCAAAATTCCTGTCGGTGGTATTCCCGCAAAATTCATTAACCACCCTGTTCATAACAGAAACAAGCTGAAGACATCCTCCATGAATATATTGTTTATCTGCCGATTTCATACTGCCCAGCTTGTTGAAGATACCGGTAACTATTGTCTCAGTTCTCTCATAGCTTCCAAGCCTTAAAGCAATGAGAAGGCTCTCGGAATCTTTCGAATCCAGTGGGTTCTCTATCTCATGCTCCAGCTTGATACCGCTGCTGTAAATGATTTTATTCTTTCCAATCAGCATTTTTTGGTTCACTGCATATATGGCTTTCTGATATGATGAAGCCACCTTCCCGATTTGGTCGACCCAGTCGCCGATACCTATTGTAACGCTGAGCTTGAGATAATTGTTGAGCTCGCTTTGGATTTCATTGGTTATTATCTCAATTTTTTCTTCAATTACAGACTCGTCTGTATCCGAATTGAAGCATATGATCCCCGCATACTCATTTTCCCGAAGCTCAAATACTACTCCCTCGGCAGAAGCATTGACAGCGCTGTTAATTATATTAATGGCTGAGAAGGATAGCAGCTGCTTTTCATGAATTGAATGAGCACCCGATAGTAAATAAAAGTCATCAATATTGACGAGGATCACCATGTAATATCCGCTTCCTGACAGGTTGACTTCAAGAAATGCTATTCTTTCTAAAATCTCATCACGACTTTTTATTTCACCTGAAATCAAAAGCTGGAAAAATTTCTCCTGAAGCAGCGGCAGGCTTTGCCGTATTTTGGTTTCCAGTTCCTTTCTGTTTTCATCCATCTTTTTTTCAAGCCTGCACTTGCCTGCAGCCTTGGCTACAACAGCTTCAAGCTCTTCCGGATCTACCGGCTTGAGTATGTAATCAATAACCTCATATTTGAAAGCAGATTTTATATATTCCAGATCAGAATAGCCTGTAATAAAAATAATTTTCAGCTTCGGAAATTCCTCCCTGAGAATCATGGAAAGCTGAATACCATCCATTTTGGGCATTTTGATATCAGTCATCAAAATATCCGGCATGAGACTCCTTGCAAGCTGGAGCGCACTGGCTCCATTTCTTGCCTGTCCCACTATTTCCATGTCAAAGTCAGACCATTTCAGGCATTCGCTAATACCTTCAAGCGTTTTGATCTCATCATCGGCAATAACCAGCTTCAACATAACAGCCACTACCTTCTTTGTGTTTTATATATGTATTAAGTATTCTCCAGCCAATTATAATTTTCCTTCTTGACGAAGGGGCGTTTTATTTTTCCAAAGCTGCCAAAACAGAGGGTGAGAAAGTATCAGTATGGATTAATATAAAATTTATAAAAAGAATTTACACAACTGTGATAAATAGCTTGAAGGGATTCCCATTGCCTCAGTATGTACGGATGCTATTTATATAATAGATATATTACCGTCTTACCATTATCTTACATCTTATATCAAGAACCGTCCGAAACCACTGAAAAAGTCATTTTTTTTTTTGAAAATTAAGGTCTGAAGCCTGCATAACTTCGTTGATATTTTTTCAAAACCGGTACTTTTTCAGCAATTTTGAACCGTCCCCTGTCCTTTTATATAAAGAATGAGCATGCATGTGGCGGTGAGGGAAATTAGCAGGGCAAGCCTTATTCCGGGCGTAGTGTAGGTAAAAACTATCTCACTTACTCCCTCGTTGACTGCAACTGCCATAAAGCATAGATTCACCTTCTCTATATTCACCGGCTTCCCATTGATTTCCGCCTTCCATCCCTTGCAATAGGGTATGCTGAAAAATACCAATTCCCTTTTATCTGTATTTATTTTCGCTTTAAATCCGGATGAATTGCCGGTAAAATCATAGCAGACAGTTCTTAGTCTTTCCTTTTGTGCATCAGTCCATGAAAGCTCCGGCCGATAGGCTCCCCTTTCAAGAAAGCTGAGCCTGTCCGACTGCTCATTGCTTTCAAGAACCACTGTCTGAAGCATGGTTTCGGCAATGTTGCCGGCAGTCAATTTTACTTCCGTACTTAAAACATAGCTGTCATAAGTAAAACCAAATGGAATATAGTTCTTATTTTCCCACATGGTGATATTACCATTTTGAGAAGCTTTTTCAAAGCCTTCGGGTATGTCAAAGCAAATCCCTTTATTATCATACTGGATATAATATTTCACCGAGAGCAAGGCTCTCAGTGCTGCTTTATGCTCAGGCGGTATGGACATCACCGACCGATCCTCCCCAAAGCCGGCAACCTCCAGGAACTTTGCCGTAAGGCATTTAACGCTGTTAAAGGAGGTAATGGAAGGCTGATTGATATAAAGTGCATAGTTTTTTACAAAGGAGGGTGAATCTATCCTGTATTGATAGCTTGAGCCTGTGTTTTGGGGACGGTTTTCATCAAGAATCTGACGTGCCCGATAGTCAAGAGAAAACAGCTTTGTTTTCCCATGTACCGGATATTTGATGACTGCATGATCATTGAATTGTATAAATGATATGTAATTCACCAGAATGACGGCAGAAACCAGAGGCAGCACATACTTTCGAAGCCTGCCTGACCACAAAATGCAGGCAAGTGCTGCATAATTGACCAGGGTAAGGGCAAATGACAGGATGCGGGTGCCTTTCGCTGTATAATAAGGATTTTTAGTTCCATTTAGAAAAAGGAGCTGAAGCTCAGTACCGCCCAATATGTCCAATTGATTATACGTGGCCTTGAACAGCAAATAAAGCTGCGGCAGCACAATAACTATGATTGCAAGAACGCATGAAAATAATATTCTTCTTGCCTGCCGAAGCATTCCAGCATTTTTACTGCCTTCGCAGAATTCCTCAAAAGCCAGGCAGGTTGCCAGCACACAAACCAAGACGAAAGCATACCACCACCTTTTATACCAGGTGTTGGTGAAAAGCGTAAAAAGGCCATTCAAATGCGGAATGAGGGATATGGCAATACACAGGAAAACCAAACGGCTGATCCAGTGCCTGGAGTTTCTGATACAAAAGAGCAAGGCAAAAACAAGGCCGAAAACAGGAAGAAAAGCTGCAACCGAATGATAGCGGAAAACCAGCGGTGAGTATACCAAAAATCTTGGAGTCTCCGCAGGCATCAGCATCATTCGGATAACCTCCAATATATTCCAAAAAGGTGCATTGTTTTTACTGAAAATCTCATTAAAAGCCATTTGAAGATCCGATACCCTGGGAGAATTCATCTGGTAAAGAATGGAGGGCAGCCAGAAGACACACGCCATGGCCACTCCTGCAAGGAATTCAAAGCATACCGCAAGCAATGCCTTAATGGTTATAACTGTGCGCATCCTTTTATTAAAGACAAACCTTACAAAAAAGTATAAAAGCAGGAATAGCGTACTGCTCCAAAAAAAGTAGTAATTGGCTGCTGCATTTAAAAATACGGCGGCAGGGAATAAATATCTTTTTTTGCTCCCCGGCTCAAAAGCTTTCTCCAGCCCTATCAGAAGCAGAGGAAAAAGGGCAATTACATCGGTAAAATGGTTAAAGTGCTGATTTATTACCGTAAAGGATGAAAAGGCATATAAGAGTGATCCCAGAACCGCAGTCCTGCTATTTTTAACAAAGAGTATAAGAAAGAAGTAAGAGGTGACAGCAGCTGTTACGTGCTTGGCTATGATTGATAGAACCATGGCATAGGGCAGCAAGCTTTCAGGAAAAGGCAGCAGCATCCAGAAAAAGGGGCTCCCCAGTGTATAAAAGGAATAGCTGGCCAAAAAGTCACCGCCCAGATGTGTATTCCAGTCCCAATAAGGTATACCGTTGCTGAGAAGATGCTTGCAATGAATTATAAATGGCAGTTGCTGCTCAATATAATCATCGGTGGTTAAAAAAATTCCGTTAAACCGGACAAGTGTGGGTAAAGCTACAAGGAACATGATAAATGCCGATAAGTACATTACTCTGTATAAGCCGCGCTTTACTGTAATACTCAACTGTTAGCACCGTTCCTCAATAAATTGGTTGCCCGCTCCATGTTCAACAGCAAAAGCAGGTAAGTTTATATATTCCCTGCTTTAAAATCCTTATTCGTGGACACTCCTGCATTATGCATACATTTTGTTTTGATTACTACTACAGCGAAACATTTCTCCACTTTCTACAACTGCTGTAAAGTGGTATAATAATATCAAAAGCTTGAGATTTGCCATAAGGTGGGAAACAATCAGTGGAACATGACCCCTGTATACCGTTTAACAGAGCGGCAGAAACATTTATAAAGCATATTCCCTTTAAGGTGTATTGCGTAGCCAATGATAAAGTAACCGGGACAGCAGATCATACCCATGACTATATGCAAATATGGTATGTGATAAGCGGCAGCTGTGAGCACTTGATCAATAACAAAAGTCACCTTCTTGCCAGAGGTAATTTATTCATACTACCCCCTTATATAACTCACAGGATAAAGATTACAGAAGGAGAGACGGTAAAAATCATCGGTTGTGAATTTTCTGCAAATTTTATAAACGAAAACATCTCCTGGACGGATCTGAGCAGTTCACTATTTGATTTCGCTTATATAGAACCGTTTCTTGTCTCCACTGAATCACTTCTTCCACGGCTTCAGCTCACAGGCAGGAGTCAGCTGAAGGTTGAAGAATTAATGCTGGACATGCTTTCTGAATTTGAGCAGGAAAACAAGTATTATGAAATAAATCTTAAGGCAAATTTATTAAAGCTGCTTTGTATTGTGGCAAGAGAATATGATAATCAATGTAATCCCGAACACCATGCATTATTTGAAAGATACAGGGATGCAATTAATTGCGCAATTAAATATATAGACGATAATTACTCTGCCGAGATTTATATTGAAGAAATATGTAAAATAGCCATGATGTCTCAGACTTACTTTTCCCGCCTCTTTAAGACCATCACGGGCAAAACCTTTGTGGAATACATTAACAGCTTAAGGATTAATAAAGCCATGCAATTGCTCAAGGATACTGAAGAATCCATCACTGATATCTGTTATTTATCAGGGTTCAATGATGCTGCCTATTTCAACAAGGTGTTCAAAAAAGAAAACGGATTATCACCAAAGCAATACAGAAATGTGAAAATTTCCGAAAAAGAATAATTTTCTTAAAAGTCCAAATATCATTTATAAAAGTTAAAGTATAATTATCAGCTTGCATTTAAAATAGGCTTATGGCTGAATTTAATGGAGTGTGAATAATGAAAAATCGAAAGATAAGGTTTGCTGTATTGGGATGCGGAAGAATTTCAAGCGCCCATCTGGATGCAATAAAAAATGCTCCAGATGCAGAGCTGGCGGCAGTTTGTGATAAAAATGAGGAAAAAGCAAAGGCAGCGGCGTACGATAACGGATTGGAAAAATGGTACACCGACCTGGAGGATATGCTCCTGAAGGAAGATATTGATGTTGTGAATATCTGTACTCCCAGCGGAATACATTGTGAAAATGTTCTGACGGCTGCAAAAGCAGGAAAGCACATTTTATGCGAGAAGCCGCTGGATGTCTCCGGAAGGAAGCTTGATCTCATGATTAATGCCTGTGAGAAGGCAGGTGTTATACTGGGAGGTATCTTCCAACGCAGAACAAGTGATATTGCTTTACTGGCAAGAAAGGCCATACAAGAGGGAAAGCTTGGCCGTATTGTAATGGGAAGCGCATATCTCAAATATTACAGGGATCAGGAGTATTATGACAGTGACTCCTGGCGGGGTACCTGGGAGCTGGATGGCGGAGGGGCACTGATGAATCAGGGCATACATGGCGTTGATATGCTGCAGTGGCTGGTGGGAGACATTGAGAGCGTTTATGCAAGGTGCGCCACCCTTGCAAGGAATATTGAAGTGGAAGATACTGCGGTAGCTGCAGTCACATTCAAAAATGGTGCGATAGGTGTAATTGAAGGAGCCACATCAGTTTATCCGGGACAGGATACCGTTTTTACCGTTCACGGTGATAAGGGTACCATATCTATTGGTGATAAGGGATTCTATGAGTGGAGGTTTATGGATTCGGATGAAAAACCGCCGGAAGCACACGAAGGCTTTGGAGGGGTGAACTGCGGCTGGAACTCCAATAATTACGGTCACATCAAGCAGATTCAGGATATGGCCGAGGCAGTCCTTTTTAAAAGACAGCCGATGGTACCCGGTATAGAAGCACGCAAAGCTGTAGAACTGGTACTTGCAATATATGAGTCGAGTAAAACCGACAAAAGGGTGAAACTTTGACAGAAAGCTGAAGAAGAGGTAATACTGTTTATAAAGAGAGATTATGAAACAACTGAGAAATGCCAGGTAAAACGGGAAGGAATTTTTAGTAAGCATAATAATCAAACTGACAGGAGTTGAACATAATGAAGCAATTAAAGGTTTGTATTCTGGGGCAAGGCCGCAGCGGACGTGACATTCATGGAATATTTTTTCTCAGGAATCCTGAGATGTTCAAGGTTGCTGCTGTTGTGGAACCGCTGGAGGAACGGCGTAAAAGAGCCGAAAAAGAATATGGCTGTGATGTGTATGAAGACTACAGGTCAATCCTTGGCAGGCGTGATCTGGATCTGGTTTTAAATGCCACCCCGAGCCATTTACATGTCCCAATCACTCTGGAGCTTTTAAAAAACGGTTTCAACACTCTTTGCGACAAACCGCTGGCTCGGAGTGTACAAGAGGTTGACATGCTGATTGAAGCGTCAGAAAATTCCGGTAAGTTGTTTGCCATATTTCAACAATCACGCTATGCTCCCTATTTTCTGCAGGTCAGGAAAGTAATTGACTCAGGAATTCTGGGGCGTATTGTCCAGATAAATATTGCATTTAACGGTTTTTCCAGAAGGTGGGATTGGCAGACCTTGCAGGAATTTAATGGAGGGAGCTTGCTGAATACCGGTCCCCACCCTCTTGACCAGGCACTGCAGCTTTTCGGAACGGATGTAATGCCCGAAATAACATGCATAATGGACCGTGCAAATACCTTCGGCGATGCCGAGGATCATGTGAAGCTGATTCTCCGTGGCTCCGGATGTCCCACAGTGGATGTTGAGATCTCTTCATGCTGCGCATATCCTTGTTTCACATATAATGTATATGGGACACGCGGAGGTCTGCGAGGCTCAATGACGCACCTTGACTGGAAGTATTTCATTCAGGAGGAAGCGCCTGAACAAAAGCTGATTCGTACCCCACTTGAAAAAGAAGACGGAACACCGGCATATTGCCAGGAGCAATTGAAATGGTATGAAGAAAGCTGGGATATACCCGAGGAGCAAAAAGTCCTGTTCGATACATTATCAAAAGCCTATTACACCATGCTTTACAAGGTTATTACCGAAGGAGCCCGTCTGGAAGTAACACCACAGCAGGTTCGCCGGCAGATTGCCGTAATTGAGGAATGCCACAGGCAGAACCCCCTTAAAAAAATCTCAATTATTCATTAGGAGGAAGACTGATATGTTCAGAGTTGGAATTATAGGATCGGACAACAGCCATGCACTGGCCTTTTCAAAGCTTATAAATATTAAGGATAATAAAACAGGAGAATTTCTATACCCTGATATAAAAATCACAGGCATATATGGCTTAGATAAGAAGCAAACAGAGGATGTGGCAAGAGAAGGAAGGATTGAATTTATTGCAGACAAGCCTGAGGACTTCATGGGCAATGTAGATGCCGTCATGGTTGTCTTCAGGCATGGCGACCTTCATGCACAGTATGCACTTCCATTTATAGAAGCCGGTATACCCACATGGATTGACAAACCCTTTGCTATAAAGATTTCCGATGTAAAACAGCTCATTGAAGCAGCTGACAGAAAGAATACCCTTCTCACCGGAGGCTCCGCCTGCAAGTATTCCTATGATGTGCTGATGCTTAAAAATTCCTTGGAAAACGATGCCAGCCTGGGCAATGTGATGTCAGGCGCATTAAATTTCCCCGCAAACCTTGACAGTGAATACGGCGGAATGTTTTTTTACGGGCCGCATATGGCTGAAATGCTTATGGCAATCTTCGGTTTTGATGTAAAATCGGTAATTAGCAGCGTAAATAATGGAAATGTTATTGCAATAGCCAAATATGACAGATATCAGGTTGTATTGAACTTCTCAAAAGAGTCGAAGCAATACTTCGGAATAATATATGGCGAGAAGAAGACTGTGATAAGAGAAATTGATATTTCCATTATATACCGCCTTGGGTTTGAAAAATTCGCACAAATGCTTCATACAGGAAAACGCCCGCTTCCTCTGGAGCAGCTATTAGCTCCTACGGTTCTTTTAAATGCAATTGTAAAATCCGTAGAAACCGGCAGGGAAGTTTTCTTAAATGAATTATAGACCGGAGGCTTTTACCCGGTGCTAAAAGAAAGACAGCAGTAATATTAACTGCTGTCTTTCTTTTAAATTCATTTTTTTGTATATCTTTTTGTAAAGGCAATGAGTCGTTCCTAATTGTTTCAATAATTGCTCTGACACGAAAATCCAAGGTAGTTAATTCCCAACCTAAAATATTGCGGTACATGAGCTTATCCTTAATGGTTTCAGGATCGATCGAAGTTCCGTCAATATGGTAATCAGTTTAGCTACATTTGTAAAAAAATTAGATAATTTAACATTTTTTTAAATAAAAAGGAATTTGTATATTAATGTAGAATTATAACTTACAGGAGACACACCTATAAAGTCCAATATAAGGAATCTCCCATTTAGAAAAAGGAGGTATACTCCAATAAAATCAAGTAGCAAAAAGAATTCCTTCCCTATAGTGGGACTAGGTGCTTCTGCCGGCGGTTTAAAGGCCTTTGAGCAGTTTTTTTCCAATATGCCTGCAGAAACGGGTATGGCATTCGTGCTTATCCAGCATTTGGATCCTACCCACAAATGCATTCTGCCAGAGCTTATACAGCATAAAACAAAAATGCAGGTTTTCCAGATAGAAGAAGGAATGAAGGTGCAGCCAAACTGTATCTACGTCATTCCGCCAAACAACCACTTGTCAATACAGCAGGGAATTTTAAAATTAACGGTACAGTCAGCATCCGGTAGTCCGAAAATGCCTGTTGATTTCTTTTTCAGGCAGCTTGCGCAGGATCAGGGAGAAAATAGTATTTGCATTATTTTTTCCGGAATGGGAACAGATGGTACACTGGGCTTAAGGGAAATCAAAGACAAGCTTGGCATGGTAATGGTTCAGGATCCTGACACAACAGAATACACCGGCATGCCCGTAAGTGCCTTAAGCACCAATCTTGTGGATTTTGTCGCACCCGCAGAAGAGCTGCCGGCAAAACTCATCGGGTATGTCAAACATATAATAAAACCTTCCGGGCAAAAGCCTGCTGCAGACGATAAAAACACCAACGAATTGCAGAAGATATTTGTTCTGATAAGAAATCAAACCGGGCACGATTTCTCACTTTACAAGATAAACACCTTGTGCCGGCGTATTGAAAGACGTATGGGTGTTCTTCAAATCGACAAGGTGTCCATGTATGTAAGCTACCTTCAGCAAAACCCGCAGGAGGTCGATCTGCTTTTCAACGAATTGCTGATAGGAGTGACAAACTTTTTCAGAGAACCGGAAACCTTTGAGTACCTTAAAGAAAATGTAATTCCAAATCTATTGAAAAGCAGGTTGAAGGAGAGGGTATTACGAGTATGGATACCCGGCTGCTCAACCGGAGAGGAAGTTTATTCCATTGCAATCATTTTCAGGGAGTGCCTGGAAAGAATAATGCAGGTAAACAGCTTCAAAGTATGCATTTTTGCCACCGATATAAACAGCCAGGCTATAGAAATAGCAAGGCAGGGCACATATCCCGTCAATATTGCAGCTGATGTATCCCAGGAACGCCTATCCCAGTTTTTTACAAGAATCGACGGTTCCTATCAGATAAAGAAAGCGATAAGGGAAATGGTAGTTTTCGCACCACAGAATATCATCATGGATCCGCCATTCATAAAGCTGGACATGCTCTGCTGCAGGAATCTTCTCATTTACTTTTCTACTGAATTGCAGAAGAAGCTTTTACCCATTTTCCACTATTCATTGAACCCCGGCGGAATTCTTTTTTTAGGCTCGTCAGAGACAATAGGTGAACATGCCGGGCTTTTTTCCATTGTAGACAACAGATTGAAGATTTTCGAACGGAAGGATTCAATATCTTCCCTGCTTCCCATGATCGATTACCTTTCACCAACAATACTTCGCGAGGGCTTAAGGGCCGATATTGTTAAAAAAGATACCAACGCCGCGATTCCCGACATGATTCAACGGATACTCCAGGAGAACTACACTCCTCCGGCTGTCATTATCAATGAAAGCGGAGATATCATTTACATTAGCGGGAAGACAGGAAAATATCTTGAGCCCTCCCCGGGGAAAGCCAATTTCAATGTTTTTGCCATGGCCCGGGACGAAATAAGATTTGAACTGGGAAAAGCGATCCGAGAAGCTTCCAGCCAAAAAATATCAGTTAATGTAACCTTGTTGAATATAAAACACAACGATGGTTTTCACAGTATCAAAATTACAGTAAGACCCTTTAGTACATCAGAGCACGCATACGGATTGCTCATGATTATATTCGAAGACATAATAAGCTCCATGCAGCCAGAAGCATCAAGCACACACTCTGTTCTTGCAAGTGAACAGACAGCTGCCGTTATGGAATTGGAAGGACAGCTGACCTACACGAGAGAGCATCTCCAGTCCATTATTGAAGAGATGGAGACCTCCCAGGAGGAGCTCAAATCTATGAATGAGGAGCTTCAGCTGACAAACGAGGAGCTTCAGAGCACCAATGAAGAATTGAAAACTTCCAGAGAGGAACTGCAATCCCTAAACGAAGAATTAATTACAGTGAACATGGAACTGCAGACAAAAAACAATGAGCTGTCGCAATCCAACAGCGACATGAAAAATCTCCTTACCAGCACCAGGATTGCCACCATCTTTCTTGACAACAGCCTCAATATCAAACGCTTTACTCCTGAGATGACCAATATCATCAACCTCATTCAGACAGATGTAGGCCGTCCCTTAAGCGACATAGTGCAAAAGCTGAAATATGCAAACCTGATTCCTGATGTGAAGGAAGTTCTTGATACGCTTGCGTACAAAGAAGTACAGGTTCAGACTACATCCGGAGACTGGTTCAATATGTATATATTTCCTTACAGGACAATTGATAATGTAATAGACGGGGTAGTGATAACATTTAATGAAATTACTAAAATCAAACTCCTGGAGGAATCGCTTATTGAATCCAATAACTTTACCCAATCAGTCATATCTACCGTAAGGGAACCGATGATAGTGCTGGATGGGCAGCTTAGGGTGGTTTCAGCCAATCGTTCCTTCTACAAAACTTTCCTTGTAAACCCTAAGGAAACCGAAAGTAAATACATATTTGAACTGGGTAACCACCAATGGAATATCCCGGCTCTGAGAGATTTACTGGAGAAGATACTTTCACAAAATAGAGAATTCAATGATTTTCTTGTAGAACATGAATTTCCGGTCATCGGGCACAAGAAAATGCTCCTCAATGCACGCAGTATTTCTCATGAGGGCTATGAACCGCAGTTGATTTTACTCGCAATCGAAGACATTACCAGCCGCAAGCAAATGTATAGTTAGGATGTGATAGTCATGAAAAATAACAATACTAACGATATGATTAACATACTGCGCCAACGCGCCGAATCAAAGTTTGATGATAAGAAGCCACCTGTCATTCAGGACATGCAGACAGATGAAGTAAATGCATTGCTGCATGAGCTTCAGGTGCATCAAATAGAACTTGAAATGCAGAATGAAGAACTGAAGCATGCTAATGACCAGGCTGAAAACTCACTTGCGAAATATTATGAGCTTTATGATCTCGCTCCTATCGGCTATTTCACGGTAGATGAGCAGGGGAAGATATTGGAAGTGAACCAGGCAAGTGCAGATCTTTTAGAAGTGAAAAAGCGACATTTACTTAACAATTACTTTCAAAACTATATATCTGAAGATTCATTGTCTTTATTTAGTGCTTTCAGAATGAAAGTCATAGATTCCAAAGTAAAGCAAAACTGTGAAATCAGACTTTTAAGAAAAGGAAAAACTCAATTCCATGCGCACATAACGGGCATTGTTGTTAAAAGCCATATTAAAAGTGAAAGTCAAATGTGGTTTTCAGTCTATGATATTACAGACCGCATAAGTGTAGAAGAAGCAAAGGAAGATGCTAGAAAACTTCATGATGAAGAGAACAACAAGCTGCTGAACCAGATGCGGATGTTTGACACGCTCAAGACTGAATACTTTGCCAATGTATCCCATGAACTTCGTACTCCGCTGAATGTTATACTGAGCTCCCTCAAATTATTGGAGCTTAAGAAAAGCAAGATACAAGCTGAATCTGCGCTCAAGCTTGATAAGCAGATTTCAACAATCAAGCAGAACTCATACAGATTGTTAAGATTGATCAATAATATCATTGATATCACCAAAATTGAATCAGGCTTCTTTGAAATCCATTTAAAGGATTGCAACATTGTTTCTATTGTTGAAGATATAACGCTATCAGTGGCTGAATATGTTGAAGGAAAAGGTGTTGACCTCCTTTTCGATACGGATGTTGAAGAAAAGTTAATTGCATGCGATCCCGATAAAATTGAGCGTATTATCTTGAATCTTCTTTCCAATGCAGTAAAATTTACCAAGTCGGGCGGCCATATTTCCGTAAATGTTTATGAAAGAGAAGAAACCGTTGAAATCATTGTGTCGGACACAGGCATTGGTATACCGAGGGATATGCAGGAGCTTGTTTTTCAAAGGTTCAGGCAGGTGGATACGTCACTCACAAAAGAGAAAGAAGGAAGCGGTATCGGCTTGTCGCTTGTAAAATCTCTGGTTGATATGCATGGAGGAAATATTTCTTTAGAAAGTGAATATGGAAAAGGAAGTAAATTTATTGTACAACTGCCCGTTAAAATCCTTGGTCCTGAAGAAAACGCCGGCTATAATATCGATAACCATATTAATCAAACACAAATAGAAAGGCTTAGTATCGAGTTCTCAGATATTTATTCATAAAGGATAACACAGAGTTGATCACAACATTTACTGTTGTCTGGCAATAATATTCATTATTTAATCTCCTGGCCAGTTCTCAATCTGTCAGTGCCGTGAGCTTGCCGAGAATATCTCCATGACGCACGTACGGTTCTTGTCACGTTTTGGTTTTTCTACCATCTCTTTGTCTATTTGAAGCTATACTACATGAGAGATATTGCTACCTACCATTATTTTCTATTATATGTCAAGAACCGTCCCCTGTCACTTTTTATACGACTTCCGGGAAATTTCCTGCTCAAATAAGGAAAAGATATAAAGAGGACTCTGGCCGTATAGACCCGAATCATTATCAGAAAACAGACTTCCTGTATGTGAAGTATAAAACATTTGCATCGCTTTATTTTCATCTACTTTATACTTTTCCGTTATATAATGAATGATTTGCGGCAGTATAGTCGCCCTTATCAAATGATGTCCCATAATTTTCTCCTTAATATAAAAAGTAACTGCATTTACAGCAGCAAATGCTTCGTGAATTGTAAATAGCCAAAACTTCTTTCTGTACAAAAACAAAACTGATTATTTATTTTTTCAAATCTCAAACGCTCTACCGCATCCTCTTTACGCATTACGCCGCTCATGACATAAGAAACCGTTTCGCCTACGTTGTCATTGGCAATATTTCCAATGACCAAATCAAATTCGTGTCTGAAATGAATATTTCCCCGGCATGAAACAACAAATTCCAGCCAGTCAAGAGAGGGCTCAGTAAACCTTTTTATTTTCAGCTCATTTAAAGCTTCACCTTCATGATATTCATACATATTCAGCACCGGTATAACTTCTTTATTCCCCGCACCAAGGATTTTAGCCTTTCTATTGGCCCAGCGTATGGCTTGTTCTTTTATATTGGTCACATAAAAGCCATAGCCAAAGTCTCTTCCGATATCTGATTTTATAATTTGAGGCCTTTCAACAATACTAACTGAACCATGATACAAAATCATATTGACTTCGCTTTCCTTTCCAAATATTCATCTACGAATCTAACCAGATACTCCATTCCAAAGCTGTGCAAATCCTCATAGTCCTCATCCAGCAATGTAAGGACACCTTCTTTTTCAAAAAGCTTATATACCTCATCACTTCTCATGCCTTTATATTCACTATAAAACTCTATACAAAAGCTTTTAAATGATAATTTGCTCAAAAGTCCAACCTTCTCTCTTTCTCTTTGTACAATAACCCTATCATTCATTTTAACATATTTACCATTGCTGCAAAACAAGAAGCCAATATTTCTTTAATCCGGCAATTTTCATTATCACCTGCAATGTATCCTGACTTGCCGATTTTTCTTTTACATTTCTCCACAGTCCTGTAATACAATCTTCAGGAACTTATGAAGACCTTTATTTTAGTGATAGTGTGCTATAAATAAAACCAGCCATCATTCACGCTCCGATGGCTGTTGCATTTTCAATGCGAGTTTCAAATAGTCGTTATAGTCCTTCCCTTGCTTTGGTGGCCTTTCCAGTGCCCCTTTTTCTCTTACTCTATTCCTTTGTATATTTACATCACATGTGACATCATATATAATATTATATAAGGATGTGATAATTATTGTCCAAAAGATAAAAACTTATAGAGAAGTGGCGAAATGCTACAGACTATGAAGAATATGAAACGGTTGAGAATTTACTTAATTATTATGGTTATTTTGCAAAAGGGATTGGCAGTAGTCATTGTACTTTTAGGAAAGAGAATAGAATGCTTATTACAGTACCAAAAGAAAACAACAGAGTAAAGCCCATTTATTTAAAGCAAATAATCTGCCTGCTTGAAGAAAGAGGTGAAATATGATGACTGAAGAAAAATTAAAATATTACATGGATCTGGATTACCCTTATGATATAAGGAAACTTGTCAAAGAAGAAGGCGGAGGATATCTTGTTACCTTTCCTGACCTTGAAGGGTGTATGACAGGAGGAAACACACTGGAAGAGGTTGCAGGAAATATAGAAGATGCCAGAAAAAGCTATTTTATGGCCTTTGAAGATAATGAGGCAGTACCTCTTCCCGGGAAAGGAAATAATAGCTGTGAAAAAGAATTCAGTGGAAGAATTTCCTTGCGCATCCCCAAATCATTACATTATAGGATATCTATAGAAGCGGATAAGGAAGGCGTTAGCGATAATCAGTATCTGCTTTATATTATTAGCCGGGGATTGGAGAATGATAAAAAGAAAACCAAGGTATAATAAAAAGGCTGTTTGAATATTGCAAGTTTAAAAGCACTTGAGAAAGATTAAAACTCCATAGCTCCATGATCCGCAACTTCATTCTTCCGGGGTAATCAAAAATTTTGCGCGAGTGCGATGAAAGCTCAATATGTATTGCTTAACCGCTTGTTGAGCTCTTTTTACGCGCAAAACTTCTGATTGTTCCCTTTAAGAACAGCCCTCTTGTACCATTGTCATCACGCATAAAACCTTTGTGTCAGCTCGTCCGCATACTTCACCAGCAGGCCTGCCTCTTGGGTAAAATTGAATATTGTAAATCTGGGCCTTATTTCCATTGCATGAATTACGCTTCTTCTGAATAGCTCCTTGTCAATTCCAAGCTTTGCCGGATCAGCTGCTGCACCTGTTCTTTCAAGCAGTCCTATGATTTCTTCCGGCTCAGGCGTCTCCATTCCGGCAGGAAGTCTTTCCTTCATCATTTTGTACAGCATTGAAACGACCACTGCTGCAGTACCTACACTATTGCCGTGGAGCGGATGGTCAATGCCCTGTTTGATGGCGTCCACTTCCCAATAATGGGCCATATGATGCTCTGCACCGGAAGCGGGCCTGGAATTTCCAATCAAGCCTATGGCAACTCCTGAAAGAATTAATGCTTCCATCAGATACATTATGGCGGTTTCATCACGTCTTACCATACCCTCAATGTTATTCCTGCATTTTAAAAGGGCAGTTTTTACAACATTTACTGTTGTCTGGCAATAATATTCATTATTCAATCTCCGGGCCAGTTCCCAATCCGCCAGTGCAGTGAGCTTGCCGAGAATATCTCCGAATCCGGCCTGCAACATTTGCATTGGTGCTTCTTTTAAGATATTGGCGTCAGCAATGATGGCATATGGATATACTGCCTGGAAGGTCACCTTTGTTCCGCCTACAATAAGGGGAGAGACAACGGAAGCATAGCCATCCATGGAAGGAGCCGTTCCGATAATGACATACGGTATGGCAAGCTTAAAGCTTACCATTCTTGCCAGATCATTGATGGTACCTGAACCAACGGCGACAATCAACGATGTATTTTCGGCAACTTCTATTATCAGCCTTCCCAGGGCCTTTTCGTCCGGTACAAGAGGATGCTCGCCCGTAAAAACATATGAATATGCGTCAAAGCCTTTTTGGCATAACAATTCCTCTATATTTTTACTGCATATAGAATAAGTATTGTTATCAGCAATTATAAAAATCCTTCCATGCTTGAACTCAGAGGCCACCTCCGTTATCCTGCCAAGAACACCGGTGCCTGCAATAATATTCCTTATACCTACCTCATGCCTTCTGCCGCAGCTGCAGTCAAAGCACAGTCCTGCAATTTCTTCCGTTTTTAAATTCAAAATATCGTCCATCAGAAGTCCTCCATATCTCAATGTGTCAAATCTACCCATAAAAAACTGCCATGGATATTATATCACAAAATATTAAATCAAATAACCAGATTTCTATATTCAACCGGTGACACGCCCACCACTTTTTTGAACACCTTGCTGAAATAGGCCGAATCCTCATAGCCTACCAAATCGCTGACTTCATATACCTTTATGCTTATATCCTTAAGCAATTCCTTTGATTTTTCTATCCTTACTCTGGTAATATAGTCAACTACACTTTCTCCTGTCTGCTCTTTGAATACCTCGCTGAGATGATTGGGACTTACATAAGCTATTCCTCCCAGTGTACCCAGAGAAATGTCGTGCTTGTAATTCTCCTGTATATAGCTTTTGACCACATCAATAATTTTCTTATCCTTTCTTCCTGTAATCTGTATCATTCGTAATAAAACACTGGAATAAAAGCTTATCAGGTACTCTAAAATATCATCCAGGGAGTTTATGCAGCTTACTTCGCCAAAGAAATGAAAAGCTTCTCCATATTCCTCATCAACAGCCTGCTTGAATTTAGGAGTATTAATTCTCAGGCTGTTGCAGGTATCCTCCAATACCCTGAGAACATCCGCAGGCTTTACCCATAGGTCTCTTAATACTGAACAAAAGTCTGTAACTACTGTCTTTAGCTTTTGCAGGTTTAAAGTTTCATAAATGTACATCAACTGGTTGTCAAAATTTTCAGCAACTCCGGAAGGGATGCACGAAATAAAGGAATTTGGAAGCTTCTCAAAGCTTATAACCGATGATTTTCTGCTATAAAACCTGTGACATTGCGCCTGCAATGCCAGGCCGAAGCTCTCTTTCAGACTGACAGGCTGCCTGACGGCTCTGCCGATACTAATGGTAAACCGTACCTCCGATAGTCCGGAAAGCTTATTATATATGCTTTCACATATCTTATCCGTCAAGCCATCATCAATTTCGGGTATCCCACATACCATTACAAGTCCGCAGTCTGCCATAAAGGAGCAATAATCGGAATATGCCGACACTGATTCCTCGGCAAGATTTCTTATGGAACGGTATAGCTTTTCAGCATTTTCAGCTCCTGCTGGACCGCAAATTTTCTTAATATTGTCCACGCTTACTATTATTATGTTGTAGCTCTCATTGCAAATATTTACTTCATATTGCTTAAGCTTTCTTCCAATTTCCATGCCGTCCTGATATTTACCGTCGGCTATCAGCTCCTTGAGAAATATCTCCCTGAGGACGGGCAGACTTTGGCTGAGCTTTGCCTTCAACTTTATTTCTGCAAGCCTTGACTCTTTTTCTTCTTTTATCTTCTCTGCAGTTTTTGTCAACAGCTCCAGCAGCTGTTCCTCATCCACAGGTTTCAGCAGATAATCCACAGCACCGGTACGCAGCGCTTCCCTTGCATAATTAAATTCATCAAAACCACTGAGAATGACCTTTTTTATTTCCGGATATTTTTCCTCGAGTATTTTTACAAGCTTTATTCCATCCAATTTAGGCATCCTGATATCGGTAATGACTATATCAGGGCATTGGTGTACAATCAATTCAAGGGCCTGTTCTCCATTTACCGCTTCCCCGGAAATACAGAAATCATTCCCGAGCTTTTCTATTATTTTAGCCAGGCCTTTCCTTATATGCTTTTCATCATCCGCTAGAAGAATTCTTATCATTTTTACCTCCCGCCAACACCATATCTGCACCCACTTTTTATGCTATCCCGGGCAGCTGTAGTTTAACCAGTGTTCCCTTCCACAGTGTGCTATAAATTGTAATCCCATATTTGACGCCATAATAGAGCTTTATTCGCTCATTTATATTTTTAAGCCCTATCCCTCTTGAGCCTTCCTCATGCTCAGCCTGTTCGCTCAGCTTCGCATTTAGCTTTTCCAGGTTTTCCTCCGAGATCCCCGTGCCGTTGTCTTCAATTTCAATTACAACGCCCTCTTCATTTCTATATGCCCTTACAAAAATACAGCCTTTTTCTTCTACAAGCTCAAGGGCATGATACACCGCATTTTCTACAATAGGCTGCAGAATGAGCTTTATTAGGTCCATATTCCCCAGGCCTTCCTCCAACCGGACATTAAGCTCAAACTTGTTGTCAAACCTCAAATTCTGCAATGCCATATAGTACTTAAGGTGCTCTATTTCATCATTGAGAGTGACTCTCTGTACTCGAGTGTTGATGCTGTACCTGAGCATCTTGCTTAAGATGAAAATCATATCCGAGCATTCGTCATCATCATTGACCTTTGCCATCATTCGGACAGATTCCAGTGTATTGTATATGAAATGCGGGTTTATTTGCATCTGCAAGGCATTCAGCTCAGTCTCCCGCTTCTTTTTTTCAATATCATAAACATTATCAATGAGCTTGGTTATTTCTCCAAGCATCTTGTTGAAGCTGTTTCCAAGCTGGGCTATTTCATCATTATACCGGGTCTTGAACCTGACAGACAAATCGCCCTTTTCAGTCAGCTTCATAATTTTAATAAGTTTTTTTATCGGCTTGGTAACTTCATAGGACATCAGGATGGAGATTGCCATGATTAGCATAGTAAAACCTACAAGCAGAATCAATATTATTTTCTTCAGCTGCTGTGTATTCTTATATAGCAAATCTTCAGGTATGATTTTAATAAAACGCCAGCCCGAAACCTTTACAGGCACCGACATTACAATATATTTTACCGAATCAGCCGCAATGGTGCTTTGGCTGCTGGACGCATCAGCATCGGCATCAGCAAGCTGTGCAAGATCGGTATCCTTCAGGCTTTTTGTTATATTCTCTTCATCTGTGTCATATATCAGGTTAAATTCGCTGTCTATAATGATTGTCCTTTCACCTTCAAAGGTACTGGTCTTCTGGCATATTTCCCTGAGAATTTTCAAATCCGAATAAAGTGACAGGACGGCTATGCTCCTACCGGTTGCTGCATCCACCATAGCTCTTGATACCGAAAAAGCATGAACATTATTAACATTGACATGGCGTACATTGTCAAACCTCCTGGTTTTTGATACAAGAGGCTTCCCTCTTATGCTGATAACCTCCTGAAACCAGGCTTCATCAGTCGGTTCATATGAAAACATAAAGCTGCCGTTTATCGCACTTGCCAGTGTTTTACCTTCCGTACTGAAAAAAATGGCTGAATACATATAAATATTCGATTTCATTAATTTGTCAATTGTAGCCTGAAGGATATTCTCCTGGTAGTTATGGCCCTGTGAAATCCTGTTAAATGTATTCATTAGCTCTTCGTCATAAAGCGGTTGCTTTGTAAGACTTATTAAATCCTGCAGATGGCTTTCAATTCTATCCACTGCCTGGCTGTTCAATCTGTTGATGAGTGCAAGCTCTCCCTTTTTTATATTTGCCAGGGAAAAAGCCAGGACAAAATACAAAATCAAAAGAAATATGACCAATAAAACCGCAAAGTTCAGCAGGATCTTCCATTGAAACGAAGAACTCTTGTACTTCAGGAATATTCTGCTGAAAATTCCGGCAACCTTCATTTGTATACTCCATATCATATATTGTTATGTAAACTCATTTTCATTATACCATTTAATTACCCTATATCAGAACCTAAATTTAAATTTCCATATCTGTATAACCTTGTGCCGATTCATCCCTTCACAGCACCTACCGTCAAACCTGCAAAAACACGCTTTTGAAGTGCCAGGAATAAAATAAGTGTCGGTATCATAACAGCAATGCATCCGGAGGCCATTACATTGAAGGTAGTAGCAAATTGGCCCGAAAAGGTCATCAGCGCAGTAGTTGCCGTCTTTAGATTTGTAGATGGACAGTACAGGTACTGGGTAAACATGTCATTATATATGTATATGGACTGTGTTATCAGTATTGTAGCTGTTGCAGGAAGAAGCAGGGGAAAGATTATTTGTATGAAAATCCTCAGGAAGGAAGCACCGTCAATCATTGCACTTTCATCCATTGAAACCGGAAGCTTTTCAAAAAACTGCAGGAAAATCCACACCTGAATGATTCCAGGAAGGGCATATAGTATTATAGGCGCACCCAGAGTCCCTGTCAGCTTTAATGAATACATTATTTTGTATATGACAACCTGCAAAAGTGAGTGCGGGATAATAGCCGAGGCCACATATAAGGCCTTTACATATTTTTTAAGCTTAAAATCAAATCTTTCCAGGCAATATGCCGTCATAGCTCCAAGCATTACATTCAGGGTAGAGCCGCATACTACAAGGATGAAGCTGTTGAGCATGGAGCGGAGTATATGTCCTTCTATCAGCGTCCTTTTATAATTTTCAAAATTCAGAAAATTTTTGGGCGGCATTATGGGAAGAGTATTGGCATATTCTGCATTGTCCTTGAAGGATATGAAAAAAAGCATTAATAATGGCAGCATTACTATAAAAGCCCAGAGTATCAAAGGTATATGTCTTACAGCTGTTAACAGGTAATGTCTGCCTCTTTCCTGTGTGATGGCGTTCATATTGATATTCCCCCTTTGACAACTTTTCTCTGGATTCCGGTCAGTATCAGAATGATAAAGACAAGCACCACTGACATTGCAGCAGCAAACCCGTATTGTTGATAGTTAAAATAATTGTCAATTACATAGTACATGAAGGTGAAGGTAGAATTTCCCGGGCCTCCCTTTGTCAGAATCAGGGTTTCAGTAAAGGCCTGAAGGGAGCCGTTTAGTGCCAGGAACATCTGCAGCTCTACAATTCTGGTGATATTTGGCAGTGTAATGTATCTGAAGTTCTGCCAGGCATTTGCTCCGTCAATAACCGACGATTCATATATTTCCGGCTCAATTGACTGGAGGGCGGCAATGTAAATGACCATGGTATATCCCAGCCATCTCCACAGGGACATTGATACAAGTGTAAATATGGCTATGTTCTTGTCACTGAAAAACCTTATGGGCTCTGCCTGGATGAACCGCATAAATATATTTATGGGGCCTTCATTGTAATCGTACATAAAGTTAAACATATATGCCACAGCAGTGATATTCAACACATAGGGCATAAAGATAATAGTCTTGTAGAACCCTCTTCCTCTCATCTTCTGGGTAACTAAAACAGCAAAGGCCAGTGCAATGAAGGTCTGCAGTATTCCTACCAATGCATATGCACCATTATTCTTTAAAAGCACCCAGAGAGTGCTGTCGGTAAACACCAGCTTGTAATTCCGGAGCCCTGTAAACTTATATTCCGGCAGGGAGCCGTCCCAATTGGTAAAGCTGTAGAATACCATGCGTATTGCAGGCCATACAAGAAATAGTAGCATAAGCAGCATCGGAATAAAGAGAAATCCGATAAGAAGGATTTTTTTTTGCATGCGATAACTCATATATATCGGCCCTTTCAGCTATACTGTCGGCAGGCTGCAGCAAATAATCACCGCAGCCTGCCTCTTATTTAGAGTGAATCTGATTGTTAGATCTACAGCGGCAATTTCATTATAATGCCGGCATTCATGCGCCTTACAGAATTAGTGCAAATGTTTCAATGCGCTAATTCTGTAAGGATAAATTGGTATTGCCGCTTTAGTATCAGTTCGCTTTCGCTTTCTTCCAGGCTGCATTCATTTTGTCAAATTCATCCTTAAGACTGGTACCGCCAACTATATTTGCAAATTGCTGTGAGAAGTTGATTTGTGCCTTGTCAAGGAGAGCCTTGAAGTCTGTTGGATATGTTATGGAAACAACTGTTTTCTTTTCTGAGTTGCCAAATTGCTCCAGGTACGGGATTGATGTAGTGGTGCCCTTTTTAGCAGATATTGTTGCTGTTGCCAGGTCATAATCGGCAATAAGCTCATCCATATGCCATTTATAGAAGGCTTTTGCAGCCTCGGGATTCTTTGAGGAATTTGAAAGAATCAGCGAATGGTCAGGCATAAGAAGTGTTGTGTAGGGACCGCCACTGTTGTCATAAGGGAAGGGTACAAGACCGATATCTTCAAGCTTCAGAGCGCCATCGCCCCTTCCCGGATAATTTACAGGCGTACTGCTGTAAATAAAGCTCATGCCGACTTTGCCGTTTCCAAAGTCTCTTAAATAAGTTTCCCATTCATAGGAAAGTGGATCATCTTCCATAATGCCTGATTTTGAAAGCTTTTCAAGAAGAGCTGCCATTTCACCGTAAGTAGATTCTACAGAGAAGGGAGCATCAGATGCAGTCATTTTATCAAAGGTCGCTTTCTGGTCATCCAGACGTGCCTGGGCAACTCTCCAGTAAGGAGTGCTTACCCATGCAGCTTTTAGGCATCCTGCAAGGCCTATTTTGCCGGTTGCTTTTATCTTCTTGCCTGTTGCTATAAGCTCGTCCAGGGTTTTTGGAGGAGTCAGGCCCATCTCGCTGAATATTTTTTTGTTGTACGCCAGACCAAAGCTTGTAGAACCGAATATCAAGCCATAGGTCTTCTTGTCCACCTGATGTACGTTGCAATCATTACCAACCCACTGGCCCACCAGTTCCGGAAATACTTCGTCCAAAGGAAGCATGTATTGTTCTTTATAGCTGTCGGCATAATTATAAGTTCCCAAAGTAAAAACGTCCGGCATGTCGTTAGAAGACATCCTTATTTTTAGATCCTGGTCATAGCTCTTGGATGTAGCCGTATTCACTTTTACATCGGGATATTTGGCCTTGAAAGCTTCAAGCCATTTAGGATAATTTGTATTCAACAAGTCGTCCCTGTATGTCATGAATAATATTTCTCCACCTATTTTCTTTTGCGTTTCAGTCACTGCAGCTGTAGTTGTAGTTGCTTGTTTTGTTTCAGTTGCTTTTGCAGTCGTTTCAGTCGAGTTATTGCCCTGTGCGCATGCTGATAGTAATGAAATCACAAGAGCTGAGGCGATGACTATGGAAGTTGCTTTTTTAAACATTGAATCTCCTCCTGTATATAATTTGATTCGATCGTTTGGTGTGTGCACATTCCAAAACGCTTGACACTATTTAGTATACCACCGCTTCTTTTTTATCTTAATGCTTTAATTCAGGTTTTACAGTAAAATCTACGGATTATGTATCGGGTACCCTCCAAACTCTATTGCAGCATCCGCCATGGCAAGAATGTTTTCAGGCGGCACTCCGTGCTGTATGTCATGTACGGGTGCAAATACAAAGCCTCCGCCGGGAGCAAATACAGATATTCTTTCTTTGACCTGCTGCCGGACCTCTTCCTTAGTACCAAAGGGTAAAACACTCTGAGTATCGATTCCACCGCCCCAGAATACGATTTTCCCTCCAAAGGCCTCCTTAAGCCCCGCAGCCCCCATGTTTGCGGCAGATACCTGAACGGGATTGAGTATATCCACCCCGGCTTCTATAAAATGCGGAATGATATTGTAAATTGACCCGCAGCAATGGAAAAAGGTCTTGGCATTGCTATATTTATGGACATGGTCGTTAAGCTTCCTGTAATTTGGACCATATACACGCCGCCACACCTCCGGTTGGAACATTTCACACTGCTGCGTGCCAAAATCAGATGTGGAAACAACAATTATGTCCAGGTATTTACCTACAGCCTGAATATACCTTTCCAGATTCTTCAGTGCCATATCCGTACTTATATCTACTACCGAATAAGCATAATCAGTGTCTGTCTGAAGTATACACAGCCATTCCGTGAAAGAATGCCCTGCAACCAATGGCAGCATTGCAGCTCCGCTCTTGTAAAACCCTCCGCATATTGCATAATCAGTCTCTTCATGCAGTTTTTTGGCCTGTACCTCAAGCTCCCGTAATTGCTCATCAGTAAAGAAGGGCTGGGACTCTTTCCATTTTTTCAAGTCTGCCGGTTCAAAATCTCTCATTTCAGACAGGCTTTGGGTATAATCATAATACAGACCGCCTTTAGGCATTCTGGCTATATTCCTGCCCTGTACATCCCTTATCCAAAGGTATCCATCCTCTTCAACAGGGTTGTATCCTCCCGGTACCAGCAAAGTATTTCCCTGTTCATTTTTCCAGGGCTTCCAATCGCGCTTTTCAATGCCAAACCGCGCCAGAGGAGTTTCAAGCTCAATAACGTCACAGTGAAGACGCTTCCTTATATCCTCATCCGTTTCTGCAAGCATGTACATAAGCTCGTTGACTTTCGGCGGATCTTTCTTAAGCCCCAGATAATTCCTCAATTCCACGTAAGCATCTACACAGATGGAGGTTAGATACGAGCCTCCTACATCAATTGGCACCCTGTCGGGCTCCTCATAATTTAAAGCTTTCCTTACCCTTTCCCTGGAAGTCATTTTCTCATTTTTCATATTACCACGTATTCCTTTCGTTGTACTCA
>Ga0366816_1019_pt1 | contig 25597 bp, 23 predicted proteins | sample TotcelN113001K15_FD_207019 | JGI IMG/M metagenome (GOLD analysis project Ga0366816, IMG submission 207019) | Enriched cells from coal bed in the Powder River Basin, Montana, United States - Total cells N11 rep3 HSBNCT.N11.300.1.K15 ... | reverse complement strand
GCATGCGGGATGAAGGATTGTCCGCCGAAGCCGGGATTGACCGACATGATCAAAATGATGTCGATCTTGTCCATTACATGCAGCAAGTAGTCAAGCGGCGTGGCCGGATTGAAAACCAGGCCGGCTTTGCATCCATTGTCCTTGATCAATTGCAAAGTGCGGTCGATATGTTCTGATGCTTCAGGATGGAACGTGATTATGTCCGCCCCCGCCTTGGCAAAGTCAGGAATAATTCGGTCTACCGGCTTGACCATTAGGTGAACGTCAATAGGAACCTGCACATGCGGCCGAATAGCCTGGCAAACGAGCGGGCCTATAGTCAGGTTGGGAACGTAATGGTTGTCCATCACGTCAAAATGAATAATGTCTGCGCCTGCGGCTACAACATTGCGCACTTCTTCACCCAAGCGTGAGAAGTCGGCGGAGAGTATGCTGGGAGCTATGTGATAAGTAGTCATATAATAAAATTTTGCTGGATTAGCTATTTTAACCTTCAATTATGACCAGATCTTATTCAGAACGAATTAGTTCACTCCCTTGCCGCATGGCTGAACATGAACACTAGAAAGGAGCCTGAATGAGTGCCTATGACTTATCCGTTAACGTTACCACCCGCTACCTGGACGAGCAATCCGCGCCGGATCGCGCCAATTTCGTCTTTACCTATTCGGTTTCAATCAAGAATACCGGCAAGGTCGGTGCACAGTTAATTTCGCGGCATTGGGTGATCACCGATGCCAACAACCATATCGAAGAGGTTAGAGGGCTTGGCGTAGTCGGTCGCCAGCCATTATTGCAGCCAGGGGAAGAGTTCGAGTACACGAGCGGGACTGCTCTCGCGACTCCGCAAGGCTCGATGCAGGGGGATTTCCTGTTTGTGGCCGAAGATGGCAAGCAGTTCGAGATTCCAGTTCCGGAATTCGTATTGTCCTTGCCGCGCACGTTGCATTAAAAACCGCTTCTTGAAAAAGGAATTCTTCAATAGATTCAAGGAATCGGGGCCGCTGCAAGATGAATATCAACTTCTGGGCAAGCATGACCGCTTGCTTATTCAACTTTGCCAGCCCCGGTTCCTGCTTGAAACCAGAACTTTTCCGTCTTATAAAATGAGTTCCCGTTCTTTCTTTCTTTTTGACAAGCTGCCAAAATAGGATTTTCAAACTCCGGAGTGGCGTCAGTGAATTTCATCCGCGTGGCTGGCCTTGTCTTTTTTTCAGCTTTTCTTCTGGCTGCCTGTACTGTTTTCCCCCCGGAAAAGAAACCGGCGGAACCTGAAGCAATTCCCGCAAAACCAGTCGAAATACTGCGTCCTTCCAGCTTTTCCGATTTACCCGGCTGGGATCGGGACGACCTGCTTGCCGCCTGGCCGGCTTTCCTGAATTCCTGCCAAGTCCTGATCAAGAAAGACAATTGGCGTGAGCCCTGCACCCTTGCGCGACAAATTGACGCGAACGACCGGCAGGCAGTACGACGTTTTTTTGAATCGCTTTTCACGCCTTATCAGGTCTTTAACAAGGATGGTTCGGAAACGGGCTTGGCGACGGGATATTACGAGCCCCTTTTGCTGGGTGCTCGCAAAAAGAGTTCCACCTACCAGACGCCGCTCCATCGCGTCCCTGACGATTTGCTGACGATTGACCTTGCCAGCGTGTATCCCAGCCTGAAGGGCATGCGGCTGCGCGGTCGGCTGGTAGGCAACAAAGTCGAACCTTACTATTCACGCGAGGAAATTGTTCAGTCGAGTCGAATGAAGGGCAAGGTATTGCTGTGGGTTGACGATCCGGTCGAAGCGTTTTTTCTCCAGGTGCAGGGATCGGGCCGCGTCTACCTGCCTGCCCAGAAACAGACGGTGCGGGTAGTATATGCCGACCAGAATGGTCGTCCTTACAGATCAATTGGGCGCTACCTGGTAGACCGGGGCGAACTTTCGCTGGATTCGGCCTCTGCACAGGGCATCAAGGATTGGTTCATTGCAAATCCATCGCGGCAGCAGGAATTGCTGAATGCCAATCCGAGCTACGTATTTTTTCGGGAAGAAAAACTGGGTGACCCGAAGCAAGGGCCAAAAGGCGCCATGGGCATTCCGCTAACTCCCCGGCGTTCAATCGCAGTCGATCCGGCTTATATACCCTTGGGTGCTCCGGTTTTTCTAAACACCACGGAACCGAACAGCAGCGTGCCGATGCAACGTCTGGTCATGGCCCAAGATACGGGAGGCGCAATCAAGAATCCGGTCCGAGCCGACTATTTCTGGGGATTCGGGGCCGATGCCGGCAAAAACGCCGGAAAAATGCGGCAAAAAATAGCGATGTGGGTACTCCTGCCAAAATGAACCGGGGAACGCTGGCAGCGTCCGCCAAGTCCTGAATCAGAAGAAAAGCGCGGTTTAACGGTATACGATGACCGGAATATCGATGTTGGCCAGCACTTTCTGGGTTTCGCTGCCAATAAAGAATTTGCTGAAACCTTTCCTTCCATGCGAGGCCATGAAAATACAGTCGCATTTGTACTGCGCCGCCGCCTTCAAGATACCTTCATGCGGAGTAGCCGATTCTTTGACGACGGTTTGGCAAGGGACCCCGGCAGCTTGAGCTGCTTCCGCAATTCTTGCGACGCGCTGATTTGTTAATTCCTGCACCTGACGTACATAATCAGATAAATCGCTTCCTTCCGTTCCATGCGGCGTAAACGGCAATTTTTCAATAACGGAAATGCCTATGATTTTGCTGCCTGGGTTCGTTTTTGCAAATTCAACGGCGGCAGAGATGGCTCTTTCCGACAAGGAAGTTCCATCGGTCGGTACCAGAATCGTCTTGAACATGGCCTATTTCCTCTATTCTCAGGTTTCCGAAGCGAAATTCAGCTTCGGCAATTGTTTCCTTATAGTAACGTGAAGCGCTCAGAAACAGCATTAATTCCAGAGCCTCATGCATGCGCAGGATAAAATTCTGGCACTTTCATCTGCTGCGTGCGATCAAGATACCGTTTTGGATCGCATCTTCGCACTATCGGTATACCAGAACGGGAATGTTTTCCTGCGCCAATACGTTCTTGTCTTGATGAGCGTCAATCCGATATCAATAGCTTGCAGGACGCTATCGGCTTACCCGGCTATCCATTCCTGAGTTATGCTAAGGTCATCATGTCTGATACGGAGCCTGAAAAATGGAAAATCTTGAAAATCTGAAATTGACGATCAGCAAGCTCCACGAGAGCCTGGCTGCAACAGACAATGTCGATCCGGAACTGGAAAACCTGCTGAAAACTCTCGACGAGGATATCAACCTGGTTTTGCGCAAAGAGGCGCAGCCGGATGCAGATGGCTCGAATCTTGAAGAGCGCGCCAGGTATTTGGCTGCCGAATTTGCGGCGCAACATCCCACGTTGGAACCGATGTTGCGCGAGATTGCCGATATGCTTGGGAAAATGGGCATTTGACATCCTCCCCGGCCTCAGCCGATGGCTGCCGCTTGCGCGGTAAGGACGGGGATTCCTACAGCTAGACGGCGATGTCCCGCCGCGAGAATGTTTTTAGCAGCGTTCACATCGCGATGATGGTTCGTTCCGCACTCACTGCACGTCCATTCTCTTATTCCAAGCCCTGCGATACCTTTCGGCCGCTCCGGCGGCAAGCAGCAGCACGAAGAACAGGTCTGGGTTGAATACGCTTCGCTGACTTCTTCGAACCATACGCCGGCGCAATCGCCCTTGTACTGCAGCATGATCCGGAACGCGCTCCAGCCAGCGTCCAGCACGGACTTTGCCATCCGTGTTTTCGCTAGACCGGAGGCACTCACGTTGCCAACGAAGATCGCACCGTAGCTATTGACCAGTCGGGTGCTTAATTTGTGATGAAAATCGTTCCGGCGGTTTGCTATCTTCGCATGGATCGCTTTGACGCGGGCTTTCTTATTCCCTCGCTGAGCAACAGCCAACTTCGGCTCCAGATCGCGATAGAACTGCTGCGCTTCGATCACCGCGCCGTCCGATGTGGCGACAAAGTCCTTCAGGCCCAGATCGATCCCGACTGAGCCGTCAAAGAGCGATAGTTGGTGTGCCAGTTTCACCTTAGGAACGGCGCAGAGGTTGACGTACCAGCGCCCTCTTGCATCCTGACTGAAACTGCCCGTTTTAAGCGTGTACTGGCTAAGCTCGTAGGAATCCCACAGGCTGAAGTGGTGACCGGCATAGCGGATCTGACCGTTCTTGTAGGCGATGCCGACGGCCTTGAATGGAATCCATCCTAACGATTTCTTCGGCCCCTTTGAGACCCGCCAGCGCAGCCGGCGCTTCCTGAACTGTTTTCGCCTGGTCGCATACTCTTCATTGATCGCCTGCACCGTCTGGCTGTGGAGATTCAATCCCTCCTTGGTTGCGCCGGTCGTGTATTGGTTAAGGTCGTACGCAGAGAAGAACTTGCCGGTGCGCAGGGTGTGCTTCAGGGAAAGCTCGTTGATGAAGTTCCAGACCATGTTGACGTCGCGCGCCATCGCATCGAGCGCTTTGGCGTGCTTGTCCTTGATCCGGATTCGTAGCGTCTTCATTGGCTGGTATTATATACAGCACTAACCTTCTGGCAACTACAATCAACGACGCCTTCGGTGACCGCGCTTATATCCACCGCCCTGAACGGCGTGGTTTTACGCGCTAACTGATAAAACGCAAGGCGCCGTCTAAATTATTTCTAACTCTTCTTCAAGGCAGGCTTTCTATTGAATGCCATGCGGGCGCGTGCGTGGTACCTGGATCTCGTGCAATCCCGCTCCAAGACGATTACACTACGCTGCAGTCCGCTTTTGCCGTTTGACGAGCTCATGGTTTGGGCAGTAATTAAGATGCCCAACCTGTTCCAGAAACGGATTCAGATGTTTTATGAAAAAGCGGCTGATAAAATGCAAAAATTGCAACAAATATTTTAATAAATCTTTTTTACGCTTTAACTTATGCACAAATATTCTTTTAAATTATTTTTTGTAGAAATTCTTCTATAAATATAACGTATTTATAAGTTATTGATTTTTAAGTGTTTTAAATTTGCATTTCCAATAAGCAATTTATCAAGACCCGCATAAATGCTGGGTTTGCGCCATGTCAATAGCTAGTTTTCCACAAAGTTATGCACAGATTTTGTGGATAGGTTAAAAAATGCTTACAAAACCAATGCTTAGCCAATTTCTGCAGGGATTACATTAAGTTCATGCTGCAATTTATCGTTCAGGTCGCGCTCGATACCCCCCTTGACTTTTACTTCGACTATCGCTGGGTTGGCGAATCTGCGGATTCCAAAGCGCCGGTCCGAGGCCAGTTGGCACGAGTTCCGTTCGGCCAGCGTGAAGTTGTCGGCTTGGTAATGGCTGTAAAGGAGTCGACTGATGTTCCTTCAGGCAAACTAAGGGATGTCATCGCGATTCAGGAACACATCACTCCTCTCACGGAGGACTGGCTGGATTTATGCGCTTTTGCAGCCGGCTACTATCAGCGTCCGCTAGGAGAGGTGGCGCTGCCGTGCCTGCCGAAGAACCTGCGTGTTTCAAAGCCGGCAGCGCTTGTCCGCGCCTTCAAGGCGCTTGATAAAGAGTTGCCTGCTCATTCTCCTGTAATGGTAAATAAGCCGGCGCTTCATGAAGCACAATGCAAGGCGGCCGAAGCAATTGTGAATGCGCAGGGTTTCGCGCCGATTCTGCTGCATGGAGTCACGGGAAGCGGCAAGACTGAAGTCTATCTGCAGGCAACCGAACAATTCCTGGCGCACACCCACGATGCGCAGGTCATGATTCTGGTACCTGAAATCAACCTGACGCCGCAACTTGAAAGCAGTATCCGCAGCCGTTTCCCAAATATGGCGGTGGCTACCTTGCATAGCGGTCTGGCGGAGGGCGAGCGCATGAGGAATTGGCTGGCAGCCCATACTGGCCGAGCGCGCATCGTCCTGGGCACGCGGCTGGCGGTACTGGCATCCATTCCAAAACTCAGCCTGATCATAATCGACGAAGAACACGATCCGTCGTACAAGCAACAGGAGGGGCTGCGTTATTCGGCGCGCGACCTGGCGGTCTGGCGGGCGCGGCAGTTGAACATACCAGTCGTGCTTGGATCAGCCACGCCATCGGTCGAGAGCTGGCAGCATGGACAATCGGGCCGCTATCAGCGACTGGAGTTGCGGGAGCGAGCGGTGAAGGATGCCGTGTTGCCGGCGGTCAGGCTGATTGATACAGAGAAAGAGCGTCCGCAAGACGGCTTTACCGCGCCATTGATAAATGCGGTAAAACTGCGGCTGGAACGGGGCGAGCAATCGCTTCTTTTCCTCAATCGCCGCGGTTACGCGCCCGTTCTTGTGTGCGACTCCTGCGGATGGCTCAGCAATTGCATGCGTTGCACCTCGTTCATGGTGCTCCACAAACCGGAGCGGCGGCTTCGCTGCCACCATTGCAGCCTTGAGCTACCGATTCCGCGCTCTTGCCCGACTTGCGGAAATACCGATTTGCAGCCGCTGGGGCGAGGCACGCAGCGAATCGAGGAGGGCTTGCAGCAGCGGTTTCCGGATGCGCGCATTTTGCGCATTGATGCCGACTCGACTCGGCTCAAGGGCAGCGCGCAGGCAGCGTTGGACTCGGTGCATCGAGGAGAGGTCGACATCCTGATCGGTACGCAGATGGTCGCCAAGGGCCACGACTTCCAGGGGCTTACCCTGGTTGGGATCGTGAATCCGGACACAGCCCTGTTTTCGCACGACTATCGTGCCAGCGAACGGCTGTTTGCGCAATTGATGCAGGTAGGAGGGCGCGCCGGAAGAACGGCGCAGAAAGAGGGCGGGAGCGCAAGCGAGGTGCTGATTCAAACGCGCTACCCGCAGCATCCGTTATATGCGGCAGTGGTCGCGCACGATTACGACCGTTTTGCCGCCGCTCTGCTGGAGGAGCGCAGGTATGCCGCCTTGCCGCCTTTCATGTACCAGTCGCTGTTGCGGGCCGAAGCGAGAAGCCTGGAAGGGGCGCTGGACTTTCTGCATCAGGCGGCAAGCCTTCTGCAGTGCCCGCATATCGTCATCAATGAGCCGATTCCGATGACGGTCACTCGCGTTGCGAATGTCGAGCGGGCTCAGCTTTTGGTCGAATCCGCTTCTCGTCCCGCGCTTCAGTCTTTTCTGAAAACATGGATGCCTGAGCTTCGGGCCATCAAGACATCGGTCAAGTGGCAACTTGAAGTCGATCCCGTCTCTATCTGAACGAAGCCCGATGCCCTGCAGGAAGCGGACTTCTTGCAGGGCATGAATACTTTCCGGCACGTCAAATGACAGGGTCATGACCCGATCCCATGCGAATCTACCACGTCATTACAACTGCGCGAGTACTTTTTTCCCAACCTTGTCGTTTTTTGCTTCATGAGGAATGGAATTGCCTTCAATTTCCTGCTCATCATCCTTGGCGGCCATCTGTTGCGCCGCACGTTTTTTTGACGAGGCGGCGCTGGCCGTTGTTGTGATGGGCACTTTTTTGCCGCTGGCGACGTCCTTCAGCTTGCGGTATTCGGCCAGTACCTTTGCTCCATATCCCGAATCGGATTCCATTTCCGCCGCACCGACATAACTCTTCAGTCCTTGCTCGACCGAACCGCCGCGCATTACATATTCCTTCAGGATCATCGATCCGACCTTGATGTTGGCAACAGGGTCGAGGGCAGCTTCAATTCCCCCCAGATTCTGAAATTTATCCTGATGCACCTTCGACATTACCTGCATCAGACCTTGCGCTCCCATCGGACTTTCGGCGAACGGATTGAACCGGGACTCGACTGCCATCACAGCCAGGATCAATAGCGGATCCAGCTTGATTTCGAGAGCCGTCATATAGGCTGCCGAAACCAGCATGTCGGTCGCCTCGCTGGCGACACGATAGCGTTTGGATATCCAACTGGTAACCCACTGCTTACGCCGTTGGTCAATCGCTACGGATTGCTCATTCTCATCAGCCTGTGCCGCAGGCTTTGTCGTTGTTTCAACCCAATTTTCCAACTGGCTGACATGCACTTTTTGCTGCGTTGCATACTTCGGGGAAAGTGGCGACATCCCGATTATCTGGCTGGCAAAACCCGGTTTTACCAACATAATGCCAATAACAACAAATGTTGCTGCGCCCAGAAACATCAGAGTGTTCTGGGTTGTAGTAATAAACCTGCTAATTACGTGCGACGCAACACCTGTTCTGTCTGCAGATTTCTTTAAGATCTGCATGGCAGTGACCGATATTGCCTGCAATAGTTGACGACCCATAGGGACCTCCTGAAGCTTTAACGATAAGCAATACCTAGCCGTTGCAATGAGATGCCGGTAATCGCTATCGTCAATCAGAAATGTATCGCCTGTATTCGCTCCGCAAATAACAGGCGTCGTAACTGTTTGCATCTGGCTGACCGCTTCATGTAGTGCTTGGTCAGTGGCAAACAGCTGTATTGGGGTAAGGCTGGCGCCTCTTGAAAACACTCCTCAAAATGTTATGTGGGGAACCCCGTCCCAAGAATTTTTGCTTCCTTTTGCCTTTTCAAATGGCCGCTTTCTTTATTGAAAGCTAGCTTTTCATTAATTTTGCCGAATTTTAGAAGCGCTTTTATATCTAGTCAATTATATAAAAGTGGTTCTATATACTTAATTGATATAGAAAATTACTTGTAAGAATGATTAGTACTCGTAAAATCAACCAGTTGGGGATTGAAGTTCAACCAATCGTTTTATTCGAGAAAAATATCGATTTCTTATGAAATATCAAGATTTGCGTGATTTTATTGCTCAATTGCAAGGGTTAGGTGAGCTTAAACGCATATCTGTCCCAGTTTCGCCTTATCTCGAGATGACGGATGTGTGCGACCGCACGCTTCGCGCTGCAGGTCCGGCGCTGATCTTTGACGCGCCCATCGGCCATTCAATGCCAGTACTTGCCAATCTTTTCGGCACGCCCCGCCGCGTGGCTCTGGGCATGGGGATCGACAATGTGGGCGAGCTGCGCACTATCGGTCATGTGCTGGCGGCCCTCAAGGAGCCCGCGCCACCGCACAGCCTGAGCGATATACTCGGGATGGGTTCGCTGATAAAGGCGGTATGGGACATGCAGCCCAAAGAACTGCGAGGCGCCGCCTGTCAGGAAATTGTATGGGAAGGGAATGACGTTGATTTGGGGCGGCTGCCGATTCAGCATTGCTGGCCGGGCGATATCGCCCCGCTTATCACGTGGGGGCTGGTAATCACCAGAGGGCCGCACAAGAAAAGGCAGAACCTCGGCATTTACCGCCAACAGGTACTGGGCCGCAACAAGGTCATCATGCGCTGGCTGGCGCACCGCGGCGGCGCGCTCGACTTTCGCGACCATTCGATCGCAAGCAAAGGCAAGCCCTATCCGGTTGCTGTTGCCATCGGCGCCGATCCGGCCACCATACTGGGGGCGGTCACGCCGGTGCCGGACAGTCTGTCGGAATACCAGTTCGCCGGACTGCTGCGCGGAAGCAAGACCGTACTGGCCAAAGCCATCGGTTCGGAATTACGCGTCCCCGCTTTTGCCGAAATCGTGCTGGAAGGCCATATCTACCCGGATGAATCTCACCCGAGCGGTTATGAGCATGCACTGGAAGGGCCTTTCGCCGATCATACCGGCTATTACAACGAGCAGGACTGGTTCCCCGTGTTCACGATCGACCGCATTACCATGCGGCGCAATCCGATCTACCACTCGACCTACACCGGAAAGCCACCGGACGAGCCTGCCGTATTAGGCATGGCCCTGAATGAGGTGTTCATCCCGCTGCTGCAAAAGCAGTTTCCTGAAGTGGTCGATTTTTACCTGCCGCCCGAAGCATGCAGTTACCGAATGGCGGTGGTAAAGATCAAAAAAGCCTATCCCGGCCACGCGCGCCGAGTCATGTTCGGCGTATGGAGCTTTTTACGCCAATTCATGTACACCAAGTTCATCGTCGTGGTTGACGAGGATGTCAATATCCGCAGTTGGAACGAGGTGATCTGGGCGATCACGACGCGCGTCGACCCGGTGCGCGATACGATGCTGGTCGATAATACGCCGATGGACTACCTGGATTTTGCATCCCCAAAGAGCGGCCTCGGCAGCAAGATGGGTATCGACGCAACTGACAAGTGGCCAGGCGAAACCAGCAGGGAATGGGGTCGAAAAATCGCAATGAGCGAAGAAGTGAAAAGCAGGGTCGACCGCATCTGGCAAGAGCTCGGGCTGTAGCCTTGTAGCCCGCGCCATCCGCGCGTCGCCTTACTTTTACAGGAAGTGCCTGGTCCGGCTTTTTTCGGCTCCGGCAGCAGTTTTCCTTATTTCATCTGGCTGAGCTTCTGTTCGACGAAGGCGCGCAGTTCCGGCGTCAGGTTTTTCGATTTTTGCGCGTTGATGTAGGCGGTTCGAGCATCCGCATTCTTGTTTTCCGCCTGCAGCGAAATGCCATAACCCATCCACCAGTAACCGTTCTGCGGAGCCTTTGTCAATGCCTGCGCATACAACGCAATCGCCTCCTTGTGGTTCTTTTCGCGTTGCTGCAGCGCCGCCATGAAAGCCAGGTAGTCCGGTTTTTGCGTAGCATGAGGCAGGCTGCGCCTTAGCGTCGCCAACGCCGTCCGGGAATCATTCTTCTCGACTTGCAGGCGTGCCAGTATCATCGCCATTCCCCATTGGGCGCGGTCAAGCTTCAGGCCTTCCTCCAAGGTGAGCATGGCATCGTCGGACCGTTTTTCGGCAAGCAACAGGCCTGCCAGAGTCTGGCGGGCCATCGAGTGCTTCGGGTTCATGGCCAGCGCGTTCTCAAGTTCGGTAATCGCTTCCGCTCTTTGGCCGTTGCCCATTAACGAAATTGCCTTGCCATAGGCGTTGTCAGCCTGCTGCCGAGGCGTCACTTCCTTGCCGCCCGCTTCGGCAGTTGCCGCGCCGTATCCAGCCGTGTTGTGCGCAAGCGCCCCCTTGGTTTGCCGTGCTTCGGAGGTACCGGACGAAGAAGATGCGCTTGACTTTGCCGATTTCATCGGCTTGTCCGCCGAGATCAGCCTGGATTTGGCGGATTCAGCAGGCATTGTTGCGCCGTGCTGGGCCTGGTCCGCAGCCTGGGATAAGTCGGTTCTGGCTTGCTTGGCTATAACGAACTTGTCCGGGGGCGGGGTCTGCGTTGCCTGCGCAGGATTAGATGCCGGCTTGCCGCTTTCTACTGTGGCAGCCTGGGCCGGCGGCAAGGTTGGTTCCACTTTTGCAAATTGGGAAGGCGACGCAGGAATTGCCGGCGACGTCACCGTCTGCTGCCAGAAATACCATCCTGCCGCTGCTCCCAGCATTGCCAGCAATAAAGCGCTTATAGCCAGCACGCGCTTGTTGCTGCTGCGTTCGGGTACGGCGCGAATGGAACCGCGCGCTCTCTCGTTTTCAGCCGTGCCGGACCCGCGCTGGTCCAGGTCCTTGAGCATCTGATTGATAAGACTCATCTTGAATTACCTATGCCAATTTCGCCAACAACAAAACCGATCACCAGGGCCACCATGGCCTGCCTGATTTTTTTACCGAAGACGTATCCCGGACGGATCTTTTTACATGCGAAGGAAGAACCTGGTGGCAGCCTTCGCCGTAAGCAGCCATCATGCATTTGTGCGCCAGGATGTTCACCAGCCGGGGAATGCCGCCGCTTGCCTTGTGCAGCCAGCGCAACGCATAGGGAGTGAACAGGCTGCCGCCGGCATATCCTGCCACATGCAGACGGTGCGCCATGTAATACGTCATATCCAGCCGCGACAGGGGACCCAGGTGGTAATCGAAAGTGATCCGTTGCGCCAGTTGCCGAATCGATTCAAGCTTTAGCTTCTGGTTCAGTTCCGGTTGGCCGAACATGACGATCTGCAGCAGCTTGCGCTTCTCCGTTTCCAGGTTGGTCAGCAGACGCAATGCCTCAAGGCTTTCCAGCGGCAGCGCCTGCGCCTCGTCCAGGCACAGCAGCACTTTCCTCCCGGCGCGCGCTAAATTCAACAGGCGAAGGTTGATCGATTTCAGCAGCAGGTGCTGCTCGATGTCCTTTTCGCAGGCAATTTCCAATTCGTCCGCCAGCGCCAGCATCAGGGTGCGCGGTTCAAGGTACGGATTTGGAATATATGCGGTATAGAAACTGTCATCCAGCGCCGCCATCAGCTTCCGGCATAGCAGCGTCTTGCCGGTGCCGACTTCGCCGGTAATCTTGATGAAGCCTTCGCCGTTGCTGGCTGCGACCAGAACCGTATTCAATGCCGCCTGGTAAGCAGAACAGGCAAAGAAGAAGCTGGTGTCCGGCGTGAGGCTGAAAGGCAGTTCGCGCAAGCCGAAATGAGCCTTGTACATCTATTGCAGTCCTGAAACAGGCGGCGGCGCCAGATTCTGGATTCGTTGCTGGGTATCAAGCAGGTCCTGCGTCCAGGAGCTTTCTCCCTGAACCACGATCGGCTTGATCAAGATGACCAGTTCCCGTTTCTGCGAAACGCGATTGACGTTGCGGAACAGGCTGCCCAACACAGGTATTTCGCCGGCGCCTGGGATTTGCGAGTTATCGGAAGTCGAGGACTGCCGCATCAGGCCGCCGATGGCGACGACGCTGCCGTTCTTGCCTCGCACCACGCTGTCGGTCTCTGAAACCGCGCTCGATGCAAGCGGCAGGTTGATCGTACCGAGTCCGGCGCCCAAATCGATCAATTTATTGACAGTGGAAACTTGGCTGACGGACGGATGGACATGCAGCACGATATTATCGTTTTCATCGATCTGCGGCGTTACGTCGAGCGACACGCCTGAAAAGAACGGCTGCACTTCAACCGACGTGGTCGGGATGGTCGTTGTGACTCCGGTCGTACCCTGCGTGGTGGATATCTTGGTCACGAAAAATTCGTCGGTACCCACTTTCAGCACGGCTTTCTGGTTGTTGATGGTGGCAATTCGCGGGCTGGACAGTACATGCACCGTGCCCTGCGATTCCAGGAAAGAGATCAGGGCTGCAAAATTGCTGCTCTGGAAAGCCAGGCCGAACAGCGAGCCGGCTGCCGACGTCGGCGCGCTCAACGTGGAGCCGACGGCCGAGGTGATCGCGGTATTGCCCGTGCTGCTCAAGGTGGTGGTCGTGCTCAGGCTCGTTCCCGGTGCAACAAATCCCGCGGAAATATGCTTGCCGAAGGCGGACCAGTTGATTCCCGACCGAAAACTGTCGTTCAATTCCACCTCGACAATCTTCGCTTCCAGGATTACCTGCCGGTCCACCGAAAGCTGCGTTGCCTTCAGGTATGCGGCCACGCCGCGCAGTTCGTTCGGCATCGCCCTTATAAGCACCACGCCCGACAGCGGACTGATGACCACGCTGCGGCCTTCCGCGTTGCCGATGATCGCGTTCAGGGATGTCTTCAGTTCCAACCAGAAGTTGTTGTCGGATGTCGTGCTGATCTTGCTGCTTGCCAGCGATTGGGTCGTGTTTCCGCCCGTGCCTGTCGCGCCTGTTGTACCCGTAGTCGTAGCTGACGGCATGCTGCCGGGCGTCGTGCCTTGCGTGCTGTCCGCGACCGAGCCGGAACTTACACGGATGTCCGACATTCCGCGGCGGCTGCTGTTGAGGTAGTTCACCTGGAACAACTTGGTCTGCATGGTCAGCGGCATGACATAGATGCGCGTGCCTTCCACCTTATATTCATAACCGTACATTTCGCGGATCGCGTCCAGCGCCTCAAGAAGCGTCACGTCCTTGAGCTTGGCGGAAACCGTGCCCGACACATCCGGATGCACCAGCATGTTGTAGCGAGTGCCGGATGCGACCGCCATGAAGAATTGCTGCGCGGGCACGTTGCTGAACGTTACATTGAAGCGTTCTTCGTGTTGCTGATTAGGCTTTGGCAACTCAATGTTCAGCGGAGGCAACAGCGAGGCCGAGACCGCATCCGGTTGTGCCGGCTGTGCCTTGCTTGCTATTGCCTTGTCCATTTCCGAACCTATCAGGTCATAAGTTTCCCGCCTCGGCTTCGTCACGTTGCATGCCGCCAAGCTGAAAACCAGGATAATCAATAGTATTTTTCGCATTCTGTATCGAGCCTTATCTTGCTGCCGCTTCATTCGTTTTCCTGCGCTCGCCGTGGCATTGCCCTCTGCATTTCAATGGCAGGAAAAAGTTTCAATTTCCGTTCTTTCCTGCCTTCGCGCAACACCACTTCCGTTTCCGTAATCCTGATGACACGGGCATTTCCAAACTTTCCGTTCAGCGGCACTTCCTTGCCGCTGATGATCGCTGTTTTCCTGCCGTGAGAAATCAGTACCGATTGCAATACCGGTCCTGCCGTGGCGGCTGGCGCGCCGCCCGCCTGTGCCGGATTCAGCGCATCCGGCGGACGCGTCGGGTCCGGCAATGCCTGAGCTGCGGCCGATGCGGCAAACAGCATGCAGCCGGCGAAACCCATCGCCCTCATGGCGTGCCTGAAATGCTTCACAAGTTCAGCCATGATTTGTCCAGACTCAAGGTATAAAGCGTCAAGGTAAGGGTCGACACCGGATAGGTTTCCACTTGCAGTTTTGCATTGCCCCAATACAGCTCCCAAGGCATTGCTTCCAGCGCGGTCAGATAATTCACCATGTCCAGGTAATTCCCCCGCACCACGATTTCCACGCCATGCCGGTAAATCAGCCCGGTTCCCGCAGTTGCCGGAGTTTTTCCTGCCGGCTCGGCTGGTTTGGTTCCGGTCTTGGCGGCAGCGCTTTCCGCTTCTTTCGATTCCGGCCCGCCCAGGCTAACCAGGGGCAGGTTCTTCAATGAAATCAACCTCAGCTTGCCGTTGCGCTTCAGGATGTCTCCCAGAAGCTGGGGCATTTTTTCCGGAGCAACCAGGTTTTTCTGCATGCCCATCATTTCGCCGCGAAGCTGCGCCGACTGCTGGCGCAACTGCTTCATCTTTTCCTGGATGACCTGCTCCGGATCGGTCCCGTAAGCCTGAACCTTTTGCTGGGTTTCAAGCCGGGTGGCGGCAGTCTTGTCCTGATCCTGCTTGATCTGCTGCGACACTTTCCGCTGCTGGTCGAATTGCGGGTCCAGAAGCAGCACCTTCAGCAGGAAAGCCAAAACCAGCGCCGCGGCCCCGAAAACAAGAAGGCGCTCGCGCAGGCTCATCGCGTCCAGTCTCAATGCCAGCTTTTGCAGAGATTGCTTCATTACTTCACTTTTCCATTCGAATCGGCAGCAGGCGTCACGGCCGCCTTAGCCGCCTGCATGACTGCGTCAATCTGATTCTTTGCCGCTTGCGCTGACGCGTCCGCAGGCGTTTTTGTTGCCTGAACAGGAGCGTCTGCCTGGGTTTTCGCGCCGCCATAGGCGGACGGCTGCTTGGCCGCGGCCTTTTCAACTCCGGACGAACGCAAGTCGAAATCAATGTAATCCGGTGCTGCGCGCTTCCTGGCCGCATCCGGCCCGGACCTGCCTTCGGGCTCCTTGGCGGTATCTTTTTGCTGAGCCTGCATTTCCAGCACTGCAAACGATATTCCCTGCAGCACCGGTTCCTGGCTCAGGCGCTTGATATATGCGGGAACCAGTTCAGGCTGCAGGGTGCGTCCCTGTATGCCGATGGCGCGGCCGGCGCCGTCTATGCTGAACCCGGTCAGCCACAGGTTCGGCATGATCTGGCGGGCAAAGGCGCGCAGATATGCGGAATAACCAACCCGGTTTCCAAACTCGTCGTTCTGCAGCTTGACCATTGCCTGCTGCAGCGAATCATGTTCCGTCTGGAGCCGCGTCAATTCGTCTTCCAGCGCCTGGTTTTTCTTGCGCGGCACGAGCCGCGCATTTGTTTGAGCCAACTCCTGCTGCGCCGCAGTAAGCTGCTCCCCGGCCTTTGCTGCCTGCTGGGCAAGCTCCCTCGACTGGTAGGCGGCATAGGCGGACAGAAGCACGCCCCCGATCAGTACCAGACCCAGCGTCTGGGCCATCCGCAACGCGGTAAATTGTTTCTTCTGCTTCAGGAAAACGGGGTTGAAAAGATTGATCTGCTGGCTCATGGCGCCTCGACTTCCTGGCGCAAAGCGGCGCCGATCACCAGGAAATAGCGTTGCTGCAAATCCTTGCTCTTCAATTCGGGCGTCCCGGACAAATTCAGCACGGACGCAAGATCAAGCGTCTCTACCGGCACGTACAGGTTTGCGGACAGGTAATCCCGCAGTGGTTCATCCAGGCCCTCCATCGGAGCCAGTACCAGCTTGGCCAGGGGCGTCGAATGATATTGCCGGTCGAAATAATCCATGGAACGCTGCAATTCAAGCGTAATTCTTTCGTGAAACGCGGATATCGCGTCCTGGTCGGCATCTCGCAACTGTCCGGCCGCGATGTCGATATGCCGCGAAAAGTACAGCTCGCCGCCGCAAGTCACCGTAATCAGCGTGCCGTCGTCATTCACCGACAGGAGCGCAATGGCGCGTCCTTCCGGCTCCAGCAGCGCGGAAATATTGCGTTGCGCCATATCCGGCACGTCGATTACCTGCAATGCCAATTTGGCTTCGTCGAATTGAGCCTGGCGCTTCTGAATCAGCTGGTTGCGTGCCGCTATCGCGAACAAAGTGCTGTTGCGCGCGGCCAGTCCCTTGTCGGCGGGCACGCTCAGCACATCGATGGTCGCATCGTCGACGGGATAATCCAGCATGTCTTTGAGCCGCCAGCGCACGGCGCTCTTGAGCTCATTCGCAGGAACGGGGGGCGCGTCCACGGACAGCATCTGATAATCGCCGGTACCCAGCAGGTTGGCGCACTGATAGCCGGCTGTTTTGTGTTCTTTTTCCAGCTTGTCCAGCGAGGCGGCCAGCGTATAACCGGCAGAAGGATAAAACGAAAGCCATTCAATTGTCGGCCTGCTGCCGATGGCCGACTGCGCATAGGCGGCATAAATCCCGTCAGTCTGAAAACTGATCGCCATCCAACCCGATTTTTTCTTTTGCCTGGAGAATAAACCCATTTTCCTGCTTGCTAAAATATGCCCGCCAAGGCGAGAAAATTACATTTCCTTACAGAAACCATTATGAAGAAAATCAGTGTTTTCCGCTCGTTAAATTATTGCTTAATGTCTATATTTACAACAATATCGTCCGATTTCGTCCTACTTGCGGTATTCAATACATTTCGCGGATGTAAATGAGCTCGTTTGCGTTCTTGAACACGCCGAAAGTGCCGCGGCTTCGAGGGTCGTCGTCATAAGCGGCTCCGCTCCAGTTGCCCTGCAGCCAGGGCAGGTTGGCGGGAGTGGAGGGGTTGGTTTTGCAGACTTCCGGGTTGTCCGTCCCCAAGTCGATACATACGTCGATGCTGCCTTTCTTGCCGATGTTGCCGGTTGGCTTGAGCAGTTTCAGGCTGCCTATCCCCTTGGAAAAGAGGGCAGGGGCGGCAAGAACGTTGTCGGACGTCAGGTTGGCGTCGCTAAGGCCGCCCTTGTAGCCCATTATGGCTACGTTGGCACTGGTTATCCTTGTGCACGAATCATCCTGGTTCGTGACAAAGCTGGTGCCGTTCCAATACTCCGTTCTCATCGGGATCGGCAGGTTCAGTCTCTCGGAGCCATGCGCATTCGATAGCTTCAGGCGGCCGAAGAGCACCCTGGTGGTTTGCGGCGTGAAAATAGGCGCCTCTGCCGTGCCTGCAGCCAAGTCGCCGATGCGGCGGCTATCGCAGCCGGCTCCGCATCCTGCCGCAGTTGAATTCATGTTGGGTCCTTCCAGCGCCGAACCGTCGGGGTCGGTCACTTTCACGCCCAGTTGCAGGCTGTCATACGGCCCGTCAGGCGCTGCATCGCGTTTGAACGTAGCAGCTGTTGTGTTGAGTGCGTATGTTCCGGCTGCCCAGTCTGGTGCGGCTGGAAGCGTTATGCGACTGCTCAGGTTGGTACCGCTATCGTTGTTTTCCGCTGCCATCGCGACTGTTGCGTAGGCGAAAACGCCTTGATAATTCTGTGTTTTTGTATTTCCCGCGTTTCGTGCTTCGATGGAGAACAGGATTTTATTGAAAGGCTGGTCCATATAGGTAAATCCGGTCGCGCCGCCGCACGCCGAGGTTACCTCAGTGTTTGTAACTGTTGCGCTATTATCAAGCAGGGTAAAGTGATCCGGTATGAAGCGTCCGAATTTCGTCGCTCCGGACGTGCCGAAAAGGCAGCCGTACTTGCCGTCACTATCCTTGGCGTTCGAGAGGCTGCCGGAGATGCAATCGTTTTTAGTGTTGTTGCTGTCAACTGCAGTCCAGGAGTCGTCGTAAACTCCACCGGCGGACAGCTGGAAAGCGCCAACTTCACTGTAAGTGAAGTTGGCTCCGGTCGAAACGGACGATGATGTCCCCGATACGGCGGCCGGAAAGCTGCCTGCTATCGCCCCTGCCAACCAGTCCGTCGTCGTTGCTGCCTCCCATGTAGCCGGGTCAAGCGCCTTTATGAGCGAATTATCTATTTTTGGAGACCCGGTGTAACCGGCTGCGTTCGCTGTCGCCGTTATGACGAAAGGATCTCTGCCTGCCTTGAGCTTTGGGGTGCCGGAGGCACCGATATTGGTGGCGTTGGACGTCGTGGCCGGCGCAAATCCCGATGGCCGCACAGAAAAGGCATCGGTAGAACAGGCTGTCGTAGTAGTGTCGCTGATAATGGCGACTAAATTCTTATAGGCGGAACTTAGCGTGAAGTTGGCCGATTGTTTCAGGCCGGCATCTCCGGAGGTGAATATCAGCGTCTGGCTGCCATTGGTTACAGCTGACTTATTGGTGCAGGTACTGCTACAGATCGCGCATGCGCCGTCGCTATTGTCCACCAGTTTGACCGTCACATTTTTGTTTCCTGAAACAGCATACGTGGTTTGAAACTGATTATTTGCATCGAGCGCTGCAACGTTCAGTTTGAAAGGAGTGCCTGCAATCTTGGTAAAGATATGCCCGTCGGAAAAAGCCCGCGCTGCCGGGGCGGATGGCGGTGTGCCATAAGATTCGTCAATCGCATTGAAACCGCTTGCTGTGCCGCCGGTTGGCGCAACTACGGTCTGGGCGCAAATACGGACACGCCCAATTTCGTGGATATTGGTGGCATCGCCGGTCGAACCGGTAAATGAAATTTGCCAGTTATCCGGCACGGCGGCTTGCGTACCGGAAGAGTAGACGTTTGATAGGTTGATCAGCGAAGCATAGCCGCTTCCGGTATCGCGGTTGACCTGGACGGCGGCATTGTGCGAGCTGGTTGTGTAGTTGCGCGCATCGACAATCACCTGGTAGGAGTAGCCTGGCGCAGCCGCGGTAGATGAGGCGTTGTCGATTGTCGTGCTCAGAGTGCCAGTTCCGGCCAATAAACGATACCCGGCCGCCGTTCCCGAGCCAGAGCCTGATCCGCGTACTGCGACCGATTGCCTTATTTCGCCCGTGCCGCCACTACGACCTTCGGTCGGATTCTGGTAATTGCCGTATTCGTCCAGTCCGACTCCGATCCAGCCTCCGGCAAAACCATTGATACTCGTTTTTTGTGCATATCCGAGCGAACCGCCATAGGCGCCGGAGACGGCAGGTACCGAGTAATCGGAAAGCGTCACGGCAATGCCGTCACCTGCATGGCTGGTGGTCGTGCTGTTGTAAGCGTAATGCCTGAATTCGACCGAAATGTAATTGCCCTTGGCCGGGAAAATTCCCGGCACGGTCGCCGCTTTGGCATTATTAATGGTCCGGTTGGTCAGGCGCAAATACCCGGAAGTCGTGATAGAAGGCGAGATGTTAGTGCTGTCGCTGAGGGAAGTAATCCAGTTGGAGTTAAAAATAGTCGAAGGATTCAGGCTGGATCGAGTGAAATTGTCGCAAACGCAGCTCAGCGTCAAGCCGCTCGGCGTATTACTGGGTGGAACGCAGGCCGCCTGGATGGTATAGACCTCGCCGGTGGTGAAACTGCCGTTACCGCTTCCCGTGCCGCCCAGCTTGCGTCCGGCACTATCGATAATCGTATCGTTATCGACCAGGTTCAGCCCTAGCGTCCCGCCGTTGTTGCCGCCGTTGCCGGTGTTGGCGCTGACGATCCAGCTTGTGCCGCTGCCTGTGACCGAAGTGATGCTGGCGCCAGACGTGCCTCCACTCTGAACCAGTACAAAATCGGACGCGTCGACTCCGGTCACGCTTTTGCTGAAAATGACGTTCCAGGACACTATCATATTCGGATCGACCGGGTTCACGCTGGCGCGGGCTATTGACGTTACCGCTGGTGGAGTAGCAACAACTATGGCGTTTGCCCCGGTGTATGTGGTAACGCCTGAACTGCAGTAGTCGTCATCGTAAACGCGAATATAAGCATTGTAGGTTCCTTCTGCAGCTGGCGCGGTGATCGTAAATGATTCGGTGTAAGTACCCGCTGAAGTATGATCGCCGTGATTTACGCAGATGACAGTTCCGGGAGGGGTGGTGGAAATGCGCCAGTCGGTGGATTCCCAGTCATTGTTCCCCCCGCGTCCCGTCGTAGTGACATTGATGGATACCGTGATGCTCGCTCCCGGCAAGACCTGAACGCTTGAAGTTCCGTTCAGGGTCACCCAGTTGATCGTTCTGGCAGCATGCGCCTGTCCCGAGAAAGCGAACAGGCAGATGCATGCAGCCAGCGGCAGCACCGAACGCAGCCAAGTCGACACACGATATTTCACTCTATTTTTCATATCGTGCTCACTCGGATTAACTGCAATTCGCGCCATTGTCGGCCTTTCTGCATGTGCCTACCGTTGCAGTCAACTGACGCTCGACATAATTTGCGCTGCCTACAGCGCCTGCTCTGGCGGTCGACACCAGTTGATAAGTGCTGATCCGGTTGCCTCCTTCATCTGCCTGATCGCGGACACACGTGACGGTTACGGTGAAGCCTGACAGAGTGCCGCCCAGCGCAGTGGCCGTGCCCGCTATAAAGCTGTAAGGCGTATTCGCGCAGTTGTATTGCGGGTTGAAAGGGCTGGCCGCCGGGTTTGTGTTTTCAGGGGCCAGCACCTGGTACACGCCCCATTCGATCCCGGCGCGCGCCGCCTGGTAGGCGCGGCTGCCCTGCACGTCCTGGGCGGATGTCGTGTGCTGCACCGCCGACATCGTGAGCATGAACGCGCCCAATGCTGCCAGCACCACCAGCAGGAAAATGGCCGAAACGATGGCAAAGCCGCGCTGCATCGCGCACGCAGCGTTTCGCCGGTTCGCTACTTGGCGATTACGGTACATTGCTGACATGGACTTCATGGTACAAATTAACAGTCTCACTGTTCCTGGTCAGAGAAACCTGCAGTGATACCAGTCCGCTGCGTTCGTTGACCAGAGGGTTATAAACAAAGGCGCAGCCGCTGACATTCCGCGCCAGTTGAGGCGCGCCTGCCGGAACTTCCGGGCAGACGGTCGGTTCGGGGTAAACAAAACCATAGCCCGAGAACCGCTGCAGAACACCGGTGCCATTGCCTGATGCATCGGTCCCGGCCCCGCTGCAAACATAGGACACGGCCTGTTCTTTGCCCGGTATCACCTGGAAGCGGTTCGCGGGCGACGCCAGCGGGAACAGTGTGGCGGCTGATAGCGTGATGCTGGCCGCATCGGCACTTTGGATGGTGGCGCGATTAACGCCGCTGTACGCATCGGCGCCCGGGATGCCAAGGTTGTAGACGACCACCATGTCGTCTTTAACTGGCACCGACGTCATGCCGCCGAGCACATCGAACGTTGTAGTGGCGGTTGTGAAGTCCAGCTGTGCGCCCGGCGCAGCCGCATTTCCGGTCACGTCCGCGCGATACCGTCCGCCGGTTATTGTCGGCAAGAATTCAATACATGACGCATTCGGAGTGCGCACGCTGTTCGGCAGCGCCAGCCGCAGGTCGCGGCCGATGCGGCGCAGCGCGGTATCGGCAGTATCCGTCAGTTCGACACGCGTTTCCATGTCGAAATAGCCTTGAACCGGCGCGCGGATGAAAATCGCCACCACGCCGGCGATGATGCCGGTGATGACGATCACCATCACCATTTCGACCAGGGTGAAACCGCGCTGGAGTTCGATGCGGTTTTTCATGTCAGGGTACCGCTCTGGGCGCATAACGGAAGCGGTAGCCGGTGAGGGTAATAGCTTCGCCGCCGGGTGCCGTCACCGTCACGTCAATCTGTAACGCATTGGCGTTTTCAGCATCAGTAAAGCCAAAAGTTGTTTTGCCAACCGTTGTAACTGCGACTGCCGCATTGTAGCCATTGAGAGTTCCAATTTCCGTATTCTCAAACGTGCGAATGCCGTTCATTGCAAAGCCGTTATAGTCGCCAACATTGTCGAAGCGTGGTTCAACGTAGCGGGTTTCTGCTGGAAGGTTCACTTGAATGCCTGAATCCGGGTCCGTATAGGCCATCGCCGGAGTCGGCCCCAGCCCCTGTGCCTGCACCTTGCAATCGACTGTGCTTTTTGCGGTGGGAGCATCCGGATCGTCAGGATCGCAATACGTGAACGGCTGCAACTCGATTTCCTCCAGCAGCGATTCGGCAATTGCAAGGGCCTGCTTGCGTATCATGGGATCGGCGCTGTGCCTGATGGTGATGTTCATCACCATCAGGATGCCGGCAAGGGCGACGCCGACGATGACGATGAACATCACCAGTTCAATAAGAGTGAGGCCGTTTTGCCGGCGAGGGAGGCGATTAGTGAACATAGCCGGTCTCGCGCTCGATGGTGATGGTGCGGATTATGCCGTCACCACTGACACCGACGGCCATCGTGGCGGCTGTCGAGGGCGAGCCCAAAGGGGAAAAGGAAAAGCTGTCGGAGGAAGTGAAGCTCACCCCTGTAGGCGCATTCAGACGAAACCACTGCTGGTCGGCAGGGTTCAGGACGTGGTTTGCCGCAGTCTGGTCGGTGCAGTTGGCATCGGCGGCGTAGGTCAGACAAATCACATCGGCGCTGATGTTGACGAAGACGTTGCGGTGCTGCGCGATTGCGACCTTTTGCGCGTAACGAACAGCAGAAATCGACTGGTCGTAAAATCCGCGTGCCACGAAAGTTTGCTGGCTGAAAAAACGGGGAATCGCCACCGCGGCCAGAATGCCGAGTATGACGATCACCATGACCAGTTCGATCAGGGTAAATCCATGTGAAGACCGTTGCGGCATGGCTCTTATCGTTGGAAAGCGACAAAGAGCAAGGCGGCAGCACCTTGCTCTTCGTCGTAGGACTAAGGTGACGCAATGCATCACCTGCTAGATGGCACTGCCTTCTAGATTGCTGCGCCGGTCGCAGAAAAAGTTGCTGAGTAGCCGCCCGCCTTCTTCAGAGTGCAGCTTACGACAGTACCATTGCTGGCAGGTGCGGTATCATCAGTCAAAAAGTAAGGCTGATCTGCTGTTGCAGCTAAGCCCAAGACCATTACAGGTTGCATAAGATTACCGACTTCAGAACACTTAGACACCTTCACGCATTTGTTAGCAGTAGCTGCATTATTTGCTACAGAACAACCTGCATAATTGATTGAGTTCGCCGACTCAAGGCCACCAGCAACGCCTTTAATTGCTGCTAGTTCAGCATCGCCTCTCAAATCGACAAACTTCGGCACAGCCACTGCCGCCAGAATGCCCAGAATGACGATCACCACGACCAATTCGATAAGGGTAAAACCAGATTGATTCTTTTTCATTTACAACTCCAATTCCAAAATATTTAAAAATAAACTGACAATTGATTGCCAGTTCGCTGCTTTAATTTAGTTGCAGTTGTCCACAATTAATCCGCCGTCGGCAAACGCCGGCGGAGAGTAAACGAGCGGATTGCCAACAGGTGCAATAGCTTCAGTGTATGTAATGGTGCATGCACCGTGATTGGCGTCCGGCGTGATGGTTGTGGTTGCCCCGTTTGTTGCAACGACATAATCAGTTGCCGTCACTCCGGCCAGAGGAGCAATACTTGCAGCATTCGGGTAACCATTGACATAGACGACATTGGTGCCTTCCACGTTGATGTCGGGGTTGGCTGGATCAATGCTGGCAGCAGTCCCATAATTGTTCGCTATCAGCAGCGCATGGGCCATGGTCGAAGCAGACCTCATTGCGCCCATCGCGCCGTTCATCTTGGCAATGCGTGCCTGCGCCTGCATGTTGGCAAACCTCGGCAGTGCTATGGCTCCCAAGATGCCCAAAATAACGATTACAACCACCAGTTCGATCAGAGTAAAACCGGATTGTGACTTGCGCATATTCTTTCCTCCATAACCGGCACCGACAGCCGGAAAAACAAAAAACATCAACCAATAGAAAAGTTGGCGCGCACGCGAACATGCCGCTATTTCTTTAGGGCAATCATACTGGACGCGGAGGTGCTGCTAGAGCAAGTATTTCCGTGGGGCAAGTATATTTTTCAAGGTGTTGTTTTTTGTCAATAACGCAACAAAAAATTGCTCTGCGGAAACTGTTATTCAAGCAGCGAAGTCCTATGAGGAATTTCTGCAATAGCACTGATTAGTGCGCGGGAATTCATGGCATGCCGATTAGTAATTAATGGAAAGGTTGCTGCAGAAAAAGCCCATCTGCGATGAATTTTTGGTTGATCTTGAAGGAATATTGATGGAGGTATGATCGAACGGAAAAGCGAAGCGCCTCCCGGCATGATGCTTCGCTTACTCCTGTGTAACGTACTTTAGCGGTATTACCGAGGTCTAAAGGCTATGCTTTGGATGGCTGAATGTCCCTGCCGCTCCATGCGATCTGGCGCGACAGATTGCCATCCCGCACTTCAGCCTCAGGCAATACAATCTCAAGCTGCGGGTTGTGCTGCTGATCCCGGATGTCCGTGCTTCCTGTTCGTTGAGCGAGTTCTGGCTAGCTGCAATTTTCCACGGTCAGGGAGGATATATCAAAAGTCGGCCGAAACACGACTGCACCCTCGCGCGGCTTGGGGGAGATATAAACTATCTTGCAATTCAGATGCAAGGCATCGGCGCTGATTTCCCCAACTGGAATTGGCGATGTAGTGGTGCTGCTTAGGGACGTGACATAGCCGGAATCCACATCATCTGAAAGGCCCGCCAGGGGAAGGATAGAGGCAAGATCAGGATAGCCGTTTACATAAACGGCATCGGTGCCTTCCACGTTGATATCAGGAGTTTTGCCATCCAGGCCGGGATTGCCGCTGTAATCGGTCGGATAGCCGTTTGCCAGCAGAATTACATGCCCGATGGCCGCCGCCGATTTTATTGCCGCTAGCGCGCCCTGCATCTTGGCGATCCGCGCATTAGCTTGCAAAGCGCTCAGCCTTGGCAGCGCGACCGCTCCCAATACACCCATAATTGCGATTACGATTATTAATTCGATCAAGGTAAAACCGGACTGTTGCTTATGCATTTTCTTCTCCATGAATAAATGGTACTGGCACCAGAAAATTTCAGTAATGAACTGATGCAGTAAATACTTGCGGAGAGATGCTTTTGTTATTGCAAGTCAAATTATGGTTTCATTGTTCCGCGCCGTTGGCGCGAAGGGGAGTTCATTCTTTACTGTTTTTGATTTTCTTCAAGAAGACGTATTAAAATTACATTTTTGCAACATTGTTTGACACGCTCTGTTGAGGCAGAAAAGATGGCGGGAGTTTGATTGC
>Ga0366816_1016_pt1 | contig 27027 bp, 22 predicted proteins | sample TotcelN113001K15_FD_207019 | JGI IMG/M metagenome (GOLD analysis project Ga0366816, IMG submission 207019) | Enriched cells from coal bed in the Powder River Basin, Montana, United States - Total cells N11 rep3 HSBNCT.N11.300.1.K15 ... | reverse complement strand
AAAACGCAAATTTGCTCATAGATTAAAGGATTTGGATGAATTTCTGACAGAATTACCTTATGAGTTTGTTTATACCCCTTCTTTTCTTGAAAAGGACAAGTTTCCGGCAATACGGGATGCATATGATTATCCTATTCTCGCAACGGCAATTTTGGAAGATGTTGACGTACTCATAACAGGGGACAAAGATTTTGCTGCGGTTGATATTGAACATCCTGAAATATTAACGCCGACAGAATTTATGTCAGAATATTAAAATACCTTAATATAAAAGGAGCCACGAGGTACAAAATGTACTTCATGGCTTCTTTGAGTATACCTACCGATGGAAATCCTTGCCAAATATCTAACTGTCGTACATCATAAATTCTCTTGCTATCTGACTGGCTATGTTCTCTCCAAACCTGGGTATTAGCTGCTGTTTGATATTGCTTTCAATTTGGCAGTGGCTTTTGTCAACATCATCCAAAAATTGCTGCATTTTGCTGTCCAGCACAAGCTCAGCATAGGTGGATGGATCATTATCTTTGAGCCAAACGAGTTTTGAGCGAGTCGTTATGGTAGTGTGTAAGCTGTCCTCAAATGCGGCACACAGGATACTCACTTTAGAACCGTCAACCTTAATAACGGTAATAGTGTCGTTATCATTATTGTACTCACAGGATTTGATCTCCGCCACGGACAAGCTCCCCCTTTCCGGTCATCACTTCAATTATAATCAATGCGCCGAGTTTAAAGCCATACATAAAGGACGCTTCGGCGTGCATGGAGTCCACTTGGGAGCGCAAATCCAGCAGACTCTCAAGTGCTGTAAAATCATCTTTTGAAAGCTTGTTTTTCCACATGTCCATAATACCGGATATTTTTTGGTTTAGTGGCCAATATTCCGGATCTCTTGAAATAATCAATTCATCCGGGTATATGTTGCCGTCAAAGAGTTCTTCCAAAATGGTTTTCATAAGCTACTTCCTTTCAAATTTTGTTTTGTCGCAACGCCTTGAAAGAAAGATATACACATGATAGAATATTTGTGCAGTCTGCCTTTTAGGTGGTTGCATGGGAGAAGTGGCGGATTTCTTTGCGGAGAGCACGCCGCTTCTTTCTATTTTTTCAGGTCGTCATACACCTTGTCAATTCCTTTTCGGACTACATCAGAATTTCTGGTTTTATTATAGCCTATGCAGATGTTTAGCTGCAACTAACACACTGTCAACTTTAAAACTATACAATGGTGTCAAGCCTAATTCTGATTTTATAAGCATAAATCTTAATAAGTTTGGATGAAATTAGGCTTAACACCCTACTAGAACAACACAATGATGAACTTTTAGAAAAAGAAGTCGTAAAATGCATCTTTATACGGCTTCTTATCTTACAGCTCAGTTTTTGTTATCATGGAAATCACCGAATATAATCAAGTCCATTAACCAGTTCCAGACTAGTCGTACCATTTTGCGCAATATTGGGAATAGTGATGACATATTCTACATATTCTTCACATATTTCTTTTATTGTACTTATTGTTGTTATGTCATATTTCGTGCTTTTTGAAACAATGTATGGATGATTTGTATTATCATAAACCAATTCGGTTTTTGCATCTGAATAATTAATTGTAGTAAAACGGTCAACAATAATATCTGTAATGGAGTATTCCGCCAGCAGCTGCCTATCATCAGATCTGACCGCATTCGCATCTACTGTCAGTTTGTCACAAGTTTCAATACCCTCATCCGGTATAGCCGCCGGGTAAAACTGATAATGCACACCCCCGTCAAACACATATGCATTAACATCGGGATAGACACATGATGCTTGTTGAAATACTGATTTTTTATATATTTCCTTGTTCATTAGCAGGGGAATGCTGATGTATTCCTTAATCTCATCAAAGCTTCCGGCTTTATATTTTAAAGAACAAAAATACCGGGGATTATTCTCAGGGTATCTTCCAAACCTTTCCAATGTAACTCCTTCGCTAATATCTATTACAAATTCCGTCTGCCCGTTTCTGATATTTTCCTTGTATTCGTCAAGATGGCCTGCAACTCGCGGATCTTTTATCTCCTTGAAAATCTCTCCATTGAATACACTTTCAATTGAATATTTTTCATCATCTTCGGTCTGGAATGCAGCTTTTTTTTCAATAAGAACTTCGATATCTTTTGCCCTGGAATCGGTATTATTTTCCTCGTTATATAGCTTAATATCTTGTACTATGCTGATGAGTTCGTATTTATTCAGTGATGAACTGTCTGATTTCTCTGCTGTAATTGACATTGTTTTCTGCCGTTTCTCATCACCCAGATAGAGGGTTATACTGCCATATTGTATGCCTTTTAATTCTGCTTCCTGATAGATTGCCTGGTAGCCGTTGATAGTTTCAAGGGATTTCGTAAAAACATCATCTTTTATTACAGTACTGTCCATATTTATGACAGCGTAGCCGCCGTCATTATCCGTGCTGTAAATCAGTGAATTTACTCTATTCCCGGAAATGAACACTTCCTGCAGCCTGTATCCTGTCGGCATGGGTTCAAGTACAGGGACGAAATATCCGTTGGCTATAAGATTTTGCAGCAGTTTTTCTGCTTTCAAAGAGGCTTTATTGGGTAGGGTTTGTCTCAGGCTGTCTCCAGTAATTACGCGACCCGACGCCGCGTCTCTTACTGAAAGAGATAACCTTCCGGAGGTTTTACCCATCCTGACGACAAAATCCTTACCGTCCCATTTGAAGTTCAATTCCTTGAATTCTCCCGTTTTCATATTTTCTGCTGCTTTGTATACTTCGTTTTTATGCTTTTCGTAGATTTTGAGGGTAATTCCTTCGGGACTTTCAACTCTGGAAGGTGTTTGAATAAGAACTTTGGGATTATTCTCCCTTCCGATGAGGCTAACCAGCTCATCAAGGCTTTTGGAGATTGTATCGGCATTGACTGCTATACTGGTGAGAAGCAGTATCGAGACCAGGATGACAGTCCATTTGCGGCGCAGGCCCCCTGTAGCTGTTTCGGTTTTATACCTGTTTTTATCTATCCTTGAAAAAATAGTGTCTACAATTTCCTGTGTAGCTGGTTTGCTTGCATTGCCTGGATTATAGTTGGATTTTAGAAGTTCATATGCTGCATTGCAATTTCCACATTGGTTGATATGGATTTCAAAGCTTTTCCTTTTATAGGTATTCAACTTTTTTTCCATATACCAAAGGGACATTTCTATAATGCTTTTACATTTCATTATTTGTTTACCTCCTTGTTATAGCTTTCTACTACTTTCTGCAGGTTCCTTTTTGACCTGGTAAAAATGGATGTGGCAGTTGATGGTGAAAGTCCAAGCTTTCCAGCGATATCTTTAAATTTTTCCATGCCAAACAGCCTCATTCGCATAATCTTTCCGGTGGTATTACCCATGTTGTCCAGCTCGTCCTCAACCAGCCGTGTCAGTTCCTTGAGTTCATAAGCGTCCTCCGGGCTCATTTCTTTATCATCGGGAAGGGTGCAGTCTTCTGTGGAACAGGTTTTGAGGCGGTTCATTTGCTTAAGCTGTGTCAGACAGGTGTTGGCGCATATCCGGTATATCCAGGTGTTTAGGCTGCTCTCGTACCTGAATTTGTCAAGATTGTTGTATATTCTGATGAATACCTCCTGACTCATGTCCCTGGCGTCTTCATCATCACCCATAAAATTTCTGCAAATATTATAGACCGTCTTGTAATGCTTTGTAATTAATACTTCAAATGCATCACTGCTGCCCCTAAGTATACGGCTTATCATCTTTTCCTCTGTATTCAATATATTGTCACCCTTTCAAATGAGCTCACTTATTATATTAGACTATCTGAGAGGATTTTTGCTGTATGCTTTGAAAATTTTTACACAGGTAATATACTATGGATAAAGTCTCCTAGATGCCTGATTTGCCGGCTGTACAGGACTTCCTGTAACTCAAGGGTGGGATTCCTGTAACAGACTTGAAAACTCTGCCGAAGTGGGATATGCTGCCGAAGCCTGCTTTTTCTGAAATATCCATAATGCTGTATTTCCTCTCACGAAGCAGCTTTTGCGCTTCCTTGACCCTTAAGCTGTTGAGGTACTCAACAAAGGTGAAGCCTGTATACTCCTTGAATACTTTGCAGATATAATACGGGCTGATATAAAAAAGTCCGGATATGGAATTGAGAGTCAGCGGCTCCATGAAGTGCGCATTTAAATAATGTACAATGGGTGCTGCCTTTTCATGTACCGAATTCGGGAATACTGCTGCTGAGGCTGAGTTCAACTCCATATGGCGGGTTGAGAAAATCAGCAACTGGGTCAGGCAGGAGGTAAGCATATCCTCATAGCCGGTGCCTGCATTGTTTATTTCATTGTACATTTTCAACAGCAATTCCTCTACAAAGATACGATCCCTAAAGGTAAGAGCTATTACTCCGGCATCGTTTGTGAAAGGTACCAGGAGTTTGTTCAACCTTCTTTTATCATCCAGGGCTAAAAAATCGGGCTTGAAATTTATCAAAAACCTGTCGCTGCTTGAAGCGCCGGCATCAATAGTCCTGTGTAAATCGTGCTTGTTAATGAATACCAGGTTTCCTTCACTGACAAGATATGTCCTGTCTTTGATAAAGTAGTATCTTTTACCCGAAAGAAGGTAATATATTTCATAGCAATCATGAAAATGGTTACCAGCCATACTAAACTCGCCGGGCTGCTTTTCAAAGGATATTTCGATAGATTTGTTGAGGTTTATATAATGAACATTTCGCATAGCATCACTGTCCTTATGTTAATATTGTTTGTTCCATTTTATCATATTTCCGGTTTTAATAAAACAATATATGCATAGTATTATTAATTTAAGCAAAATATGCGCTGATATTTGCATGCAAATTATTTAAAATTATATTAATAATACATATACAGAAGGAGTCGATGGATATGCCTGAGAAAAAGAGATATGCACAGGTTGGAATAGGTGGAAGGGCACGATTTTTTTATGAAGTAATAGTAAGCAATTTTAAGGAAACAGCGGAACTGGTTGCATTCTGTGATGTCAATCAGACAAGAATGGATTATGCAAACAAGGTTCTGGCGGAGGAATACCATGCCAAGCCGGTGCCAACATATAAATCGGAAGAGTTTGAAAGCATGATTCAAAAGGAAAAGCCTGATTGCATTATTGTCACTTCCATAGACCGGACCCATCATAAATACATCATTAGAGCAATGGAACTGGGTTGTGACGTCATAACCGAAAAACCCATGACCGTAGATGAAGAGAAGGGCCAGCAGATTATTGATGCTGTTAAGAGAACAGGGCGGAGCCTGAGAGTTACCTTTAACTATAGATATGCTCCTCATAATACAAAAATAAGAGAGCTGATTATGGACGGCACTATTGGCGATGTAAATTCAGTACATTTTGAATGGCTTCTAAATACTCAGCATGGTGCGGATTATTTCAGACGCTGGCACAGAGACAAGCGTAACAGCGGAGGACTTCTGGTACACAAGGCTACGCACCATTTCGACCTGGTTAATTTCTGGCTTGGCACCAGGCCCAAAACAGTATTTGCAATGGGTGAGCTTGCTTTTTATGGCCGTGAGAATGCGGAAAAACGCGGTGTAACAAAGTTCTATGACAGGGCATTTGGGAGCGAATATGCCAGGGATGACCATTTTGCACTTCATATGGATAAGAATGAACAGTTGAAAGCCCTGTACCTGGATGCTGAAAAGGATGACGGCTACATAAGGGATCAGAGTGTTTTCAGCGATGGCATAAGCATAGAGGATACCATGGGGGTTATAGTAAGGTATAAAAACAAAGCGATTATGTCGTATTCCCTGTGTGCGTACACTCCATGGGAAGGCTTCAGGGTAGCTTTCAATGGCAGCAAGGGAAGGCTTCAGGCAGCAATAGTAGAGAACTCTTATGTCAATGCAGGGGGATCGGTTTCAGTGGAAGGATCCGTACAGAAGACCAGTATTGCTGTATTCCCTATGTTCGGTGAACCCTGGGAAGCTCATCCTGAAGCGGCTGAAGGAGGCCACGGCGGCGGCGACCCTGTAATGCTCAATGACATTTTCGGAAAACCTGAAGGGGACAGGTTCAACCGTGCTGCATCTCATGTAGACGGAGCCATGTCCATACTTACAGGAGTAGCTGCAAACAAGTCCATTGCAACGGGGATGCCGGTGAGTATTGACAGCCTGATCCAGTTTTGATTAAGAGTGGAGCAGATCTCTCTTGAATTTGAACAATGTCACAGTCCCCCACTTCTATAAGTGGCGGGTTTCAGATTGAAAAGGCTGTCATGTACAACAGCGAAAACTACTAAAGAATATAATGTTGTTTTCGCTGTTGTATTAGTGGTGAGTTCAATCTCCCACTGACGTTGTTCAATCGCCACGCTAATGCGGGGCGCGCAGGCATAGCCTGCGTGAGCATATGCCGGATTCATTCCGGCATATGTGTTAAACTAAATTTGAATTGATATAATTTCTGCTGTGTGGTATACTAATAAGTAGAACAAACACTCTACTTACGAGGTGATATGTTATGGTTGAAACCAAATCTATCAAAGTTGCTTCATCAACATACCAGGTAATAAAAGAAGCGGCAGAAAAAGAAAATACAACCTTGCAGGCAATTATTGAGAAAATGGCCAGGGAATATAAAACTAAAAAATTTTTTGATGAAGTAAATTCATCATATGAAAGAATGTCCCGGGAAGATTGGGAGAATGAACTGGCCGAAAGAAATGAAATGGATAATGCAGGTTTAGGCCGATCGGAGGATGAGTCTGTTGAAACGTGGTGATATATGGTTTGCAGATTTGAGTCCGGTAATTGGAAATGAACAGGCTGGGAAAAGACCTGTATTGATTATTTCTGTAGATGCCTTTAATAACGGGGGTGCAAGAATGGTAGTAGCTGTACCGTTCACAAAGCATGATAAAAAGCAGCCTTTGCATGTACCTGTAAAGATTGAAGAAACTGGCCTGTCAGTTGATTCCTTCATAAAGACGGAAGATATTCGCGGCATATCAAAGGAACGTTTGATTAATAAGATTGGCGAGATTAGCGAAAGAACAATGGAAGAAGTAGAAATAAGAATAAAGAGGCTGCTGGGATTGGAATAAGGAATTATTGAAACATAAAGAGGAGCCATTCCTTGATACAAGGGGAATGGCTCCAGGCATGTGTGACCTTTGTGTCTTGTGCATGAATTGGTGCTTGAATTTATACACAAGACTTTTGATTAATATTTGCCCCTCGATTAATATTTACCCCTCATCGGGAAGGATTGTATTACTTCTTAAAATACTCCACAATTGCATCAGCCAGGGCTTTTGCCAGCCTGGCCTGTTCATTTTCATCAATGAGCCACTCAAATTCTGCGGGATTTGGTACAAAGCCGCTCTCAATAAGAATTGACGGAGTCCAGGTTCCTCTTGTGACATAGAAGTTTTTGGCATGCATGCCTTTATTGCTTCTGACCATAGTATTAAGAACATTGTTTAATACTGTCTCGGATAGTTCTTTTGCAAAGGTTTCACGGTAAAATACGGAGAAGCCTTCGACTTTAGAAATATCTACATTATCCTCCATGCTGTTGGCATGTATGGATATGAACATATCAGGCCTTACAGTCCTTGAGGCTGCCAGCCGGGCGGACAGCGACAATGCGGAATCGGTAGTTCTGGTCATATGAACAACAGCTCCCAGGCTTGAAAGCTCCTTCTGCAGCTTTAAGGAAGTTTTCAGGTTTATTGCCTTTTCAGCATAATTCAAGCCCAGTGGACCAACTGCTCCGGATTCATCTCCTCCATGACCGGCGTCAATCATAACAGTTATACCTGACAGCGGCTGAGGACCCTCTTTTGCATATACCGGTCTCTTTATATTCAAAACAACCCCTGTGGCAGTTTTTTCGACGAAGTAGCCTTCAATACGCTGATCCTTCTTTAAAGTCAATGTATATTGTGCAATATTGTCTTTTATTAAAACAGCAGCTTCGGAAACAAGGGAATTTGCGGGCAGCTTTGGTGTTACTGCTTTGGAAGCGGGAGAGACAGTCAGCTTGAGGCTGGCTCCGTCAATAGAGGCATATGCCGTTGATGGCGATGAAATATCCAGTTTTAGCTTATCCCATTTTTCCCCAGTTTCATATATTGCCTTTTTCACTTCCGGATAAATACGGTTCTCGGATGTGTTGATGGAAACATTGCTCTTACTGACCCATGGCCCCGAAGCCAACCGTACATAGCTTCCCGTTATGCCGGTAACATAATCGGTCATGCCGCTATAAAGCTCATATTCCGAGCCGTTTCCCGATACGGGGGTTTTATAAGTATCTATAACATCTTTTGTTACTTTGGCATAGTAGGGAGAGCCTTTCATAATTACGCTGATTTTTGCCGGAGCAGTTTTTGTTTTCACCGTGCCTTTATAATTCATGGTATAAACAGGTGTCCCAAGATCAAGGTTGCGCGGCGTGCCGGTATATGAGGGAATTGTGTAGGTATAGCTAAAAGTTGCAGGATATATGCCTGAGCTGGTATTAACGGCACCTGACTGTGTCATATTATAGGTTTTACCTCCGAGCTTGACAGTTACCTTGGAGCCGGAGGGAGCTTTACAGGATAATGTGATTTTTTCTCCCGGCATCCTTGACTCCTGTGCTTGCGGGAAAACAGATGCAGCAGGTATTTCTGCAGCTTGCATTTTTTCAGGAGCAGCTACTGCGGCATCACGGTATATAACCCGGTTTGAGTAGGTTCCTTCCTGTGAGAAGGTGAAACTGTTGGCGCCAAGGGCCAGTGGAACCAGAATACCGAAATATCCCTGTGGTGACCGGCTTTCAACCAGGGTGCCATTGAAATAAAGGGGTCTGGTTGGGTCAGAGGAGCCGTTAAGATAAAAATGTGTAAATTTTGTCTTGATATCTCCCGAAGGCCGCGTTATATTTACCGGTACGCCTGAATATTTGCCATCCCGGCTTTCATAGTTTGCCTTTATTGCCGAAGCAAGTGACGGATTATCAAGTAAAGATTTATAGCTGAAGAAAATGCTGCCTTTAACCTCGGGAGTCTTTGCATTCAGCTGAAGCTGCCGTGGAATCTCGGATATTCCGTACCAGGGGCTTGATGGGCTTGTATTGCCTGTGCGGTAAGCAGCCTGGCCTATATAAAGGTCTACATTTGTTCCGGTAACGGCGTTTTTCCACCAGGTCAGCAGCTTGCTGTAATCTGCAATGGTATACCCGATGTTCCAGTACAGCTGCGGTGCTATATAATCCAGCATGCCGTCCTTTACCCATTTCAGGGTATCTGCATAATGGGCATTGTATGATTCCAGACCTTTGGTATCGCTTCCCAAAGGGGTGGCGGCTGTCTTATTGGCCCATATGCCAAAAGGACTGATGCCAAACCGCACGTTCCTGCCGGTGGCTTTTATGGCTTTTGAAAGATCACCTACAAGCATATTGACATTAGCTCTGCGCCAGTCGTTTATATTAGCGTATGCTTTTCCATATTTAGTGAAGGCGGCGGCATCATTGAAGCTTGTACCGGGATAAAAATAATCGTCAAAATGGATTCCGTCCACGTCATAATTCTCTATTATCTCCAGTGCACCGTCAATAACCAGCTTTCTGACCTCCGGTATTCCCGGATTAAAGTACAGATTGCTGTCTGTGTGCTTTACCACCCAGTCAGGATTCAGCCTTGCAGGGTTTGAGGCGGAAAGTGATGCCACATCTGCAGCGGGATCACCCGTTTGTCTTTTTGTTATTCGGTAGGGGTTGAGCCAGGCATGGAGCTCAATTCCTCGTTTATGAGCTTCCTCCACCCAGAAGCCAAGCGGATCAAAGTCGTCTGAGGGCACAGTCCCCTGGCTGCCTGTCAGGTATTTGGACCATGGAAAGTACCTGGACTTGTATAATGCATCGGCAGTAGGCCGGACTTGAAGGAATACTGCATTCAATCCCATATCCGCTGTTTTGTCCAGTATTGCCACAGCTTCACTTTTTAACACTTCTGCATCGGCAGATGGTTTTGACGGATAGTCAATATTTACTACAGTAGCTACCCAAACACCGCGAAGGTCGCTTGTGGGTTTGTTTGCAGCATCCGTATCCGTATTTGCGGCAACGGTAAAATCAGTAACGTTATTTGAATAAATTGCCATTGCATTATCCGTACCCGCGGATACAAACATTAAGGGTAACGACAACAGGAGTAAAACTGGTAATGCTGCTTTTAAAATTCTTTTCATCATTTGCGGCTCCCTTGGATTCTACATTTTTTTCTTCATATATTTTATTAATTCTACAGCAGTATTAAGAACTCCTGTCGATTTACCGTTTATTAAGAAAGTTGTAATATGACAGTAACAAAAAAGTGAAAACCGGTATAATAAACTGTACATTTGATAAAACAAATCACAGCGCGGCTTTCAGCCGCAAGAATTCTAGCCTCTAAGTATTGGCATATCCAGCTTTGAACATAAAAGTTAAAACAAACTTTCTTAGAGGAATTATATAATTTTCCAGTATGCGATAGAGTTATTGACAACATACAAGCTTTGTATGTATAATATATACAAAGTTTGTATGTTGTTACAAGCGGAGACATTCTAAAATGTGTTCCATACATTAATTGGGAGGTGCAGCATGAAAACTGTAACAGTTAACATTTCCTTCAGGAAGGATTTATTGGAAGCTATTGATGCGGCTGCCAAAAGGGAATCGCGTTCACGGTCGGAGCTGGTCAGGGAAGCGGCTAGGTATTATATCGACGTAAAAAATAGCAGCGGCGAGGTTTACGAAACAGAAATAAGGATTGACGGTGTGTCTGGTGGAGTAGCTGAACGGGCTGCCAGGTATGACACGAAAAATCACAGCTATTCCTATGCGGATTATCTTACATGGCCGGAAGAAGAGAGATGGGAGATCATTGATGGAGTACCTTATGACATGAGTCCTGCTCCTTCCAGAAGACATCAGGAAATTTCAATGGCATTATCCGGTGAATTCTACGCTTATCTTAAGGGCAAGCCCTGCAAGGTATATGCTGCACCTTTTGATGTGCGTATGCCCAGGGAGGGCGAGGTAGAGGACAAGGATATCAAAACCGTAATCCAGCCTGATCTGGCGGTTGTATGCAGGCAGGAAAGGCTTGACGACAGAGGATGTAAAAAGGCTCCTGATCTTGTAGTGGAAATATTGTCTCCATACACATCCAGTAAGGACAGTGTTAAAAAATTCAATTTATATGAACGTGAAGGCGTAAGAGAATACTGGGTGGTCAGACCGGACGAAGAGACTGTTGCTGTATTCAAGCAGGAGGGCAACAACCGCTTTGGAAGACCTGAAATGTATACTTCAGAAGATAAGATAAAAGTGGGTATTTTTGATTCCCTCACAATTGATCTCAAGGATATTTTTGCGTAGGTTGGGCTGTGCTGCCTTGTTTGCTATGCACGGACGATGAAACCGGGGTAAAATATATACCAACGTTGCATAATTTAGAATTGCAACCTTGACAGAGTACTGGAATGATCTATCATAGTATATGTGCTATAATTACTATAAATTTGGTTTTGGAGGAATAATATATGATACCTACACCTCACATTGAAGTAAAAAATAAGGGGGTAATCGCGGATACAGTTTTGCTGCCTGGTGATCCACTGCGTGCAAAATTTATTGCAGATAAATACCTGGAAAACACAGTACAATTTAATTCAGTAAGAAATATGTACGGCTATACCGGAGCATATAATGGAAGGAATGTATCGGTAATGGGTACCGGTATGGGTATGCCCTCAATTGGTATATATTCTTATGAGCTAATACATTTCTATGGAGTAAAAAACCTCATACGCATTGGTTCGGCCGGTTCTCTTCAGGAGGATGTAAAGGTCAAGGATATCGTAATAGGCATGTCCGCATCCACAAATTCCAATTATGCATCCCAATTCCAGGTGCCAGGTTCCTTTGCGCCGTCAGCTTCATGGAGTCTGCTCCAAAAAGCAGCTGCAGCTGCAGAAAAAAAAGGTGCTGCCTTTAAGGTAGGCAATATATTATCAACAGATGTATTTTATGATGATACGCAGGATGCATGGAAAAAGTGGGCTAAAATGGGAGTTCTGGCAGTAGAAATGGAGGCTGCCGCTTTGTATATGAACGCAGCACGGGCAGGGGTAAATGCACTTTGTATACTGACTATATCTGATTCCCTTGTAACCCGTGAAGCTACTACCTCTGAAGAACGTCAGAATTCATTTACCCAAATGATGGAAATCGCCCTGGAATTAATATAAAATTGATCTGTAACAGGTTATAATTGACAGACAGTTTGTTGCCAGCTAATATTATGATGTAAAAAAAATTTGTGCCAGAGTGTTTTAAAGTGATTATAAAATATCTTCTTTGGCAGGAAGGATAAATGTTTATGTTGAAAGGCATACCAAGTATTTTGCCTCCCGAGTTGTTAAAAATTCTAATGGAAATGGGTCATGGTGATGAGCTTGTCATCGGTGACGGTAATTTTCCGGCTGCCAGTATGGCTCAAAGGCTGGTCAGGTGTGACGGTCATAGTGTACCCGAGCTGTTGGACGCCATATTGAGGCTGGTTCCTCTGGATGCATTTGTAGAGGCTCCTGCAGCCCTGATGCAGGTAGTTCCGGGGAAAAAGGCTGAAACACCCATTTGGGATGTATACAAGGAAATAATCAAGAAATATGAGCCTGCAAATAATAAAATCGAGGAAGTAGAAAGATTCGCATTTTATGAAAGGGCAAAAAAGGCTTATGTCATAGTAGCAACAGGTGAAAAGGCTTTGTACGCCAATATTATATTGAAAAAGGGTGTTATAATAGAGGAGTAGCTTTAGCAAAGCTGCTTCAGCACGATAAAGAGAACGGGTTGGTATCAACAAAGTTGACAGCAACCCGTTTGCTTGTTTCACCGACTACATACTACTTTGGTTGCGGCCGTAGGCCGGGCTATGCTTTATCCGAAATAAAGGGCAAGCGGTCAGCATTCAGCCCTGTTGCCTGGAAAACAGGGTCAGGGCGGGGTCTGCCGTTTATTGCTGCAATCATAATACCCTCACTGATCGGGCTGTATGCAAATCTGAGATCAGGCCCGTTTTTTGCCCCATAGCTGATCCACCTTGTATATGCATCTTCGGACAAGGTGGTGGTGTCACTTAACGTAAAACTATTCACATACTGTATAAAAGCCTCAATATCCGGGAAATCGCCGGTAGTTTTCACATGGGCTGCAAAGCCGCTGGAGGTTAGAAACAATTCTTTCATGTCAAAGGATCTGGCAGGCCCTTCATAATTATAAAAGGAGATCATAATATAATTGTTGACATACTGAACTCTTACTGCTGCCTTTCGTCCATGATCCGTCAATGCCAGCGGAGTGAATGCCATATATACCGGACCATCCTTTACAAAGACAGTCTCAGGCTGAGAGCTCATGAAATCACAGCTTTCTGCTTTTTGGTCACCGATCCGGATTTCTTCCACTCCGGCAAAGTGACAGGGGAATATTAATGACACCTTTAAACTGGAGATACTGTCGGCTTCAAAATGCTTTGGTTTATAGACAACAAGAGAACAGGCTTCATGCTGCATTCCGAACTTCCGGCCTTCATCCCTGAAGCCTATGCTGCCATGGGCGGTACCGTATACATTATAGGGTATCAATGTTTCGGGCTCTCTTTCATTGATCAGGTATCTGCTCAACACAATGCCCGTATCTGCAAGGTCAGAGGCAGGTACTTTTTTTCTGTAGGTAATATAGAAGGATTCGGATAATCCGCCGTCATGAAATTGTGAGTGTGCGGTGCCCAGTGAAAAATCCTTTGTCATATAGGTATAAATCGGGCCTGAAGTTGCCGGAAATTCAATGGCATTATCTACAAAAATCTTTTCTCCTGTATTTACATCTGTTTTATAACCGGTAATGCGGGACGGCAGGCATTCAGTCCTGCTTATGGCAGTAAATGGATATGTTTTTGACAAAAGCAGCTCAGCCAGGTAATCAGGACAGTGGTATGTGGTGGAATACTGCCATACCATGTTGGGCAGCATAAGCCTCTCCAGACCGCAGTGTATAATCTGTCCGGTACGCGGAGGAAACATATCCCTTATAGGATTAATGAAGATGTCATCTCCAAACACAAGATACAAAACAAAGTTCAGAAGGTGAGGATGGCCTACCGAATCTACGGTATAGGCACGGGAATATGGGCCTGCCAGATGTCCTGACGGAGCATGGTAATGGGATGCGGCTTCAGCCCAACCGCGTTCCTCGCATTTCAAAGCAAGAGCCCTTATTTCGGGATCCTTGACATAATTGCAGATCTCTGCCATGCATAGAATTGTAAGAGGCGTGTATGTAGGGCTGCAGTATTCCATTACTGCACCGCACCGCGTATACAATTCCCGGAGCTGATTCAATCTTTTTACACCTTCTTCAAACATAGCTTTGTCGGCAAACCTTTCGCCTGCTGTAAGCAGTGTAAAGGTTGCCATGGCTGCAAAATTGTCGTTGTACATGGGAAAACGCACCTTGCTGCCGGATTGCAAAATCAGACTTGATCGTACATAATCTTCCAGCTTGGTTATTATACTCTGCTCAAGTATATCCTCATAATGCAGAAGTATTTGCATACAGTTCATCGGAGCGAAATGGCATTTTTCCATCTGAAGCTTTTCCAGAATACGGTTTGCCGTGTAAACCTGTTTTTTGCTGCCCTCAAGAAGCTGGAGACAATGCCAGATCCTTTCCCGGAAGTTTATCTCAGTCTCTTTGCCATGATAGCTGCCAGCATCATCAATACAGTCACCCATCTGCTTCCTGTATAATTCAAAAACCTCATTCCGTCTCTTGCATTGCTGCTCACTGCTCCAGTTTTTCATTGGCTTTCTCCTCCAATATATATTTTATAATTTTACACTTTTTTTATTGTTACTGTCCGATCCAGGTTTGTAAAGTCAGTAAAGTATACTGTAAATTCCTGATTGGACGGCGGCTCGCTTCCCCTCATTGCGGAAGTATAAAAATGATTTGCAAAGGCAGGCCCCACCAGTATTGAATCCAATTCATCCCTGACCTCCACAAAGCCCGACTTGGCGGTAACATTACATCCGGCCTCACCGGTCATCATAAAGCTTTCTCCGTTTATAGCATAACCCGGCGTAAAGCAGAATTCCAGCTTGAAAGGAACTCTGTCACAGCCTTCCGTAAATATATTGAGACTTACCCCGCCTTCTATTTCACTGACTTTTATACACATGGACAGTTCAACTGTTTTTGCCAGAGGGCGCAGTTGTAGTCTGTTTCCCAATAATTATCGTTAAGGATTTGATTTTCAAAGGGCAGCCGGTAATAGCCGAAGGTTTTGAATTTCATAAAATAGGATCCGTCTTCAAAGATAATATCCTGTACCTTGAATTGTGCTACTGCAAAAAAAGAAGCGCACATTTTCAATCTGCATCTGATCTTTTCTGTTTGGAAAACCAGAAAACTGCTGTTGTTTTTCATTAATGTAAAGGTATAGGAGTCCCTTCCCACCCTGACTATGCCCGATTGCTCAAATAGCTGCTCAAACCTTGATGGAGGCTGTATTTCCTCAAGTGTGAAGTTTTTTAAACCAGGCTTGAGCATATATAATTGCAGACAATCAGGCATTGAAGCTTTTCCTTCTTCTGCGGCTGCCATTATTTTATTGGTCATGACGGCATATCGGCCGTCTCCATATATATAAGACATATAAAGGTAGGAGGGATAATATGCGGTAGGATAGTATTTCTGTATTACACCACCGTCCTGACGCCGGGAATTCATGGTGAAAATACTGCCGTCAGGCTCGTTGTATAAAAACATCATATCCAGATTACGGCGTACATATTCATGATAACAGCTTTCACCGGTTTCTTCCGCCATAACAATGAAGGAATTGTTATTAGTGGCATTGTAGATACCTGCCGACTTCTCCGCATATTCGCCGTAGGGGCTGCAGTCGATCCCTTCTGCCAGATAGCTGTCTGCCGCAGTTTTAAAGCCTTCTATCCCTGTAATATTATATGCCTGCAGTAATGCCGACGCTTCAACCCACCGATGGTTTGGTGTATGAAATCCTCCTTGTGCTATTCCTTCTCCGCTTCTTTGAATCAGCTTATATAACCTTTCGACCAGCTGTGTTTTTCCTTCATCTCTGCCATACATTTCTACAATCCTGTAGCACCAGACCAGTATGTGCATGCCAAAGCCTGTTTCCGGAGCAGAGTAGAAATTGGTGGATATTCCGTCAAAGGTACCGTCCGCTCTCTGTATCCTGTCCAGATAATCAAGGATCAGAAATATGCACTCACGAATCTTTTCATTTCCGAAATACCGGCTGTCTTCATTATAATACAGGCATACCGGATCCTTCAGACAAAATATGGTATATGTAGGATCCGACATGTCAGACTGAACTGAACGAATACTGCCGTAATCTACCGACTGCAAGTCTTTGACCTGATTCCTCAAGAGGACTTCCAATTTTACCTCGGAGGATTGCAGGATCAGATGATAATGGTGTTTCATAAGCATTCACCTTCCAAACTGTTTCAATTATAAGTGCGCAGAAGCTTTGTTAAAGCATTGTAATATTAAAACTGCCTGGTTCTCAGTTTTTGCAGCTTTGCTGCTGCGCTATAATTTAATTATAGGTTCACTGCAGCTTTGTTCAACATGAATAAAATGATTCTTTACATGGATTTATTATTCATGTTAAAAAAACCATGTAATTAAGCAACAATTTCTTGTTACAACATTTTAAAGAATCTGATACAATATAGAATGCGGGTAAAATGATCCGACAGGGAAGGTAACATCATGGAAAATGCTGTACATGAGCTCGGAACCGGCCACATAAAGGTAAAACGGAAAGTATTTACAAAAATGAATATAACTCTCTACCTTATGCTGCTTCCGACAGTCCTTTCCTATCTGATTTTTCATTATATTCCAATGCCGGGCTTGTACCTTGCTTTTTCCGATTTCAGGGTATCGGGCTTTAGAGACTACTGGGTTGGCTTTGAAAATTTTGAATATATTTTTAACCTGGGGAACTTCTGGCAGTCCTTTGGAAACACCTGGATATTCATTATTCTGGGATATGTTTTCGTTTTTCCTGCAGCAATTATTCTGGCACTGCTGCTTAACGAAATGAGAGGCAGGTTTTTCAAAAGAACTATCCAGACTGTAAGCTGCATTCCCCACTTTGTTTCATGGGTCATAGTAGGTGGGATATGGATAACCCTTCTTTCGCCAACCTATGGATATATAAATCAAATAATAAAACTTCTGGGAGGAGAACCGTACTATTTTCTTATAAAAGCATCCATATTTCCTTATTTGCTTACATTCATAAGGATATGGAAGGATGTAGGATATAACGCTATAATTTACATAGCGGCATTATCATCTATTGACAATACTTTATATGAATCATCAGTGATTGATGGTGCGGGAAGATGGAAGCAAACTATCCATATTACACTGCCTGGTATGAAATCCACCATATTGGTTATGTTGATACTTTCATTCTCAGGAGTATTGAATCTCTTTGATCCGGTATATGTTTTCCAGAATCCTGCGCTGCTATCAATAGCCGAGACTCTTGATACATATATTTACAAGGTGGGAATACGCGACGCACGATACTCCGTAGCTACTGCAGTGGGACTGTTTAAGTCGGTCATATCCTTTGCACTTGTAATAATGACAAACATTGTAAGTAAATATATAACTGAGGATAAAGAGACAATTCTCTGGTGAGACAACCAATATTTCAACAGGTATGAGTAGTATATGAAAGGTGAGCAGCCCAATGAAAAGGTCAAAAAGTGAAAGCGTGTTCAATATATTTAATATAATTTTTAATTGTATATTCCTGCTAATGCTGGTAGTCCCCGTCCTGTTTATTGTAAAAAGATCCTTTGATGCCGCCAACCAGCTTACTACAGGTGCTGCACTCTTTCCTGCCAGGTTTTCGCTGGTATATTACAGAACGATTTTTCAGGACAGTACCGTTTTCAGACCATTTTTAAATTCTGCAATCATTACTGTTTTTGGAACCGCTCTTTCTGTGGCAATGAACGCCATGGGTGCATATTCCCTCTCTCATAGAGAACTTCCCGGAAACAAGCTTTTTATGTTTATGATAATATTTTCCATGATGTTTAGTGGAGGTTTGGTACCAAGTTATCTTCTGATGAAGTATCTGGGACTGATTAATACCTACAGGGTTTTAATAATTCCGCCGGCGGTGATAGGAATCCATCTGATACTTTTTAAAAACTACTATCAGTCAATACCGGCTGAGTTAAAGGATTCTGCAAGGATAGACGGTGCAGAGGAGTTCACATTATTCCGGAAAATAATACTCCCCCTTTCAGCGCCAATTATTGCAGCCATCACCCTGTTTACTGCAGTGGGCTACTGGAATACATTTTTTACTGCAATCATATATGTTAACAGTCCCAAAATGCATCCCTTTACAGTCAAGCTTCAGGAAATCATCATAGAGCAGCAGGAGATGATGGAGAGAGTAGACCGCATGGCTGCGGAAGATATGAGAGGCAACCTTGACGATGAAAGTCTGGCGTCTGCCATCATTGTAGTATCTACAATTCCTATCATAATAATATACCCGTTTCTGCAAAAGTACTTTACAAAAGGGATCATGATGGGTTCAATCAAGAGCTAGTCCTTTATAGTGAGAGGCCTGGCGTAATGAACCATACAAGCTTTAGCCGGGCAAAAAACGGTGAAAATATAATCAATCAAGGGGGTACTTTTATGTTGAAAAGAACCAAAATCCTAAGTATTATCCTTTGCAGCATTATTATGGCGACATTCTTTACAGCATGCATACAGCAGGCTCGGGAGAACAGGACAGCTACAAAAGCCAATCAGGTGAATACCGTTAAAAACCCAAATCTGCCCGACCTCTTTGAAATTACTAAAAGCCAGGTTTTTGGAGATGAGGCTGAATACCCTGAATTGAAGGCGGAATTTCAGGAGCTTTTGGAAAAGGAACTTGGCTGCCCGGTGAAAATCAACTATCCGCCTCATACTGATTATATGACAAAAATTAATCTTATGCTGACCTCCGGTGAGTTGAAAGGCCTGGTTAAGTTCTTTGACACTCCCGACATACTCAAAGCCATTGAGGACGGTACCATCGAGCCTCTGGACGATTATCTCAAGGATAATGCAAATTGGAATTCCATGCCTGAAGAATATAAGAAATGCTACAAGTTTAATGGAAAAACCTATGCAATACCAGGTGGCTTTACAGGCAACCTGTTTACAAGAAGCATCAGAAAAGACTGGCTTGACAAGCTTGGATTAAAGACGCCGGAAACCGTAGATGATTTTCTGGCAGTTGTCAGGGCATTTACTGAAAACGACCCCGATGGAAATGGCAAAGCCGATACCTTCGGACTGGTAACCAACAAAATGTGGAACCTTCAGGACATATTCCAGGCCTTTGATGCAAGACTCAGCAATACAGGAGATTTCTCCATCTGCTGGAACCCCAATACGGGAGTATGGGAAGACAGTATGCTGAAGCCTGAGATGGTGGATGCGCTTAATTATGTCAAGTATCTGTATCAGCACAGCTATATGGATCCGGAGTGGTTGACAAACAAAGGCTCTGCCACATTGAGGCAAAAGCTGTGGTCAGGGAAATATGGCAGTGTCTTTTATTGGGCATTACACGGCTATCAGTATGCAATGGACAATATGAAGGAAACAGTGCCTGAAGCTTATTTTGTTGAAGTGCCGGCATTAAAAGGGAAAATTGTTAAAAACCTGAACCATATTACGCTATCCGGATGCATATATGTGCTGATCAAGGGCACAGCTCAGCCCAGAGAGGTTGTGAATACCTTTGTGGATAATTTCCTTTTCAATGAGAAGGTCCACTTCATGGTCAGAGCCGGAATCGAAGGAAAGACATTTAAGATGGACGGACAGACTGGACTGTGGATTATAGACCCTGCAACAAAAGCTCCCTTTAAAAACCCCGGGTTCGTGGATTATATGCCCAGGTATAATGATATAGACTATCCGTTTGTTACGGAAGGAACAGCAGAGGAAATTCAAAAGTCAATATCTTTTATCAGACTCAACGGTAAAATGAAAGAAAAAGGTAAAGCAACAGGTACGGTTTACGAGCTTCCCGGTCCCCTTTACTATACACCGCTTTCATCGGTATTTGCCACAAGAAAGCAGGACGTCGATACATTATACCAGCAATGCTATTCCAGGGCAATAACCGGTGAGATCCCGATTGAGCAGGCCATCAAGGAGTACAGGGAAAAGATGAAGGCACTGGGTGCCGACCAAATCCTTGAAGATGCAAACAAAGCAATAGGAAAAACTGCTACCATGAAGTATTAACTATTGTAGAGTGAGGGGTGAGATTATGAAAATATCGGGCTTGTACCTAAAACTAAAAGAGAGACTAAATATTCATAATCTGAAGACAAAGCTCATAGTATCTATTTTTACTTTTTTATTGATTTTTATCACAGCGGTTGTCATGAATAATCTTGTGGTATCCTGGATTATCAGGGAAAAAACTGATAATACCGTTGTTAACAGCACCAGGCAGGCAAATGTATATCTTACTTATGTATTCAATAAAATGAAGGATATTGCAAAGGATTTCTCTACCCAGCTTTATCAGCGGGAGGATATCCGCAGCTACATAAACCCCGACGATGCTATGAGAGCCAGTGCATACATGCAGTGGAAATCCATAGATGAGCTTGGTGAGGCAGCAATGTACCGTACTGCTACAAATAGGGAGCTTGACTCAATATATATTTATTGTAATACCTGGAAGTCATTGATACTCCCTGATTTTGGAGCTTTTTCAGATGATTTTACCAAGGATTTCGAGTGGATGAAGACTATAAAATCCGGAGGGGATGATGTATTCCGGTGGGTTGAACTGCTTCAGGTAGAGGAATTGATGGTTAAAAACCTGATCCGGAATATGATTTCCCTGATTTGCAGATCCGATATGATAGTAAGAGAAATTCGTTCGGAAGTATATCTTGGGATTAATATCAGCGAACCGAAAATATATGAAATTCTGAAAGAAATTAGAATCACTCAGGGTACAATGGTTTTCCTGTTAAATTCCGAAGGAAGAATCATATCAACGTCTGTAAAGGAACAGATAGGGAAAAATCTAAGAGATGTATACGGTATAGACATCAGTAAGGTTCTAGATAATAAATTGAAAAATGTAAGAATAGACAAGCTGGGGACTTTTCAGAAAGTGTTCTACAAAAATGAAACAACAGGGTGGTATATCACGGTATTAATCCCTGAGAAAGAATTGTTTTTGGAACAAAGAATTTTCTGGACTGTTATCCTTACAATTCTTGTGATTCTATCTTTGATAATGGCCTTTTTTGCTTACAGGACAATTGTAGAATATGTAGACAAGCCGGTAGAAAAACTTGTTAAGTATATGATGTATGCGGAAGAAGGTGTTTTTGACAAGAGGCTTCAGGAAGAAAGAATGGACGAATTCGGATTCCTTTACCGCAGCTACAACAAGATGGTGGAAAAGATCCGGCTCCTCATCCGGGATCTTTATCATGAAAAGCTTCTGAAAAAGGAAATTGAACTTAAGCATCTGCAAAAGCAGATCAATCCACATTTTCTTTACAATACCCTGGATACCATTAACTGGCTTGCCAAGACAAACAGAACTGATGAGGTATCCCAGATTGTAGTTGCACTGTCGGGCCTCTACAGGAACGCATTCAATAAAGGAAGGGATTATATAGCAGTAGGCGAGGCCATCAATGATGTAGAGAATTATCTTTATATCCAGAAGCTGCGGTTTGGAGAATTATTTACTTATCACCTGGATATTGATGACAGGGTCAACAGCTATTTAATGTTAAACCTTCTTGTTCAGCCTTTTGTGGAAAACGCACTGATACATGGAATTGCCAGAAGGGATGGAAATGGTGAGATACGCATTTCGGCGCAGATGGAAGATAACCTTATACACTTCCTTATTTCAGACAGCGGGCTTGGCATGCATGAAGAGCAATTAAAGCTTTTATTATCCAGCCTTAATTTCCATAAGGATTCATATGATTCAGGGTTTAGAAATACCTATCACAGAGTTAAGCTGTTTTATGGAGACAAGTATAATGTATCAATAACCAGCAGCCATGGGAAAGGTACTCAGGTGGAGATGTATATACCGGTCTTTGAGTATCTTGATACAGGAAAGACTGATAATACTCCGGGTATATAATTCTTCTAAGAAAGTTTGTTTTAAAAAACTTTTTATGTTCAAAGCTAGATATGCCAATACTTAGAGGCTAGAATTCAGAACCCGGGATTCATCAAGGGGATAGTTCCCTGTATTCGCTGGGTGTAACACTCATATAGCGTTTGAAAATTTTGGTAAAATGGTTAACATCCTTGTAACGAAGCATGTCTGCAATTTCATAAACCTTGAGATTGCTGGACTTTAGCAGCTTCTTAGCTTCATTCATTTTTATTTTTGTGACATACTCTATAAAGGATTCGTTAATTTCCTGCTTGAATATTTTGCTGAGATAATTGGGATTTATATAGATGGAATTTGCTGTTCCTGTTAGTGAAATATCACTATAAACATTTTCATGGATATACTCCATTGCCTTGTTTACGAGAAAGCCGTTATTACTGATTTCTCTCTGCATCAGCTCCGACATGACGTTACTCAGGAAGCAATTTATATATTCCTTGAACTCTTCTATGGTTTCCAGCTTTTTCATATCATTGTATGTATCATTACCTAGATCGAAAAATTTCTCAATTCCGATATCAAGAGCCAAAAGGATTTTGGTTAGAAAAAAGGATAGCAGGAAGGTCAGTCTGTCTGTCTTCTTAACATTGATTTTTATTGCTTCCCGGAGAGATGAAATTACATCGTCAATAATTGAGGCTATTTTTACTTTATTGAATACCTTCAATGCATTAATCAAACTGGCTTCGTTTTCCTTTATTGTCTCCTCCAGGCTGCTTTCCGCATAATCCTTTTTAAAATATTCCTCAATTTTTTCTATATCAATAATTTCGTTGCGCCCCAGAATCAATTTGTATTCCAGTGCATCCACAGCTTCCTTGTAGGACAGCGGAATGTTTTGAATACCCTCATGTATCCCTCCGATCCCCAAGGTCATAATCAATCCAAGCGTATTGTTCACATACTCCTTGAAGCACCAGCATGTGTTCTTAAGGGCGGAGCGTTTTATTTTGAAGCCTTGAATAATTATTCCCATACTCTCTTCACAATCGAAGCAGTTATAATGGAATACCTTGCCGAATATGTTTTCTGCCGCATTGATAACGGCAAGCTTCATAAGGCTTTTTTCATACTCGTTTCTGTTAGCATGGGAGCCTTCGTTCTGCAGATCGAAAATGACTGCGGCATGTTCCGGCATATTTAGATTGATTTCCAGAAAGTCCGATTTCTCCTTTATGGTTTTCATATCTGCCAGCTTCCCCTTCAGCAGCTGGTGCAGGAATACGTTTCTTAACGCAGGAAGACCTTCCTTGAGTCTTTTATTAAGGCTTTCGTCGGATTTGATTTTTAAAAACTGCTCCTCTATGACCTTTTTTGCTGCCAGGATCTTTTCCAGAAGCTTCTTCTCGTCAATAGGCTTCAAAACATAACAAAAAGCATTTAGTTCAATAGCCTTCTGTGCATATTCGAAATCATCATGGCCGCTGATGAGTATTACCTTAATATTGGGATACTTGTTCCTGACGATTTCCAGAACCTCCAGTCCACTCATATCAGACATTTTAATATCAAGAATTATTATATCCGGAGCGGTTTCATCAATCAGATATAGTGCATCCGTGCCGCTTGCTGCGGTTCCACATACCAAAAGGCCGTACTTCTCCCATTGGAAGGTACTTTTTATACCCTCCCTGATGGTCAGTTCATCATCTACGATCATAATATTAATCATATTAGGTTCCTCAGTTTTACGATTCCATTATATTGATAATTCTCCAAAGCCTTAGCTGCTTTACAATCTACTATCTATTTTATCACAAATTTGATTCAATTGACAATGTGGCTGATGTTGAGATATAATTAATTGAATTGACAAATACAAAGTCTTTATTAAACGGGTGATTTTATGGAAGTATTCAATGGCATAAGTATGGAAAGGCTTAATGACATTCTGGATAAAGTAAAAAAAATCAGAATTGCATTAATTGGCGATCTTTGTCTGGACGTCTATTGGAAGGCGGATATGACCAGAAGTGAGCTTTCAAGAGAAACTCCCCACTTCCCGCTGCCTGTCGTAGAGGAACGAATGTCTCCCGGTGCAGGAGGAAATGCTGCAGCAAATATTGCTGCATTGATGCCGGGCAGTGTCAGAATCCTGGGAGTTACGGGACAGGATTGGAGAGGAGAAATCCTTATCCGCAGGCTAAGAGAGTCGGGGATAGATGCCGATGGAATTGTAATTAGCGATAAAGCGGTTACAAATGCATATTGCAAGCCTGTCAGGACAGGTATATCACATGTGGAATATGAAGATCCCAGAATAGATTTCTGTAATTATGAGAATTTACACCGGCAGGATGAAGAGAAGCTGATAAACCAATTGGAGAATTGTATAAATAAGACGGATATTCTATGTGTTTCGGATCAGCTTGTTTATGGGTGCATTACACAAGCCGTACGGGAAAAAATCATTACATATGCAAAACAGGGATTGAAGGTAGTAGTTGACAGCCGGGACAGGATAGGCTGTTACAGTGATGTTGTACTCAAGCCCAATGAAGTTGAGGGTATGAGAGCTTTGAATATGGAGCGCGCACCGTCAAAGCCTTCTTTTGATGATTATGTAGATGCTGCACAAGCTCTGGCTTCCAGGCATAAGTCCATCGTATGCATGACTTTAGGACCAAAGGGCTGTTTATATACTGATTCCGTAGAGACAATTCATATTCCATCCTGGGAGGTGACGCCTCCCATAGATATTTGCGGAGCCGGGGACACCTTTCTTTCTGCATTTTCATGTGCGTATGCTGCAGGTGTGGAGCCTTGGGAGGCTGCTTCCTTTGCAAATATGGCAGCAGATGTGACAATCAGGAAACTGGGTATTACCGGTACCGCCAGTCCCGACGAAATCAGAGACAGGCACAGGCAGATATTTCAGGTTATATGACAGATTTTTTTATTCTATTAAAAACGCTACAGGCGTTTACAAATAGAGACAGATTTCATGTGTACTAATAACTTATCTTTTCCGATAATATTATTAGTACTATGGCATAAGATTTCAGGAGGGACTGATGACAAAATTGTTTAAAAAAGTATCCTTTTTTTTGTCCATGCTTCTTATCCTTCTATTTTACTATCCCATATCTGATAATGTCATTGCAGAAGCAATTGGCGGAGAACTGCAAAATACCGTTTTGCAGAGCAGCTTTGGGATGGAATTCCAGGCATTTCCGGCGCAGACTATCAATGCGGTCATAAAGGATAAGCTGGCATTTGTTACAGCAGGTATAAATGGACTCATGGCGGTTGATATATCCGATAAAGCAAAGCTGCGTCAAACAGCATATCTTGGTTTTGCTGAAAATGTCTCGTTGATCGGAATCTATGGCAGCCACATATATTTGCCGGCTCGAAACAATCTTTATGTAGTCGATGCTTCAGATCCTCTGCATCCTTCCTGCATACTTGAAATTCCGATGAATTCTGAAAAAGCTGCTGTCAGTATGGCTATTGATTCAAATCGAATGTATCTGGCGGATGATAAAAGCATTAGTATATACTTATTGGATAATCCAGCCGTCCCCCTGCTTTTAACGTCATTCAGCCTTGATAATCAGGATGGTACCATAGAAATATCGGATATTGCCGTTCGTAACGAAACAGCATATGTAGCCTGCGGACAGAATGGCATCGGAATCTATAACTTCTCCGATGTCAACAATATAGTAAACAAAGGTCAATATATCAGTTCCGGCGGTTACAGCACCGGAGTTTATTTTTGGGGGAACAATGCCCTGGTGAGTGTAGCGGATAAGAATATAGTTGAGATTCTAAACGTTTCAGATGTTGAAAAACCTGAATTTACTGGAGCTATTAACAGTATTCAATCAATTATTTGTACTGAAGATAATACGGCATATGTGGTTAACGACCTTGGATGCTTAAGTATTGCTGATCTTTCACCATATGCTCCTCCGCCTGTTGTGAAGGATGATAATATTATTGAGCCCAGGGATAAAAATCAGAAAGTAGCCTATATTACAATTGATGATGGGCCGTCGAGAAGTATTACACCTATGAATCTGGACACTCTGAAAAAATACGGCGTAAAGGCCACATTTTTTGTCTTGCCAAGGACCGGAGTGGAGGATATATATAAAAGGATTATTGATGAGGGTCATGTAATAGGCAATCATTCATATTCTCACGACTATGATTATCTTTATGGCTCCACAGACAACTTTAAAAAAGACGTATTAAAAGCGAAGCAATTAATATATAAAAAGCTGGAGTATACTTCAACGGTTTTCAGATTTCCCGGAGGCACCATGGGGAGAAGCAAGAGCAACATAAAAGCGAGAGCGGACATCTTGTCTGATTTGGGATACAGGTATTTTGACTGGGATGTTTCTACTGCTGATACCGATCCCAACCTTAAAAAATATGGAAATGAAGAGCAGATAGTAAATTTGCTTGCAAATAATGTTATTAAAAACGCAAAAGAAAGAAAAAAATTGATCATCCTGATGCATGATTCTGCAGGCAAATTATACTCCGCCAAAGCATTGCCAAAGATTATAGAGGGCTTGGAGAAGCAGGGCTATGTATTTGACGTCCTGACCAATTATTAACATATGACAGGTAATGTGACAGGGACGGTTCTTCTCACGTAA
>Ga0366816_1013_pt2 | contig 27390 bp, 30 predicted proteins | sample TotcelN113001K15_FD_207019 | JGI IMG/M metagenome (GOLD analysis project Ga0366816, IMG submission 207019) | Enriched cells from coal bed in the Powder River Basin, Montana, United States - Total cells N11 rep3 HSBNCT.N11.300.1.K15 ... | reverse complement strand
GCAATGGTTTCTTTCTTTTCGTTGCAGGCCGCGATGTAGCCCTTGACCACTTCGCTGAATCTCTCCGGCAAGTCGCCTTTCATGCGGCGCTCCAGTTCCGAAGCGTCCAACGGATAACGCTCGCGGTACGCACTGAACATGGCGTCCCAGTCGGCCTGTTGAGCACGGCCTTTCGCCCTTGCATCCCACGCGGTATAAACGTCGTCCGGTATCTCGAACGGGGGGTAGGGCCAGCCGATGGCCTCGCGTGTGGCGGCGATTTCCTTGTCGCCCAGCGCCGCGCCATGCACATTATGCGTATCCGCCATGTTCGGTGAGCCTTTGCCGATCACCGTCTTGCAGCAGATCAGCGTCGGCCTGTCAGATTTTTTTGCATCAACGATCGCAGCATCGACCGCGGCAACGTCGTGTCCGTTGACTGCGCGGATCACATTCCAGCCGTAAGCTTCGAAGCGTTTCGGCGTATCGTCGGTGAACCAACCTTCGACATGCCCGTCGATCGAGATGCCGTTGTCGTCGTACAGGGCAATCAGCTTGTTAAGGCGCCAGGTTCCAGCCAGAGCGCAGCTTTCATGCGATATGCCCTCCATCATGCAGCCATCGCCCAAAAACACATAAGTGTGATGGTCAACGACTGCAAAATCAGGTTTATTGAATTCCAGCGCCAGCAGCTTTTCAGCGAGAGCCATGCCAACCGCATTCGAGATGCCCTGACCGAGAGGGCCTGTAGTCGTCTCAATCCCGGGCGTAACGTGCACTTCCGGGTGGCCGGGCGTCTTGGATTTGAATTGACGGAAATTGCGTATGTCATCCATCGACAAGTCGTAGCCGCTCAGGTGCAGGAGCGCATAATGCAGCATCGAGCCGTGTCCGTTCGAAAGCATGAAACGGTCGCGATTGGTCCAGTGCGGATTATCCGGATTGTGGCGGTAGTGCCCTGTCCACAATGCGACAGCAATTTCGGCCATGCCCATAGGCATGCCGGGGTGCCCGGAGTTGGCTTTCTGGACGGCGTCCATTGCCAATGCACGGATCGCATTGGCCATCTTGGTGGTGGGGAGCGTAGTATTCATGATTGTCTGCTTGTAAGACAGTAGGGAAAAGGCGAGCCAAAGACATATATTATGCCCATATGGGCTTAGGCCCGGTATTTTACCAGACAGTTGTCACTAGACTAAAATCAACAAACTTTAAGATGATCTCCTTATGCCCCGCTTTTACTGCAATATGCCCCTTGCCTCGGGGGAAATAATCGAGCTGCCCCCTGATGCGGCACACCACCTCCACGTACTGCGCCTTGCCGCAGACGAATCGTTCACTCTGTTCAACGGCGAGGGAGGCGAGTATACGGCGCGCCTTGCCAGCATCGAAAAAAAGCGGGCGTATGCTGAAATTCTGTCTTTTTCTTCCAGAGAAGCCGAGTTAGCCTATGCAGTCACGATAGCGCAGGCGCTGCCGGAGTCATCGAAGATGGACTGGATCGTCGAAAAAGCAGTCGAGCTGGGCGCCGCGGCCATTCAGCCGATTCTTTCGCAACGTTGCGTAGTACGGCTGTCCGGCGAACGAGCCGAAAAGAGGCTGGCGCACTGGCAGAAGATCATCGTCGCCGCATCGGAACAGTGCGGACGCAACCGGCTCGCTCGTTTGCATGATCTGGCCGACTTCAAAAACTGGATTAGTCAGCCTGTTCAGAAAACGCTTCTTCTCAGTCCGCGCGCCAGTTTGTCGCTATCCGGCTGGGCAAGCGGCAAACAGCAGCAGGCGCTGACCCTGATGATTGGCCCCGAAGGCGGCTTCACGACTATTGAAGAGGATTTGGCATTATCCAAGGGCGCGCAACTGGTTTCGATGGGGTCGCGCATATTGCGCACCGAAACGGCCGGCATGAGCGCGCTGGCTACTCTGACCGCGATATGGGGAATCTAAACAGGAAAACACCGATATCCGGATGTTTACCAAACCTGACAGTACCTCCGAATTCAAAATAACGGCACCACTTCGTCATCAGCCCCCGGCTGGCAGTGCTCCCGGATTGAATCCCAGCCATAATGAACGACCATGGTGTGCTTGTTCAGGCACAGCTCCAACCGGCTTGCTCCAGGAACTGTAGCTTTGACAAATGCCTCAACGGACGCAGGCATGCTCACCTGATATAGTTTTTTCTCAATATTTTCAGCAGGATGATCGCTATTGTGAATCAACGGCAAAAAATGGCTGCCCCACATCATGTAAGCGTGCTTGATGTCGATGTCGGTTGGCTGATAGTTCTGCGCCTTCAACCAATTCTGAGCAACCAAGCGTAAATCCCCGTGCCTGTCCAGCGTACCCAAGGCATGGGCCAATAGCTCCATGACCCACTGATTGCAGTTTTGAAAAGCAGTGGAAAAAGGATAGGCGTTAGCGCTGTAATCAGTTCCAAGCAATTTCAAGGAAATCTGTTTGTCCAATGCCGCCTGCTCCACCAGGTCTTCCATGGGCGGAGGAATCAAGACAATGGAAACATACTGGCTGGAAGCATTCTCGTGGTCCATCAGGTATCCCGACAGGCCTTGGTCATAGATGCTGGGCTTGGATTCTTTGCAGCCATAATAGAGCTGCCTGACAGACCATGAAGTATTCTTGCTGTCCTTCAGGCTGATGCCTGAATGCGAATAGCGGATATTGAAACGATCCAGATCGATGCCGGAGCGAGAAATGATTGCCACTTTATTGCCGGAATTTTCCAGCAGGTCCTTGATCTTGCTGCTGAAGAGGAGAATCCTGTTCTGTTGATCCGCTGTCAGCGAGATATTTTGGTCGCAGAACATCAGGGAATTAGCATGTGCCTGCCCGCCTGCAATCAGGGCCAGCAGCGCCAGAACCATGAATCGCAATCCCCGGCACCCGCCAGAAAGCCTCTTTAACGCCGACCCCGTGCTGGACATAAACTGAAGCATATTGAAATAGCGTGCCAAAACCAGCTCTTAAGGCAACACCATCGGTAAGAGTACGGCAATCATGACAAAAGCACTCACGTTGAACGTGTAAATCTCCTGATGCCTGTCCCGACGATCAATGCACCACACAGGCAACGTCATCCGACAGATTAACCGGAAACAATATTGGATCGAAGGTCTTTGATCCAGGCATCGTCCAGCACCACAACAAAGGCTTCAGTGGCATCGACGTGTTTGAACGATACGCCATATGGGCGTTTCAAGGCTGTTACCACTTGCCCGGCACTCAAATGCGCTTCGGCAAATTCATCATGAGACATGTAGAGATAAAACGTTTCTCGGTCCGTCCCGACGGCTTGCAGCGCAATTCTTACTTTCTCGGCATGGTCAGTCACCTCTGCAATATCCGTGACTTTGTAATCCCCTGCCACCACCTTGACCACTTGAGAAGAACCTTTACTGACGCCTTCAACGCTTGCACTGACGCTATCCGACAAGGAAATGGATGCCGTTGATGAAGCCGACGCAGAAAAGGGAATCAGGGCGGCGGCGACCAGCGAGAGAATGAACAATTTTGAAGATTTCATCTTGAGCTTGGGTGAGCGGAACTGGCGGCGCCTATCGGACGCGGCTCGGCTCGGCTATAGTTGAGAATACTGTAGAGAGGGATAAGAGCAGTTATACCAATACTGAAATGATGCTGCCAACGGTTAATGCGCCAGTGATCATTTTACCGGCTGTGTAATAAGCATCATTATATTTTTCTTCCTCTTCGGGATGAGCAAGCCCCAAAGCGCCATAAACGAGTGACTTTGCTTCAGATGGCTTTTCGGAAGACTCCTTTGCGGCAGCCTCTTTTGACTTTGATCCGGCCTCCTGAGCCGCGCTGGTTTGTGCGACTGCATCGTTTCGCACCAATGTCGAATTCAAGTCGGCTTCCGGCGAAACAACGGCCCGGGATAGGGTTCTGTCTGTGGCGGAATTGCTCCGTTCCGACACCGGGGCCAATGATGCTCGGCTCAAGCTATTGATCTCCATTTGCCCCGCCTCTTTCGACTGAATTAGAACTCACAAAAAAGATATCGACAGTTGCAAAAAAATCTTTAATGTTGAGGTTGATAAAGATAGCCTCGAATACAAGCGTATCGTACAAATCCTCGTCTACTGATCCAGCTTGGCCGCATGCTCGCGGGTAGCGTGAAAGGTCAGCTTCGGCCAACGTTCCTGAGTCAGCCGCAGATTGACGCCCGATGTCGCCAGGTACGCCATGTTGCCGGCCGCATCGTAGGCGACGTTGTGACCGAGCGTCTTTTCGAATTCCGCCAACATCCGCTTGTCGTCGCTACTGACCCAGCGCGCACTGCTGATGCTGGTTCCCTCGAACACCGCATCGACGCCGTATTCGTTCATCAGCCGGCTTGCGACCACTTCGAATTGCAGCACGCCGACCGCGCCCAACACCAGTTCTCCGCCCTGCACCGGCTTGAAAACCTGGACCGCGCCCTCTTCGCCCAACTGTTGCAAGCCCTTGTGCAACTGCTTGATTTTGAGCGGGTTACGGATGCGAACCGCGCGGAAAAAATCCGGCGCGAAGTACGGAATACCGGTGAACTGCAGCATTTCGCCTTCCGAGAAACTGTCGCCGATCTGCATGTTGCCATGGTTCGGAAGCCCGATGATGTCGCCCGCGTAGGCCTCTTCCACCTGTTCGCGCGAAGAAGCCATGAACGCGACCACGCTCGACACCTTGATGTCGCGGTTCAGGCGCAGATGCCGAATTTTCATTCCGCGCTCGAAATGGCCGGAGCAGACGCGCAGAAAGGCGATCCGGTCGCGATGCGCCGGATCCATGTTGGCCTGGATCTTAAACACGAAACCGGAAAAGGCCGTTTCGGTCGGATCGACCGTTCTCACCGTCGCGTCGCGTCCGCCGGGCGGCTGGGCCCAGTCCAGGAGAGCATTGAGAATTTCCCGCACGCCGAAGTTGTTGATTGCTGAGCCGAAAAACACCGGCGTCAGCGTGCCAGCCAAAAACTGGTCGAGCTCGAATGGATTCGAGGCGCCGTGCACCAGTTCGACTTCCATCTTCAATTGCTCGATTTCCTGCGGGAACATTTCCGCCAGACGCGGGTTGTCGATACCCTTGATGACCTCAAAGGTCTGGTCGGCCTTCTCGCTGCCGGGCGCAAACAGCATGACCTCGTCGCGTAGCAAATGGTAGACGCCGCGAAACGCCTTGCCCATGCCGATCGGCCAGGTGATCGGCGCGCATTGAATCTTCAGCACCGACTCCAGCTCGTCCAGCAATTCCAGCGGATCGCGGGTTTCGCGGTCGAGCTTGTTCATGAACGTGATGATCGGCGTGTTGCGCATGCGGCACACGTCCAGCAGCTTGATCGTCTGGGTTTCGACGCCGCGCGCGGCATCGATCACCATCAGCGCGGAATCGACCGCGGTCAGAACGCGATAGGTGTCTTCGGAAAAATCCTGATGGCCCGGGGTATCAAGCAGGTTTATCACGTGGTCGCGATACTCGAACTGCATCACCGAACTGGCAACCGAAATGCCGCGCTGCTTCTCGATTTCCATCCAGTCCGAAGTGGCGTGGCGCGCGCTTTTTCGTGCCTTTACCGTACCCGCAAGCTGAATCGCGCCTGAAAACAGCAGCAGCTTCTCCGTCAGGGTCGTCTTGCCGGCATCGGGGTGGGAAATAATACCGAAAGTGCGCCTGCGCTTCACTTCCTGTGCAATTTTGGCGGCAGAAACAGCGCTGGCCTTGGCTACGCTTTCGGCGGGTTGTTCTATAAGAGATTCTGAATCCGGATTCATAATGCAGGTTTTTAAAAAAGTTCTCCAGTCTACCATCCTTGCCAATGAAGTCGAATTCCTTATTTCATTTGATGCGTCACAACCGGACACGACGGCAAAAGAAAGTGTATCCCGCGAAGATTTTCAGGAACTGGTAGAATACCGGAACTGGTAAAGCAACTTACCATCTAACGAATACGGGGGCGACTTGGATTCGACAGGGGTTGCAAAGCAGTGCAGGGCATACCGAGGACTGGTTACCTCGTAAATACATCCAGAAAAAAACTAAACGCAAACGATAACGTTTACGCTAAAGCCGCTTAAACCCGGCTTTCCCTACACTATCTCTTCCCTGGGGTAGGCTTAACGGCACGTAGGGTCATTTACAGGGAATCGTCTCAAGTCGGGTCACTTGGCAAGAGACTAAAACTAAGGTGACTCGCCCAACCGCAGCGTGCGCGTCCGCGTCGGAAGGGCTAAATCAAATGGCAGCGCTAAGTATGTAGAACTGTCTGTAGAGTGCTTCTGGACGCGGGTTCGAAACCCGCCGCCTCCACCAAAAATTGATGCCCAACGGTTCTCCGTTGGGCATTTTCTTTGCGGAATCCCGCAAACACGCGGGGGTTCGTGCGGAAACCTGCGGACTTCGCCAGCCGACCATCCGACCCGTTTTAGACCACTTTCTGCTCTCTCTGCGCCAATAGTCTCTGTTCTGTCTGAGCACCAAAAGAGGCCGAAGTCCGCAAAGGAAATTCGTAGACCCGCATAAATAAAGGGTTTGCGCGCGGACGAATCAATCAAGTTTTATTTCAGCATTGGTCAGCGGAGGGAATTCCTCCCTGCGCCCACGCCTTTAAGCCGCCCATCTAATTTGCGATTTGTCAGATAACGGCATATACTTCTGACAAAGGAGTCGCCATCATGAGCCATCTTGCCGAAAATATTTTGTCTGCCGCCCGCACCATGCCCGAGGGTGGCTTGCTGTCGCCTAAAGAATTTCTGCATCTGGGTTCTCGCGCTGCCGTGGACAAAACCTTATCCCGATTGGCTCAGGAAGGTCAATTGATGCGCGTGAGTCGTGGTGCCTACGTCGCACCTTACCAAGGTCGATTCGGCTCTCGTCCACCTTCCACTGAGTCAGTGATGCAGGCCATTGAAGCGAGTGGTGGTGAAACGGTAGTGGCCAATGGTGCGGCTGAAGCCAATGCGCTGGGCTTGACCACTCAGGTGCCGACGCGCGAAGTGTTTTTTACCTCTGGCCCATCCCGCAAACTGCAACTGGGTAATCGTTGCGTTGAGCTCAAGCACGGCAATCGCTGGCAATTATTGCTGGGCAAACGTCCGGCAGGCATGGCGATTCGTGCGCTCTATTGGCTGGGTCCTGAGGCTGCACCAGCGGCGCTCAAACAACTCCGCACAAAACTGTCCGAACCTGAATGGGAGGCTGTGCGCAGTGCGCGAGCTATGTTGCCAAGTTGGATGGCCAAAGCGGTCAGCGAGGGCATGTCGCATGGCTGAGTCATGGTTCTCTCTCAGCCGGGATGATCAGGCTGAAGCCTTGGAATATGCGGCTGCCCGAACCGGGCGGCCAGCGCACTTGCTCGAAAAGGATATTTGGGTCGTGTGGGCGCTATCCGCCATCTACGAATCAACGTTGGCCAGTAAACTCACCTTCAAGGGCGGAACGTCGCTATCCAAGGTTTATCGCATCATTGATCGATTTTCCGAGGATGTGGATCTCACCTACGACATCCGCGAACTGGCGGCCGACCTTTTGCAGCAAGGAAACCCCATCCCTGCTTCATCCAGCCAAGAGAAAAAGATCAGCAGCGCGGTACGTCATCGCTTGCCCACCTGGATTGAGACCACGGTAAGGCCGGTCATTGAGGCCGCGATGGCGAAGGCTGGCCTTGAAGCCACTCTGACTTTGGCAGGCAAGGAAAGCGACAAATTAGTTCTGGCGTATCCAGCGGTCAAAACCGGGACCGGCTATTCCTCCCCCACGATCCAACTGGAGTTTGGTGCGCGCGCCACGGGTGAGCCAAACCAGGTTCGGCCGGTAACCTGCGACATTGCGCCGGAAATAGAGGGCGTGATCTTTCCGACAGCGCAGCCACTGGTGATGGCGGTCGAGCGTACCTTCTGGGAAAAAGCCACAGCGGCGCATGTGTATTGCCTGCAAGGCCGATTGCGAGGCGAACGCTACTCGCGCCACTGGTATGACTTGGCGGCTATCGCAAAAACAGTACATTTTTCTGCAGCCTGTGCCAACCCCGATCTAGCCAAAGCGGTGGCGGAGCACAAGTCGGTGTTCTTTGTAGAGAAAAATGCGGCAGGCACAAAGATCGATTATTTCGCAGCGACCAGTGGGCAACTGCAACTCATCCCAACCGGTGAATCATTGGTTGCTCTTGAGCAAGATTACACCGCGATGCTCAAGGATGGCTTGCTTGCGCTTAACCAGCCCAGCTTTACCGACATCATTGACCAGTGTCGCGTCATCCAAGATGAAGCCAATCGACAGGCGCAAATCGCGAGCGCCGCCTGGCGATGAGCGAGATCACGGAGCAAGCCAAAAACTCGACATAGCTCCCTGCTTATTTGGCTGAGGCAGGACTGGTCAGCCGCTCCCGCTGCTCATCCCAAAGCGCCGGCGGGTCAACCGCCAGTTCGAACAATGTGATGTGGTCCGGCAAGTTGTCCGCGAGGATGGCGGCAACGATATCGGGGGCCAGGGTGGTGAGATTTACCATCCGACTCACATAGCTGTTGTCGACGCCCTCCAGCGCTGCAATCTCCTTCAAGGATTTGACTTCGCCGGACTCCAGCATGGCGAGCCAACGGTGGCCTCGTGCAAGCGCCAGCTGCAGCGGTGTTGGGGCCGTACCCCATGGACGCGGTGTAGCAGTCTCGCCGTTGGGCAGCGTCACGAATTTGCGCCCGCTGCGGCGTTTGATTTGAATCGGGACGATCAGTGTCAAGCGACCATCACTGGCAGGAATGACCCCGGCGGCACCCGTGGTTTTGATCAGGATTTCGTTCATGCTGCGACCCCCATCCGCTCAACTGCTGGCTGTCGAAGTTCCAATACCAAGCGCTCGATGCCGTTGGCGCGCAGGCGCAACTCAATATCGTTCGGCGAGACGATCACCTTCTCGACCATTAATTTGATGATACGAGTTTGCTCTGGCGGAAAAAGTTGATCCCAAATCTGGTCTAGTTTCAGCATGGCGACGGTGACCTTGGCTTCGTCAATCGACGCGTCAAACGCGATGGCCTTGGCAATCACTCCTCTCAGAATGTCTGGTGCCCGCATCAGGCTGCGCAGCTGGTTGAGGACCGCCGATTCAAGCTCGGCCGCCGGCAGACGCGGCAAGCCGGATGCGCCAGCGAACTCTTTGGCATCGCGCTGCGGAATGTAATACCGGTACTGCCGACCATTTTTCTTCTTGGTGGTGCTCCAGGGCGACAAGGCACGGCCGTCATTGCCGAACACAATGCCTTTGAGCAAAAATGGCACCGTCGCTCTGGTGGTATTGCCACGTGTGCGACCATTGGTGGCCAGGATGGCATGGACATCGTCCCATAATTTCTGATCGACGATGGGCGGATGCTCTGCCTGGTACCACAGCTCTTTATGCCGCAACTCGCCCAAGTAGGTCCGGTTATTGAGCAACTTGTAGATCAGGCTCTTGTCGATCGGCTTGCCGTCGCGGACCTTGCCATCTTGGGTAGTCCATGCCTTCGACGTCACGCAGTCCAGCCGCAACTCCTTGACCAGCAAGGTGCCAGAGCCAAGTTCAACAAATCGTGTGTAGATGTGGCGGATGAGTTTTCCTTCTTTGTCGTTGATCACCAGTCGGCGGTTGGCGACGTCATAACCCAGTGGCGGTATGCCGCCCATCCACATGCCTTTTTTCTTGCTGGCGGTGATCTTGTCGCGGATACGCTCGCCGGTGACCTCGCGCTCGAACTGGGCAAAGGATAAAAGCACGTTCAGCATCAACCGACCCATCGAGGTCGTGGTGTTGAATTGCTGGGTAACCGCCACAAAGGACACCCCCAATCGCTCAAAGACTTCAACCATCTTGGAAAAGTCTGCAAGGCTGCGCGTCAGGCGGTCAATCTTGTACACCACCACCGTATCAATCTTGCCTTCCTCAATGTCAGCCATCAGCCGCTTCAATGCCGGGCGCGCCATATTGCCACCAGAAAATGCCGGATCGTCGTAGTCGTCACCCACTGGAATCCAGCCCTCGGCGCGCTGGCTGGCGATGTAGGCGTGGCCCGCATCGCGCTGAGCATCGATGGAGTTGTATTCTTGGTCGAGACCTTCCTCAGAAGATTTTCGCGTGTAGACCGCGCAGCGTAGCCGGCGTTTGAGAATGTCGCTCATGCGCGGCCTCCTGTTTTTGCATTGGCCGTTGCTCTGGCTTTCGCTTTCGGCACAGCTCTGTCGCGTAGCCCAAAAAACAAAGGTCCAGACCAGCGTGTGCCAGTGATTTCGCGGGCAATTACGGAGAGGCTTTTAAACACGCGGCCTTGAAATTCATACTGACCGTCGGCGGTTGCAACCACCTGGTAGACGATGTTTTGATATTCGCGCGAAAGAACCGTGCCGGGCACTGGCGGACAATCGCGCTCGCGCAATTGCATCTTGCCATGGCTGATCAGCGCCGCAATCCGCTTTTGATTGCGATCCATGAGTGCGCGGTTTTCTTTTCTGAATTCAATTTCCTGTAGCTTGAAGGCGATGCGACGCTCAAGGAACTGTCGGTTATGGGTAGGCGTGATGTCATGGAACAGTCGCAGCCAGATTTTTTTAATCTCAGGCATGGGTAATTCGGGTAACTGCGCAATTTGCGATATCACCGAAAGTTGCTTGGGGGAAGTTTGGGTTAGTGCATTCATCATGACTCCGTGTTTACCTTGTAGGCGGGGTCTGTATGAACGCTCTGGTTGGCAGAAAAGCCAAGTGAAACTGCGCTCTTATTCGAGATATCTGCGGACTGCGTAAACTTGCCCGAACGTAGTCGCGTCAAAGCCGCAGCCAGCAGGAGAGAGACCTCGGACACACGCTGTTCGGGCGTCATCCGGTCCGGTGGTAGATGGTTGATTTGCTGCATTGCCTATCGCTCCTGAATATCAAACTTGCTCGATTGCATAGTTTGATTTCAGAAGGCACACAACGCCATGAGGGAGTTTCGTGCGCGTGCGGAGTGCTACGGGCTACTGCAAAAACGGATGCTGATTCACGACGATATATGGCGAGCGAGAATCGTTTTCAGGAACTGATTGCCGGGGTGTGAACCCACTGTCATTTTGCGGATCTGCTCTACGATCTGGCCGTCATTGATCCCGGCTCCATGCGCGGCCTGTATCAAAGCCGTGTACGCATCAAGCACATCAACGCCAGTGATTTCGTAACCATGTCCCTGAGAAATCCAGCGCAGTGCGGCCAATCCTGATGCTATGGCGAAGTCGGGCTGGTCCTTGCCATAGTCTCTGGCCGCGCGCGCCAAGGTGCGTGGGTCGGTCGGACTATTCGATGCCAACTCAATCGCCATATCGAACAGTCCAGCATCTTTGGCGGCTGCAAACCATTTACCTTCGGCGCCAGGCTGACTGGTGATCAAGTCACGCAGAATATCGCGCGCTGATTTGTTTGGATATTTTTTTGCGATCGCACGGAAGGTGGCTAGGTTCGTGGTGCTCTGGTTGGCCTCCACCGCATAACGGTTGTAGGCCTCATCGAACATGCCGGATGACAAAAGAATGGCTTCACAGGCTTGAGCGATTTGCCAGCTGGGGTCATTGAGCCCACGTGACGCTTCAGCATATCGAATGGCCTCGGATTTCCTGCCCATTGCCGCCAGCGCTTTTACACCCCAGCGCCGGTCATGCCACCACTTGAATGGTGCTTTGTCGAGTAACAGCAGCAATTCTTCATGGCGCCAAGCCGCATAGAGTGCTGCAAGGCAGGCAGTGGTGCCCTTGAAAAATCCGTGGCCGGATGCTGTTGGGCTCCAGGTACGCTCGACCAAAGGTAAGAATTCATCCGCCCACTGTGACGCCAGCTCAGTCGTCGTGCACAGCTCACCCCATGAGTCACCCAGAATCTCGATGTAAGGGATGCCATCTTCTTGAACCGCTTCCCACAAACGCTCAAGCCACCGTTGCCGAATTGGGCGGTCCACCTCTGGTTTAGCGATGATCGGCACCAATGCATCAATGGCGCGGTTCACCGCCGAACCCAAAGCGCCAGATGAACTGTCGACCTGCTCCAGTGCTGGCGACAGTTTTTCCAGCAGAGTCACAGCACCCTCCGCAGCGAGCACGGGGTCTTTTTTGGCAACCAGCTTTATTTCAGAAAGGGCCTCTTTAATTCGCTGAATAGGCGTGTCGGATTTCCAGCCGAAGGCATTGCGCCGAAAGCGCGCGGCGAACTGCCATTTCAGGGTGGTCATGTGTGAGTTGCCATGTGTTATCGCACCGGGTATTGGCCGTTGCAGATAAAGCGGTCGAAGGTATCCTTTTCCGGCTCTTCGTCTTCATGTTGCGGAGCGCGCCATTCAGCATCGGGCATCAGCAACAGCGTGAGCGTGTAGTCATACTGATCAGACACCATGGTCATCTCGGTCAATGGCATGCTGCCTTGCTCCCTTGGGAACCACACCTGTGCCCGAGTTGACGCTGCCTGGCAGGTGGAAATGCAATTTTGACTGTGTGCCAGCGATACGCGGGGCACAGCAATCGTATTTTTACGGGTGGCAAAGAATGCCCCCGACTTGAATGCAGCTTGATTTGAACGCGCCCACAACAAGTGATCGTCGCGTGACGCTACGACGACCGCTCGCTTGTCGGCGATTTCGATCCACTTCAGCGCAGCTGCTGTGAGCGACACCCCATAGCGATTCGCGCAGTGACTCAGGAGGTCAAACGAAATCGCCTGTCCGGCCACCTGTTTGCGAAAATCATCCAGCGGCATCAGCAGAAAAGATGCAAACACATCCGCCTCAACCTCGATCTGGCGTTCGTCAGCATCCCAGTCTTCCATATCCTGCTGGCTGCACGCAAATTGAGGCTGCAGCTGACGATGCAGCAGGTAGTGGCCAAACTCGTGTGCGAGCGTAAATCGCCTGCGCCCGGGAGAAGCAACCGATGAGTTATAGACGATCAACCACTTGGACTGATCTTTGTTGGACTTGAGCAAGCCCTCAAAACCCGGCAGATCCTCACCCACAATCTTCGCGATTGGAGAGTTGGGAAAGCATTGCGTCGAATATTCCAGCGCCAGTTCTTCAACTTTGACTGGAAAGCGCTCCTCGCCAAGCACTTGATTCAGCATCTTGGACAGGCGATTTGCCTCCACCGTCGGCTTCTTTGAATCACTCACTCGTCGTCATCCCATGCTTCGAGGATTTTCCGGAGTCGCTTCTTGGTGTCATCCGGCATCTTCTTGTACTTCCGGAAAAATGCCTCGTCGATCACCTGCTCAGTGGGCGTCTCAACCGTGTTGTTCAACAGAAACTCGGTAGTGACCTCCAGTATGGCGGCAATTTTTCCGATTTTTTCAGCGGAGGGTTTGGGGTCGTCTTTGTTCTCCAACTCCCACATGTAGCTCTTACTGGATTCGGTCAGTTCGGCCAGTTGTTCAAGGCTCAATTTTTTTTGTTTGCGCAGTGCGCGAATTTTTTCACCCAAAGGGGATGGCACGGGCGTCTCCTGTTTTATTGATGGCAATTGACAATATACCATTACACCGAACAAAAACGTAACTGCTTGACAAACCCTAAGGACTTCGAAATAATCCTAATCGTTCGGTACGCCGAACGCATTCGGTCTACACACCCCAATAATAAACAGGGACGTCTCCGGCTGCTGTGAACCTGATCACCAACTTGTAAAGGGGAAGTAGATGAATGATGCAGAAAATTTGAGCAAACTCCTGGGCCACCTGCCGCCCGCCATATTCCGTGATTTCATGGTAAATGAGTTTGCACTCGGCATGCCACCGCTGGATGCAAAGAAATTGAAGAAGGAGCAGCGTGCGCCGATGGAGGCCGTACTCACGGCGATCGATTTTGCCCAGCGGCAGCAGATTGAGGAAGTCGCCGAACGGATTGTCCTGCTCTCAGATGGTCCGGGCCAGGATGTGGTTGACGGTTTCCGCGACAGTATTTTCAGCGATGATGATCGGGAAGCATTCGATTTATTGCGTAATCAGTTCGAGCGCGCACTCTGGCTGTATACGAATGAACCAGACATCTTCAAGGAAGCACTTGATGCGCGCCAGGCCGACGTGTTCCGCCAAAGCGCCTCCTGTTACTCCGGGTTTGTCGCCCCCATAGCGCTTGCGGTGCTGACCGATGCAGACGCCAAAGACGACTTCCACAACAGCATCGCTCAGCAATTGGGGTGCGCCAAGGATGCGGTCGCCATCCAGATATTCAAGCGTCTACGCCCCGACACCCAGACTGGCGAAGACGTTGACCTCTACCAGATCAGTGTCCATCACAATCGCCCGCCAGAAATCATCGACTGTGTGCAGGCCAGTGAACTGGTGCCACAGGAAGTAATCCGTGCGGTGTCATCCCACATCACCTACGAGCCCGCCAATGGACACCTCGAGGTTCTGTCAAAAGACACCGATGGTCGCGAAGCTCTGGCACGCATCGTGGCGGACTCCCTGCTGAAATCCCCCATTTCCGGCGAAAAAATACCACTCAAACAATATGACTACCAAAGCCTCGCTGCGCTTCGAAATTTTGACATTTCCGGGGAAAACGTCGCATCGGTCAAGGTGACTGAGCTTGGCTACACAGGCTCCAATTACCAGTCGTTGTTGGTCAAGATTAGCGCCAAAGATGCTGACGATATCTATACGGCGGCCAAGTCTCTCATCAATCCGATGTTCGACTTCCGCCATCACCATCTGACTTACGCCAAGTTATCCATTCGCCTTAAAAAAGTGGGCAAGGAACGCGCACGAATCATCAGCCAGACCTCCACATTGGCAGTGTGCAGCCGATAAACGGTGCGAATTTCACGGAAATAGTTCGGCTCAGTTTTACTGCCTTCAGAGACGATCAGGATGCGGTCGTAGCTGGCGCGCCGCCCCTGCTTGCGCTCGAGATGCTTCTGCTGGCGCTCTTTGGGGGAGTTGTCGCGAGCCATCAGTGCTTCAGCCCCAAGGTGTGGCTAAGGAATGGGATGCCACCATACCGCCCCATGAGATAGCCGCGCTCCAGCGCCTCGTTCTTGCGTGGGCTGAATTCGGAAAGACTGACCAATGTCGACGCCTGATCACGATCTTTTTCCACGAACCACACTTGATCGCGCCGGAACAAGTCTGGCGCGTCCAGCAGCGAGGTATCGTGTGTTGTAAAGATCAACTGCGCACCGCCAGTGTTGATCTCTGGCCGCTGGAATAACCGCACCAGCTCACGCACCAGCATGGTATGTAAACTGGTATCGAGTTCATCGATGACCAAAGTAAGTCCTTTGTTAAGGACATCCAGAACCGGGCCGGTGAGAAACAGTAAATTGCGCGTGCCACTCGATTCGTCGATCAAATCAAACACTGCTTTACCTTGTTCGGTGACGTGGTGAAAACGTAGCCGATGCTCCTCCATTTCCTCGGAACGCACTTCTGTTTTACCCGCCACCAAGTCAAAGTGAACGGCTTGCCCGGGGACCTTGCGTGTTTCGACATCGATATCAGAAATACTGATATCGGCGGCAGTAAGGAAGTTGCAGATATCCTTGCGGCCATCGACCTGCTTGAGCATCTGGATGGACACTTGCGGGTTGAGTTGAGCCTGCTCGTTGAAAATGACCAGTCGACTCGCGAACCAGTCGAATACCGGGCGTAAGGCTTCGCTATTCAGTTGCACCGCCATCGACAGAAACAGCGCATTCGGGCGAGTAGCGCCCTCCCATACATTTTTTGCCCCCTTGAGGCCAGGGCCAAAGTCGTAGACATCCTTACCGGCTTCTGCATCAAAGTGACGAGCGAACCAGCGCTGCGGTTTGAACGCTTTGTAAACCAACAGGTGTTCGCTGACAATGCGCTGTGAGGTCATGGCAAAACCATACTGGTAGCGCACACCATCCAACAGAAAAGTGACTTCAAATTCGGTGGGCTGACCTATAGATTCAGCATCGAGCCTAAAAGGCTGCACAGCAAAGGACTGGCCGGGCTGGATCGCCGTGGCTGATTCTGTCACTACGCCACGCATGTATTGCAGCGACTTGATGAGATTGGACTTCCCGCTGGCGTTGGCCCCATAGACCGCCGCACTGCGCAGCAAGTTAGGCGCGGCACTGACGCCCGTGACCAAGGTATGGGTATCCTGCAGGGTCTTGTCCTTGGACGCTACAAGACTAAGCACCTGCTCATCACGCAAACTGCGGAAGTTCTTTACGCGGAACTCGACCAGCATTGCGCCTCCTCATAAATTTAAAATATATCTAATTTATGCACTAAATGCGCAATATATCAAGTTATTTAATTGCTCAGTGCATTATGAGATCGCTTGAAGCGGCATCCGCTCCTCCACACGTACGTCAGCGCTCGAGCCATCCGACACGTTACCTAAAGATGACACGGACCTGAAGTATTTCGGCCAAATCATCGAATTCATGGCCAATACGGTCAGAATTTGCTATCCCGCACGGAGGGCGGTTTCGGGTTCAATTCCCGAATACACCACCAAATTGAAGGGCTCGGATAATCTCTGAGCCCTTTTTCTTGCCTGAAATCCCCACGCCGCGCGGGGTTCCGGCGTGTGCTGCTGCGGGCGACGCCTCGGCAGAAGCTGCCAAAATCGGCGTTTCCCGCGCCACCCCAGTCTCTTTTCTCTGTTTGCCCTGCGGGTAGTCGCCGCCGAGAACCCCAGTTTTACGCGGGTTTGGCCCGGCCAGTTCGCTGTCAACCAACCCGACCGGTTGCCTTGTTGCGTCACACTGATCACGCATCAAACCCCTCGACCACTTGGCGCTGCAGGGCCCAATCCAGCGGCAGCGGATTGCGCTGAAACCACAACAGGCTCATGCATCGGGGCTGCTTACCGGCCAGAATGCTCTGGATGGTGGCAGGCTCCAGCAGCGTCAGGCGCAGCAGTTCATTGACCGTCGAGTGGTGCAAACCTTCCAGCTTGGCGATCTCGCTGCCGCTGCCGACCCGTCCGTCATCGATCAGTCGTTGCCAGTGAAAGGCGCGCGACAACGCCACCTGAAGCGGGTTGTCGTGCTGACTGCCGCCACTGTTACCGTTGCCCGGCAAGACACCATCACCGCACGCCGCAACTTCGGGCCGCACGATCACCTTGCTGATGCCACGTTTTCTGATTTTCAGCGGGATGAAGGTCGACAGTTTTACCGTGCCATCCTCCCGCCGCCGCATTGAGACCGGCGCGCCGGTTGTTCGAATACGTGTCATACCGTTACCTCCAGTTCAGCCAATTCAGCACCGATGCTGCCGGGGATCAGTTCGCAGGCCAGTTCTTGCCAGCCGCTGTCGCGCCAGATAATTTCCATCCCGGTGCCACCAAGCACGATTCGCTCGATCAGCAATTGCACCAATCGGCACTGTTCTGCCGGAAATAACTGCGGCCACATCGTCGCCAGTTGGCGCATCGGCAACACCACCTCGGGTTCAGAAATTCCCGGGTGCTGCGTTTTGATCCGATCCCACACGGCCTGCACGACGTGCGGTGCCGACAGCGCATCCTGTACCTGCGTCACCACCAGTTCCTCAATAGGCTCGGCGGGCAGTGAGCCGAACCGACTGGCCCACGCGCCAAAGCGACGATCCCGGCTGGGCGTGTAATAGCGGTAGGGCTTGCCCTTCTTGATCGTGTAGGTCGGCATCAGCCGTTCGCCGTCGGGTGTGAACAACAGGCCGCGCAGCAAGACAGGTTCTTTGTCCCGGTTCTTGGTGTCCTGCCGCCGCCCTTGGGGATCGGACGCGATGAGCGCGTGCGCCGCATCCCACTGCGCCTGCGTGACGATGGCCTGATGCTGGCCGGGGTGGCTCTGCCCCTTGTGGACGATCTCGCCCCGGTACATCCGGTTGTACAGCATCTTGTAGATGGTCTGTTTGCAGAAAGGTTTGCCGCTCTTGGTGACGACGCCTTCGGCGGCATAGTTGCGCACCATCATCGTGGCCGAACGCACGGTCACGAAGTCCTCGAAAATTCGCCGGACGATGGTGGCCTCGCGCTCATTGATGACCAGTAAGCGGTTGTCCACGTCGTAACCCAGCGGCAAGGGGCCACCCATCCACATCCCCTTGGCCTTGCTGGCCGCGATCTTGTCGCGGATGCGCTCGCCGGTAACTTCCCGCTCGAACTGCGCAAATGACAACAACACGTTGAGCATCAACCTGCCCATTGAGGTTGCCGAATTGATCTGCTGCGTCACGGCGCTGAAACTGACCCGGCAACGGTCAAAGGTTTCCACCATCCGCGCGAAGTCGGCCAGCGAGCGCGATAGCCGGTCGATCTTGTAGACGACCACGATATCGACCTTGCCTGCCTCGATATCCGCCATCAGGCGGCGCAAGGCGGGCCGATCCATATTGCCGCCGGAGAAACCACCATCATCGTAATGGTCGGGCACCGAAATCCAGCCTTCGTGCGTCTGACTTTTGATGAAGGCGTGCCCCGCTTCCTTCTGGGCATCAATGGAATTGAAAGATTGATCGAGGCGTTCGTCGCTGGATACCCGGCAGTAAACTGCGCAGTGTTTGGGCGGAACGAGAATAGGCGCGCTCATCGCGGCACCCCTTTGCTATTGATCAGCCCGAAGAACTTCGGCCCTGACCATTGCGTGCCAGTGATGTGGCGCGCTGCCGCCGACAGGCTTTTGAATAGTTGCCCATCCAGTTCGTACAAACCGGCCGGCGTGACGGTGACGCGGTATTCGCGCTCATCCCATTCACGAACCAGAGCGGTGCCGGGCATCAGATGAAATTCCGTGCCGCGCCCACCTTTCTTGGCGATGGCGATCTTCGAATGCTTGGCACCGCAATCCGCCAGATGGCGGCGGATGCCTGCGGGCAACTCCCCGTAGGCCAGTTCTTGTATCCGATAGGCGATGCGGGATTCGATGTAGTGGCGATTGGTGTGAGTGGGTCGTCGGGGAAAGTGCTCGTCCCACAGCACCCACAAGTCCTTCATCGGCGTATTAGACAGTGCCGCCAACTGCGCGGCCACGCTGGCTTGCTGATCTGGCGGCATCATCAGTCCTCCCACACGGCGGTGCCGCCCAAGGTGATCCACAACCGCGCATCGTCAGCGGTGGCCATTTCGCGGGTGGCTACCCCACTGGCGCGGTGGCTACCGGATTTCCCAGTGAACCAGTAGGTGCAGCCGTCGTGCTGCACGCGGTAGGGCCCGAGGTGATCGAAATCTGCCTCGATGGACATCACGCCACGCGGGCGCTGGTTGGTGTCGGTGACCTGCACACGCAGGGTTTGGTGGGTGCTCATTGTTGTCTCCAAGAGTGGTTTGCGGACGTCCATGAACGCGCTGTGGCGGGCATAAGCCAAGTCAAACGTTGCTATTTGTCGCAGCACGGAAACACTCGGCCGCACCCAGCCCGGAGCGGGTTTCGGTATATGTGTCGGCTTTCCCGATGCCTTTCGCGGTCAGCGCCGACGGGCATTACGTGGCATCGGCAGAGTGGGCGCATTGAATGATCCAAGGCCACGCCCGGGTGGGCGGCGGATATGCCACGACTGCCCGCCGCCCACCCCTTCGTTCATCAGGCGCTCGGCACTTCGGCAGCAAGCTCGGATCGGGCAAACTCAAGCAGCTCGTGAGGAATCTCGACGTAGAATTTGTATTCGTCCTCGTGGCGACGGCTGTTCTGGTGCCGGGTTGCGGCGGCGCGTGCGAACAGGTTCATGACGGGCATCAACTGCTCGTGAAGATCGATCTCTGCGATCACGGCACGGGCGCGAATGAAGGCGCGCTCGGCGTCCCTGATCTGTGCAGGCAATTCCTTGTTCTGGACGGCGACCGCATCGCGCTGCTGCTGCAAATTGACCATCGATGCATGGGTCAGGCGCAACTCCACTTCTAGCCGGGTCAGAGACTCCGGAACAACAAAATAGCCTTCGGTGGCGATCATCTGCCGGGGCGCGGCAGTCGTTTCAGCCGCCATTCGGGTTTCGACATCGACCTGCCGTTTATCCACATTGGCGATCAAGGCTTCGGTCTTGTTGTGTTCGGCCGCCAGCGACCGGCGCTGCTCGACCAGGCGTAGCAGTGTTGCCTGCGTTTTGTCATAGCGCTGTGGTGCTTCCAAGATCCGGCGTAACGGTTGGAGCCTGGACTTGATCTGGCTGACGTCGCTCTCCAGCTGGCTAACCCGGTTAAACCATTCGGACACCACCTTGTGCTGGCGACTTTGCTTCTCCGTATTACTGAGGGCGTAACAACTCGCAGCATCACGGATCTGCTGGTAACTGGCGTTCTCTTTGTCGTACTCGGCCTGTGCTTTGGCCAGTTCACTTTGTGTGGCATCGAGCTCACGATGGGTGTCGTCGAACTTGACCTTGATGGCGTCGTAGTAGCCGCTGGTCTTTTTGCGAAAGGGGTTCAGTTTCATCGTGGGTTCTCCAAGGGTTGATGGGTCAGGGGACGGAATCGCGCAAACAGCGACTGGTTTGCACACCGTCAAATGGTGACAACAGAGACAGGTTTGGTCGATCAGGGAGTTGAGGGCGACAGCGGGCGCGTGGCCGTATTTGTCAGCGCGGGCAGTTATTGACGGGCGACCTTCCGAATTCCTAGGCCAAGGAGAGCAATGCCGCCGCCCACAGTCCACGCTTTCAATAATTCGGCCATTTCGCCTGTTTGCCCGCCGGTGAAAAGCCGAGAAAAATCTCGTTCATCGCGTGCCACTGAGCCCCATTGAGGGACAGCAAGGGCGCGCCGAACTGATCGGAGAAATCGCCATGAATACTGTCCCTCAACCGGAGCTACTCACCCCACGCCAACTGGCCGCCCGTTGGGGCTTGAGCGAAAAAACACTGGAGCGCTGGCGCATGCTCGGCAGCGGCCCGGTGTTCCTTAAACTCGGTGGCCGCGTGTTGTATCAGGTCGCTGAAGTCGAAGCGCACGAGCTCAAGCGCACTCGTCGGTGCACCGCTGGCAAGCAACCCGCCACCGAGGTGTGGGCGTGATCAACCGCACCGAGCGCCGTCAGCGCCAACGCATCACCCGACAACTGCAGCAGGCCATTGCCAGCAACGGCATCGAATCAATGCTGTCCCGCCTGTTCGGCGCGACCGAATGGCGCTACGACGAACAAGAGAAGTTGTGGATCGTGCCGGATAGCAAATACCGGGGCGCTGGCCGCGAGTTCTATTGCGTGCGCGCCGATGGCAGTTGGTTCAAGGCACGACTCGACCAGGAGCACACCCAATGACGGATGCCACTCCTGCAATTACCGTTCAAGCGCCCCACGCCTATTTCGACTTCAACGATGCAGTCGACCTTGTGCCCGACCTTGCCCACGTCCGGCATCACGACAAAGATGATCTGCGTGCGCGCCTGCTGGATCGGCTGGAGGTGGTTCTCGTTTATCTGTTTCCGCACGGCAACCGCCAGGGGGCGCACTTTGTGGTCGGCAACTTGCAGGGTGATCCCGGCGACAGTCTGGTCATTGAACTGGAAGGTTCCAAGCGCGGCATCTGGATTGATTTCGCCACCGGCGAATCCGGCGACGTGCTGGCACTGTGGGCCGCCGTGCGCGGATTCGCATTGCCGCGCGACTTTGGCGACTTACTGAATGACGTGGGCGACTGGCTGGCAGTGCCACGCCCCATCGCTGCAAGCAACGTCAAGCCCGGTGTCGCCCATGACGATCTCGGCCAGCACAGCGGCAAATGGGACTACCTGAGCGTCGACGGTGAGCTGCTGGCCTGCGTGTATCGCTACGACACACCAAACGGCAAGCAGTACCGACCGTGGGATGTCAGGACGCGTTCGATGCGCATGCCGGAACCGCGGCCGCTGTACAACCTGCCCGCGATCAGCGCCGTCGATGCGGTGGTGCTGGTCGAGGGTGAGAAATGCGCCGACGCCCTGATGCTTGTCGGTATCGTCGCCACCACCGCGATGGGCGGCGCGGCCACCGCCATCGACAAAACCGACTGGTCGCCGCTGGCGGGCAAGACCGTCGCCGTCTGGCCCGACCACGATGCGGCTGGTGCGAAATACGCCGATGCGGTAATCGCCAAGTTGCACAGCATCGGCGCGCAGGTGCGGCGCGTGACGGTGCCGATGGATAAGCCGAAGAAATGGGATGCCGCCGAAGCCGTGGCCGAAGGCTTCGATGTCGATGCCTTGCTTGCCGCCTCGACCCGAGTGAACAGCAAAGCAGGCCAGCCATTCGACGTCACCCAGTGGCGCGCTGCTGAACGCTTTACCGGCGAACCGAAACCCCGGCGCTGGCTGGTCGAGGGCGTGTTTCCGCTGGCGCAAGCCGCGCTGGTGGCTGCGGGCGGTGGCGTCGGCAAGTCCTTCCTGCTGCTGGCGCTGTCACGCGAGGTGTCGGCGTTCGATGGTTCGTGGCTCAATGCGCCGATGCTGTTTGGCGGTGCGCTGACCGGCCATGGCGTGGCGATTTACGTCACCGCCGAGGACGATGCCATCGAAGTTCACAACCGCCTCAATGCGCTGGGGCCGATTCCGGAACGGCTGTACGTGTTGCCGCTGCCCGATGCCGGTGGTGCCCTCGCGCTGTTCGCTCCCGATCCGGCGACACGCGGCCCGTCCGTCACCACCGCGTGGGCGGCGCTGGAACAACAATTGAAATCGATGGCCGGGTTGATACTGGTTGTCCTCGATCCGCTGCAACCGCTGTGTGCGCTGGATCTGAATGTGCCGGAAAACGCGCAGTTCGTCTGCACGCGTCTGGCGGCGCTGGCGGCCAGTACTGGAGCCTCGGTGATCGTGTCGCACCACTTTGCCAAGCGCGAGGCCTCCACGCCGGAGCAAGCACGCGAAGCCATTCGTGGCACGGGCGGATTGGTCGATGGCGTGCGCTCGGTCTACGCCCTGTGGAACCCGAAGGAGATGGATGCCAAGACCATCTGCAAGACGCTGGGCGAATCCTTCGAGCGTGGCCGTGTAGTGATGGGCGGCGTAGTCAAGGCCAACGGTCGTGCCAATCTCAAGGTCGCCACCTTTTTGCGCGACACCCGGGGACTATTGGTAGATCGCAGCCATGAACTGGTGCGTGCCCGACAGCCCGACGCGGACTTGCTACCCGCGCTTAAAACCGCCATTGCCCGTGCCGCCGTCGAGGGGCGGCCGTACACCAAGACTGGCGGCAACGGCGTTTATGAGCGACGACACGAACTACCGGAAGCCTTCCACACCATTGGCAAACATCGGCTGGCCGAGTGGGTGGGCGCATTGCTTGACCGCGAGGAACTGGTGATGGCGATGGCCGAGGGGTCCAAGCTGGTCAAATGGCTGGACGTGCAGGACGGACCGGTTGCGCGTGGCGAGGCCGTGTTCATCACAGGGCATTTGAGCCGATCCCAGCCCGGGATGAAGGACGGTGCGTGATCGTTTCCAGGCCACCACAATCGTTCCCGGCTTCCCGGTTCCCACCGGGAACGAATAGCCCTCTGGGAACGATTGGAGCCAGACTCCATGCGGGTTGAATCGTTCCCGGTCGACATCATTCCCGGCAATGGGGTGGGAACGATGAAACCCAGTGTTTACGGTGCTTTCCCGGTTCCCGGTGGGTGCTCTCTAAAGAGAGAGTGAGCATTGGGAATGCTCATCTCACTCGACTTGATTGATTGGCTGGCTGGGCTCGATGTCGGCATTCCGCCCAGGCAAAAGGGGTCCTTCCTGGCGATAAACCCATGCGGGAGGCGACAGCGCGGCATTGCGCTACCGTCAGGGTGCAAACCGAGGTTTGCAGGGTTTGCGGTTTGCACCCCGGCAAAGGGTGGGAGTTGAATTCGCTCCCTTTTGGTCGAAAACGGCCTCCCATTGAAAAGCCAGTGCTGACGAGGCTTTCCGCCGATTTAGACACCAAAAACAGGCAAAACGGCCACCGAGCAAATTGGCCGAAAAAAAGGGCGTCAATTGAACTGACACCCTTTGCGCGGTCACCCGTCAGGTGATGCGATAGACCCGCTCGCCACCAGCGGCCTTGGTGGAAATCACGCTGAGCCCGAGCTTCTTTCTCACCATCCCGGACAACGCGCCCCGGATCGTGTGCGGTTGCCAGCCCGTGCAGCACATCAGCTGGAAGATCGTCGCGCCGTCCGGATTCTGCAAGGCGGCCACCACCTTCGCCAGCTTGGTGCCGGAGCGACAGGGCTGAACAATTTCGCGTACCGGGGAGTCGTCGATTGTTGGTGGCGGGGACGGTCGCTGCTGACCAATGGTGGCGTATCCGGCATCTGTCAGCAGGTGGCCGTCGCCAGCCTCGACGATCCAGCCACGCTTCAGCAACCCGTTGAGGGTATTCGCACGCGCGCCACCTTGCAGGGTGGCAAGCACGGCGATCCTGCCTTCGGGGTGTCGGGCAGCGGATCGGATAATCGTCGACTGGGTTGGGGTGAGTTTTTGAAGGGTGATCATTGTCATCGCCTCACGCCGGTTCGCCGCCGAAGATCGCCAGCAGGTCATCGAGCGCGGTGTCCACTCGACCGAGGTCGCCAACTTGGCCCCAGTTAATGGCTTCCGGGTCGTGGCCGAAGTGGTCATCGGCCAGTTGCTGCAGCCGTGCCAATTTGGCGTGGATGCCGGCGGTGAGGGCGAGATAGGCATCGAGGGCGGTTGGCTTGGTGTTCATCGTGCACTCCGCGGTTGATTAACGACACCACCATGAACGCGCTGATTGATCAGAAAGCCAAGTCCAAGCAAGAAAATAATGCGCACGTCAAGTGGTTTCCATAGCCACAAAGCCGTCATTCTGTTAGAGTTTCAACGATTTAAGACGACTATAAAGGTCAACGCTTGAGCGCCAATGCCATGAACACTGAACCGTGGGTTACCGCTGAACAAGTTGCCCAGCACTTGGGCGTGGTGAAAGACACCGTCTACCGCTGGCGCGAGCGCAAGGGGCTACCCGCGCACAAGATCGGTCGGTTGTGGAAATTCCAGCTGTCCGAGGTCGATGAATGGGTACGCGTGGGTGGCGCGGATGAAGATTCGGAACGCAGAAACGTAGATCGCACAGCTGCGCCAGAGGCAGGTAAAGCATGAGCAAATCCGAGGCACAAACCCGTTCTGAGCTCATTGATCGGCAACTTTCGCAGTCCGGCTGGAATGTCAAAGACCCTACGCAGGTCATAGAAGAATTCGACATTCTGACGGCTTTGCCACAAGGTGTTGCGGAGCCCCGCCCCCCTTACGAGGGCCACCAGTTCAGTGATTACGTATTGCTGGGAAAAGATCGCAAACCCCTTGCCGTCGTTGAGGCTAAAAAGTCCAGCAAGGACGCAGCCATTGGCCGCGAGCAGGCAAAACAATATTGTTACAACATTCAGAACCAACTCGGCGGTGAGTTGCCATTCTGTTTTTACACCAACGGACTGGAAACGCATTTCTGGGATCTAGGGAGCTACCCGCCGCGCAAAGTCGTTGGTTTCCCGACGAGAGATGATCTGGAGCGCTTCGCCTATATCCGCCGTAATCGCAAGCCGCTGACGCAGGAGTTCATCAACACCTCTATCGCCGGGCGTGACTACCAGATTCGCGCTATCCGTGCGGTACTGGAAGGCATCGAACAACAGAAACGCGATTTTCTGCTGGTTATGGCCACCGGCACCGGCAAAACCCGCACCTGCATTGCCATGGCGGATGCACTGATGCGCGCTGGCCATGCCGAGAAAATCCTGTTCCTGGTGGACCGTATCGCACTGCGCGAGCAGGCGCTGGCCGCCTTCAAGGAGCATCTGCCCAACGAACCGCGCTGGCCCAATGTTGGCGAAAAACTTTTTGCCAAAGACCGTCGCATCTACGTTGCAACGTACCCGACGATGCTCAACATCATTCGCGATGAGTCACAAAGCCTCTCGCCACATTTTTTTGATTTCATCGTGGTCGATGAAAGCCATCGCTCCATCTACAACACCTACGGCGAAGTGCTCGACTATTTCAAAACCATCACGCTGGGTTTGACGGCGACACCTACCGACATCATCGATCACAACACCTTCCAGCTTTTCCATTGCGAAGATGGCCTGCCGACCTTTGCCTACACCTATGAAGAGGCCGTGAACAACGTGCCGCCTTATCTCTGCAATTTTCAGGTTATGAAAATTCAGACCAAGTTCCAGATGGAGGGCATTAGCAAGCGCACCATTTCATTGGACGACCAGAAAAAACTGATCCTGCAAGGCAAAGAAGTTGAAGAAATCAACTTTGAAGGCTCTCAGCTCGAAAAGCAGGTGATCAACAAAGGCACCAACACCCTGATCGTCCGCGAATTCATGGAAGAGTCCATCAAGGACGCCAACGGTGTGTTGCCGGGGAAAACCATCTTCTTCTGCGCAACCAAGGCGCACGCCCGGCGGATGGAAGAAATTTTCGACAAGCTCTACCCGCAACACAAAGGTGAGTTGGCCAAGGTGCTCGTATCCGACGATCCGCGCGTTTATGGCAAGGGTGGTTTGCTGGATCAATTCACCAACAACGATATGCCGCGCGTTGCCATCAGCGTGGACATGCTCGACACCGGTATCGATGTGCGCGAGATCGTTAACCTCGTGTTCGCCAAGCCGGTATATTCCTACACCAAGTTCTGGCAGATGGTGGGGCGCGGCACGCGCTTGCTGGAAACCAGCAAACCCAAGCCCTGGTGTACCGACAAAGACGTGTTCCTGATTCTCGATTGCTGGGACAACTTCGAATACTTCAAGCTCAACCCCAAGGGCAAGGAGCTCAAGCCGCAGTTGCCACTGCCGGTGCGACTAGTGGGTTTGCGGCTCGACAAGATCGAGAAGGCCAACGACAGCGGCCATGCCGACATCGCCGCGCGTGAAATCGCCAAGATCCGCCTGCAGATTGTCACGCTGCCAAAAGAATCGGTGGTCATTAAGGAAGCGGCCGCTGCACTGGCGCGGCTGGAAGAAGAAAACTTCTGGATCAGCCTCACGCATCCGAAGCTGGAATTCCTGCGCACCGAAATTAAGCCGCTGTTCCGCACCGTCTCCGAGGCGGATTTCAAAGCGATGCGCTTCGAGCGCGACCTGCTGGAATACTCCCTCGCCCTGCTCAATGAAGACAAGGAACAAGCCGAAACCATCAAGGAAGGCATCGTCGAACAGATCAGCGAACTGCCGCTCTCGGTCAGCTTCGTGAAGCAGGAAGAAACCCTGATACGCGCTGCGCAAACCAGCCACTATTGGGCCAAGGCCGATGAAGACGCCTTCGACGACATGGTCGCCAAGCTCGGCCCGCTGATGAAGTTTCGCGAGCAAAGCTCCGGTCAAGAGCAAACGCACCTTGATCTGGCTGATGAACTGCACAAGAAGGAGTGGGTGGAATTCGGCCCGCAGCACGAGGCCGTTAGCGTCAGCCGTTACCGCGAAATGGTCGAGGCCTTGATCATCGAACTGACAGAGCACAACCCGGTGGCTGCGGGCGGTGGCGGCGGC
>Ga0366816_1011_pt1 | contig 28582 bp, 29 predicted proteins | sample TotcelN113001K15_FD_207019 | JGI IMG/M metagenome (GOLD analysis project Ga0366816, IMG submission 207019) | Enriched cells from coal bed in the Powder River Basin, Montana, United States - Total cells N11 rep3 HSBNCT.N11.300.1.K15 ... | reverse complement strand
TATTTTGACCTTAATGATGTAAGAATGTTGTCAAATATAAGTCCTGATAAATAAATGTTGTCACAATCGCTATTCTGCCTATTATCCTTGTAAGCGTTTTTCCATTTATTTAGATCAAAGCTACGATGAACTGGAGAAGATACATTTTGGCTTCTTACATGTTCAAGAAATGACATTTGACTAGTAATTTTATTCATATAAGGGCATTAAATTGGAATAGCGCAATAAGTGGTAGACCACTTTTTGCTGGCTTTCTATGCACAACCAAGTTCTACAGAATCAACTCTCGACTTCTGCATTTCCTTGCTTGATATTGATTATGCTTTTACATCTCGGATAATTCACACATCCCCAAAAAGAACTTTGCGTCCCCTGCCTCTTTTTCATCTTGACTCCGCATGAGGCGCAGGTAGGCGTGCGGTAATCGCCCTCGAACGCTTTCTTTAGGAGCCTTTCCTGTTTGTCTTTGGGGAGTTCAACTATTTTCCTGATAAGTTCAGCACCGTCCAGAAGCTGGATCGGGTTCTCATCGCCGAATATTTTTGCGTCTTTTGTGAACGTGCTGGTCGTGATGAAAATGCCGCGCCGCACTTTCTGATAAGCCATGACCCCCAGCAGTTCGCGTATGTGCTTGACGCCTACCGACGAGCTCCATGCCTTGCACTGGACGACTGCGATAGGGTTGTGGGGATCGACTTTGAACAGCTTTACGTCTACGCCGCCGTCAGCGCCGCACTGGATAGTCTGGGATTGGATGTTGATGGCCTCGTAGTACTCGGCACAGAGAAGTTCGAAGCGTTTCCACTCCAGCGAGCGCAGTGCTTCGAGAGACCACTTTTCAACCGGCGGCGAATCTTCTTCGGAGATGGCGGTGGAATGTCCCCAGGCCGCGTCGTTTTTTCGGGCTGGGGCGGTCATGGCAGACTCCAATTTTGTTAACGCAGCTATTTTCTGAAGCCGCAGCGGGCTTCAGGATCGTCTTGCTTTGTTACTCGTAGAACTGGTCTTGCGAAATACGTGTCAAATATATCACATTTCTATTGATAGTTTACAAAATGTAACATTGTTTAAAGGCATCTTTTTGTCAGTTCACGCAGGCAATGGTTCAACCGGCAGACAAGGATTTCGCCTAATAAAACGTTATCCTGCGCTGCCTCTCTCCCGCCACAGGCTCTTCGTCCGCCTCATACGCCGCCAGCCCGGCCTTGAACGCCTTGACGGCCAGTACCGCCGCTTCTTCCGCATCGTCCAGCTTGGTCATTGCAATGTCGATTGCGCGCTCGATCACACCCAAGGCGTGGGTGCGGCACTCTATTCGCCACATCTCTTCCCTGCTTGCCACGAACATATCGCGTGCTGGTGTTTTCATTTGCGCCTCTCCTTTTTATTGACTGTTTACCTGGATGGTTCGTATCCGGTCTGAATTTCATCAAATGCTTGCAATGAATCAGATGTTAGCCTTTTATGGACTGCTATACAAGACACAAACGGTCTTTTTAATAATCCATAATTGGCTTTATGAAAATATTGATTCTGCTCAGGATAATTTTGTGAATTACCTAAATTCCCCCCCACAACTAAGGCATATTAAAAACAATGTCCGTCCCAGGGAAATTAACTTCCCCCTTAAAATGATTGATCCATCATTTCCAGACATACGCTACATTTCATATGAAACATATGTTGACCTTGATGAGGTTATTGCATTCCAAAAAATTGAAGCTGAAACAAAGAAAGCAAGTAAAGAACAGTCCCTGACCCTTCCTACCATAGTTTAGAGATAAGAAAATCGCAAATAACGCATCACGATTTGCATTGAGCCAGATCCCTTAGCTGCGCTCGATATGACGGCCATATGCTTACCCGAAGCGACATTACATTGCCGATCTGCTCACTGAACTGACCATCAACCCCTCACGCCGCCTGCGCCGACCCCCTCCCCCTTGCCCTGATCCTGTCCCGCCAGCTTTCCCTCCTCAGCGCCGTCCTCGCCAGCAGCCCGGCCTCCCTTGCCTGCGCGAATTGCCTGAACGCGTCCGCGCCTTCGGAGCTGGCGTCGTGCGCCGGTTCGCTGCTCCAGCGCCCGTCCCTTGCGTTCCAGCGCTTGCGGTAGTTGTCCAGCCGCACGATGCCTTCCTTGCAGCCGGACTGGTCGAACCAGCAGCCCGGCAGGTTGTTGCGCACCATCTGGATTCCGGCGGTGATGTTGTGGACGCGCGGCACGATCACGGTGTTCTTCAGGCCCAGCTCTTCCAGCATGCGCCCGATGGATTTGTTGGTGTCGGAAAGGCGCTCGTGCCCGGCGTCGTGCGGCAGGAAGTGGCGGCCCCAGACGTGACCGGTGCCCTGCAGCCAGCGCACGTAATGCGAAAGCGATTCGCCGTGGGCTTCGTAGTAGCCGATGAAGCGGTCTTCCAGCCCTACCTGCTGGTGCAGCCAGATGGCGCAGCCGTCGGAGTTGCCGATGTCCCAGAAGGTGTTGACCGGAGCCGCCGCGAGCGGAATCTGAAGAATGCGGCCCTGCTTTCTCGCCGCCGCCATTTCGGTGGCGTAATACGCGCCCTCCACCGACACCTGGAACGCTTCGTCCGGCGTGCTCGGGTATTCGCGCTTCATGTCGGTCTGGCGCTTGCCGTCCGAAGCCAGCGCCAGCGTCTGCTCGGTCAGCACGTACCAGGCGCGCTTGCGCCCGTCCAGCGCCGCGCCGGTTTCGCCCTCGATGCGGTCGAAATAGGCGTGTTCCCGCTCCGAGATGACGACACGGGCCGGATCGACTTCGTATTCCCCTCGGCTGAACCACGGGAAAAAATGGAATTTCTCTTCTATGGGCAGCAGCGGCCTGCCGGTGCGCTTGCGCGCTTCCTGGCACATGTTGAAGAACGCGCCCTCGCTGCCCTCAGCCGTGGCTTCGACGAACAGGAACCCGTCCGGGGCCAGCGCCGGGATCGCGCCGGTGACGATCTCCCGCGCCCGTTCCGGAAAGCGCGCCGCGATCTTGCCCATCTCGGAAATATGCAGGTATTGCAGCGTGCCGCTGCGCATTGAGGTGCCGACCCGCACCGAGCTGTTGTTGCTCAGCAGGAGCTCGGTCACGCTGTCCTTGACCGGGTGCCGCTCTGCCCGTATGCCTTCCGGCAGGCGGTCGTAGGCGAACTTGATCTTGTCGCGGAAAATGACGCCCACGTCGTCGAGCGTATGCGCGATCACGCCCGCACGGATATTGCTGTTGAATACCACCGCATCCAGCTCGACCAGTTGGATCAGGGTCGAAAAACCGAGCTGCCGCGCCTTCAGGATGATGTTGCGGTAATGCAGGTTCTCCAGGAATTCGGCCTGCTCCGCGTTCGGCCGGAACCTGACCACCTTGCCCGCCTTGTCGGTGATCCAGTACAGGTTGTGCAGCCGCCACACCGGGTCCTTGAACTGGTCGCCTTCGCTCATGCCCGCCCTTTCATTTCGGCCTGAGCTGCGATCCGTCCACATCGGCCAGCAGCCGGTGGATGGCGACGTTGCCGGAATGCTCGATCTTGTCCTTCATCATTCCCAGATGGCGCATGGCATTCACCAGCGCCGTGTTCTTGTCGAAGACGCGCGCCTTTTTCGTATACGCAGCAACATGCTTTGCCTTACCCTCGCCCTCGCCTGCGTCCGCCGCCATGCCTCCGGCCATTTCGACCACATCGACCCCGGCCAGCGCCGCCGCCGCGTCGTCGTCCAGTTCGCTCGGCTTCTTCAGCGATCCGTCCTCGCGGTACAGCGTGCGGATATCGAAAAAGGCGATGCGAGCCAACTCCTGAAGCACGCGGTCCTGCGTTATCCCGGTGCGCCGCTCGCGCTTTTCCATGGCGGCCCGCACCGCTTCCGCCACGTTCATTTTTCCCAGCAGGCGCGGCCCCGTCGATTCCGCCGTCCTGCCGCTATATCCGGCGCGAACCGCCGCCTGCGTGGCGTTCAGGTCGAGCAGGTATTCGGCGACGAACCGGGATTGCCGCGCCGTCAGGTTGCCGGATGCGCGTTTGCCGCCTGCTGCATTCCCTGCCGGTTTTCGAGTGCTTTCCATGGTGTCCGCCCTGAAAAAAGCCCGCTCGCGGCGGGCCTCTGCATGATCAAAGGCAATCATTCTTTCAAATGAGCGCCGCAAATGAAAAAGCCCGCAAGGGCGGGCTAGTTTCAATGTTCTCTCAACTACTAAGGGTGGTTCGATCGAGTGGAATTTTATATGCCGGTTATGACCTGCATATTACAATTTACGGCAGGCTGCTTTTTTTCTTGAGCCCTGCAAACAGCCGCGCGTGCTTCCGCTGCCGGACTCAGCCCCAATACTGAAAAGGCTTCGACGGCGCGAGAGCGGACAGTCCGCTTATTACGAATGCAAGCGGCTTTATCACCATCAGCGGCGCAAGCTGTTCCGATGCGCTCAGCCGCTCCATGACATGCGCGAGCGGCTTGACCACCTTGATAGGCGTTTTCGAAATGCCTGTGCCCGGGTCCGTTACCACCCTGGCTAATGCAAGCGTCGCCATCAGCTATACCTCACCGCCATATATCGGCCTATCGTCCTGTACTCGATCTCTCCATACATAAGGGAATCGTTGTTGGATGTAGTGAAAGTGCCTACATACAAAGGGAACTTGGACGTCATATCCCCGCCGATAGCGTAATAGCCGGTTGACACACCGTTCGATGCGCGCACCGACATCACGCCGTTCACAGTCGCAGCCGCCGCATCCAGCGTGACGGTATTGCCTGCGCCATATGTCGGCCCGATAGCCAGCAGGCATCCTGCTACCGCGCCAGTTGCAAAAGTGGATGGGGCTGATATCCCCTTCGTGGTAAATGGATACGTGGCCGCATGGGTGGTCGTCGCCAACGGAGAAGCCGCGTAAGCCACTGTTGGCGCGCTCCACACCGTAGAGCCAGAAACCGCGACCACGGGCAGGCAGCCGTTCGCCGTCGTTCTCCATGCGTCATCCCGCGTGAACTCAGAAACGATGATGGGAGGAAGCGACGAGACAGTGCTGCTTATTATCAGGCCGTTTGCCGTCGAGGCGATCTGCAGCGCTCCCCCAAGCGTCACGCCGGGAATGATGTAGCCCCCGCCGGTCGCGCCGGGAGCGACGCCTGCATGCGTGGCGGCATTCCATCCGTTCCAGAGCGATATCGTGATAGTCGTAGCGGCAACGGTGATGCCGACGTATTTATAGGTTCCTGGTTCGTCCGAAAGCGGCGCGCGCACGCACTGGGTCGCGCCCCCTCCGTTCGCATCGTACAGTTCCCATCCGGCCGCCGTGGCGGCATAAACCGAGGAAGTCGCCCTGGTGCAGGACGCGCTGAGCAGGCTTACGTCCGTCGTGCCGGTCAGTATCGCCGTAATGTCGCTGCATACCTGTGCGGCGGTGGAAGTGGCGTTGTAGGTGTAAATAGCGTACATGAATCCTCCTAGTTGAAGCGCGCGCGCACGAACATGTCCGCCGCGCCGCCGGGCGCGAGCACGTCCACGGTAAGGCAGTCAGTTTCCGTCATGGCGGCGGCGCCGGATGGAACCGCCAGCGCGCTGCCCGCATTGCAGCCGACGGCCAGTGTCGGCATGCTGCCGTCAAACAGCGCCATGCCGTTCTTGCGCACGTTTATGGCAAGCGCGGATGAAACCGGGGCGGTATCGGCGAACACGGTAATGTCCCGGAGCACGATTGCCCGGGGCGGGTACCATCTCGCCGCGCCGGTATGCGCGACCAGTTCGCCGGGCATCGAGAGTCCCGCGCTGTCCGCGCCGCTCCCCGCAACGGCAACCCAGGAGCGAACGCCGGAGGACGCGCTGGACAATACCCTGCCGTCCGCGTCCGGGTTGCCGAGCGAAGGCTCCTTTCCGGCGTGCAGCGCCTTTATGTCGGCCCCGACGGCGGCTGCCAGCGCAACAAGACGGCCGAGCAGGGTCATGGCCTACGCCTTGGCTGTGGCGTAAGCCGCCACCAGGTCGGCGTCCGGATCGCCGATTTCCTCCGAACCGTAGGCATCGATGTTGGCCCGCGCCTGCGCCTTCTGCGCCAGCGTCAGCGTTTGCTCCGCGTCGAAGCGAACCCGGCTGCCAAGCGCTGTCGCGATGGTGGCCGCGAAGGACGGGTCGTTGCCGAGCGCCGCAGCCAGTTCGGCAAAGGTATCCAGCGCCGCGCCCGCCCCGCCGCTCAGTTCGTCGCGCAAGGCGCTGATCGAGGCGGCGAGCGTATCGCCGATCTTCTTCGCCGACCACGCTTCCGTGGTGGAGGCGGTCGCGCTGTCGTTGATGGATGCGCCGGACGAACCTACAAGCGCCTTCAGTTCGTTCAGCGCGGCGACGAGATTGCTTTTCGCCGTGGTGGTCAGCGCGGTCAGGTCGCCCTGCCTTGCCGTCAGCGTCTTGACATCGGCGCCGATGGCGGCAGCGAGCGCGTTGAGCCTGGATTCGAGAGTAGCCATGGTTATGCCTTTGCTAAAATGTAATAAGCGAGCGGGTCGCCGTTATAGTCGGATGCATCGCCAGTCGGGCCGACCGGGCCCGGCGGGCCTTGCGGGCCTTGCTCGAAAATTTCGAGCGTTTCGTTTTTGTCGGCGGCATCGAGCAGTTCCCGCACCGGCTCGGCGAGGACCAGCACCTCGTTTTCGCGCACAATGAGCGTCTCCGGATTCATTTCACCACTTCCGGAATCACGTTCACGTTGCCCGCCAGCTTGCGCAGCACGTCGCCGTTCGGCGCGGTCAGCTCCATCTGGTAGATGGCTTCTTCCCAGGCGATCTTCGCGGTATCCGCCGCGCCGATGAAGAGCTCGATGGTTCCTTCAGCCCCGCCGAGGGCGATGCCGCCGTCCCCGGTGCCCAGTTCCAGCAGGAGAGGAGCGCCGTAGTCGGCGCGCACCTGCATGCGGGCGCTGTAGCCGGTCAGGTCTACCGGAACGCCCGCCGCCTTCCAGGTCAGGCGCTTGCGAAAAGTCGCGCCCTGCTCGACTTCCAGGTTGAGATTGAATGCCGCCATGTGAAGAGTCCCGATGAAAATTCCGGCGCCTGCGCCGGTTGCGCGGATGCAAATGAAAAAAGCCCCACCTTGAGGGGTGGGGCTTGAAATTGGTGCTGGTATGTTTTCCTACCGCCAGCCCCGGTAGGACAGGGTTGTGCAACGATAACCTTAAGTTCGTTACAACAGCACACAAAACATGGTAATCCCTGTCAGAACACGTTTCGTGAGTGACGCTTGCTTTGGAGAGTAGGCATCAAGGAAGTGGATTCTACCTATCGCGCGTTACCGCACCATGACATGGATCAAATGAAAAAGCCCCGCTTGCAGAGCGGGGCTTTGGACGGTGATGAAATCGCCACCTTATGCTTTTCATGTTACTTCGCACATGACATTTTTTCTACCGGTATTTTGTCATGACACGATGCGGCGCTCATGGCGAACTAAAGCGGCTCGCAGTATCGTTTACGCTTTTGCCCGCTGAACCTGCTCAGGTTCCATATCGGGATCAATCGCTATTCGGCAGCCATGGACGGCTCTTCTTTTAATTTATTTTCAATGTTTTATTAATCGCTTATGCAAGGATCGCATAGCAGTCGGTCGCTGAGAACCCTGATTTCTGCGACGCACATCCGATTTCTTCTTGCAAATTCGCAATTCATGGATTGCCGCGCCTGGCTGTCCATGGCGACCCATTCAATGGTTAATACATTACTGTCTGAAGCAGGGAAATTGGGCATGTAGCTCCCTTTCCGCTTTACCAACACCGATTCATTTTCACCGAGTATGAAACGGTCATTTACTATTAATTTCTCGATGCGTATATCACTTGCGTTTCCGTTTTTTATCCATAATATTTCGTCTCTTCCGTAAATCATGAGCGCCGCGAGAACGGCTACGACGAGAAATATAAAAAAGACTATTGCCGCCACTCCCTTTAAGAGTGTGAACAAGACGAGGAATACGTTAGTGGCCAGAGACCAGATCCGCAGCAACAAAGGGAACCTTAAATGATCATTCATTGCGAAGTTCCTTCCTAACCGAGCTTAAGGCAAGTACTCGCCGCTAGTTTTGCGCCAGCTTGCTTACCTGCTCGTCGGCTTTGGGTATCGGCGCGGTGGATTTCTTCTCTTTTTTGGTAAACCCCCTGCTTCTCGCGTATGACCAGCCCGTTTTGGCATGAACCGGCGAGTATCCCTGCTCTGCCGCCTTGAGGAAAAGGACTTTCGCGTGCCGTCCGTCCTGTGGCACGCCCCGTCCGATCAGGTACGCCATGCCGAGGTTGTACTGGGCATCCGCATTCCCCAGCTCGGCGGCCTTGCTGATCTCCTTCAGGCCGGGCGTCTCCGCCATGTCAAGGCCGGAGCGGCCTGCATTCGGGCCGTCCCAATTGCAGGCGCCGACAGCTGCCGCCATGCACAACACAATTGCCAGGATCGTTAGTTTCTTGAGGGAGGTATTGAACATGACTGTCTGCGGCTTATCGTATTCTTAAGTATTCTTGTCTTATAGCGGGCTGATGTTTCGAAAAACAAGCGGGTCGGATCGCCGACTTCCCGGCCAACTTCCATGCCATGGCAGTCTTTGCATTCCCACTCTAAAAATGTTGTCACTTAATCTTTGCAAGATATCATTTATAAAAAATATACTTGCTAACAAATTGTTAATTTTGTAAACAATTGTAATAGAGCAACACTTTAATGTTAAGCATCGCTCACGCCAACAGCAGGCTCGTGTTCAGCGCCGGGGATTTCCCGCGGTAAACAGGGAAACGTCCCGCCGCGCCGGTTTTATTCATACCCGGTCATTTGCGCAGCAACGCCCGGTGAAATAAAAAAGCCCCGCGTAAAAGCGGGGCCATGAGCGGTTACTGAATTGCCGTCCTATATTTTTAGGCTACTTGAAACATGGCATTTTTTCAGACACCTATAGCGGCTGAACGGTTCTGCGCTTAACGTTGCCTGCGGTTGAAATTCAGCGCCTGTTAAAACCAGCGCCTGTCAGAACTCTTCCCAGTCGTCTCCCTTGGCGGACGAAGGGGCCGCAATGCGCCTGGCAACCCCGGCATTCGCGGCAACCTTCACTGCAGCGGACGCCTTGACGGCCGGCCTTGCAGGTTCCTGCCTTGCCGCCGGCCTGGCAAGCGCCACGGCCTGGTTGTCGCCGGTCCTGAACACGCCGACCACCTGAACCAGGTTCTTGGCCTGGTCCTGCAATGATTCGGCTGCCGCAGCCGCTTCCTCGACCAGCGCCGCATTCTGCTGCGTGACCGTGTCCATCTGCGCCACCGCCTGGTTCACCTGCTCGATGCCCGCGCTCTGCTCCTGGCTGGCGGCGGTGATCTCGCTCATGATGTCGGTGACGCGCTGAATGCTCGTTACCACCTCGTCCATCGTCGTGCCGGCCTCGCCCACAAGACGGCTGCCTTCGCCGACCTTCTCGACCGAGTCGTCGATCAAGCCCTTGATCTCCCGCGCCGCGCTCGCCGAACGCTGCGCCAGGCTTCTTACCTCGGTTGCGACCACGGCAAAGCCGCGGCCCTGTTCGCCCGCCCTGGCCGCTTCGACCGCCGCGTTCAAGGCCAGGATGTTGGTCTGGAAGGCGATGCCGTCGATGACGCTGATGATGTCGACGATCTTCTTCGATGAGGTGTTGATCGCGTCCATGGTGGTGACGACCTGCGACACGACGTTGCCGCCCTTGACCGCCACGCCCGATGCGGTGATGGCAAGCTGGTTGGCCTGCCGCGCGTTGTCGGCGTTCTGCTTGACGGTCGAGGTCAGCTCTTCCATCGAGGAGGCGGTCTCTTCAAGCGAGCTTGCCTGCTCTTCGGTGCGCGAGGACAAGTCCTGGTTGCCGGCGGCGATCTGGGCCGATGCGGTGGCAATCGTATGGGTGCCGGTCCTGACTTCGCCGACTATCTTGATCAGGCTGTCGTTCATGTGCTTCAGGGCCTGCATCAATTGCCCGGTCTCGTCCTTTGAGTTGACCTCGATTCGGGCGGTCAGGTCGCCGGATGCGACGGTCTCGGCGATATGAACCGCTTCGTTGATGGGCCGGGTAATGGAACGGGTGGTCAGGAAAGCGATCAGCCCTGCTATGAAAACGCCACCGGCAGTTAACGCAAGCATGATCATGCGCGCCGATTTATAGCTCTCTTCGGCTTCCGCCGCCTTCGCATTCATTGTTTCTGTCAGGTACGCCGTAAGCTTGTCCACCGCACCGAGGTAAGTATTCTGCACGGGACGAAGGTCGCGCATCAGCACTTTTATGCCTTCCTCCTTTTTTCCTTCCTCGGCCAGCTTCAGGAAACGATTGGTTATCTCCAGAAATGTAGCGCGCACAGTCGCAATATCCCTAAAAAGCATTTTTCCTTTTTCCGTGGACATCGTCTTTTCCAGCTTCTCCAATGTCCCCACAATCGATTTTCTTGCTTCGTAAATGCGCTGAATCTCCTTTTTTACCTGATCCTGATCGGATACCAGAAGCACGTTGCGCAGGGCGCGCGCAATGATATTTACCTGGCTTTCAATTTCGTTGGCCATTGCGACCTTGACAACCCGATCCTTGACGATAAGTTCAGTATCCGCATTAAGAACCGAAAGCTGTGTTACTCCTACAGATGCGATCACGACAAGCAAGGCAACGATTGCCGCGAAGCCTAGGCTCAGGCGCACTCCGATTTTCATGTTTTTCATTTTATTTCTTCCATATTCTTACTAAATTCGTTCGGTCATATGCAATGCGAGGTATTTGCTCACGCCGCCAGTTTTTCGATGAGTCCCATATCGGCGGAGGACATGAGCTTGTCGATGTCCATCAAGATCAGCATGCGCTCGTCCAGCGTTCCCAGCCCTATCAGGTAATCGGTATCCAATACCGTGCCCATCTCCGGGGCAGGCTTGATCTGCTCGGGTGTCAATGTGGTCACGTCCGATACCGAATCGACCACCATGCCGACAATGCGGCCCGAGATGTTCAGGATGATGACGACGGTGAACTGGTCGTAGGTGGGCGTGCCCAGGCTGAACCTGATTCGCATGTCGATGATCGGAACGATGATCCCCCTCAGGTTGATCAGTCCCTTGATGAATTCGGGCGCGTTGGCGATGCGGGTGACGCTCTCGTAGCCGCGTATCTCCTGCACCTTCAGTATGTCGATGCCGTATTCCTCACGACCCAAGGTAAAGGCAAGGAATTCGCGGACGGATGCGTTCTGGTCAGACTCATAGGGTGGCGCGGAGGGATGGGACAGGCTTGGATTCGTTTGCTCCATTTTTGATCCTTCTCATATAAAAATGGGTGCTGTAAGTTATAACTTACACGCACCCATTTCATTTAATTTCCAGGCTTTGATTTCGATCGACACATATTAAAATTCACTCTTTGAAAATTTAAAAATGATTGCATCTAGCCAATAGAGTAAGTATTGGCTTACATATAACGTACGATAAAGTTTATTTTTTAATTAATTTACAGTTATTTTGAAGAAAGCCTAACTTCTTGCTCAGGTCGCATGGGCCAAAGACAATGCGCATGAAGCAAAGTTACAACCGCATGGTATGCGGCGTTGGCTTCCGGCAAGCGACGGAAAGCCGTTTAAAGCAAATCTGGGAGAAGAAGGCAGGCTAAAGATGGCAATATGAATGAACTCTGGAAAAGGGCGCTGTTAAGCAGCGGCGCGCGGCGTGAATCACGCCGAAATTCCGTAATTGAATTCCGTAGATGTGGAAAGAAATAACTAATTTGCCGCTGAATAGGGCAAAAACATCATGCGCAAGAAGAGTTCGCCTAATTAACTAAGGGCAACTAATAAACGCCAGCAAACTCGCATTGGACGGACAAATCTAATGATGAGGCGGGATGCGCGCCCAGCTCAGGCCCCAATCAGGCGCTATAAAGGAAGCTGTTCCGTCAGATGATTGTCGACAGCGTAACGCACCAGCTCGGCGGTGCTGTCGACTTTCATCTTTTCCATGAGCCTCCGCTTGTAGGTACCAACCGTCTTAACATTGATCGATAGTATTTCGGCAATCTGTGTAGGTGATTTCCCGCTCACTATCATATTGAATATCTGCTCCTCTCTTCCGGAAAGGTATTCATGTGGCTGCTTTGAGTCCGATCCCTCGAACACAATTCTGGCCGCCATGGCAGGATCCACATGCTTGCCGCCTTTTGCAATCTTGCGAATGATTTCCATCAGGCAATTGGGATCGGAATCCTTTGTAAGATAACCATTGGCTCCCGCCCTCAAGGCGGCCGCTACGATTTTTACGGTGTTATGCATGCTCAACACCAAAACTGGCAGATTTGCATGGCGTTTCCTGATCTGCTTTATTAGGTCAAGGCCGTTCACGCCGGGCATGGTCATATCCAGCAGCAGCAGGTCGCAACTGTTTTTACCGACTTTTTCAAGCACCTCCGGACCATCGGCCGCTTCCCCGACAATGCGCACATCGTCGGCTCCAGCAATAATTCTTTTCAAGCCTTCACGCATCATGGCGTGATCGTCGGCGATAAAAATGTTGATCATTGGTTTATTCTTGAACAAGATGGCGATGCGCATGAGCGCAAGGGGATGCAGATGCGTACGGTAGTTCCCTGACCGCGCAAACTGGAAACCCTGAGTTCGCATCCTAGCATGGCAGCCCTTTCCCGTAATCCAATCAGTCCGTACGAGTTGGGATTCCGTATACGATCCGGATCGATTCCAACCCCATTATCCGCGATTTCCAGGCATAGGCAGTCCTCCAAGCTTTCCAGCTCCACTTCGACCGTCCCGGCATTCGCATGTTTTGCCACATTGGTCAGCGATTCCTGAAGAATTCGAAACATACCGGTAGCCTGTTGATCATTGAGGGGGATTTCTCCTTCCGTCAGGTCATGAAAGAGACACTTTATCTTTGTTCTTGTTTCAAACTCGTCCAGTAGCCACTCGATAGCGGGAACAATACCGAAATCAAGCACAGCAGGCCGCAGATCGGAAACAATATCTCTGGCAATCCCAATGCAGTTATCGATATCGTCCCTCATCCTCGCAACAGCGTTTGTCAGGCCATCGTCATTATCCCCAACCGCTTTAGGCAACATCAGCACATCCATCCTGAGAAGCGACAAACGCTGGCCCAAATCATCGTGTATTTCGCGTGCAATCCGTTTTCTCTCTTCCTCTCTTACCGAAACATGGTTGGCTGAGAGCGCACGGATAATCTCCTCCGATTCCTTTTCTTTGGTCAGGTCATGGAACATCGCGACATATCGGCATAAGGTTCTATCTTGATTAAAAACGGTATTGATGCTGAGCCTTTCGGGATAAACCATGCCATCCTTGCGCCGGTTCCATATTTCCCCCTGCCATTGCCCATTTGTTGTGATCGAACGCCACATCGCCTCGTAAAAAGAGTTGTCATGCCGCCCGGATTTCAAAATACGCGGATTTTCCCCGGCAATTTCCTCCCGCGCATACCCCGTCAGCTTGGTGAAAGCCGGATTGACGTCGATGATCGTGCCGTCCGCATCGGTCACCATCATGGCCTCTCTTGCATTCTGATATACCAGCGCCGCAAGCCTCAATTTATCTTCGGTTTTCCTGCGTTCGGTGATGTCGCGCAGGATTCCTATCATGTGTCCGTCAGGCATCAACCGGGCATTTAGCTCCCCCATAAAAATGGTGCCATCCTTCCTGATTGACTGATATTCGGTGGAAAGCGGCATGCCCTTCTTCAACAATTCCATCTCCTCTTTTACTCTGACCATTTCAGGCTGCGCCACGAAATCGGCGACACCCAATTCGAGCACTTCCTCTCTTGAACAGCCCATCATGACCGCAAAGAGGTCATTTACATCGATAAAATGCCCGGTCTTATCCACAATGGATATGCCGTCACCGGCATTCTCAAACAAAGTGCGGAACTTTTCCTCGCTCGCGCGCAATGAACCTTCTGCCTGCCTGCGCATGGCCTCGCGGTCGAAATTGTCCAGGGCAAAGCTGATGTTGGCGGTCATTTCTCCCAACAGTTGGACAATCTCTTCATCGAACGCGTCGACCTGATCGCTGTAGACGACAAATATGGCAAAGGATTTGCCGCCGCGCATGATCGGATAGGCGGCAACCGCATTGATTTCGTTATCATTTGCCTGCACGGACCAGCATGAAGTGATTTCACTGACCCTCGCTTCATTGACAATGACAGGCTGGCCCTCTCTGAATGCAATGCCTGCCGGGCCGCGTCCCTCCGGCGCTTCAGGTCGGGATAATACAGTTAAGCCGTTTACAAAATTCAAGACCTTTCCATGGCTGGCTACGGTGACGAACAGCCCTTCGGAATCAGGCACGCCGACCCATGCATGCATTACTCCGCCGTATTCGACGGCTATCCGGCAAACCAGAGGAAATAATTCGGTCGCAGACTCCATGCGAAGGATTGCTTCATTAGATGCGCTAAGAGCGCGATAAAGGTCCTTCAAACGTCGTTCCCGTTGTTCCGCCTTCTTGCGTTCGGTGATATCGGCATGGGTTCCAACCACGCGCAGCAGTTGACCGTACTCGGTGCGGCTTACCACCATGCCGCGCGTGAGTATCCACTTCCAACTGCCGTCCTTGCATAGCAGGCGATGCTCGTTGATGTAATTTGCCGATCTTCCCGTGAAGTACGCTTCCAGATCAGTCATTACTCTTGGCAAATCTTCCGGATGGGCCCGCTTTCTCCATTCGTCAAAATTGTTCCCAATTTCCGCTTCTGTGTAGCCGAGCATTTCTTTCCAACCGGTGGAAAACCGGACCAGGCCCGTACTCACATTCCAGTCCCAGACCCCGTCCTTGGCGCCTTCCAGCGCAAATTTCCATACCTCCTCGCTTTCCCTCAACTCCTCCATCATTTCCGCTGCAATGACGCGAGCGCGCATCCGGCCGGCAGCAAGCAAATAGGTGAGCGCGGCCATAAGCAGGCTGAGGAAAATTCCGCTGCCGGCCACAAGCATCGGGTTAATACCCTGGCTACGCGCTTCAAAGATGGGCATCGAATGAAGCGCAATTGTCCAAGTACGACCGGCTATATCAATGCGGCGCAAGGCCTTCAGGAGAGGTATATCCGGATCCAGCGTGAAAGCGTCGTCGTCGGTGTCATAAATCATCGTTTCCGGAGAGATCGTCTCTCCATCAAAAATCACGATGTCGATATCCTCGGAGCGCTCGCCATTCAGTTTGGCCATCAGATCGTTCATGCGAAATGACGCGAACACCCAACCAACGATATTTGCGCGGCGCTGCGCTACAGTGTGGTTAGGAATGCCCTTCCGGTATATCGGCAAATACATGACAACACCCGGCTGCACACCAGGTTCTTTTTCCTGTACCAGCCGTACCTTTCCAGTAATGCCGATCTGGCCCGAATCCCGTGCCTGCTCCATGGCCGCCCTGCGAATCGGTTCGGAAAACATGTCATATCCAATTGCGCGCCGATTTTGATCGGTCGCCGGCTCAAACTGGACAATCGATGAAAAAGCCGCCCGGTTCCTGTCGGGCCAGGTCGAATAATCCGGAGAGCCGAGCTGCCAGACTTCGGCAATGCGCTTCGTCTTTTCCGCAGCCGGCACTTGCAATACGACGCCGATACCTTGAATGCCGGGGTAATTCTTTTCAATTTGCAATGAAGAAACGTAGGTATGGAATTGTTCCCGCTTAATGTCATCGCTAGCGGCAAGCATTCCTTGCGCGCCGCGCAGTATTTGCGCATACACGCCCATACGCTGCTCGATGCGAACCACTGTTTCACGCACCCTGTAATCGAAATCCGACTTCAAATCATGGACAACATCCTGCGCGGCATATTGCCATGCAATGTATGTAACAGCCAAGAATATGACCATCACCAGCGCCGCCAGCAATTTAGGGCCAGGATCTGCCCATTTATGCCAGCGGGATAGCGAAGAAATTGCGGAAGCGGCCGATAGCCTTTGGTTCATGCAGAGGATTTCCAGAAAATGATATGGTTATTCAATATATCGGGCTGCATTCCGGCATGCCGCATTTGCCGGCATCCCTTCCTCGCTCGGGAAGAAGGCAAGTCATGCCAATACTGAAAAACGCAACGGATTGACGCCCCATTTTGCCGGATTTTCATGGCTGAGAATCCTGTCGATGCCTCTTGTGCCTATCGGGCCGGACAGATCCACTTCCTGCGGCTTGATATAAGTGCTGGATTTGGTACTGAAGAATACGTTGATCTTCGGCGTCAGCAAGTTGCCCTCGTTGTTCTCGATAACCACGCCGAGCCGTCCCGATTCAAGAAGAACCAGCGTGCCGACCGGGTAAATGCCTACGCAGTGCATAAATGCGTTGACCTGCTGGGGATTGAAGTGGAATTTGCTCCATTCGTGAATCCTGCGCAGCGCTTCTGCTGCCGGCATACCTTTGTGATAGCTGCGGTCTGCGGTGATCGCGTCGTACACGTCAACAATCGCGGCCATCTGCGCAAAGGTACTAATCTCTTCCGCGGGCAGCTTTTCCGGATACCCGCTGCCGTTGAAGCGCTCGTGATGATGCAGCGCGATATCGAGCGGGATCGCGCCTATCCCTGGAATGGCTGACAGAATTTCGTAACCGTCTTCGGGATGCTTCTTCATGACATCGAACTCTTCGTCGGTCAGCTTTCCCGGCTTGTTCAAAATCTCGTCACCAACGCGCGCTTTGCCGATATCGTGCAGAAGGCCGCCGATTCCTACTTGGTGGCTTATTTCGGAATCAACTCCCGATGCTTTGCAAAACGCGACCAGGAGCGCACAAACGCTGACTGAATGTAGAAAAGTATAGTCGTCCCTGTTTCTGATTTGCAGCAACCCAAGCAGAGCGCCCGAATTGCGAAATATCGAATCGGTAATATTCTGGACAACAGGTTCAACACAGGCGATCTCAATCGCTTTACCCAACCGTACATCCTGCATCAGACTGCCCACCAACTGCCGCGCTTTTTCCTTGACCGGCTTCGCGCGGCCCAGCTCTTCAGCAAGAGTGGCCCGGGCAATCTTTGCCGGCTGGTGGGAAACGATAGCGGTCATTTCACGCTCAATGACCGCTCGCACTTCTTCTTGGGTAGGCGCATCAGTGACGTCCTGGCCTTTTCCAGTATCTATGTAGACTTCCTGAAAGCCGGCTTCAATGATTTTTCCGATTTCGGCTTCTGAGGAAATCAGAAAGCGGTTTCTTATGAATGGATGCGACATCCAGCCGCAACTCAGGTCGTGGATGTACATGCCGACTTTGAGCTGGCGTATCTCAATTTTCTTTATGGCCGAAATCTTCGCGGGCATGCTTTGCCTGATTTTCAGATTTGCGTTAACGCATGATAACCATATTAACGGAAATTGCCGACAACCAACTGTCGGCTATGCAAATCCTATTTCTTTTCAGCGACCAAACCCTTTCTTATGGCAAAGTCAGCGTCGATCAAGGGAAAAGCTCTGCCGAATGCGACGCGAATAAGGTCCGACTGAGCAATAAAACGGTCGGACAGAAAATTGACGGACGCATTCTGTGCGGCGCCGGATACTGTGTGCGCCTGAAAGAGAAATAAAAGAAGAAGTAGCGCGAATTCTTATTGCACCGATACATCTACATAGGCGGGAAGCGGATTGGTTGCAGCATTGCAAATATACGACAGGGCGGTGTGTTCACCGCCCCGGAATCTTGCGCGAGGAAAGTTTTACTTAATCAGCGGTGATAATAGGGATGTCCCCGATATCGTCCTCCGTGGCGGTAGTGCGCTTGCCTGTAATACTGCGGCCTGCCGGAAACGTAAACGACGGGCGCAGGCGCATACATCACTGCCGGCGGGCCGTACACCACTGGAGCCGAGTACGCTACGGGAGGAGGCGCATACATCACAGGAGGCGCCGCATAAACAACCGGAGCCGGAACGCCAATGCTGACGGCCCAGTTGACATTGCTGGCCGCGGCGGGTGTTGCGGCCATCAGCATGATGCTGCCTGCAATCAGCCCGGCGCTGGTATATTGGATTAGTTTTTTCATGATACTTTCCTTTCGATAATGTCTCTATTAAACGCTTCACCAGCAAACGGAGCAAACAAGAAAACTGTAATGTTTGTGACATTTTGTATCGGCCTGCCGGATCATGAAGATGTCGGCTTGCCTAAGAGCTCGTTGCCGCACCAAAAACAGAAAATCGAAACAAATACACGGGTATCATGTCGAACAGTTCAAGACGGTATGTTGGCTGAAACGGCACTCGCCCTGCGGGGAACAAAACGTTAGCAGTCTGTGCCGAAGTTCAACCGATTTCCGACCATAGCCGCGCCGCTCAAAATCGAGGAGTAAATAATGTCGAATAACGATAACGGAAAGAAGAAAGTGCCCCTTTTAGCCAAGGGATTGCGAGCGCTTGCCGTTTTTTTCGTGGTGCTTTCCGTTTACTATTTCTCAAAGAGCATATTCAAGTAATTCATAAACTCCATGAGGAGCCTCACTAATAATCCGTTGCCCTCGAATAGTCATGCTGGGCAGTTCTTGTCAGGATTTCCCAGAGTTTTATCCGGAGGCGCGCTTTAAGGAAAATTCCGGCGAAGAAAAGCACTCGTCATTTTTCGTTTAAGTCTTTTGTGACCGCATGGAGAAAAACATGATTGTGCAGACACAGCAGGATAATGAAAAATTTCCGCAGTTTTATTCACGTCGCAAGGACAAGGCCAGCGCCAAGGTAGTAGACGAGGGCGTTCATTTTCAGAATACGAACAGAACGAAATACGCCGCCACTTATCTGCGATTCAAGGGAATCAGCCAGGAAGTGGCCGTACGCGTTCTTTCGCAACCGCTACAACGCCGCCAATCTCAATAAGACTCATTCGGAGGCATCATGACAAAGTCCTCATGAGTGCCGTCGAAAAGTCGTTGACGGTCGGGCAGCGGAATCAGCCATTGGCGTAAACCCATTTCAGCAGAGCATCCTGCGCCTGGCGCGAGCGATCCGCATTTGGGTGATTGATCATGCAAACAACCAGATAGCGTTTGCCGGAGGCCGCCAGCAAATAACCGGCCAGCGCCCTGACGTCCTTGATTGCGCCGGTCTTGAAATGTCCCTTCCCGGCCACGCCGGTATCTTTCAGGCGACGCTGCATCGTTCCGTCGTACCCTGCTATCGGCAGGGAAGAAAGCAGTTCCGGCATGACGGGCGAGGCAAACGCAGCAGCCAGCATGCTTCCCATGGTGGCTGCCGAAATACGCTCCGTGCGCGACAATCCCGAACCGTTATCGATGACCATGCCCGCAGCCGGGATACCTTTGCCTGCCAGCCAGTTTTTTATTGTCCTGGCTCCGTGATCCGGGTCGGCCGGCTGATTGAAAGCCAATACACCCAAAGTAAGAAACAGTTGGCGTGCCATCACGTTGTTGCTGTATTTGTTAATGTCGCGAATCACGTCGGCCAGCGGCGGCGAGGTCCATTCCGCCACCAGCCTTGCATCCGGCGGCAGTTTGCCGTTCTTCACGTCGCCATTAAAAACACCGCCGAGGTCGCGCCATATCTGCCTGAACATCCCGGCAAAATAATACGTGTTCGACATCTGATAAGGATGCAGCAGCCAGTTCTGCTCGCCGCAGGCAAGCGCGTACTCTCCGTCGAACCGTGCGCTATCGTCGCTGACGCGGACCATGAGCTTGTTCTTCCAGTCTCCGCACTCACCCTCGACAAGGCGAGGAACCGCCACAGCATAATCTGAAAGCGCCGGATCGAAAGCAATCTTTACCACTTTGCCATCCCGGTCAGGCAGGAACCTCACTCTTATAGCCTTGTGGTTCAGCAGTAGGGCATCGGGAACGGCGTTGTACGGCTTCAGCGGTTCGCCATCAAAACCGGAAGGATCGTAGGCCGTCTCTGCAAATGCGCTCCTGTCCAGTATCAGGCTGCCTCTTATTTCGCGAATGCCGCTGGCGCGTATCTGCCGCAGAAACAGCCATACGTTTTCCAGCACCAGCTTTGGGTCGCCGCTGCCCCTTATAATCAAATCTCCGAAAAGGATGTCTCCAGCCTGTTGGCCGACTGCATAGGCGCCGGTTTTCCATTTGTATGCAGGCCCCATCAACTCCAGCGCCGCATAGGTCGTAACCAGCTTCATCGTGGAGGCTGGCTGAAACGGGAGTTCCGTGTTGGATGCAAGCAGCGGAGTCGTGCCGGAAACATCCTGCACCAGCACGGCGACCGATTCAGGCGAAATTTCCGCGCGAACCAACTCCTCGGCTATATCGGGAGGCAGGGCGGCATCGCCGGCAACGGCTCCATGCAGAACCAGAAAGCATGCAATAGCCGAGATAAAACGAAAAAGCGTAAGTCGATTCATTTTTTGCAGCCCGCTTATACCGTGGCGGAATCAGTTTTCCTGGCACGACGCTCATCAAACCACTCTTCGGGAATACGGTCGAACTGGTACAGTACGATAATCAAAAGCAGCGTTGCAAGCGGCATGATCCATGTACTGAACAGGCTGGCCAGAATGGGTATGCACATGAAAAAAGTGCGCAAGCCCATGCTGTACTGGTAGCCGGCCCGATTCAGGTAATTGGTTGACAGCGTGTGCCTTCTGCCCGGGTCGGAACCCATCTCGATTGTTATCAGATACCCGGCATGATTAAAGAAACGCACCGCCATCATGCTGAACATGAAGGAAAAGAAGAATATCAGTGCAAGCAGGATCAGCTTGGCCGCCATAACGACACCGCTCACCTGCTGGCCCGTCAGCGCGCTCACTTGCCACGGCGGGTTGTCAACATTACCCAGCCCACTCAAGGTCAACGTGCCTGTAAGCGCAATAACCGCCGTGGACGCCATGAAACTGGCAGCCATGACCGAATTTCTTATAGTCTGAATCACCAGAATTTCGGCTCCCGGCCTGCCCATGACTGAAATCACCCATCGGGCCCTGATTTCGGCATGAGCGGAGCGCGCGATTTTCATTGGGGAAGTCCGGCCTACCAAAAACAGATAACCTTCATAGGCGAGCAACATCACGATGCTCCCTGCCATTATCGTCCAATCCACGGCAGCATTTTCAAGGAGATTAACCAAATTCATGCCTGCTCCAAAGATGAGTTGCAATTACTTAATGCTTGGCCTGGCAAGCACAATCTGCATTTAGACCGCCAGATGAAATCCGTCATCCGCACGCAAAGTAACGGCAATAGTTTGTTTCCCATTCGTAACTACGATTCTATCCGGTTATCCATCATCTTTCAGTCTGCTGAACTCAACTTCTGCTTTAAACCTACCTGTGGTGCAAATTGTTGCCAAGATCGAAAAAAAAATGCTCTCGCAACTACTAATAAGGATAAATTTATGCTCTAATTAAGAATAGTTATCATTTACATGATAATATATTTACCAAGGGAAACTTATTCGCACTTTTACTGAAAACCATCATGCCCAAAACTCCTGACTCTCCGATTGCTGCCTGCATGCCGTGCAATCTGGCTATGCTGAGAAAGGGTGATTGCGCTACGGTGACAGGATTCTCCGAAGCGCTGGAGGGCGAGCATACCGCTCTAAAATCACGTTTGCTGGAGCTCGGTTTCGCACCGGGTGAACAAATCCGGGTAATTGCGGAATCATTTCCCGGGCGCGACCCGATGGCGGTGCGCGTCGGCAACACTACATTTGCATTAAGGCGCCGTGAAGCGGCGATAATTCATGTCCAGCATAACGCACAGCTCGCTGCTTGAACCCGGCACAGCCGCCGTCATCGACAGCCGGCCAGTCTCCCTGGCGTTGGTCGGCAACCCCAATTGCGGCAAGACAGCTCTCTTCAATCGTCTGACCGGCGCCCGCCAGAAAGTTGCGAACTATGCCGGCGTGACGGTCGACCGCAAGGAAGGCCAGTTCCATTCCGCAAAAGGCCGGACGTTTCAGATCATCGATCTGCCCGGAGCATATAGCCTGAATGCCCTGACTCCCGATGAGAAAATTACCCGCGATGTGCTTTTTGGAAATCGGGCGGACGAGGCCGCGCCCGATATCATCGTAGTGGTGGTTGACGCAACCAATCTGCGGCGGAATCTGCGCCTGGTTCTCGAAGTGATTCGCCTGCAACGCCCGACAGTGCTGGCGCTTAACATGATGGATATGGCGGCCAAGCGCGGGCTTGTCATCGATATCCCGCGCTTGAGTGCCGAACTGGGCATTCCCGTCGTCGAAACCGTTGCCATCAAAGCGGACGGCGGCAACGCACTCGTCGCCCAACTGGAGGCAATGGCGATCAAGCCGCTCGATAATTTCTCCAATTTGAAACGCTTGGAGGCGAACAACGAAGATCTTGCTTCTGTCACGCAGGAAGAAATCATTCGCATTCTCGACGTCACGATTAAACAAGAAGCAAAAGAGAATCTTTTCGGCGACAAACTCGATGCGATCGTGTTGCATCCGGTACTCGGCTACCTGATTCTGATGGCACTGCTGTTTCTGGTGTTTCAGGCGGTATTCAGTTGGTCCAAGCTGCCAATGGATCTGATAAAGGACGGTGTTACCGCCATCGGAAGTGCTGCGCAAAGCCTGATGCCGGAAGGGATCCTGCGCAGCCTGATCGTTGACGGAATCCTGTCAGGCGTCGGCAGCGTGATCGTATTCCTGCCGCAAATTCTGATTCTGTTCCTGTTTATTCTGGTTCTTGAAGAATCGGGCTATCTGCCCCGGGCAGCCTTTCTGCTCGACCGAATGATGGGCAGCGTCGGATTATCTGGCCGGGCGTTCATTCCCTTGCTTTCGAGCTTTGCCTGCGCCATTCCCGGCATCATGGCGACCCGCACGATTCAGAGTCCGCGTGACCGACTGGCGACGATCATGATTGCGCCGCTGATGACTTGTTCCGCGCGCCTGCCGGTCTATGCTCTCGTAATCGGCGCCTTCATCCCCGATGTTTCGGTCGGCATTCTAAATTTGCAGGGGCTGGTGCTGTTCGGACTTTACTTTGCAGGGATTGCCGCCGCCATGGGAGTGGCATACGTTATCAAGCGTACCATCGGCAAGAACCAGTACCAGCCGCTGATGCTCGAATTGCCGAATTATCATTGGCCGACTCTGCGCGGCCTCGCTATCGGCCTGCTGGAACGCGCCCGCATCTTCATTACCCGCGTCGGCACCATCATTCTGGCGCTGATGATTCTGCTGTGGTTTCTTTCAACCTTCCCAGCTGCGCCCGAGGGCGCGACCGAACCGGCCATTCTTTACAGCTACGCCGGGCAAATCGGACAGCTATTGCAAGTTCTGGTCGCCCCGATCGGCTTCAACTGGCAGATCGCAATCGCCCTGATTCCCGGCTTGGCGGCGCGCGAAGTAGCTGTCGGCGCACTCGGCACTGTTTATGCGCTGTCTGCGACAGGCGACGATCTGTCGGTCGCGCTGACGCCGATGATTGCCGCGACATGGAGCCTGCCGACTGCATTTTCACTGCTTGCCTGGTATGTATTCGCGCCGCAGTGTATTTCAACCCTGGTAGTCGTCAAGCGCGAAACTAATTCATGGAAACCGGCAGCGGCAATGCTGATATACATGTTCGCGCTCGCTTATCTGGCGTCGTTCCTTACCTATCGCATAAGCAGCTTGTTCATTGGAGGTGCATGATGCAAGAATCCATCGTTGCCGCAATTGTTCTCTATGCTGCGTGGGCGGTGGCCAGACGCTACGCGCCGCTGGCGTGGAAAACGGCCTGTACCGACATGACGCTACGAACCGCAAAACGATTCGGGTGGTATGGGCTGGCAAGAGTTATGCTCAAGACAAAGCAACCGGCATCGTCCGCCTGCGCCAGCGGTTGCGACACTTGCGGCGGCTGCAGTCCAACTGGCAAAACGCCCTCCGGTGAATTCGTCGTCAACCTCGAAAGGTTAAGCCGTAAATACCGGGCATGAATTCATCGATAGGCGAGCCGGCAAAGAGTTTCCTTGGCTATAGAATTGCCAGCCAGAGCGATATGGTGACGACAGAGCCTGTGGTCGACCATAGAATCGTTCGGGACGCAATGGCCGCACCTTTCCTATATAGCTCAGCCAGCATGAAAGGCCCTGTGCCGGTCGGCAGAGCGCTCAGCAGGACAGCGGATTTGGCCCACAGGGGCGGCATTTCAAATACATGAAATGCAAGGTACCAGGCCAGTGCCGGCTGAACCAGCAATTTCAGAAGGACGAGCCCTATTGAAAGCGGAATAGTTGTCTCTTCCTGCTTCTGCGCCAGAAACAGCCCGATGGCTACGAGCGCGCATGGGCTGGCGGCCCCTCCCAGTAGCTTGATGGATTGCGCGACGCCCTGCGGCAAATGATATCCGCTCGCTACGATGATTACCGCCACTACCGGAGCGAGAATCAAGGGATTTCTAAACAAGGAAATCAGTACGCTCCGAATGCTCTGAAATGCCGTTTTGTTCTTTTGCGTGCTGATTTCGATCAGAACGATGGAAACAGCAAAATTGACTGAGACAGTGAATATGGCTGCGACTATGGCCGGTCCGAGGCTCTCCTGCCCAAAAGTCAGCACGCACAAGGGCAGGCCTATATAACCTGTATTGGCATAGGAAGCCGCAGTGCCGTCAATGGTTGCCTCGGCCAGATCTTTAGTCTGCCACCAGCGAAAAGCCAGCACGGCAATGAATACAACCGCCACCGCAAGTTCAAAGGCCAGCAGGAAGCCGGGCTGATAGATTGCGGTCAACGAGCTGTTGATGATCACGTCGAATGTGAGCGCGGGCAGCGCCAGATACACAACGAACCGGTTCAGTTCGGCGCATGCAGCATCACTCAGGATAGCCAAGCGCCGGAAAATGTAGCCTGCGAAAATCAGCGCAAAGACAGGAAGAATGGTATTGACAATGGTGAGCATAGGGGAAGATCAGGCTAAGCGGCTGTCCACGGCTGCGTTGCCGGTTTTATAAACATCCTCGGGCATTCGGCGCAATCTGCCGCCGTCAAGCTCGATGCAGCCCGGCTTCCGCTTGGCGCGCAACGGGGCTGCCGGGCTAGTTTGCCGCATCAGCTGCGATTGACGATAACTCATCATGAGTCCATCGGGACGCCGGGCCTGCGAATTGAGAAACTCGCAGACTGCCGCTCCATCCTTAAGGTGGCGCATGTTGCGCCAGAACGGGCTGCTCACTCCTTGAGGCCTTTCGCCAGCACCTCTGCGACGACCGCATTGAGATCAATTCCCTTCTCTTTCGCCAGGGTTTGCAGTTGCTGCACCAATTCGCTGTTGATCTTGACCGCAAACGGCACCAGACCCAGCGCCTGATCGCGCTTACGCTGCTCGCGCCGGTCAATTGCAACCGCATCGGCGTTGCCGAATACAGCCGATCGCGGCGCAGTCATTTTCCCTATCAGCTTCTTGGCATCGCTCTTCGACATGTCAGTCTTTTTCACTATTTATATCCTTATTGATTCAAAATAATCATTTTACGCAGTATCAGGAGCAGCATACTGAATCGCATCGTTTTTAATAGGCCCTGGACCCAGGCAATCGATTTCTGTAGATCGGCAATCTTCAAGATTACATCAGGAAGAGTGGGCAAAAGCACTCGGTATACCTCGAAAACCGGCGCCCGCTTTAGCTTCTGCTCTCAGGCAGTCGAGAAGCTCTGAAGCAGGCTGACGGATAACGGCGGAACAAATGTTGGGTTGCCTTAATTCTTTTATTACTAACACTTAAAAATCAATAGATTGCTGCAGATCCAACTATCAAACTAGAACTTAGGTTCCTCTTATCCTTGAAATTTCTTTAAAGACATCCATCAAATTCGGAATTATTAGATACATCAATCGCACCTATGTGGTGTTGCAAAATATTTAACAAGAATCCTTTTCTTGTAGCAACTTTTCAGGCAATCTCAAGTTTTCATGTTAAATTGACATGTTCAAGGTGATGCTAGAAAAGCGGGATGGCTGCCCTTGTTAAGGAAATAAATGCACTGACTACATTGTTAACTTCTCAAATACTTGGCTCCCTGAATTAAGCTGTTTGAATATCTCATAGCACTAGATGTCATATCTAATCTCTTACTTTTCTGTCGGCCTGCTACTAGCCTGCGCAGCAGCATTGCATGGCACCTTTTCGCACAACAAGGCAAAAGCATTTATTTTTACAATTTTTTTCTGGCCCATCTTAATACTTGCTACTCCTGAGAGCTTCTTTCATTCGCGTCATATTGGCCACAACAACAGTTCTGTTCTCCCAGATAGATTCAATGGATTGTTAGATCCAGAGGCCAGCCAAAGTGGATTTAAAGATAAACTATCGAAGTTATTATTAACTGAAGAATCTTCTCTTACTGAAGAAGAAAGACACCGGTTAGCTAATACTGCCAAGTATGGTGAAACTCGTATAAGCCTCTTCGGCGATACTGCCGATTTTGAAGATATTCTTGAAAAATACTGGAATCACGACGTCCCGCCAGAGATTTACCACTCTTTCAATAGCGCACACTCCAAGCTTAACGAAAACGTAGATGAACGGAATGATATCCGATTTAGTATTAAAAGGCCTGACTGGTATATAGGATTATCAAATGAATTTGTAAAATGTATATCAAAAATTGATGGTAAAAAACGAGGTAAAATTCTTGAAGCTATAAGCAAAATATCTGCCGCCCCAACCACATTACATGGAGACACAGTCAAACCTCTTAGCAATAACCTTGCTGGACTTTGGCGATTTCGCATTGGGGATGATCGTCTCGTTTATTATCCAGACACAGAATCCAAGCAAGTGATTTTAATTTCATTTTCATCGCGTACAGAAGTATATGAAAATATTCCAGATATTTCTAACGTAATCTAAAATTACAGGCTATTTTGCACATTGAGTTATGCAACTGACGGCACTATGGATAATATAAATATCTTCTTAGACATGCAACGAGAAGCGATTATTAAGGATTTTTCAGACATTGGATCATGTTTCGTTTCACTTTCCGAGAAAAAATTATGGGAGTTGAAACAGAATAGAGGATGGTCTGTTGAGCCAATAAGTGGATGCCGCAAAGAAAATGCTTTAATAATACGAAAAAGTTCAAATCATGAACCTGAGTGCTGGGTGCTGTGGAATTACACTGGATACCGTAGGGCATACACAAAATTCCTTGAGCATTATTATCCAGAATTTCGCAATGCGCTTAACTCAAGTATCCACGTTGACCATCTTGAACCAAAATATCGATTCTCAACCAAATCAAACCATTTCGTTAGACTCCATCTTGTACCAAAGGAAATTAATACTGCGTATGGCTCAGGATTTGAGCGCAATTTCTTTGAGAGCGAACGAAGGAAAAAGCTTCCTAATGCCACTTACATGTCTTGGTTAACTTTTAGCAAAGCATATGGTGAACGGCCACCGAAGAAATCTTCTGGCACTCATGTTTGGGACTCTTGGGCATTTCAGCTAGCCAATAAATATCATCTGCGTACTGGTGACTCGGAATTTTTAGCTTATTTTGGACTGTTAAATGTTTTAAGATTAGGTTATACGGGGTTTTATTCAGGTAGTTATGAACCAGTAGATATGCAAAAAATGCAGTTTAAATTTAATCAAATGAAGATTAACAACTGAACTTATATTTGTATATTATCTATATATTCACTAATTAAAAATACCAATAACAGTAAAGTACAATTTAAACACTGCTATCAGCCACACCTATCAGCAGCCTAAATCGTGTAATTTATCTTTCGCCAAGGTATATTATAAAAATCAAAAGACAGTTGCGGTATATAAAAATATTCAATTATGGCTCGTCGCTCTCTAGTAGATATAGGAAGCAAGTACATGATAGTTGTAAGAAGAAAATGTTCTCCAATTGACGAGTTCTCATTAATCAATGCGAGTATTGCATCAGTATTTATTTTTGAAATATCTAAGGGATCATCTTGACTCATGTTAATTAATCGATCGATCCTATTAAAAAATCTATTTACTAATGCAGAAGCATCTTTAGGATGAGGAAAGCAACTACCTTGGGGACATTTTTCTCGTTTTCTTTCTTCGTTCGTCACACCTATTGCCCATATAAAACGTAGGAGAGCATGCAATGAAAATTCGGCAAGCCAAGCATATTTGTTATTTATGATGTTCGTTGCGCGCACTTGTTCAGGGCATAACAAATTGCAAATATGTTGACTTAGCCAACGCTCTTCACGAGATGGGATGTATTCCTGAACAGAGGACAAAAAGATTGCCCCGCATTGGCATTGAAAAAGACTAGGTCTTCTCCAAGATATAGGTCGTCCACATTCCTCACACTTATCAACTAACTGACAGCGATGCTCAGGACAACACGTAACCAACCTGACATCCCATGAAGCGAATGCACGTCCGTACTGCCAAAGGCAAAGGGGGCAAATTTGAGGACGTGTCTGACGAATATGATAGTTCCAATGAATATTGTGCCCCATGAAGCTTGTTACCATTACTCCTTGCTTTCTGTATGTACGTTGAATTGCACGACACAGCTGGGATGGATCAGCACCAAACCAAAACGCAATCTTTTCAGCAGAGGTATTAGGAATATAACAATGGCCAAGCGAGGCTACTTCCCTTATTATTTGTGAAAACGTTAAATAGT
>Ga0366816_1010_pt1 | contig 29652 bp, 23 predicted proteins | sample TotcelN113001K15_FD_207019 | JGI IMG/M metagenome (GOLD analysis project Ga0366816, IMG submission 207019) | Enriched cells from coal bed in the Powder River Basin, Montana, United States - Total cells N11 rep3 HSBNCT.N11.300.1.K15 ... | reverse complement strand
AAGGGTGGCTCAAATAGCCAACCTCATCCGTATTTAATAATTAGGCGGCAGTACGCCAGCCGCTATCCTGGCTTGGCCGCTTCAGGGACAGGCCGATCTGGCCTGCGCACAGCAACACGGTCTGGCACGCCTTGGCATACAGCGTCGGGTCGCCTTGCGTCAGCACCTTCAGCGCCGCGTACTTCTCCTGCAGGTAGGTGAACGCAAACTGCGCATCGTACTGCGCTATGCACGATACATTGTCCAGGATGTCCGCCAGCTTGATCGTCTTGACCTCGGCTGGCGCTGCCGCCAGATGCAGACGGTTCTGCTCGATCCTCGGCGCCCTGTTGCCCATCACCGGCCTGACGTCGGTCAGCCAGGCTACCATCGAGGCAACCCCTTCTCCGAATTCAGCCCGTATGTCCTCTTGCGTGACGAACGTGTCTTCCACCGTGTCGTGCAGCCATGCAGCAGCCAGCATCTCTTCGGTATGCGGTACCGTCGCCACCAGGCTTGCAACCCGATACGGGTGCATGATGTACGGCTCATTGGTGTATTTCCTGCATTGCCGTACTGCCGCATGGGCGTTCGCGGCAAACAGCCTTGCTTTCTTCACTAGTAAACTCATGATATCTTCAGGTCAGCTTTCGTGTTTTGAATAGCGAGAACAACTCGGCCTCGTGAGCCGCGATTCCTTACCAGATCGCATTTCCTGCAAGTCAAACCAGAGAATCTCTTGGAATCCCTGACGCAAGAATGCCATCTGAACTTACAGTATATTCCTAATTGCAATAATAGTGTTTCTGCCGGGCTGTAGAGTCAAGAAAAACAATGCAATTTTCACGCCAGTTTCTCTACAGCAACGTCCCTGCGAGGGAAACGCTAAGGCAGGCAACGCATGGTTTTTTCTTGCCGCGAAATTGACAAAAACAACAATTATTACCTCTTATTGAGTCTCGGCACATAACATATAGTATCGGCATGGATTAGGCTTTCTTCATGGAAGTTTCTCAATAAATCTACACGCCTAGGTAAATACCGGCTAATTGAAATTGAATGACTATTTATAACGTTTCACGAGCTGAAACTCTTCTTCAATGGAATTTTTCGATAGCCGCTTGATTATTCGGGTGCGGGCGCATGACTCTTTTCATCGTGGTTCATAAGCTTGACCAAAATCATGGGTCAGGCAAACCTGTTTCATTAAGCTTTTAATCATCACTGCCCGTCTCGAATTTTTTGATTTATCTGCCAACCCAAACTGATAAAGCCACGGGCACTTATTTTTGGTATCGCTATCTCTTCATATCTTGCAAGTAATATTTTTCAGCATCGTATGGCCGCCTTTCCTTATCAATTCAGCCTCTTGTTGAGGTTCAAACCAACAGTTGAAACAACCGATCCCGAATTGATCCGAGAGACAATTTTCGCTCCAAGGAGACTGATATGCCCTACATCAACGTCGGGAAAGACAATTCCGGCGACATTAAGCTCTATTACAAGGACTGGGGCAACGGACAGCCTGTCGTCTTCAGCCATGGCTGGCCGCTGAGCGCGGATGCGTGGGAAGACCAGATGGTGTTTCTGGCTTCCCGAGGCTACCGCACGATTGCACACGACCGCCGCGGCTACGGGCGCTCAAGCCAACCCTGGAGCGGCAATGACATGGATGCCTACGCCGACGACCTGGCGAAGCTGGTAGAAGCGCTTGACCTGAATGACGCGATCCATGTCGGCCACTCCACGGGAGGAGGCGAAGTCGCCCGCTATATCGGCCGTCACGGAACGAAACGAGTGGCCAAGACCGTCCTGATCGGCGCAGTTGCGCCGCTAATGCTGAAGACGGACGCCAATCCCGGCGGCATGCCGCTGGAAGTGTTCGACCAGATCCGGGCCGCAGTCTTGGCCGACCGTTCGCAGTTTTTTCAGGAACTTCCCCTGCCGTTCTACGGCGCCAACAGGCCGGGCGCCAAAGTCTCGCAAGGCTTGCGCGACTCGTTCTGGCTTCAGGGCATGCAGGCCGGTCTTAATGGCGTGTTCGACTGCATTAAAGCATTCTCTGAAACGGACTTTACTGAAGACCTGAAGAAATTCGACGTGCCTACCCTCATCATGCACGGCGACGACGACCAGATCGTGCCGATAGGCGCCTCGGCCATGCTCTCATCCAAGATCGTCAAGGGCGCCACGCTGAAAATCTATCCCGGCGCGCCCCATGGCCTATGCTCGACCATGAAGGAACAGGTCAACGCGGATCTTCTCGCTTTTTTCGAAAAGGGATAAACAGTACTAAAAACTGCCGGTTAGGGTAGCGGTTTCGCTGACGGAGTGAAGGATGTATTTCCACTCAAGGCCAACAACTTTCGGACGATAAAAATCGCGAACAGCGGGTACTTTATTGTTTAAGAGCAGAAGGGAATCGCCTTGCGGCTATTAACCAAGTTCCGCCAACAAAAGGAAATTCAATGTCTCGTCAGACCACGCAATACAAGCGTTGCTATCCCGCCGGCTTGGCAATCATCGGCGTCACATTGCTGCTGGCAGGCATACCTTTCCGGGCTTCGGGCAGCCCGATCCCCGCTGGCTTTGCCGAGCGATTTGCCGATATCAACGGAGTACGATTGCACTATCTCATCGGCGGCAAGGGCAGCCCGGTGGTACTGTTGCACGGCTATACCCAAACCAGCCATATGTGGCATCCGATCATGCCATTGCTCGCCCAGCGTCACACCGTCATCGTTCCCAACCTGCGCGGCGCAGGAAAGTCGGCCAGAACCGAGGCCGGCTACGACAAGAAAAATCTGGCCGCTGATATTCACGAATTGACCTCTTCTCTGGGATTCGATCGTGTCAGCGTCGTCGGCCACGATATCGGATTGATGGTGGCTTATGCCTATGCCGCGCAATTCCCGCAGGCGACCGAACGCGCAGTGCTGCTGGATGCCTTTCTGCCTGGCATTGGCGATTGGAAAAATGTCTGGCTGATGCGGGATAATTGGCACTTCCATTTCACTGGCGAAACAGCCATAGCGCTGGTGAAGGGACGGGAACGCATCTACTTCGAGCACTTCTGGAATGACTTCGCCGCCGACAAGACCAAGTCGATTCCTGAGGCAGACCGTCGAATCTATAGCGCTGCCTATGCGCGGGCGAATGGCATGCGGGCCGGATTTCAGTACTTCAAGACATTCGATCAGGATGCAAGGGATTTTGCGACATTTTCAGCAACCAAACTGGACATGCCGCTCCTCGTGCTCACGGGAGAGAAGGCATCTGGCACTTTCCTCATCGATCAGGCGAGGCTCGTCGCGAACAATGTATCGGGCACCGTGGTAAAAGGTGCAGGCCACTGGTTGATGGAGGAAGCAACCGACCAGGTAATACCGCCTATCGTCGAGTTCCTTCATGATGGCCGCTGAATCAGCGTTTCCTTAGGGGGTCGATCAAATGCCTCAGGGCATTGTGGTCCAGTTCGTACATCAGGGCGATCAGACGCCCGAGCTCGCCGGTGGGAAAGCCTTCCCTCGCGAACCAGCCCAAATAGTGTCCGGGCAGATCGGCGATAAGACGGCCTTTGTATTTCCCATAAGGCATTTCCCTGGTCGTCAGGAGGATTAAATGGTCGGCATTCATTATCGATTTGTATTCCGGATAAGCTGAAGCTATTCATTTACATAGCCACGCCGAAATTCTACTTTTAAACGGTACCGTTTTTCGGAAACGGATCGCTTTTTCCGTTCAGGAGATCTTGAATCTCGGCATCCGACTTCCCGCTCTTGCACCAACCGGCGACCTTCTGGCCAAAAACAGCCAATGCGTGGTGCTTGGGATCCTTAGCTTCGCCAATCAGAAAAGTTGAAGGAATCCCGCTTTCCAAAAGCTTTTCATGGAAATCGTTCTGCGAGGCCATCGACACTGTCTGATCTTTCGGATCGGCAAGGACAAAAATCCTGCGTTCATTATCCGGGACAATCTGACTTACATGGTCAATCGGATCATAAACCTTATCCAGGCTTCTTCCGGTCTCGTCTCTGCCCTGATGGAAATTAGGGCTATCCAGATCGCGCGACCTGGTCTTGATGCTGGTTACTCCGCTACTCATTACGGCACAGTCAACGTCGCTTCGTCCCAGCGTCAGCAAGCCTCCCACCAGGCCCCCGCCGCCGCTATGGCCGGCAAGTTGAATTCGCTGGTAGCCATACCGATCCTTGATCTTGGTGACTGCGGCGTCGACCAGATAGGTTTCAATCGGCATCCGGCGTTCATGGATATGGCTCATTCCGGAGCTTCCAAACGTGCCGGGGCGAGCAATCCGGATCACAGGCAAAGCCGTTTGCCGGGCAAGTATGTTTGCAAGCGCCGGATTCTCCGGCTTCTGGATTTCATAGTTGGCGGCATCGGTGGCAACGTTGGAATACACATCGCCGTCAATGAAGAACAAAGCAGTGGAAGATCCGGCCGCATTGTCGCTTGGAAAATACTTGACGCAGCCGCTGGCCTGCCGGCCCTGAGTTCCGGAAGCCCCATTCTCCAGCCACGCTGCGTCCACCCATACTGCATTCTGCATTGCTTCGCATTCGGATTGCGTATATGTCGGCGGGTTCAGCACTTCGTCGTAGGCCCCCGCCACGGCAACCTTGGCAAAACTAAAAACCAAGATCATCAAGATAATCTTTTTCATTCAATTCCCTGGAGTTTCAATGATCGATTCCGATCATGATCCTGCTATCAGCTCACGAGTCCGGCACTTCTGACCCTTCCGCTCAATTGCGGAACGCTATGAGATGCACGCTTGGAAAGTAGTCGGCTTCATCGATATCGGTGAGCCCAGCGCTAAATCCGCGTCTTGTGAATTTGCCGCCTTCAGCCGTTGCCATCCGCATTCCGGATGAACCCGGCCCTGTTTCAGGCATGAAGTAGACGGCAAAAATCATCAGGTCCAGGCGGATGAAACAGACCCCGTTGTCTGGCGCCCACAGCATCGGTTCGCGAGATAAACACGTGGGTTGCTCGTCTGAAATAAAAGCCATCGCGACCGGGCATAAATCTGGCTGCCGGCTAGCGCATGCCCAGGCAATATGATCCTTTGCTGCAACTATTTCCGAGTAGAAATAGTACAGAGAATATTTCCGCACAGCAAGCAAGGGCAACTATTCAACTGGGTATAGGCAAACGCACCAAAGCGTTGGCAACGCTTCTGTCAGAAGGTAGATACCCCGTCAGGCTCAAAGGGAGCGAACGCATGGCAGGGGATAACAGCGGTTCGAAACAAAGCAAAATTTTCGATGGCGGAAAAGCCGGGTCATGCATCGTGAAAAACGCTTTTTATGCAATAAGGCCCTGTCTGGCCGCCATTTTGGCTGAACGCTCACGATCCTTGACGAAACGCATCTCGCGCCAGGGCCTATCAGGGTGAAGTTGCAATCAGGCTTTCGGCAATATCGGATCAAAGCCAATCCCGGGTTCGACCGGAATACCGTGCCAGCGCCGGTGCACGACGGTTCCGCCGTCAGTTTCGATTCTTGAGAGGAAAATAGTCCAATGAAGGCGATGATTCTGGATGCAGCCGGACGAAAGCTTCGGCAGGCTGATATGCCGATTCCTGAATGCGGCCCTGACGGAATCCTTCTGAAAGTGCATGCCTGCGGCGTCTGCCGCACCGACTTGCATGTAGTCGATGGAGAGCTACGGCACTCGAAGCTCCCGCTCGTTCCCGGCCATGAGATCGTGGGAACCGTGCTCGAAATGGGGAAGAACGTGGAAGGCTTTGCTCGCGGGGAACGCGTAGGCGTGCCGTGGCTGGGATGGACTTGCGGGCAATGCCGCTACTGCAGAAGCGGTAAGGAGAATTTGTGCGATGAGGCGCGTTTTACCGGGTATACGCTTGACGGCGGCTACGCAGAATATGCGGTAGCCGATCACCGCTATTGCTTCTCCCTGCCGGAGCGCTATGGCGACGTCGAAGCTGCACCGTTGCTTTGCGCCGGACTGATCGGTTATCGCGCTTTCGCCGCTACCGGGGATGCAAACAATATCGGCATCTACGGCTTCGGAGCGGCGGCCCACATCATTACCCAGGTTGCTGCCTGGCAGGGTCGCAAGGTGTTCGCCTTCACTAAGCCCGGGGATGAAAAAGCACAGCGTTTCGCGCTCGACATGGGAGCGGTCTGGTCCGGCGGCTCAACGGATGCGCCGCCGGAAGAGATGGATGCCTGCATAGTGTTTGCCCCCGTTGGGGCATTAGTGCCGCAGGCTCTGGCGAGAACGGTCAAGGGCGGCGTGGTGGTATGCGCCGGCATCCACATGAGCGACATACCTTCTTTCCCCTACTCCATTCTCTGGGGCGAAAGGATAGTTCGGTCCGTTGCCAACCTCACCCGCCGCGATGGCGAAGAATTCATGGCCATTGCGTCCAACGCGCCGATCAGGGTCGAAACGAAGCCGTATCCCCTGGAATCGGCCAACATGGCGCTAGACGACTTGCGCAGTGGCCGGCTGGAGGGCGCGGGACTATTGATCACCGATCAATAGTCCCGACCGGCGAAAAAAGCAACAGCCGATTCTTGTCAGGTTACCTATGCAGAGCTTACTTTCGACGCGATTACAAGGCCGACGGCAATCAGGATGCCGATGACAAGCCTGACAGCAGACTTGCGTCCGCATGAACGTTGAGATTGGCAAGATGTGTCTGGCATTGACGTCTCCTTTGAAAAATGTTCAGCGTGCTCCATTTATTTTATCGTGTCCCGTCGGTTTTCTGTCCCGTCAGGTCGTCCCGCTTCTGAAAAAATTCCTCGCGGCTGATTTCGCCGCGAGCATAGGCTTCTTCAAGGATTTGCAGCGCCTTTTTTTCCGGCTGCTCGATTTTTTCGCCCAGGCCATGAGAACCGGGCGGCCTCATGTTGTTGATCCATCTCACAAGAGCGTATATGCCAAGCACTATCAGAACAACCCACACCAACATCATGATCATCATACCTATCCCCCATCCTCCAACCCAGCATGAGCCGTAACCATCAGATCCATACATAATAATATCTCCCTACTCAGTGAATTCAACAGGAGCATTGCGCCCCTCTCTTTTTCTGCTGGCCTACTGATAAGCTGGTGCTGTATGTCTCTTTAGACACGAGTTCTTTCTTATTGTTACAGCTTCCGGCATGGCCTGCCTTGCGCATCTCCCTGACACAAATCAAGTCCGCATCAAACTCGCAAGACGGTCGAATTTAATTTTCAGTTCTCCCGCGCCAACCACCGCATCGGGCGACCCGCCGTTTTCTCTCGAATGAAACTCTGGAACTTACATAATTGGCAAAGGTCGTAACTTGAAACTTCCATAGTTGATCAAGGAGATCATTATGTTTTCTGCAACAACGCGACGAGTCGAACAGAATACGTCGGCAGCGCTTAACAGAAGGTTCGAGGCACAGCTGAAAGAGACTATTTCAAGGTATGAGGGAGCCGATAGAAACGCTATTGATCAGCGCCTGCGCGAACTCGACAAGGAATGGAATATCGAGCGATTCATCGAGACGGAGGCGCCCATGACGATCGCTCTCGGCATTGCGCTCGGGGCATTGAACGATCGAAAGTGGTTTGTCGTGTCGGCGTTTGCGGCCGGCATGGTGCTTTTGCATAACATACAGGGCTGGTATCCGCTGTTGCCGATCTTGAGACGCATGGGCTTTCGCTCGCAATACGAAATCGAGCAGGAGCGCAACGCCTTAAGAGTGCTTCGCGGCGACCATAAAGCTTATCTTCCTTATTCCATCCATTAAGGAGCAATCCATGATCCCGGATACTGCCACACGCGTTCAAAAACATACCGCCCCGTATATAAACAGCCGCATTCAGCATGAGACACAAGATCGCGTTGCTGACTTCGAAAGCAACGACAGGAGAGCGGCCATAACCAAGAGATTGAATGAACTCGACCAGGAATGGGACATTGAAAGGACACTGCAAACCAACTTTGCTCTATTTTCGCTGATCGGACTGGTTCTTGGCACCCAAGTCAACAAACGCTGGCTTGCCTTGGCGCTCGCCGTTCCCGCATCTATGATCCTGCACTCGCTACAAGGCTGGTGTCCTCCACTTCCCGTTTTTCGCCGGTTCGGCTTTCGCACGTCCAGGGAAATCAACGAAGAACGCTTTGCCCTGAAATCGCTGCGAGGGGATTTTAGCAAGGCAGGACACGCAAGCAATGCCGAAGGAATTTTAAGGACGGTAAAATCTTGAAAAATGCTTCCGCTTGTACAAACAAGATTGTTCCTTTCCTAGCTCATTTTCCTGGCAAGGTTGAATCCCGGCGAATTAATTTGCATTGCGTTTCCAACTCCTGAGCACGAAAAAAGCCCTCGTAAACGAGGGCTTGAATAAAACGGTGAGTTGCATCCTATGCTGTTACCAACTGCACAACATTCAATTCCTGATTCGCGCTTATCCGCAACTGCCGATAGCGCCGCAGGCGGTGCAGAAATCGCAGCCGTCCTTGCGGATCACGGTGGCGTTTCCGCATTCGCTGCACAGCTTTCCTGCTCTGACCATGGACGACTTTGCTGAATGCTTGGGATCGGCGGCGACGACGCCCATGCTGATGATCGGCTCGCCTTCTTCGGTCAGGATGCCGAGCATGGCATAGCGGTGAATGACCAGTTGCGCGATGTACGCCATGGTCGAGGGATAGCTGGTCTGGCGCTCGCTGCCGGGAACGCGCGCGAGAAAATCGCCGCGAGGTTCGGCATAATTCAGCAGCTTGCGCAACTTCATGCCGATCCAGGCCGGATCGATCACGCGCATGTCGACGGAAAGCAGCTTGCACAGGCCGTCGAGCGCGCGCGGGTGGCCGCCGGTCAAACCCATGCTGTATGGCCTTCTGGTGCCGTCCGGCATTTCAAGCTCTTTCAGCATCAGCACGAAATCGTCGTCCGTGGAAGGATTCCTGACGTCGGCAACCCACGCCAGCGTGCCGTCCGTACCCGTTTTCGGCTCATGCGGCGCGAACAGCGCATCCAGAACCGGGGTTGGATCGTCCTTCTTGTAATCGAGCGCGCCAAGCTGGTTGTAGCGCCACTTCACCAGGCGGGCCAGCGCAGCGCTCGCGCTCGGCACTTGCATGCGTTCGCCGAAAGGCGGCATCGGCATTTCAAAGGAATCGCCCGGCGTGTTGGCAAGCATGGAGAAACGCTTGTTCAGCCAGCCGCGATCGTTTACGCGCATATCGGTCGAAAGCGTTTTTGCGATGGCGTCGAGGCCGCGCGGAGTCTGTCCGCCCAGTACCCATACCTCGAAGGGAATGCCGTCATGGTCGGAAACGGCGACCGCGAATTCGCCTTCGGGCGTCATGATCTGCTCGCTGATCCAGGCGGAAGCGCCTGCAGGGAGGGACGGGCGTGACGGCCAGCGCAGCGAAGCCAGCGGGGGTGACATGGTAACTTCGGTCAAAATCAAACGTTTGTCCTGTTCGGATAATAAGATCGGCTGAGGCTGAGCTACCGCCGACGCTGTAGTCGGAACCGACAGGATCGCGGCAAGCACGCCGCCCGGGCGGTAAGTGGTGATGCCTTTCAGGCCCTTGCGCCACGCTTCGATATACAGATTCTTGAAGTCGTTGTACGGGTATTCTTCAGCAACATTTACCGTCTTGGAAATGGCGGCGTCTATATAGGGCGCAACTTCGGCCACCATCAGCATGTGGTCGGTGGCGGATATGTCCAGTGCCGATACGAATGCCTCGGGCAGGTCCTTGACGTCATGTCCCAGCGCGCGGTAAACGCGATACGCATGATCCTCGACCGTATAGTCCTTCTTGGAACCGTCCGGCATGCGCTTGACGCGGTTGTAGAACCACGAAAACGCCGGCTCAATGCCATTCGACGCATTATCGGCAAAGGCCAGGGAAATCGTTCCGGTCGGGGCAATGGAGGTCAGATGCGAATTGCGTATGCCGTGCTTCTTGATCGATTCTTTCAATTCTTCCGGCAAGCGGGAGGCAAACCCTGCCTGCAGGTATTTTTCGACATCAAGCAGCGGGAAAGCACCGCGTTCCTTGGCCAGTTCGACCGAACTGGAATAGGCCGAATCCCGCATGGCGCGTGCAATCTCGGCTGCAAGCTGACGACCCTTTTCGGAATCGTAGCGCACCCCCAGCATGATCAATGCATCGCCTAGTCCGGTAAAACCGAGGCCGAGACGGCGTTTGGCTTCTGCTTCCCTGGCCTGCTCTTCCAGCGGCCATTTGGTTGCCGTCAATACGTTGTCGAGCATGCGCACGGCAATCTTGGTCACCCGTTCCAGCAAGCCGAAATCGAACAGGGGCTGGGCTGAAAACGGCGCGGTCACATATGCCGTCAGGTTCAGGCTGCCAAGGCAGCAGCAGCCGTAGTCGGGCAAGGGCTGTTCGCCGCACGGGTTGGTCGCCTCGATGACCTCGCAGTACGAGAGATTGTTTTCGCGGTTGATGCGATCCATGTACAGGATGCCGGGCTCAGCCGCGTTATAGGTACTCTGCATGATCAGGTCCCATACCTGGGTTGCCTTGATTTTCTTGTATACCCATTTACCGTCGTCGCGACGATACGCGCCGGCGTTCTTCAACTCGTCGATCGGCTCCGCCGTATGGGCCAGTTCGAATCCCTGGTCGGCTTCGACCGCGCGCATGAAGGCATCGGTTACGCCGACTGAAATATTGAAGTTGTTCAGCTGGCCTTTTTCCTGCTTGACCGTAATGAATTCCAGAATATCCGGATGGTCGATGTTGAGCACTGCCATTTGCGCCCCGCGACGCGCTCCGGCCGACTCGACCGTTTCGCATGAACGGTCAAATACCTTCATGTATGAAATGGGGCCGGACGCGCTGCTTCCCGTCCCTTTCACCATCGCGCCTTTGGGACGGATCGCGGAAAAGTTGTAGCCGACTCCGCCTCCGCGGCGCATGGTCTCCGCCGCTTGGGCCAAGGCGGTGTAAATTCCCGGCTTGCCATTGACGACATTGGTGATGGAATCGCCAACCGGCTGCACAAAGCAATTGATCAGCGTCGTCTGCAGTCCCGTTCCCGCAGCGCTGCTGACGCGACCGGCCGGAATGAATCCGTTCTGCATCGCCCATAGAAATTCTTCGGCCTGCTTCTTTTTGTTTTTCGGCGGCTCAATTTCGGCCAGCGCATTCGCGACTCGAACCATTACCTCTTCCGCACTGGTTTCGCCCCCCTTGGCATACTTCTCGATCAATACCTCGGTTGAAATCTCTTGGGGTGTAGCTAAGGAAATGGTTGTGCTCGCTGGCTCTTGCATTTGACGCTCCTTGAAACCGGAATATTATGAGAAAGATAATGACTGCAAGGGCCGTCATTAAGCCTTTATTATCTGCAACTTTCGCCCGCTTTGTATACTGTACGGGTCAATGCCCGGCTAACTATTGTACGAATTCTAGTAACGTAACAGCTTGTAAAAAAACAGGAATCATGCCCTCCTGAAGGCGCCTCATCAGTTAGAAAAATTCGGCACATGATGTTTTTATGCGACAGCGCCGTCCGCGAGAAGGAACAGGGAGCCCATCGCAAATCATCCGCAATCCAACGCGCCGCTTTTGGATTGCAGCGGACGTGTCCAAAGTATAACAGTGGGATTTAATTCACGCTTTTTCGCGCTGATCCGTAAAAAAGCCGAGCATGCCTTTTGCCCGGCTTATTGCTGTCTCAGCCCAGTTCGGCAATCAGTTGCGGAACCAGTTCGTGTACGTCGCCAATAACACCGTAGTCGGCTACAAGGAAGATTGGCGCATCGGGGTCGTTATTGATCGCGACGATCGTTTTCGAATCCTTGATGCCGGCCACATGCTGTATCGCTCCTGAAATGCCCAGTGCGATATACAGCTGAGGAGCCACTATTTTTCCGGTCTGGCCGATCTGCCAGTCGTTCGGCACGAAGCCTGCGTCCACAGCGGCGCGCGATGCGCCGATCGCTGCGCCGAGCTTGTCGGCCAGCTGTTCGACGATCTTGAAGTTCTCGGCCGAGCCGACTCCGCGCCCGCCGGCAACGATGACCTTGGCGCCCGAGAGTTCGGGGCGTCCGGACTTGGCAAGGTCGCGCGCGACGAAGTGCGATGTTCCGGCATCGGCCACGACCGCCACGTTCTCGATTGCGGTCGCAGCAGCGCCGGCCGCAGCCGGAGCAAAGCCTGTGGTGCGCACCGTAATCACTTTCACCGGATCGGACGACTGCACGGTCGCAATCGCATTGCCGGCATAAATCGGACGCTCGAACGTATCGGGCGAACAGACATGGATAATTTCGGATATCTGGGCAACGTCGAGTCTGGCGGCGACGCGCGGCAGGATATTCTTGCCGAATGCATTTGCCGGCGCGAGGATGTGCGAGTAATTGCCGGCAATCGAAATGGCCTGCTCGGCCACATTTTCCGCCAGGCTGTCGGCGAAATGGGACGCATCCGCGACCAGCACGCGCGACACGCCGGCGATTTCCGCCGCGGCCTGCGCTGCGGCGCCGCATTGATAGCCGGCGATCAGAATATCGATATCGCCGCCGCACCGGGACGCGGCGGTCACTGTATTCAAGGTGCTTCCCTTGAGGGTTGCGTTGTCGTGTTCGGCAATGACAAGTATGGCCATGTCTTTTCCTGTTGTAACGGATTCGGCACGCAGAGAGCGTGCGTTTAATGTATTAGATGACTTTGGCTTCGTTCCTGAGCTTGGAAACCAGCGTGGCGATATCGGGTACTATCTGTCCGGTCGTGCGCGCCGGCGGCTCGGACACTTTCAGCGTCTTGAGGCGCGATTCGACCGAAACGCCGAGATCCGCAGGCGTCGTGTTCTCAATCGTTTTCTTCTTGGCCTTCATCATGTTCGGCAGGGTGACATAGCGCGGCTCGTTCAGGCGCAGATCGGCGGTCACGACCGCAGGCAGGTTCAGCGCCAGCGTTTCGGCGCCGCCATCGACTTCGCGCGTCACTATCGCTTTTCCATCTTCGATCACCACCCTGGAAGCGAACGTCGCTTGAGGCCAGCCCAGCAGAGCGGCCAACATCTGTCCCGTCTGGTTGGCGTCGTCGTCGGTCGCCTGCTTGCCGAGGATGATCAGTTGCGGCTGTTCCTTGTCGGCCACGGCCTTCAGCAGCTTGGCGACTGCCAGCGGCTGCAGTTCAGCGTCGGTCTCGACCAGAATGCCGCGGTCGGCTCCGATTGCCAACGCGGTACGCAGCACATCCTGCGCCTGCGCTACGCCGCAGGAGACGGCAACTACCTCGGTGGCTTTTCCCGCTTCTTTTTGGCGGACGCCCTCTTCCAGCGCGATCTCATCGAACGGATTCATCGACATCTTGACATTGGCTGTATCGACGCCGCTGCCATCGGCTTTGACGCGTATCTTGACGTTATAGTCCACTACCCGCTTGACGGGAACCAGAATTTTCATACTCTTACCTCGAAATACAAATTGAGTTAGCCCGGCAAATCCGGCTGGCATTTGCCGCGGCCTTACCTGCGTTTCATATAAACCGAATATTCGTTGCCGGCTTCGGTTTGTTGCAAAAGCTCATTACCAGTCTGCTTGGCAAATGCCTGAAAGTCGCGCACCGACCCCGGATCGGTAGTCAGGATATGCAGCACCTGCCCGCTTTGCATTTCTGCAAGCGCTTTTTTGGCCCGCAGGATCGGAAGCGGGCAATTCAGTCCGCGAGCATCTACTTCCTTGTCGAATTCCATGGTTGTTTTTTCCAAAGAACTGGTCATAAGTTGCAGTTAAAGCTTACCGTCAGGCAAGACGTTCTTCCACCCATGCGGCTACTCCCTGCAGCGCGCCCGGCAGTCCGGCCGGCTCTGTTCCGCCTGCCTGAGCCATATCCGGCCGACCGCCGCCCTTGCCGCCGACCTGGCGTGCAACGTGGTTCACCAGTTCACCCGCTTTCAGCTTTGCCGTCATATCGGCAGTCACGCCCGCGATCAGGCTGACCTTGCCATCCGATACAGTCGCCAATACGATCGCGGCTGTCTTCAGCTTGTCCTTCAGCTTGTCCATGGTGTCGCGCAAGCTGGCGATGTCAGCGCCCTCCAGCGTCACGGCCAGCACCTTGACGCCCTTGACGTCGAGTGCCTGTAACGCCATCTCCGCGCCCTGGCTGGATGCGGACTTGGCTTTCAAAGCGGCCAATTCGCGTTCCAGCGAACGAACCTGGTCCTGCACCTGCACTATGCGCGATATTATCTCGTCCGGCTGCGTTTTCAGCGCTGTCGCCGCTTCCTGAACGCGCTGCGACAGATTCTGCACCAGATCCAGCGCAACCACGCCGGTGACCGCCTCGACGCGCCGGATTCCGGCCGCGACGCCGCCTTCGGATACGATCTTGAACAAGCCGATGTCGCCGGTGCGGCTAACGTGCGTGCCGCCGCACAATTCGCGCGACGAGCCGATGTCCAGCACGCGTACCTCGTCGCCGTATTTTTCGCCGAACAGCGCCATTGCGCCATGAATCACCGCCTGGTCGTATGACATTACCTGGGAACAGACTTCCTGGTTGGCCAGAATCTCGTTATTGACCAGTTCCTCGACCTCGCGAATTTCCTCCGCCGTCAAGGGTGCGTTGTGGCTGAAATCGAAACGCGTCTTGTCGGGATCGACCAGCGAGCCGCGCTGCGCGACATGCGTGCCGAGAACCTGCCGCAACGCCTTGTGCATCAGGTGCGTGGCCGAATGGTTGCGCATCGTCTGCGCGCGCAGTTTCAAGTCCACGCGCGCCCGCACCGTGTCTCCGACGGCAAGAGCGCCGTGGGCGACCGTGCCGTGGTGGCCGAATACTTCGGCCTGAATCTTGAGCGTATCTTCCACCTCGAAGCGGGCGCCTTGCGCCACCAGCGCGCCGCGGTCGCCGATTTGTCCGCCCGACTCGGCGTAGAAAGGAGTCATGTCAAGCACGACCACGCCATGCTGGCCGGCTTCGATTCTGCTGACGGGAGTGCCGTCGATGTAAAGCGCGACGATCTTGCCTTCCTCTTCCAGAGTGTCGTAACCGACGAATTCGGTCTTTTCGCCGTTGTATTCGAGAGCCGCGGCCATCTTGAACTTGCCCGCCGCGCGCGCCGTCGTCCTCTGGCGCTCCATGGCGGCATCAAAGCCCGCTTCATCGAGGGCGATGTTGCGCTCGCGGCAAATGTCGGCAGTCAGGTCAAGCGGAAAGCCGTAGGTATCGTATAGCGTAAACGCGGTCTCGCCGTCGAGCGAGCTAGCACCCTGCGGCAGTGCGGCTTCGAGCAGTTTCATGCCGTTCTCGAGCGTTTCGCCAAAACGTTCTTCCTCGTGCCGCAGCACGCGCTCGACCTGGTGCGCCGCATCCGGCAATTCCGGATAGGCCGCGCCCATCTCCGTGACCAGATCCTTGACCAGTTTGTAAAAGAACGGCTGCGATTGCCCGAGCTTGTGGCCATGGCGCAAGGCGCGCCGGATGATGCGGCGCAGCACGTACCCGTGCCCGTCGCTGCCGGGAATCAGGCCATCGACGATCATGAACGAACAGGCGCGGATATGGTCGGCAATGACTTTCAGCGAGTTATTCGTCAGGTCGGTCGTATTCGTTTCGCGGGCAGCGGCCTTGATCAGGTTCTGAAACAGGTCGATCTCGTAGTTGCTGTGTACATGCTGCAGCACCGCCGCCAACCGTTCCAGCCCCATGCCGGTATCGACGCACGGCTTCGGCAGTGGCGACATGTTGCCTTCCTGGTCGCGGTTGAACTGCATGAATACCAGGTTCCATATCTCGATGTACCGGTCGCCGTCCTGCTCTGCGCTGCCCGGAGGCCCGCCCCAGATTTCCGGTCCGTGATCGTAGAATATCTCGCTGCACGGACCGCATGGGCCGGTATCGGCCATCTGCCAGAAATTATCGGATGCGTAGCGAGCGCCCTTGTTGTCGCCAATGCGCACGATGCGCTCTTCAGGTACGCCAATGAGGTTCGCCCAGATATCGTAGGCCTCGTCGTCCTCGAAATAAACGGTGACCCAGAGCTTTTCCGCCGGAAGCTGGTAGACCGTGGTCAGCAAGCTCCATGCGTAACGGATCGCATCGCGCTTGAAGTAATCGCCGAAGCTGAAATTACCCAGCATCTCGAAAAAAGTATGGTGACGGGCTGTGTAGCCGACGTTTTCCAGATCGTTGTGCTTGCCGCCGGCGCGCACGCAGCGCTGCACCGACGTGGCGCGTGTGTAGGGCCGCTCGTCCAATCCGAGAAACACATCCTTGAACTGAACCATGCCGGAATTGGTCAGCAGCATAGTCGGGTCATTCCCCGGCACCAGCGGACTGGAGCGCACGACCGCATGGCCATTGGACTCGAAAAAGCGCAGGAATTTTTCTCTTATCTCGGAGGATTTCATGTTTATTTAAGGTTGCGTGGACGGCAAAAGAAGAATTATACGTGATAAATTTTGCTCTTCGTTATCGCTGCAGAGCCGCGGCTCGCATCAAACAGCGATATGCATTGCATCTTGCCCATTTCATTTGCCGCTTTCATTTTTGCGACCCCCGGAACACATTTGACTATTGGCAAGAAACAGCTGCAAATTTCTTATCCGCCTTGGCACGAACCTCTATACTTTTATCTTTAATTGCTTATCAGGCAACGGGGCGTGCCGATTGCTTCGGGCTCGCCTATCAATGCGCAGAAGGACAAAATGGGTGCTCTTTTTACCTGCTCGATAGATGACGGCCACCCGTCCGATATGAGAATGGCCGAGTTGTTAAGCAAGCATGGCCTGAAAGGCACTTTTTTCGTTCCCATCAAGAACCGCGAAGGTCCGGATGTACTACTGCCGGCCCAGATACGGGAAATCGGAAGGGAATTCGAGATCGGCTCCCATACTTATGACCATTGCTACCTGAACAGCATAGACGGAACCGAAGCCAGTTATCAGGTCGCTGAAGGCAAACAGCGATTGGAAGACATACTGGGCGACGAAGTGAACGGCTTCTGCTATCCGGGCGGCAAATATCTTCAAAAGCATGTTGCGCTGATACAGTCCGCGGGATTCCGATATGCCAGAACAATAAAGAATTTTCGTTTCGACGCAGGCAGCAATCCCTACGAAATCCCGACCACCATCCAGTTTTATCCGCATTCTCGAAGCGTGTACTTGCGCAATTTCGTCAGCGGCGGAGACTGGCCTGCGCGATTAAGCGGCTTAAGAGTTACTCTGCGGCAAGAAAATTGGATGGATCGCCTGTATGCGCTCTTCGATCATGCTCGCCAGTATCAGTCCCTTTTCCATTTATGGTGCCATACCAACGATATAGACAACTTGTCCGCATGGAATGAGATGGAGCAGTTTCTAGCCTATGCGGCGGCAAGAGTGACCGTACCAAACCGCTTGGAAAACCGGCAAGTTGCCGAGCGCTTTTTTCCCGAAGAAAAGGGAAAGTAAACACTCGGCAATATCAGCGAGGCAAAGCCCGCGCTGATATTGCATTCAACATGCCGACCTCTATCCGACCCACTTCCGTGCATTTCTGAACATGCGCATCCACGGCGAGTCTTCACCCCACGCGTCCGGGTGCGACGATTGCTGCACCGCGCGAAACACGCGTTCCGCATGCGGCATGAGAACCGTGAAGCGGCCGTCGGGCGTCGTTACCGATGTCAGTCCTTGCGGCGAGCCGTTTGGATTGTACGGATAGATTTCGGTCGGCTGTCCCTTATTGTCAACGTAGCGCATCGCAGCGATCGCCTTGCCAATATCGCCCTTCTGCGAAAAATCGGCAAAACCCTCGCCGTGCGACACCGCGATCGGCGTCCGCAATCCGGCCATGCCGCTGAAAAAGATCGACGGCGAATCCAGCACCTCGACCATCGCAAACCGTGCCTCGAACTGCTCGGACTTGTTGCGCGTGAATTTGGGCCAGTCTTGCGCGCCGGGAATGATCGAGTGCAGGTTGCTCATCATCTGGCAGCCGTTGCAGATGCCCAGTCCGAAACTGTCGTTGCGGGCAAAGAAGCTGGCGAACTGGTCAGCCAGCTTCGGATTGAACAGGATCGTCTTGGCCCAGCCTTCACCCGCACCCAGCACGTCGCCATAGGAAAAACCGCCAACGGCAATCACGCCCTTGAAATCCTCCAGCCTGGAGTGTCCCGCTATCAGGTCGCTCATATGGACATCGACCGAGGTAAAACCGGCCTTGTGCATGACATAGGCAGTTTCGACCTGAGAATTGACGCCCTGCTCGCGCAGGATTGCAACCTTCGGCCTGACGCCGGATGAAATGTACGGCGCGGCAATATCCAGTTGCGGATCGAATGGCAGCGTCGATTGGATGCCGGGATCGGAATCATCGAGAATACGGTCGTATTCCATGTCGGCGCAGGCCGGATTGTCGCGCAGGCGGGCAATGCGCCAACTGGTTTCGCTCCAAAGCCGGTGCAGCTTGATGCGAGGCTGCGTGTACACGATTTTCGCGTTATGCCTGAATTCGAGTGCATCGCCCCCGCTGATCGTGCCGATCACGAAGCTGGCGCCGACGAGATGGCAGGAGCGAAGCACGTTCATCACGTTGCCCTTGTGCTCGGCGCGCACTTGTATCACCGCCCCCAGTTCTTCGCTGAACAGGACGCGCAATGCCTTTTCATTTTCCGTTCCATCCGTCCGGTCGGCTCTGATGATCTCATCGAGATCGATCGACAAACCGCAGCGTCCGGCAAACGCCATCTCGCACAAGGTCGCGAACAGGCCGCCATCGGATCGGTCATGATAGGCCAGCAGCTTGCGCTCCGAGTTCAATTGCTGAATCGCGGCGAAAAGTCCTTTCAGGTCTTCCGCGCTATCGACGTCCGGCACCTCGTTGCCGATTTGTTGCATGACTTGCGCCATGGCGGAAGCGCCGAGGCGGTTCTTTCCGCGCCCCAGGTCGATCAGGATCAAGGCCGTCTCGCCTGCATCCTTTTTTAATTGCGGCGTCAGCGCCATGCGCACGTCGTGCACGGGAGCGAACGAAGACACGATCAGCGATACCGGCGAGGTCACCGATTTTTCTTCGCCGGCATCGTTCCAGGTCGTGCGCATCGAGAGCGAATCCTTGCCTACCGGAATGCTGATACCCAAAGCGGGGCACAGTTCTATGCCGACTGCCCGGACCGTATCGAACAACGCGGCGTCCTGACCCGGCTGTCCGCAAGCGGCCATCCAGTTGGCGGACAGTTTGATATCGGAAATATCCTTTATCGGCGCGGCGGCGATGTTCGTGATCGCTTCGCCGATCGCAATCCGGCCCGAGGCGGCGGCGTTGATGACGGCCAGCGGCGTGCGTTCGCCCATCGCCATCGCTTCGCCCAGGTAGCCTTCGAAACTCATCGCGGTCACGGCGCAATCGGCCACCGGCACCTGCCACGGGCCGACCATCTGGTCACGCACGGTCTGGCCGCCCACGGTACGGTCGCCAATCGTGATCAGGAAAGATTTGTCCGCCACTGTAGGCAACAGCAAAACCCGTTCGGCCGCATCGGCCAAGTCGATGCCTTTCAGATCGATCTGCGGCAAGTCGGGCCGCACATGCGCCACGTCGCGATGCATCTTCGGCGGCTTGCCGAGCAGCACGTCCATCGGCATGTCAACCGGTTCGTCGCCGTGAAGCGGATCGATCACCTTCAATTGCCGTTGCTCGGTCGCCGAGCCTACCACGGCAAACGGGGAGCGCTCGCGCTCGCACAGCGACCTGAAAAGATCCAGGTTCTCGGGCGCAATCGCGAGCACATACCGCTCCTGCGATTCGTTGCTCCAGATTTCCTTGGGGGCCATGCCGCTTTCCTCAAGCGGGACCTTGCGCAAATCGAACAGTGCGCCGCGACCGGCATCGTTGGTAATCTCGGGAAAAGCGTTCGACAGGCCGCCAGCGCCGACATCGTGAATCGACAGGATCGGATTGTCAGCGCCCATCGCCCAACATGCGTTGATGACTTCTTGCGCCCGGCGCTCCATCTCGGGATTGCCGCGCTGCACGGAGTTGAAATCGAGGTCGGCGGCATTGGCGCCGGTTGCCATCGAGGAAGCCGCGCCGCCGCCCATGCCGATGCGCATGCCCGGCCCACCCAACTGGATCAACAGGCTGCCCACCGGCAGCGCGTGCTTATGCGTGTGCTGGGCGGCTATGCTCCCGATACCACCGGCGATCATGATCGGTTTGTGGTAGCCGTACACGGAGCCGTTCACATTCTGCTCGTACGTACGGAAATAGCCCGCCAGGTTTGGCCGGCCGAATTCGTTGTTGAAAGCCGCGCCGCCTATCGGCCCGTCGATCATTATTTGCAGCGGCGAAGCAATACGGTCCGGCTTGCCGTACGCTTCCGCCGGCGCGGCTTGCTTTTGCGTCACGTCGCCAGCGCGCTCCCAGGCTTGCTGCGCCTGCGGCAGCATCAGGTTCGACACGGTGAATCCGCTCAGGCCGGCCTTGGGTTTCGCGCCGCGTCCGGTCGCGCCTTCGTCCCGGATCTCTCCGCCTGCGCCGGTCGATGCACCGGGGAAAGGCGAGATCGCGGTCGGGTGGTTGTGCGTCTCCACCTTCATCAGGATATGCGTGAGCTCATCCGAAGCGGCATAGGCATGCCCCTGTTTTTCGCCGCGCGGGTAGAAGCGGGATACTTGCGCGCCTTCGATGATCGACGAATTGTCGCTGTAGGCAACGATAGTGCCTTTCGGCTGCAGCTTGTGCGTATTCCGGATCATTCCGAACAGCGATATGTCCTGATTCTCGCCGTCGATGGTCCAGTCCGCATTGAAAATCTTGTGGCGGCAGTGCTCGCTGTTGGCCTGAGCGAACATCATCAGCTCGACATCGGTCGGATTGCGCCCGGCCTTGGTAAATGCGTCAAGCAGGTAATCGATTTCATCTTCGGAGAGCGCCAGGCCAAGATCGACGTTCGCCTGGTTCAGCGCATCCTTGCCGCCCGCCAGCAGATCGATTGATTCGAGCGGCTTTGCCTCCAGTTCCTGGAACAGGCCGGCTGCGTCCTTTGGATCATGCAATACCGTTTCGGTCATCCGATCGTGCAACAGGGCGGCCAATGCCTGAAATTCCGCCTGCGCCGGTTTGCCGTTGCGTTGAATCCGATACAGGATGCCGCGCTCGATACGATGGATATGGGCCATGCCGCAGTTGTGCGCAATGTCCGTCGCCTTGGACGCCCACGGTGAAATCGTTCCGAAGCGCGGAACCACGACAAAATTGTCGCCGCTCTCACTGCCGGAAAAAGAATCGCCGTAAGTCAGCAGCGCCTGAAGCTTGCCGACATCATCGGATGCCAGCTCTGCCGACGAATCGATAAAATGCAAAAACTGCCCATGCACGCCTTGAACCGAGGGATCGATTGCTTGCAGGGCGGACAATAGGCGTTGGGCGCGAAAGACGGACAGGGCATTGGAACCCGACAAAATCAGCATGGCGTGTATGAAAGTGAGTGCAGAAGTGCTGCAATATTAGTAAGTTTGACATTATACCGTGCAGAGAATCCATAAGCTGAAACAGGGAGCGCAATTGCCTGTCGTTTCGAACTGGCGGGATCATGGACCGCGTCGCGGCGGATTCCCCTGCGTCCCGGAATGACAATACATGCCCTCAAGCCGAAGCAGGAGGCAGCACGATCGACACTATCAAGCCGCCCGATTCCCGATTCTTCAACTGCAGCCTGCCGCCGTGACGCTTTATTACCCGATTCACGATGGCAAGGCCGAGCCCTGCGCCATTTGCCTGTCCGCGTGCCGTATCAAGCTGGGTGAACGGATGCAGCAGCCTTTCCCGATCGTCTTCCGGCACGCCTGGTCCATGATCGGCGATCTCGATGAGAATTTCGCTGCCTCTGCGGTGGCAACTGATCTCTACATCGGCAATGCTGCCACCTTCCGAGCGGCCATAACGCCGCGCATTTTCCAGGAGATTATTGATTACCCGTTGCAACTCCGTGGCATTTCCATCTACTGAAACGTCCTCATCCAGATCGACGGAAACATGCATGGCAGGCAATCGCCCTGCTTCCTGTGCCGCCTCTGCCAGCAGCGCGGTCAGGTTGACCGGAGTGAACCCGGCGCTGTCGGCCGGTTTTGCGTAATCCAGAAATTGCCCAATGATCGCATCCATTTGCTGGATATCCGACTGCATGCCGTTTCTTTCCTGCTCGGTCAGATTGGCCATTTCCAGTTCAAGCTGCATTCGCGTCAGCGGAGTACGCAGGTCGTGCGAGATACCGGCCAAGATGAACGTCCGGTCGGAATCCACTCGCTCCAGATCCCTGACCATCTGGTTGAAGCTGACGTTTGCCTCCTTGACTTCGACCGGGCCGGTCTCCGGGAGCGGCTGCGGCGGCTCGCCTCTTGCCATTGATTTGGCGGCGAAGGCCAGACGCGCCAGCGGCTGATTGATCAGACGAGAGATGAACGCCGCGCCCATCAGCGACATGACCAGCACCAGCGTTGCCCAACCCAGCCATTGCAGTCCGGAGACACGCTCAAAACGGTTTCTCTCCAGCATGAGCCAGTACTCGTCGTCGTCTTCTATTTTAAAGCTGATCCAGAAGCCCGGAATATCGTTGACCATGCTGGCGAATTTTGTATCGTCGCCAAGTTTTGCCCTTACGCTCCTCTGCAGGTTGGGCATCAGGGCACTGTCCAGAGGCGGCTCGATACGGTCAGTCGCTTCCAGCGGATAGATCCTTATGCCTTCGTTGCTGGCGAGATCGAACAACAATTCGCGCCGCGATTCTGGCGCGGAGTGGGTCAGGGCAGCCCGTGTAATCGTGACGACCGAAACCAGTTGCGCGGCGAACTGCTGCGCCATAGGGCCGCGTTCAACCACGCGAAAACTGGCCACCCAGGTCCCCATGCTGAGGACCAGAAGGAATCCAAGCAGGAAAAAGGTGCGCCAGAACAGTCCGCTTTTAATCCAGGGAAGTCGGGGTGGCAACGTAGTCATCTTATGCGGCAGGAATTTCGGCTTATCGCGGCTGCCCGTCCGGAATGAAGACGTAGCCCAAGCCCCATACCGTCTGAATATAGAAGGGATTGGCAGGATCGGGCTCGATGAGCTTGCGCAGGCGCGAAATCTGTACATCCAGACTGCGGTCGAACACCTCATATTCACGTCCTCGGGCAAGCCCCATCAGCTTTTCCCGAGACAGAGGCTGGCGCGCGTGGCGCGCAAAGACTTTGAGCACGGAAAACTCTCCGGTAGTAAGGGGGATGACTTCGCCGTTCTTCTTCAGGGATCGCGTGCCCAGATCGAGAACGAAGTCGCCGAAAGTGAACGTCTGCGGCGTTTCCGACGGCGAGCCGGGAACTTCCTCGGGGCCGCGCCGCCGCAAAACGGCGCTTATGCGCGCGACGAGTTCGCGCGGATTGAACGGCTTCGGCAAGTAATCGTCCGCACCCATCTCGAGACCGACAATGCGATCCGTATCCTCGCCTTTGGCGGTCAGCATGATGATCGGCGTCTTGTCGCCGCCGCCGCGCAAGCGCCTGCAGATGGAAAGACCGTCTTCGCCCGGCAGCATCAGGTCCAACACCAGCAAGTCAAAGCGTTCGCGCACCCATAGCTTATTCATGGCCTGCGCGCTTTCGGCCGTGACAACGCTGAAACCTTGTTCCGTCAAATAGCGTCGAAGCAAGTCTCGCAATCGGACGTCGTCGTCAACCACCAGAATTTTTGCCTGGTGGGCATGGGTAACTGAAGGGTGTGCTGCATTCATTGCCTGGCCCCTAAAAAAACGATGCTAATAGAAGTCATACCACAAACACGAGAATTTCGAAGACGAGCCTGATGCAAGCAACTGTAATTCATAGTCGCTGCTCCCTCTAACTTTTGTTCAAGCCGGAATAAATACCGATTGCGTTGCGCTCATTGCAAATTGACACTATTATTTGCGCGTAGCACGAAACTGCTCCGGTTCCAGCCTGAACTAAAATCTTCTATTCGGGAAAGTAAGTACTAATTAAGTACTAATGGTAACGTTAGATAGAATACAGTAAAACCCGTGTCCGGCCAGCCATTACAATCAGTTACACACTTTACCTTGTCGCACTTATAGTCGCGCCTTAAGCAGATTACACTTGATAAAAATTACCGCACTCTAAATCATACCGGCCTGGCTCTTAAGTTAAATTTGTATGAAAGCAACACAAAAAATTCTGATCATGTTATTCCTGTGTGCCGGGATGGGGTATGCATACGCGAATCCGGGGTGGCGGCGCGACAACGAGCACGACCAGAGGCAGAATAAGTCCTATGACCAGGAGACGCGCAGGGAAGAGATTCGCGCCCAGGGCTATCGCGCCGCCTCCCCGTCCGGGAACTCGAATAGCCGGAACACGAATCCGCCGCCTAAGTACGATGGCCCTCCTCGTCGATACGGCAAAATGTCGCCCGAGGAGCGGCGCGCCCTGCGTCGCCAGATCAATGAAGCGGGCCACACTATTTACTAGAACAGCGGCGCCAAACAGAAATTGACCAACAAATCATCATTTGCTGGCCAAACCCTTTGTTTTCATGGCATAATTTCAGGTTGGATAATTTGGATTATCCCAAGATTAAATTCAGGCAAGTGATTGGCAATCGGATCAGGGTGAAAGTGGATCGTCGAAGTGCTGATTGGCTACCTCACACATTTTAAAGGCAAGAAAATGAAAGAAGGCATCCATCCCGATTATCGTGACGTTGTATTTCACGACGTCTCCTGCGACTTCAAATTTATCAGCCGCTCGACTATTCAGACCCGCGACAAGATCGAGTTCGAAGGAAAAGAATATCCGCTGGTCAAAGTCGAGGTATCTTCCGAATCTCATCCGTTCTATACCGGCAAGCACAAGATCGTGGATACCGCCGGTCGCGTGGAAAAATTCCGCCAGAAATTCGGCAAAGTCGGTTCCAAAACGCAAGCAGCTGTTTAATTCTGCCGCGTTGTTAAAAAGGCAGCTCCGGCTGCCTTTTTTATTTGCGCAAGAGATAATTTACTAAATCTGTATCAAAATAGCGCGCATGCCCTATAACACCGACATCGCCGCCCCTTCCTTGAAACCCGTACGGCTCCCGGCTTCAGCAACGTTCCTGCTGCCGCGCTGGGGGTTGGTTCTTCTCTGCCTGCTCTATATTCTGCCGGGACTAATCGGGCGCGACCCATGGAAAAATGATGATGCCGCCGGTTTTGGCATCATGTGGACGATGGCGCATGGCGGCCTGAACGACTGGTTGTTGCCGCATATCGTGGGCCAACCGATGCCGCAGGAAGGTCCACTGACTTTCTGGCTCGGCGCGATCTGCATCAAGCTTTTCGGCTGGCTGCTGGGCGATGCGCTGGCGGCAAGAATGGCTCCCCTGTGCTTCTTCATGTTAGGCGCCGTTTCCGTGTGGTACTCGACTTACCTGCTCGGCCGCCGCGCCGAAGCGCAACCGATGCAGCTTGCTTTCGGCGGCCAACCGGAACCCAACGACTATGGGCGGGTACTGGCCGACGGCGCCTTGCTGATCTATCTCGGCTGCATCGGCCTGCTGCTGCACAGCCATGAAACCCGCGCCGAGGCGCTGCTTGTATCGCTGGTTGCTTTCCTGTTGTACATGAGCGCGCGCTATGTCAAGACACCCAGCTTGCGCAATGCCTGCATGCTCGGACTGGCGCTCGGATGCATCACGCTGACTCACGGCTGGGTTGTGCCGCTTGGCTTGTGGCTGAGCTTCTTTGTCAGCTTCCGTCTGCTAAACCTGCAAACCGGGCGCAGCGTGCGCCATTTATTGATAGCTGTTGGCGTCGCCATAGCCATCACCTCGCTCTGGCTTTTCAGCGCGAGCGCGTTTCGCCCTTTCAATAGCACGCCGTTCGACGGCTGGATGGGCTGGAATTACTCCCAGTTGGAGCTTCCCAGCTACGAATCGATAAAATATTTTTTCAAGAACGGCCTCTGGTTTTTCTGGCCGGCCTGGCCTTTTGCAATCTGGGCGCTGTATGCATGGCGCAGACAGCGGCAGGCGATGCACATTCTCTTGCCGCTATCGTTTGTAGTCGCTTTGTCGATTGTCGCCTTCCTGAATCCGAATGCTGAAGAAGTCGCCCTGCTCCCTCTATTGCCTGCGCTGGCAATGCTGGCGGCATTTGGACTACCGACCATGAAGCGTGGAGCTATCAATGCGGTCGACTGGTTCTCGGTCATGACCCTGACAACCAGCGCCGGATTCATCTGGATCGGCTGGATCGCGAAACAAACCGGCTGGCCTGCTCAGATCGCCAAAAACGCTTTCAAGCTCGCACCCGGCTTTAAGCCGGAGTTCAGCCTGATCGCTTTTCTGGTTGCTGCCGGAGCGACTATCCTCTGGTTCTTACTTGTGTTCTGGCGCCTGTCGCGCCAGCCAGTCGTTTTATGGCGCGCCGTGGTGCTTTCATCAGGCGGTGTAATCCTGTGCTGGTTGCTGCTGACGACCCTGTGGCTGCCATGGATCAACTATGGCAAGAGCTACGCCACCGTAGCGCGGGAAATTGCGCAAAAACTGCCCGATTCGGCCTATTGCGTCGAGACAAATGTTTCTTCGGCGCAACGAGCATCGTTCGCATATCTGGGAGGAATCCGTTTTGCCGGCTTTGATGACGGCCAGTGCAAGTTTGTCCTGCTGCGGGCTTATGCGGTCAAGAGAGGTGAACCCGCTCAATATCCGGCTGTCAACGGAAAAACCAGAATTCTATGGGAAGGCCACCGCCCGGCTGATCGGGACGAGCGCTTTCGCCTGTATCAACGCGTGAAATAATGCTGCATCAAGGCCCGCAAAAGCAGACCTTTCGTATCGTCAGCCTGGCATGGCCAATACTCATAGGCCAGCTGGCCGTGATCGCCAACGCCGTCGTGGATACGATGATGGTGTCGCGCTTTTCGGTTACCGACCTCGGGGCTCTGGCGGTCGGCGCATCGATTTACATCAGCGTATTTGTAGGACTTAACGGCGTACTCCAATCCCTCTCTCCGATCATCGGCCAACTCTATGGAGCACGCAGCTTTTCCGCAATCGGCGGCGAAGTCAAGCAAGGTGTCTGGCTGGGACTTTTACTTTCATTCATTGGCGCATTGCTGCTGATATTTCCGCAACCGCTGCTATCGGTGACGCAAGCATCGCCGGAACTAACCGCCAAGGCGTCGTTATACCTGCGCACGCTCGCCTTGGCGTTGCCGGCCTCTTTGGGATTCGTGATCTTCGGCGCGCTGAACAATGCGATGGGCCGGCCGAAAATGGTGATGGCGCTTCAGGTTTCGGCCCTGTTGCTGAAAATCCCCCTAAACGGATTATTTATTTTCGGCGGCCTTGGCCTGCCTGCCTTGGGCGGGCCGGGGTGCGCGATCTCGACCGCGATCACTTCCTGGCTGATTTTGGCTGCGGGGTGGCTGATCCTGCGCTTCAACCCGTTTTATAAACCATTTCAGCTGTTTGGCTCCGGCTTTCAGGCACCGAGATGGGCTTCGCAAAAAGAACTCCTGAAGCTCGGCATCCCCGTCGGCATGAATTATTTCATCGAGGTGACTGCGTTTACTTTCATGGCGCTCTTCATCGCCCGGCTCGGCGAAACGGCTGTTGCCGGCCACCAGATCGTCGGCAACTTCGCCACCGTGCTGTACATGCTGCCGTTATCGATAGCCAGCGCCACCGGCACGTTGACTTCACATGCGATCGGCGCACACGACATGAACGGAGCCCGGCGCATCGGGTTTGCCGGGATTCGACTTGCCGCCCTGGCCTCGACATCGATTGGCGTACTGGTATGGTTTGCGCGCGATTTCATCGTGCGCGCCTATACCCCCAACGAATCGATCGCGGCGACCGCGCTGCCGCTTTTCCTGTTTATCGCTTCTTACCAGTTCTTCGACGCCCTCCAGGTAACCGCGTCGTACATTCTCCGCGCGCACAAAGTCGTGCTCGCTCCAACCGTTATGTATTCCTTGACGTTGTGGGGTATCGGACTGTTTGGCGGTTACGTGCTCGGCCTGGATCCGTTCGGCCTGCATCCGCCAAAAGCGATCACCGGAGTGGGGGGATTCTGGTTTGGCACCAGCATCAGCCTGGTCATTCTGGCAAGCGGCATGCTGTGGCTGCTGCTTCGCACGCAAAGAAAAGCGCTGCGAGCATAATCTGCATTGCCAGGCGGGGTTGCATTCTGATCAATCCCAAACCATGCTCATTGGCATGGAACGTATCGTTCAGTCAGCGCTAGAATACAGTTACGAGCACGCACGCATTTCCGGTGCCGGAACCTTTTAAGGATCGAACTCATGGCCAAATACATCATTTGCCTCGGAAAATCCACACTCGACCGTATCTGGCCGGTTTCCGAATTGCCGGCATCAGGAGGAAAGTACCCGGCTAGCGATTATCTCGAATTAGGCGGAGGCATGGCGGCGACTGCGGCGGTTGCGGTCGCGCGCCTGGGCGCTAAAGCCGCTTTTTATGGTCGCGCGGGTAAGGATCGGGCCGGACAGGCAATGCTGGAGGAACTGGCCGGCTATGGCGTGGATGTATCGCAATTCCGCTTGTTCCCAGGTGGCAGGTCATCGGTTTCCGGTATTCTGGTTGATAAGGAGGGCGAACGCATAATCGCCAATTTCGGCGGCGCCTCCATTCCGGACGACGCAGGGTGGCTGCAACTGGACGATGTCCAGAACACCACTGCCGTGCTGGTCGACGTGCGCTGGAAAGAAGGCGGCGTTGCGATTTGTTCCGCCGCACGCGCGCTTGGAATCCCGACCGTCATGGACGGCGAAATTGCCAATGACGATATTTTCGCAGCGCTTCTGCCGCAGGTTGACCATGCGATATTTTCGCTGCCGGGCCTGCGCTCGTATGGCGGCGGCAAGATCAGCAGCCACATGCAGATACTGCAAAAAGTACGCAGCCTCGGGTGCCGGGTTGCGGCTGTAACGATGGGAGCCCAAGGCTGCTTGTGGATAGATGAGGAAGGCGCGCATCACCAGCCGGCTTTCGGAGTACAGGTAGTGGACACTACCGGGGCCGGCGACGTGTTTCATGGCGCCTACGCGCTTGCCTTGGCCGAAGGAATGGATATCCCTGCCGCGATGCGTTTTGCGAGCGGCGTGGCGGCGTTGAAGTGCACTCGCCACGGCGGTCGCGCCGGCATTCCGAACCGCGAGGAAGTGGACCGGTTTCTGGCGCAGCAAACCCACTGACCGCTTAAAAACCGTCCAGGAACCGCATAATTGGCTGCATCATCATTAAATGAGACTTTTCGCCGAAAATTTTCATAAGAGTTGCAATAATGGCTCTGCTTGCGGCGGCCGCGCTCTACGATCGTCTTCCGAGTACGACAGTAACCGTCATTCCTGCAGAGGCTGCTTATGCTGCTGCTTCCCCACCTGAGAAGTTCTGAAAAAATCGAACAGCTGCGACTGTTCTACGCATTATGGCCCGACAAGGCCACGAGGGATGCGCTGGCGAACCTGCAATTCTCATTGCGTGGCCGCATTATCCTTCCGCAAAACCTGCATATAACCTTGGCGTTTCTCGGGAATCAGCCGGCCTGGCTGCTGCCGACCTTGCGCACAATACTGGAACGGCTGAATTTTCCGCGAATCGATTTGAAGATAGACCGGATCGGCTTTTTTGCAAGAAGCCGGATCGCATGGGCCGGAATGAACGCGGTTCCGCCC
>Ga0366816_1005_pt1 | contig 38011 bp, 30 predicted proteins | sample TotcelN113001K15_FD_207019 | JGI IMG/M metagenome (GOLD analysis project Ga0366816, IMG submission 207019) | Enriched cells from coal bed in the Powder River Basin, Montana, United States - Total cells N11 rep3 HSBNCT.N11.300.1.K15 ... | reverse complement strand
GTCAGGCGTTCCCTTGCGAAGCATCAGGTCCCAGACTGCCTCCTTGACAAAGGCGGCGATGCAATAACCCAGGATGGCGGCCACTTCGCCAAACGGGTACAGCATTGCGGAAACGGCAATGCCAGCCAATACATGTGCGAACTTGTCTTGATCCATCAAATCCCTTCGAGTTGTATATCCCTAACTGCCAGACCGGAGAATTATGCGCGGCGCCGGGTAAGACAGCAGTAATATAATTCGAAATTGAAATTTCTGCTCGTTGTTGAGCACGTTCCAATTACGGCTCGCTCGCAACTCACGCCGGGGCTTTCAAGTTTTCCCGCGCAGCAGCGCAAATACTCTTCCCCCATAGCGCCGTCCGGACCGCTTTTGCAGTAACATGCCGTTGCAATTCCCCGACACGTTCCGTCCTTCCGCAGTCCCGGCATGTGGGGGAGAGGAATCTTCCTAGCCATTCCACGCCTGTTATAAGTGTAAAAATCATGGTCTTGTATCTTGAATGGTCCGGCTCGCTGCTTGGGTTGCTCGGCGCTTTCCTGCTTGCCGTCAATACCAGGGTCTCGCGCTACGGCTGGCTGGCCTTCCTGGTCGCCAACCTGGCGATGGTCGGGTTTGCCTATTGCATCGAGCGTCACGGGCTGCTGGTGCAGCAACTCGGGTTTACGGCGACGAGCATGCTCGGCCTGTACCGTTCCGGGCTGTGGCCGTCGGTTTTGAGCGTCCGGAGCGGCGAACGCGATTGAGCCCGCCGGGACATTGAAAGCGCGCCCCGGTTCTCTTCAGGAAGCGGTTACCAGTCAAACAGCGTCAGGAACAGGCTGGCAGCGGAAAGGACGAACAGGACGACCCCGGCCCATGTCAGCCATGCGATTTTCCGCCGCTGGACTTCGGCCTGGCCGACAAGCCTTTCATTCTGGTCGGCCAGTTCCTTGATCACCCTTGCGGACGCGACCATCTGGCCGTGCAATTCGGTTACCGTCTCCTCCACGGCGGCGAGGCGGGACTGCAGCTTTGCAATCGATTGCGGCTCCAACGGCTCGACAACCGGCACTGATACGCGCGCTTCCTGCTTCGGCGTTCTTTTTGTAACGGAACCCCAGAGCTTCATTGCGCTGTCGGCAACCTTGGGCGCGTTTTTCAAGACGTCGTTCCACGGAACCAACAGCAATACGGTACGCCAGTCAATTGCCATATCCATGCCCTCGCGAAGTAGTTAACTGACCAAATTTATAACATGCCGGCCAATTTCATGTCGCAACCGGATTGAGCGGGCTTTTCATTGCCGCGCCTCGGCAAGGCATTGCCCGGTGGCAAGAAAATTGCTTGCCATCAGACCGCTTGGTGAATTGCCGGGCAATAGGGGGTTCAAACTGGGAATTCAATCACTGAAGCGGATTGCGTCCCCACCGGCCGGGATTGGAAAAGATATCTATCGAGAAACTTTTCATGCAATCTTGGCATGTTGAGCGGCTAAATCGAATCATCTTTTTATGGAAGATCTGCAATGGCTTATTTTGAATGGAAGAACGACCTCAGCGTCGGCAACGAATTCATTGACCGCGACCATCGCAAGCTGGTGGAAATGGTGAACGCGCTTTACGACGCGTTGGCGCAGGGCAAGGCAAACGACGTGATGGGCAAGGTTCTAAACAACCTGATCATTTACACCAAGGAACATTTCCAGCGCGAGGAAGCGGAAATGCAGCGGATCAAGTACCCGCAATTCGGCCTTCACAAGCTGGAACACGAGAAGCTGATAAAGGAAGTCGAGCAGCTCAAGAAAAAGTTTAACGACGGCGCCGCTCTCAACCCGGTCCAGGTCGGAAGCCTGCTCGGCGACTGGCTCCGCAATCATATTGTGAAGGTGGACAAGCAACTGGCTTCCGCTCTCCGGGCCTGAAAATGCGCCTTTGCGTGACCTGATTCATGAAGGAGCAGAGAGCACCAAAGCAGTGCTCGCTGCTGCAATTCCTGCACGCTATCTGAATGGAACGAGCCCGCTGCCGGAAGGCGCGGGTTTGTTCAGCCCTTCCGAAGCCGGCTTGCTTTAACCAGTCCAAGCACCTCGTCGGGGCGTTCGCAAAAGAGCACGTTGGGCCAGTGCGGTTGCCTTAGCCCTCTCAAGGTTGACGTCTCCGCCCAGCGAGCCCCTATCCCAAGCACGCCGACCTCGCCGGATGCTTCCATGTCATAGGGCGTATCGCCGACATAGGCCACGTCATCCGGGCCGAGGCTCCAGCGGTCCAGCACGCCTTTAATGCCTTGCGGCTTGATCGGCTTATCGGGGGAGCCGAATTCGATAATTTCAAAGGTATCGCCCAAACCGAACTTGCACAGCGAGATTTCAGCGCTCTCGCGGCCCTTGCCGGTTACCATTGTCAGCCTTGCGCCGGCTTCGCTCAAGCCGTCGAGAAGCTCGCGGACGCCCGGGAAGAGATCCCTGAGTTGGTCGTGGCGCTTTTCGTATTCTTCCAGGTAAAGGCGCACGCCTTGGCGCCACTTGTCGCCAATCACCCGCTTTATGATTCCCTCTTCCGTGACGCCGAACAATGCCGTGACCTCGTCATAGTCAAGGCGTATTCCGCCAAGCTGCAGGAACACTGTCTGGAATGTGGCCACGCACAGCGGCAGCGTGTTCGCCAGCGTTCCGTCCAAATCGAAAATTATCCCTTTCATGAGCGATCCTTGCTTTTTATTGTTGCCTTGATAGTATAAGAAATCCGGGACAGCATGGGACAGTGTCAATAATCCATGGCGATCAGGATATTTTCATGGCTCAAGTTTGAGCCTGCTCCGCCCGTTTCGCGAATCCGTCAAATGTTGGGCGAACCAGGCGCATGCAGCAAGGCTGCTTTCAACTGGAAGCGTGCATCGAGCCGGCTTATTCCGCGAGAATAGGAAAGGCGTTGAACAACAGCTCGAACTCTTCCGCGAATACCGGCTTGGAAAACAGATATCCCTGGCCGTAGTCGCATCCGGCGGAAGCAAGCAGATGGCCCTGTTCCTTTGTCTCTATCCCTTCCGCGATCACCTTGATGCCGAGCTTGTGCGCCATCACGATGATCGCTTCGCACAGCGCCATGTCGTCGGAATCGGGCATCAGGTTGTGTATGAATGCCTGGTCGATCTTGATGTAGTCGATGTCGAATTTCTTCAGATATGAAAGCGACGAATAGCCGGTGCCGAAGTCGTCCAGGGCAACCTCGATGCCGGCGTCGCGCAGCATCAGGAGCTGGTCCGTCACTTTCGGGCTCGCATCCAGCAACAGCCCCTCGGTGATCTCGACCACGATGCCTTGCCCCGGCAAATCCAGCATTTTCAGTTGATCCATCCAAAGCCCGGCGTCGATGCCGTCCTTCTTGAATTGCACCGGCGAGATGTTGATGCTGATCTGGAAGTCGGGGTGGTACTTTTCGCGCCAGAGGGTCACTTGCCTGGCCGCTTCATGGAAAATCCAGTTGCCGAAATCCGCGATCATGCCGGTGTCTTCGGCTGCGGAGATGAATTCGATCGGATTGATCAGTCCCCGCGTCGGGTGCTGCCAGCGGATCAAGGCTTCGGCCTTGTGGATGGCGCCCGACGCCAGCTCGACGATCGGCTGGTAGGCAATCATGAACTGGTCGTTGTCCAGCGCTCCTCTCAGATCGTTGACGAGTCGCATCCTGGCCTGGGCCGTTTCCTGCATGGAAGCGGTGAAATACCGGTGCTGGTCCTTGCCGTTCTGCTTGGCGGCGTACATCGCCTGATCGGCATTTTTCAGCAGTTCGTCGATCTCGGATGCATCCTCGGGATAGAAGGTAATGCCGATGCTGGCGGACACATGGGCAACCTCGTCGCCCAATTGAAAGGGCTCGGACAGGTTTTTCAGGATATGCCGGGCGATCCGGTCGGCGTTGCGCGCGTCATGCAGTTCAGGCAGGACGATCGTGAATTCATCCCCGCCCAACCGCGCGACGGTATCGATATCGCGCACGCAGCCGCGCAGGCGCTCGGCTGCATCCTTCAGCAGGATATCGCCCATGTCGTGCCCGAGCGTGTCGTTCACGTCCTTGAAACCGTCCAGGTCGAGGAACATCAAGGCCACGGGCAGGTTCATACGGCGGGAGTTCCGCATTTCGTGCCGCAGGTGCTCCTTGAAAAGGTTGCGGTTGGGCAGGCCCGTCAGCGAGTCGAAATTAGCCTGCTGCCAAACCCTTTCCTCCGCTTCCTTTTTCACGGTAATGTCGGAGAAGAGGATGACCCGTTTGTTTACGGAGCCATCCGGATTGAAGCTCGTGTTGAAGGTGATCAATGCGGCAAACGATTCATGGTTCTTGCGGCGGCTCCACAATTCTCCTTTCCAGTAGCCATTCGCGTTGAGCTCTTTGCCGATCGATTCGAAAAAGTCTTCGCCGTTCCTTCCCGAAAGCAGAATGTCGGCATGCCTGCCTATGGCATCGCTGGTGTCGTAGCCGGTTATGCGCTCAAAGGCCGGGTTGACCGAAATGATGATGTCGCTGGCGTCGGTGACCATCATCGCTTCGCTGCTGTCCCGATAGACTATGGCGGCAAGCTTCAATTCTTCTTCGACCTTCTTTCGCTCGGTGACGTCGCGCATGATCCCCATGAAGCGTCCGTCCGGGAGCAATTGCGAATTGACTTCCCCTAAGAATGTCGAGCCGTCCTTGCGCAGGAACTGCCATTCGGAAATCGCATTATTGCCGACTTCCCATCCTTTCCAATTTTCAGGTACGCGAACCCGTTCATGCTCGGCAAGAATGTCGGTCACTTTCCGTTCAAGTATTTCCTTGCGCGAGTACCCCAGCATTCTGGCGCCATGCGCATTGACATCAATTAGGTGTCCTGTCATGTCCCCGATGAAGATCCCGTCGCCGGCGTTTTCAAAGAGAGTACGGAATCTTTCCTCGCTTTCCCTGGCAGCTTCCTGCGCCACTTTCAAATCGTGGACGTCGGTCGCGGTGCCGTACCATTTGACGATTCGACCCTGCTCGTTGCGCACGGGGACGGCCCGATTGATATGCCAGCGGTAGCTGCCGTCGGCGTATTGGATCCGGTGCTCGATCTGGTAAGCCTCGCCGGTTGCCACTGCATGGTTCCAGGCTTGTATCGACGCTTCCACATCGTCCGGATGGATGACCGGCACGCAGTCGAATTCACCTGTATCCATTTGTACAAGGCAGGGATATTCGCGGTGGCGCTTGTTGAAATAGTCCACCCTGCCGTCAGGATCGGCCGTCCATACCAGTTGCGGCATGGCATCTGCCAACTGGCGAAAGCGGATTTCGCTTTCCTGCAGCGCATCCTCGGTTTTTTTGCGTTCGGTTTCGCGGTCAAAGTTATCCAGCGCAAAACTGATATTGACGGCCATTTCTTCGAGGAGGCGAACAATCTCTTCATCGAACGCGCCGACCTGCTCGCTGTAGACGACCAGGACCGCATAAGAACCCCCGCGCCTCAAAATGGGAAAACTCGCGATTGAATTTATTCCGTACTTCAGGTTTTTTTCACGCCAGGGCAGGCTTGCTTGATTCTTGTTAAGGTCGTTGATGATGCACGCCTTCATTTCCCTGAATGCCGTTCCGGCACATCCCCGGCCTTCAGGAGAAAGAGACGTGGACATGGCGGTCAGATTATCAAGGTATCCCGTGGCTTTTCCTTCGCTTGCAACCGGCAGAAATTTGCCGGTTGCATCCGGAATGCCTACCCATGCCAGTTGCAGTCCGCCGCATTCGATCGCAATGCGGCAAACCAGCGGAAAAAGCGCGGATTCGGAAACGGCATGGATGATCGCCTCATTCGTTGCGCTAAGGGCGCGGTAGATGTTTTTTAGACGAAGCTCATGCTCATGCGCCTTTTCGCGCTCGGTGATGTCAACCGCAGTGCATAGTATGCCAATGATTTTGCCGTTTTCATCGCGCTGCGGCTCGACATAAAGATCGAAATATTCGATTGGTTTGCCGGGAGCTGTTGCTTGTATTTCCTTCCGCACCGGAACGCCAGTGTCAATTACCGATTGCTTGATCGCCTCAATTTCGGCAGCGTTCTCAGGCGCCAGGAAATCCCTGTCGCGCTTGCCAATGACCTGTTCCGACGAATATCCGAAGTATGGCCTTTGATTATAGGTATAGCGCAATTCAAGGTCCTGCTCGAACACGGTCACCTGCGAGTTCGTCAGGGCCACCCTGAAGCGCGCCTCGTTTTTCCGAAGCGCTTCTTCAGCCTGTTTTCTTTCATGGATATCGGTATGCGTGCCAGACATGATCAGAGGCGCGCCGCCCTTGTCTCTCGCAACAATGCTTCCCTTCGTCAATATCCATTTCCACTCGCCTGATTTCGTCCTGCAGCGCAATTCCACCTCATGAGAAGGCGACAGTCCCTTCAGGTGGCGATCAATCGAATCCCATGATTTGGCAAGGTCATCCGGATGGACATACGTTAGCCAGTTGTCCGGCGAAAGTTGCATTTCACCCGGGGCGTACCCCAGCATGGTTTCAAACCGGGGGCTGACTCTGAACTCCTGCTTCTTCAGGTCCCAATCCCAGAAGCCCACGTCCGAACCTTCCAGAACCCGCGCATAGCGCTCTTCATTCCGGCGGCACGATTCCTCCGCTTCCATGTATTCGGCCACGTCGATAATGACTGCGAAGAAATGATCCCATTCCGGGCTGGACGCCGAGACCAAAAACCACTTCTGCAGGGAATGAAGGAATAGTTCGAAACGTTCCGGCTGGCCGGTAACGGAAAGTCGCCCCAGCCTATCGAAGAGTTCCGGATCGGCTTCGCGTATTCCCGGCACAAGTTCGGTTGCTTTTTTACCGACCGCGTCCTTGAACCCGGCCTGTGCGGTAAAGACATCGTCGGCTGTCAGAAAAATGAAATCCCGTGGCCGGCCATCTTCGAAAATGGTCCGGCAATAGCAGATGCCACTCAACGTATCATGGAAAATAGGACGATGGACGTTCTCGCTATCTGACGGATATTCTTCTGCTTTAAACGGATCGGGCATAAGATTTCTGTTGAGTTGCTCTCTGGCTGCTAGAGGAGGGAGTCGCATGAGTATTACATTCCAATATTTATAGAACAAGCCGGTTTCACTATTGACAATAAGTAAAGAAACTGCCGATGCAGCAGGCGATTTGAGGCGCTGGTCTTATGACATGGGAATCGCTGCGGAAAAAGGGGAAATTCAAGATCTCGGTCATCAGCATCAAAGACGTGGCCGCACTCCCTTTTACTGGCATACTGAATGACAGAGCGACCGGGAAGGTCGCTCTGGTGAGGTAATCCTGTAGGCAGCGTGCCGACCTGGTAAGTCGGGCGCACCGTGCTGCAATCGAATCACTTGCCTATTTCGTGGCCGATAATGCCGCCAACGGCTGCGCCGCCGACGGTTCCCAGTGTGCTGCCGCCGGTAAGAACAGCACCGCCGACAGCGCCTACGCCAGCGCCAACCGCTGTGTTCTTGTCACGCGACGACATGTTGGCGCAACCGGCCAGACCCACCAGCGTTGCCGAAACAAGCATTCCGCATACAACTCTCTTTAAGGTTTTCATGGAATCCTCTTTTCTCAAATCGTGATCTTGATAATTCCGGTTTCCTCACGCGACACTCGCCAGCCGGTTGATGTGTTTCCTGCCGACAAGTGCTTATCTTCGTCAAAAACACGGCGCATGAGTTGCCTCGTTTTTGGCGTTGATGACTTATATTACAACAATTGCAAGGAATGCTTTTTCAAGCGAAAAAGCGGTCAACTAGCATTGGATTGCCGCTTCGATGACATGCCGTTTACGAGTTTTTCGCTTACATGTGGCCTTGATCGATAATGGCATCTACAACCAGGCGCGAACCGATTTCGATCATGAGGATATCCGCCTCGACGCGGACATATTTGTAGCCCCTGGGCGGTACGCCCAGCTCAACGACGAGGGCATGGGGCACTGCGTAATAGACAACTTCCCGCGGCAGTGGCTGGTCCCGGCGCCATTTCTTCGCCTGGCCGGGAGGAAGGCAGCCGTTTTGCTTCTTGGCGAGACCCGGCGGGCATTTCCCCCCACGATAACTTCTTTTGTAATACTCGCTCACGACTTGCTGGTGGTGAGCGTTAAAGTAGGGGCCGCCCGGACGGTCAACCTGTTTCTCTTCTTTATTCCATTCTCTTTCGTTATTTTCGTGCTTGTTTTTGCCGGCCCATTCCGGTTTGTCGGCCATTGCGGGATTGACTGTAAAGGTGCCTGCGGCGAACAACGCTAGCAAAATTGTATATTTTCCTGAGAATTGCATAATGTGGTCGATCCTTTTAATTAAGGAAAAGGCACGGTATCCATGTGTGTAATATGTTGCTCACGGGCAATATTAATCTTTTTTTAAAAAAACAATTGTTTCAATTTGTAATGGGACCGCGCGCATTTAGCCGGTTGCGGTCCTCAACGGCGCGCGCGCTTTTCCGGGAGATAAGCCTGATAACGCCAATGCGGTAGCGGAGGAGGGAGGAGCGCGTTTAAAAGATGAATGGATAAAGTTGAAGACGATGAGCATTTCCGGCATGAAAAACCGGCGCTCCCGGTACTCTACATAAAACGCATCACGACAAACAGGCACACCATCGAGAAGGCGATCGCAAGCTTGGCGGCAGAGCCGATGACCAGGCCAATAGTGGCGCCTATGCCCGCCCGTCCCGCTGCATGCAGCCCTCGCTGCGCGGATAACTCGCCCAGGACCGCCCCGATGAACGGCCCGAAAATGATGCCCGGCAGCCCAAGAAATAGCCCGCCAATAGCGCCGATCATTCCGCCGAGGATGCCGCGCTTCGATGCGCCGTAGCGCCTGGCGCCGACGGCTCCCAGGAAGAATTCGATGACCTGCATCAGGATCGCAAGGGCAAGAAGAATGGCAAGCGCGCCCCACCCGATATACATGAAGTCGTCGGCTAACGCTCCCAGAAAGAAACCGGCCATCAACAATATGGAGCCGGGGATCACAGGCAGAAGCACCCCGGCAAAGCCAAGGATTATCAGGACGATTGCCCCCAGCCAGAGAAGGTTAGGCGTATCCATGAATCAGCATGTCAATGTTGGGTTTCATAGAAAAGTCGAGGATGCCACGGCTTGATGGAAGCTCGAACCAATCACGAATAAAGTGGCGTCACGGCGAACCGCGGCTGCCATGACGCCTAAATTGATCGTTGATTAAAACACCAGCGTTCCGAGCATTACTCCAAACACCAGCACTACCAGGAAAATGGCCAGGGCGATAAAGAAGAGAATCTTTGCGATGCTTTTTGCGCCCGCCGCTACATCGGTGAATCCCAGAAAACCGGCAACAATGGATATGATGAAAAATATGATGGCCCACTTGATCATGATGCCTCCTTTTTCCTTGGCCCGGCTGCTCGTTTTATTTGCGGCGGCTGGCCGCAACGTCATCCGTTCATGCCAATAAGAGCCCTGCAATACGGAAAAAGTTCAATCGTTGCGTCAAGAGGCAATCGTCTCCAAAGCCGCCGGATGAGCCTTGCCCCGAGCTTATCTATTCCGGATTTTGAGCGCGCTTTTCAGACGGCATTGAAGCGGGCGTTGGCAGAAAGAAACTCATCCAGTTTTTCCGCCGATATCGGACGTGAAAACAGATAGCCCTGACCGTAGTCGCACCCCGCCGAGACAAGCAAACGGCGCTGTTCTTCCGTCTCGATTCCTTCCGCGATCACCTTGATGCCGAGCTTGTGCGCCATCACGATGATCGCTTCGCATAATGCCATGTCGTCCGAGCCGTCGGTCAGATGGCTGACGAAAGCGCGGTCGATCTTCAGGTAGTCGATATTGAATTTTTTCAAATAGGATAGTGACGAATAGCCGGTCCCGAAGTCATCAAGCGATATTTGCATGCCCTGGCGCCGAAACGCCTTCAGTTTTTTCGTGACCAAGTCCCGTGCTGTCCATCAGCAGGCTTTCGGTTATCTCGATGGCGACGCTGCCGCCTGCCAGCCCCAGTTCGTGCATATAGTTGAACCAGGTCTTGTAAAGGCTGCCATGCTTTCGGAACTGGACGGGCGATTTGTTGACGCTGATCTGGAAACCGGGGTGAAATGTCTCCCGCAGATGCTTCACCGTGCGCGCCGCTTCCCTGAAGACCCAGTTGCCTATCTCGACAATCAGGCCTGTCTGTTCCGCCAAGGGAATGAACTCGGACGGGCCTATCAGTCCGCGCTCGGGATGATGCCAGCGGAGCAGGGCTTCCGCCTTGTATATGGCGTTTGTCGCCAGTTCGACAATAGGCTGGTACGCCAGCTGAAATTGCCTGTTCTCGAGGGCCGAGTGCATGTGCTTGATGATCTGGTGCCGGAAGACGGCGGCCTCTTGCATGGCCGCATCGTAGTAGCTGTAGCGGTTTTTTCCGCGCTCCTTGGATGCATACATGGCCTGGTCGGCATATTTCAGCAAGCTTTCGCTGCCGGACGCATCGCTCGGATAAAGCGCAATGCCGACGCTGGCCGAGACGTAAGCTACCTCGTCTTCAAGGAAATAGGGCTCGGCCAGCTTTTCAAGGATGTCCCTGGCTATGCGCTCGGTGCCGTCAAGATCGGACATTTCGGCAAGAACGATCGTGAACTCGTCCCCGCCCAGCCGTGCCACCGTGTCGGTTTTCCTTATGCAGTCGCTTATTCTTGCTGCCGCTTCCTTGAGAAGCAGGTCTCCCTTGTCATGGCCGAGCGTGTCGTTGACGTCCTTGAAGTAATCCAGGTCCAGGTACATCACGGTCAGCGGCGTTTGCGTTCGCTGCGCTTTCAAAATATCCTGTTCAAGCCGCTCCAGGAACATGCGGCGGTTAGGCAATCCGGTCAATGTGTCGAAGTTTGCCTGCTTCCAGATCAGCTCTTCGGATTTTTTATCTTCCGTGATATCCCGCCAGAACGCAAAGCTGTATTCCTGTCCTTCGTGATTGATATAGTTGGCGATGATTTCCACGGGAAACAGATGGCCGTCTTTCTTCCGGTGAATGCTCTCAAATTTGCAGAATTTCTTTTCCTTTAACATTTCCCAGAACGTTTTCCACTCATCAATGGGCGTTCCGGGGTTGACGTCGGGAATGGTCAGGCCGAGGAATTCTTCGCTGGAGTAGCCAAGGTGGCGGCAAGCGGCTTCGTTCACGAAGTGGATGCGCCCGTCCGGGGCAACCAGACAGACAGGATTTATGGCCCTGTCGACAGAAATCTGCATCAGTTGCAGCGCCTCCTCGGCTTTCTTGCGTTCGGTAATATCCATGACAAACGCGACCCCGTCCGACTTGCTCTCCTCCAGTCTCGCCCGGGCGACAATAATGGGAATGCCGGTCCCGTCTTTTCTGGTGTACTCCTTCTCGACGACCTGGTGCATGCGGGTTTCCATCAATTCCGAAACGGCGAGCCGGTCCCGCGCCCGGTACCGCGGCGGAGTCATCTTGATCCAGTCGATGCGCCCGGCCTGGAGATCCTCCCGGTCATAGCCTGTCATTTCCAGGAATTTGTCGTTGGCTTCGATGATTTCGCCGCTGATTTTCCAGTAGATCACGCCTATGAGGCCGGCATTGTAAAAACCCTTTAGACGCGCCTCGCTCTGCCGTAATGCCGATTCAGCCTGATGCCGCAAGGCTTCCCTGTCGAAATTGTCGAGCGCAAAGCTGATGTTGGCTGTCATTTCTTCCAGCAGCCGCATAATCTCATCATCGAACGCGCCGACCTGATCGCTGTAGACGAACAGTACGGCATAGGAATTTCCCGCTTTCAGAATCGGTACGGTGGCCAGGGAATTCAGCCCCTCTTTTATCATCCTTTCTTTCCAGGGGAGCATCGTTTCATCGGTGGCGACGTCGTTGACGACAACCGGGCGTTGCTCCCTGTATGTCGTGCTGGCAGGCCCCTCGGGAGTATTCTTGTCGGAACGAACGGTTATATGGCCAGTATAGGCCTTATCAATTCTGCCGTGGCCGGCTACTGCAACAAACCGGTTGCCGGCATCGGGAACGCCGACCCATGCCAGCAGCATCGCGCCATAATCGACCGCTATTCTGCAGACGAGGGGAAACAAAGCCGATTCGTCCTGCAAATGAAGAATCGCCTCGTTGGTCTCGCTAAGAGCGCGGTACATGGTCATCAGGCGGCGCTCGCGTTCCTTGGCATTTTTGCTTTCGGTGATATCGCGGATGTAGCCGTGCCAGAGGATGCTGCCGTCCTCGAGTTTTTCAGGGCGGGCCTCGCCCGATAGCCATCTCACCCCTTTGCCCGGCAATATGGCTCGGTATTCGAGGCGCCACGGCTGCAGCGTGCGCGCGGATTCCATGCCGGTCTGTCTCAGTCCGTCCCTGTCGTCAGGATGGGTAAGGCCGGTCCAGGGCGTGGCGTCCTTTCGCAAGTCATCAGGCGCAAGACCGCAGATTTCACGAACCGACTCGCTGATGAAAGGGCAGGAAGAGCGTCCGTCCGGATACAGCCGGTACTGGTAGAGCATGCCGGGCAAATGCGCGGTCAGGTTCTTCAGCATGTGTTGGCCTGGCTGCCGCTCAGCCCCGTCCGGCCGGAGCTTTGCCCTGCCGGAGAGTTGCTCATTGCCTTTCAGCCTCAGAGCGAGATGCGTTCTTACCCTCGCCTTGACGAGAGCGGCATTCAAGGGCCTGCTGACGCAATCGGCGGCGCCGCAGGCCAGTCCAAGTGTTTCGCTGTCGGGGTCGTTGCCGGCCGTGATCAGTATGACCGGGATGTTCCGGCGGCTTGCCTCTTCCCAGATGGCGGAACAGGCCTCGAACCCGGCCATGCCCGGCATCCGGGCGTCAATCAGTACGAGATCGGGCTGATTTTTTGCGATGAAGGCCAAAGCGTCCGGCCCGCAGGTTGAAAAGAAGGTTTCACCGATGTCCGACAGGATCCGCTGAAGCAGCACGGCCTCGATATCGTCATCGACAATTAGCAAGCGGGGCCGTATCGTTGCCATAAAAGGAATAGTATCCAATCGGTCGAAAGCGCAATAGTGGCAATATTACCTACAAGAAACTGTTCCGAGAAGATAAATTGACAAGCCTATGCCATTAAACCGGTTTTTCCCTTCTTTTTTCCACAATATGGCGAGGCAAAAAGTCAGCCTGCTTCCGCAGGCGCTTCTTTTCCGCCGGGACTCTTATTTAAAAAAGGGTTTCCATATCTCCCGCAAACACCGGCCTGGAGAATAGATAGCCTTGGCCGAAGTCGCAACCGGCTGCGGAGAGCAGCTTGCGCTGTTCATCCGTCTCGATGCCTTCCGCAATCACATTGATATTGAGTTTGTGCGCCATCACGATAATCGCCTCGCACAGCGCCAGGTCATCCGAATCGGGCGTCAGGTTGCGCACGAAGGACTGATCGATTTTCAGGTAGTCGATGTCGAACTTCTTCAAGTAGGACAGGGACGAATAGCCGGTGCCGAAGTCGTCCAGCGCCACCTCGATGCCGGCGTCGCGCAGCATCAGGAGCTGGTCCGTCACTTTCGGGCTCGCATCCAGCAACAGGCCCTCGGTAATCTCGACCACAACGCCTTGCCCCGGCAGGTCGAGTTCCTTCAGGTGGTCAAGCCATGTCGTTAAATCGATTCCGTCCTTTTTGAACTGAACCGGCGATATGTTGACGCTGATCTGGAAGTCGGGATGATGCTTTTTTCTCCAACATGCCGCCTGTCTGGCAGCCTCATGAAAGACCCAGTTGCCTATCTCGACAATCAGGCCGGTTTGTTCAGCGAGGGGAATGAATTCGACCGGGTTGATCAGCCCCCGCGTCGGATGGCGCCAGCGGATCAGGGCTTCGGCCTTGTGGATTATGCCGGTTACAAGGTCGATGATAGGCTGGTAGACCAATTCAAACTGATCGTTTTCAAGCGCTTCCCTCAGATCGTTGACCAGCCGCATCCTGACTTGAGCCACTTCCTGCATGGAGGCGGTAAAGTATTGGTACTGGTTTCTTCCGCTTTGCTTGGCGGCATACATGGCCTGGTCCGCATTTTTCAGCAAGCCCTCGACGTCGGTTGCATCCTCGGGGTAGAAGGTAATGCCGATGCTGGCGGACACATGGGCAACCTCGTCGCCCAATTGAAAAGGCTCGGAAAGTCTTTTGAGTATGTGCTCCGAGATGCGCTCGACGCTGCTTGCGTCGTGAATTTCGGACAGGATCACCGTGAACTCGTCGCCGCCAAGCCTTGCCACGGTATCGGTTTCCCTGACGCTGCTTTGCAGCCTTTCCGCTGCCGCCACTAACAGCACGTCGCCCATGTCGTGCCCGAGCGTATCGTTCACGTATTTGAACCCGTCCAGGTCCAGGAACATCACGGCGAGCGGAGCGCTAGCCCTGCGCGCCTTCTTTATCGCCTGGCCCAGGTGGGCCTGGAAAAATCGGCGGTTGGGCAGCGCCGTCAATGCGTCGAAATTGGCCTGCTGCCAAATTAATTCCTCAGACCGCTTTTTCTCGGTGATGTCCGAAAACAGGATAACCCGCCTGTGCGCGGAACCGTCCGGGGTGAACGTGGTATTGATGGTGGTCAGGGCGGTAAATGGCTTGCCGTTTTTTCGCTTGTCTTCTATCTCTCCCTTCCAGCGTCCTGAACTATTAAGCGATTTCCAGAGCGACTTGTAAAAATGCTTGTCGTGCCGGTCCGAGTTCAACAGAAGGGGGTATCTGCCTATGACATCGTTGCGCTGATGCCCGGTGATTTTTTCGAAGGCGCGGTTAACCGCAATGATCGAATTATGGGAATCGGTAATCATCAGCGCTTCGCTGCTATCCTGATAGACCACTGCGGCCAGTTTTGATTCTTCCTCCGCCTTTTTTCTGGCAGCCTCGCGGTCGACGTTGTCCAGGCAAAGGCTGATATTGCCAGCCATTTCTTCCAGAAGAAAAACGATTTCGCCGTCAAATGCGCCAACCCGATCGTTACAGACCGTTAGCACGGCATAAGGTTTGCCGGATCGTGAAATCGGAAAGGCAGCAATAGACTGCACGCCGTGTATCCGGTTCTTCTTGCTCCAAGGCAAAGCCCGGCTTTCCATCTTGAGATTATTGGCGACCGCGGGCCGGTTTTCCCTAAATGCGGCACCGACAAACCCTCGCCCTTCAGGTGCGTCCGGCGTTGCCATGACCATGAGGTTGTCAAGGTAAGCTGACGCTTTCCCGCTACTGGCGACAGGGACGATTCTATCGGCTGAATCAGGAATTCCCACCCAGGCTAGCGACATGCCGGCATAGTCAACCGCGATCCGGCAGGCTGACGGAAACAGTTCGGAGTCGGTTCGCAGTTTCGCGAGCGCTTCGCTGGTTTCGCTCAAGGCGCGGTAAACAGTCATCAGGCGCCGCTCGCGCGCGCCGCTTCCGCGCTTGAGCGACAGGTGAATCTTTACCCGTTTCCGCACGACGGGAGGATTGATGGGCTTCGTGATGAAATCGACCGCGCCTGCCTGCCGCCCCTTGGTTTGGCCGTCGATGTCATCGCGGGCAGTGATGAGCATGACCGGTATGTCCGTATAGTCGGCATCCTGCTTGAGCGCCTTGCACGCTTCGAACCCCCACTTGCCCGGCATGTCGGCGTCGATCAGCACCATATCGGGCCTGAATTCCCCGGCTAAAGCCAGGGTTTTGGATTCATCGCTAGAGCGAAATATTTCCGCCATTTCACCTAGCGCCTCGACAAGAGGCAAAATAATGCCGTCGTCTTCGCCTGCGATCAGTAAACGAGGACGAATCGGTAATTGTAGAGCTGGCTTATTCACCTTGTTTCCCGCACCGCGCGTCGGTATCCGGAGCACGCCAAGTAGTTGCTCCTGCCGAAAAAGACATGCGAACTGTGCTGCAGAGCGGGGGCGAGCAGGCGAGAAAAAAGAACGGTAAACGGAGTCATGCAACCTTCCTGATGTGCTTGTGTTAAGCAACAGCGGCACAATTACAAAAGGAAAGGTCTAGCCGCGCTTAAGGCGGCATAACAGAAGAGCGATCATTGCAGAGGCGAATCCTCAAAATCGGCTCACGCCGATTGAATCTGTCTTCTGGCAGCCCCGCTATCGTAGTCCCAAGAGGACGGTAGACCGGAGGCTTTGCGACCCCGGCTTTTGCGCGGGTGTGCCCATATTGCTAAAAAATCATTAGAGACGAATAGTAACGGGTTCGATTCGGCTGAGCAAGAAAACCCATAAAATTGTTTATAAAAAAAACACACCTTCGGCAAAGCGATTCATATCCGTTTGTATACTTCAGTTGCAAATGCGCCGTCATTTTGCAGCATCTACCTCATAATTGAGCGGATAGCCCCGGTTTGGCAAGAGCAGGGCGGGTCATTGCTTTCAAGCCGCAGCCCGGCTAAGCCGCAGGTTCCGCAAACGCGGAACCTGCGGGAAAATACAGCCGCGCATGGCGGATGCTAGGTTGCGCTGACCAGGACCGCATGCCTGCTGTCGGGGGCGGCATCCCCTTCCATCACGATGATCTTGCTGCGTGCGACGTTCTTCGACGAAAGGGTATTGGAGACCTCCCGCAACGGTCCGATTGCCGTGCCGTTGGCCATTCCCGTCGGGTTGGTCTTCAGCACGGCGACCGGGGTCTTATGGCCGCTCACGTACACGCTGTAGGCGGTTTGCGGCTTCAGCTTGAACAGCGATACTTCCAGCGAATCGACCACCCCCATATTGCGCGCCACGACGAAGCCCCTGGCCGCGCCCGATACCGGCTTCAATGCAATGTTGATGGGTTCGCTGTTGACGCGCTGAACCAGGTTGGCTGTCCCGCTTCCAGCGGGAACGGCGTTGGAAACATATACCAGCGCTTGCGGCGCCTGCCCGGCAGGTATCCGCGCAATGACCTTGTTCGCGGCGGTATCGATCACATCGACCGCATCGCCGTTTTCCAGCCCGACGTACATGCGGCTTCCGTCATCGGATGGCCAGATGCCGTGCGGCAGCGCCCCGACCGGAATCGTCGCCACCAGCCTGGGATCCCTGTCGGTCGTGTACACCTTGACCGCGTTCTCGCCGCCGACAGTGACATAGGCGAATGTGCCCCCCGCTGTTTTGGCAAAGCCCAGGTGATTGGTAATCATGCCCGTATCGATAACGCCTATGACGTCGAGTGTCCGGGTATCGATGCGGGTGACCTTGCCAACGTCCTTGTGAGTCATCCACATTTCCCTGCCGTCGGGCGTGAACTGCAAAAATGGCGAGAAGGGGCTAACCACGGCAATGCGCTTGATGATCTTGTGCGAGGCGACGTCGATGACGTCCACTTCGGGCGTGAAGCTGGAAACGACAAAGGCAAGTTTTTTGTCAGGATGAAAAAGGACCATGCCCGGGCCCGGCGCGGTTTCGATGCGCCCGGTCTCCTTGAACGTGTCGGGGTCGATCACTGAAATATAGTTTTCGCCGCGCACGACAGCCCACGCTTCCTTGCCGTCGGCGGTAAAGAAGCCTTCGTGCGGCGCGCGGCCGATATAGGCTGTGCCCTTGACCTTGTTGGTGGCGGTATCGATGAACGTGACCGAGTTGGAGCCGTTCGAAATGACGAGCAGGGTTTTATGGTCGGGCGAGAATCCCAGGCCGTGCACGTTGATTTCACCTTTGTAGAGTGGCGACAACACGTCCGGGCGCTGGTTGCCCAGGCGAATCTGGCCAAGCAGCGTGTTGGTGGCCGGATTGATGACCGACACGGTATTGCTGTTCTGGTCGGCGGTATAGACGCGGTCCTGCGGGCCGGGAACAGCCCATGCCAGGTTGGCGGCGAGAGCGCAAACAGCAAAGGTGGACAGCAGAGGAAATGTTTTCATGGTTATTCTTTCCTTTTCGGTTAATAGGTTGCTCTACTTGACGGGGTTCGATCCGACGGATTGCCGGGCCTGGTGCTGCTGAAGCAGCACGCGCATGAGATTGATTTCGTTTTGCTGTTCGGTAATGATCCCCAGCGCAAGATTCCTGAACCCGGGATCGTCGGTGTAAAGCAGCAGCGCTTTTGCCATGTCGATAGCACCCTGGTGGTGCGGGATCATCATCTCGGCGAAATCATGCTCCGCGATCCCGTTCATTGGCGCGCGCCTCATGCCGTCGCCCATTACCGCCATGGCATCGTCCATCAGGGTGGGGAAAGGCTTGGCGGTGCTGGCGACGAACGGGGCAGGAAAGGCATTGGAAACGGGGACGGAATGCTGATGCGCCTGCTGCGCTCCGGCAGGGGCGGTGACGGCAAGAACAAATGCCCCGGCTATGCCTGATAACATGGATGAGATAGACCTTCGGTGCATTTCGCTCTCCTTCAATCGTGAGAACTATCGAGCCGCGCCTTTGCATGCTGAAATTTTATAATAACATTTTAATAACTATTTGAACGCCGTCAAACTTGTTCGATTGCATGGGTTCGGGGAACGTCGCATCCGGCCCGGATCCGCAATCAAACCTCCACCTTCAGTCTTGCGGGCTGATCAGTCACGGCGAACATTTCGCCGTGGGGCACGATGGTGATTTGCCCGAATTCCTCCAGCAATGCGCGGTAGGCGGATGCCACCGGACGCGGCTTGCGCTCCAGGTCGTAAAGGCCGCAGGCGTTCACGTGGCCGCATTTCCTGGCAAGCTCCACGTCCCAGTCGATCTGGTCGGTCAGCGAATACCAGGTGAAGCCCAGCACCGGCACGCCGTCGGCCCGCATCCGCAGCACGTTGATCCACTGCTTCCACAGCCAGTTCGGCGCATCGTCAGCGTTCAAGACGTTCGTCTCCGTATGCATGACCGGTTTGCGGTATCGGTCATAGTAGGCTTTGGTAATCTCGTACTAGCCGAGCACGTCTTCCGCAGAGGTTGTTGTGCCGTCCGGGAGGAGAATGCGCTCGTTGCGGCCGTAGTAGTCGTTGCCCATTATCTGGTATCCCGGCGGTTCGCCGCGCATGAACCAGTCGTATTCCTCGCGCGTCATGCCGTTGTCCATCAGGAACAGGAACACATCCGCGTCCGGGGGGAACGCATAGAGCAGGTCGAGCGCGAGAAAACGCAGCTTGTTGCGCAGCGCCACTTCGAACGTCGGCGCGGAGCGCGCCTCGTGTGTGTACTCGGCGCTCTCGCTTTGCACGATGATGCCGTCGGGACGGCGCAACGCAATGCGGTGCGTGGCAAGGATGCTGGCGGCCACCAGGTGTTTCGTGGCCGTTACGTAAGCCGCATCGGACCTTAGCTGTTCATTCCACAGCCCGTCGCGGGCGCTGACGCGGGCGGTGACATAAATCTCATTGATCGGCGTGTAATGCCGCACCCACGGATAGCGCCCGGCGACCGCGCCGGCGTATTCGGCAAAGTGCATCGGCAACTCGGGGTTCTGGAAGTTGCCGATCCAGTCAGGCACGCCGAAATGCATCAGGTCGAGGATGGGCGTGATTCCGAGCCGCCGCATTTCCGCCATGGCCTGGTCGGCAAATTCCCAATCGTACCGGCCGGGGCCGAGATGGATGCGGTAATACGGCAGTCCGTAGCGCAGCACCCGCAGTCCCAGTTCCTTGACGAGCGCGAGATCCTCGCGCCAGCGCTCGTAGTGGCCGCATTCGGCAAGTTGATCACGGCGCACGCGGCCGTTTTCGATGGTCGGGTAAGAGCACTCTATTCCGGTGGCGAACAGGAAATTTCCGGGGCTGCCTGTGGGAAACCCGCTACCGTCGGAGCCCGCCGCGCCTCCGAACTCGTCGCCTGCATAGTCGTCATTCTTGAACTTGCGGCGCACGAAATCGAGAAAGCCCGTAGTCATCATCGTTTCTCCTGTCGCCTGAGGCGTTCCAGAAAGCGGTCCGCGGTGCGGAGCGCGAGCGCCATGATCGTAAGCGCCGGGTTCGCGCCCAGCGCGCTGGGAAAGGTCGAGTTGTCGCTGATGTACAGATTTGGCACATCGAACGCAAGCCCGTCGGCGTCCACGACTGCTTGAGCCGGATCGGTTCCCATGCGGCAGGTTCCGGCCACGTGCGCGGTACGCTGGTACGACCAAATGTCGCGCGCTCCGGCCGCCGTCCAGATTTCGCGCAGCAGCGCATCTCCGTGCGCGCACAGGCGGCGCTCGTTTTCGCCCATCGTAAAGTGGATGCGCGGTTTAGGCAGCCCTCGACCGTCGCGCTCGGACGCGAGTTCGAGATAATTGCCATCATATGGCAGGCATTCGCCCAGGATATTGATGCCGGCCATGTGATTGTAGCGGCGCATGTGCGAAAGAAGCGCTTCTCCCCACAGTCCGCACGCTCGCGCCACCTGCGACGCGTAAGTCACCGGCATGATGCCGATGCTCTGCAGCAGGTAGCCTCCGGCAAATCCGGCATCTTTCGGACGGTGCGTGTCTTCCGAAATCAGCGCGCCCGGAATGCCCTTGTAGGGGCGCACGTCTTCCTCGAACTCCCCCCATACCTGCAGACCCATGTGCGTCATGAAGTTGCGCCCGACCTGTCCGCTCGAGTTGGCGAGGCCGTTCAGCAGCAGCAGGCGCGGCGTCTCGACCGCTCCGGCGCACAGGAACACGGCCCGGCAACGCTGGCGCCGTTCCTGCCCGCCGTGCATATAGACCACGCCGGTGATCCGTCCGCTGCGGCCGACTTCGAAGCCGGTCGCAAAACTCTCAGGGCGAATCTCGGCCCCGGCTGCGACGGCGAGCGGTACATAGGTGACATCCATGCTTCCCTTCGCGCCAACGCTGCAGCCGGCTTGGCAGAAGCCGCGGTTTGCGCATGCTGGCCGCCAGCCGATCCCTTCCTGGAAGTAAGATCCCGAGAGCGCCGCATTGGGCGCAGGCGAGGTGCGGATGCCGAGCGTAGCGCAACCGCGCTGCATCAGTTGTGCGGCGCCGTTCATGGGCAGCGGTGCGAGCGGGTAGGGCGCGCGCGGCGGTCCCCAGGGGTAGGGCGAGGGGCCGGAAACGCCGAGCACGCGCTCTACTTCATCGTAGTAGGGCTCGATGTCGGCATAGCCGATGGGCCAATCTGATCCAAGCCCGAATTCCGTGCGCAGCATGAAATCGTCGGGCTGCGCGCGCGGCACGTAGGCGGTGTAATGCAGCGTCGAGCCTCCAACTCCCGTGCCGGAGTTGTTGCGGCCAAAGTGGACCGGATCCTCGCCGTCGCTCAGGCGCTCGTCGTTCCAGAACAGCTTGGACTGCCCGCGCTCGTCGGTGACGAAGTCGCGTTCCGGCATCCACCATTTTCCGGCCTCGAGCGCGACGACGCTGAGACCGGCCCCGGCAAGCCGCGCCATCAGCGGCGCGCCGCCGGCCCCGGTCCCGATAACCACGGCGTCGACGGCTTTCGTTGGTTCATAACGCCGGGCGGGTGTGCCGGCCTGGCCGGAAGTCATGTTGTCCCCGGCGCAACCGTTGCGCTCGGAGCGGATGCGCGCGTTTCATCGGATGCATGCGTCCCATCATCCAGCGCACGAGGCTCGTGCGGCGCGAGCCGGTTCAGGCCGACAGCCTGCCAGCCGTGCGCATCCGCGTACCCCGCGTAGCCGATCTCATCCTGCGCAAGCGGATGGCTGTAATAGCTTTCGGCCAGTTCCGCCAGTAACTCTTCGAAGAAGCGCCGAGGGTCCAGTTCCTTCCATGCCTCTTCCGTAACGTCGCCGCGCTGCACTGCGTGCAGCAACTCCTCCTGGCTTACGCTGCCGAGAACCGCAAATGCAGCGCCGAACATGGATTTGGCGCACTCGTCCAATGCCTGAAGGCCATGCCGGTACGTTTCTGCATCGGGCGGCAGGGCGGCGTAGCGCCAGCCTTTCCCTTCATGGCGCGCCAGGCGGCCATCAACAGCAGCCGCCAGATCGATGGGTTCCGGACGTTCGGTCTGCGGGATGAGGCGCTCGCAAATAGCGCCCAGCGTTGCAAATGCCGCCGCATCGAAAAAGCAGAGGTCCGATTTACTGGAAGTGTTCAGACGCGCAAGCAGCACCTCGCGCGTTTGCGGCGTCACGAGATCGGTTGCAAGCAGCCGCCGCGCCGTGCCTTCCGGGTATGACGGCGCGTCCGGCCGTTCCGGTGCGGAGGTCGCCTGGTCCGGTTTGTGCTGAGACCGGTGCGGGTTCATGTCAATCGCCGGCCGAGAGCCGTCCGCCCGTGACATGAACAAGGCTTCCGGTCATGAAGCTGCCGTCGCTCGACGCCAGCAGCACATAGGCGGGAGCAAGCTCCTCCGGTTGTCCCGGGCGGCCGAGCGCCACTTCGTGTCCGAAGTTCTCGACTTCCTCAATCGGCATGGTGCCGGGAATGTTCGGCGTCCAGACCGGGCCCGGCACGACGCAGTTCACCCGGATGTTGCGTTTGCCAAGGTAAAGCGCGAGCGACTTGGTGAAAGCGTGGATGGCCCCTTTGGTCGCCGTGTAGTCGATCAGGATCGCAAGCCCGGTAAGCCCGACGATGCTGCCGGTATTGATGATCGAGTCGCCGCTTTTCAAGTGCGGCAGCGCCGCCTGCGCCATGAAGAAATAGCCGTAGATGTTGGTGCGGAACGTGCGCTCCCACTGTTCCTCGGTGATGTCCTCGAAGCGCTGCTGCGCCGCCTGGAACGCGGCGTTGTTGACCAGGATATTCAGCCCGCCAAGCTCGCGCACCATGCGCCTGACCGCGTCGCGGCACATGTCCGGGTTGCGCACGTCGCCCTTTATCACCATGCAGCGGCGGCCCTTGGATTCAACCATGTCGCGCGTCGTGTCCGCGTCGTCGTCGTTCACGTTATAGAAAATCGCCACGTCGGCGCCTTCCATTGCGTAGGCGATCGCCACGGCGCGCCCGATGCCGGAATCGCCGCCCGTTATCAGCGCGGCCTTGCCGGCCAGTTTTCCGGCCGGACTGTAGTTGGAAAGGTCGCTGTCCGGCTGCGGGACCATGTCCTTTTGCTTTGCCGGATAAGGCTGCTTCTGCCCGTGGATGTCGGAAGCCATCGGGCGCGTTTCATTCGGCATGGCTGTCCTTTATAAAGGGGATCAAACAGGAACCGGCATTTTTATTATCTGACGATCAATTAATTTGATTACCGATATGCCGTGTAGTTCCGTTGAGCTCATCGAGACGGCAACCTTCGGTGCCGGCAGGGTGGTTATTGACGATTCCGCATGCCGGAAATCAGAAAGCCCGCGGTTGCGGGCTTGCCGTCCAGCTCGTTGACAGAAGGAAATTCAGGGCGCGGTGAAAAACCGTCCTTGCAGTTCTTTTAGACCTGGCGCTTGCAGCAGTTCGCAAGCCTTGCGGCAGGGCGGGTCCTAGTGGCTGGCGATGATAAGTTCGTTTTTCATCGAGTGCTGCCGGATACGGACAGATGAAGCGAAGAAATGCGGTTCATATATTCTGCAGGGCGAACTGCCGATCGTCTTGTTCCTGCATGCGTACTATTTTTTCAATTCCCTGCGGCGATACAGGGCCGCAGAAATAGCGGCCTTGAATTTCATCGCACTCGTTCTTTTTCAGGAAAGAGAATTGTTCCGCTGTCTCAACGCCCTCGGCCAGTACTTTCAGGCCAATTGCATGCGCAAGGGAAATGACTGACCTGGAGACAGCTTTATTTTCTTCATGTGCAGGCAATCCATCTATGAAAGCGCCGTCAATTTTCAAACGGATGACGGGAAATTTAACCAGCTCGCTCAGGCTTGAATAACCTGTACCGAAGTCGTCGATGGAAAGCCGGACTCCCATCGCATGCAACTCCTGCATTGTTGAAATGGCCTGCGGGACATCCTGCATGATCAGGCTTTCCGTCAGCTCCAACTCGAGATACCGGGCTTCCAGCCCGCTTTCCTTCAGGGCTTGTGCTACTTGGCCGGTTAAAATGTTTTCCTTGAACTGCCGCGCCGAGATGTTCACCGAAATAACGAACGGCGGCATGCCGGCGTCTTGCCATGCCTTGTTCTGCTCGCACGCGGTACACAGCACCCATTCGCCAATCCATGCAATCAATCCCGCCTCTTCCGCCACTTCAATAAATGCCTGGGGGAGAATCACTCCTCTTTCCGGGCATTGCCAGCGAATCAGCGCTTCCGCGCCGATGATTCGGTTCGAATGCAAATCCACTTGCGGCTGGTATTCCAGGAAGAACTCATTGCGCGCGACAGCCTTTTTCAATCCCTCCTGCAACGCGAGCTTTTCGTGGATTTTTGCATTGATTTCACTTGTATAAAATTGGTAATTGTTGCGGCCCAATGTTTTCGCCTGGTACATGGCGGCATCCGCGTTCAAGAGCAGGGTGCTGCAATCCTTTCCATCGTCCGGATATATTGCGAGGCCCATGCTGGAAGTCACTTCCAGTTTTTGGCCTTCGATGAACATGGGTTCGGCAATTGCATTTCGAATTCGTTGCAGGATCGTCGTGAGGGATTCGGATATTTCGGATTGATCGACCAGGACAATCACGAATTCATCGCCGCCCAAGCGGATAACCGTGTCGGTTTGCCGTACGCACTGCAGCATGCGATGCGCGGCGGTTTTCAGCAACTCGTCGCCTGCCTTGTGCCCAAGGCTGTCGTTGACCAGCTTGAAGTTATCAAGATCGATGAATACAACCATCATGGATCTGCCATAACGCTGGGCGTAGGATATCGCCTGCCGTATGCGGTCTTCCAGCAATGTGCGGTTGAGAAGGCCGGTGAGCGCATCATGATGAGCCATGTGGCTGATGCGCTCTTCCGCCTGCTTGCGTTCGGTGATGTCGCGCACGATGACAACCACGCCGTCTTCTACCCGCACTACTTGACGGTAGAGCCATCTTGCTTGCACTGCCGCAATGTCGTTTTCCCACTCATGCTCATGAATCACCCCGGTTCGGACGACTTTTCCAAACTCGTCGCGGAGGCTGATGAAGCGTTCTGGCGGCAATAATTTGCTTATTCGCCTGCCAAGCAGTTCCGCTTTCGATTTCCTGAAAATCCTGGCGCCGCGCTCGTTTGAACTGTTGAGCATGAAATCGGCAATATGCCCGTCATCGTCATGCAAGCTGTGCAGCACGAAAACGGCATCGAGCGTGGCTTCGGAAGCGGCGTAATAGGTTTCCTGGTCCTTGCGCGTGCGCATGCGGATTATGGCGAGATCCCAGGACAGCCTGCTCATCATTGCAGCAATCGCGGCCAGCAATAGGCTGGTTGCGGTTGCCGCCCATAAATAGGTGCTCCTCTGCTGCTGGAACCCTTCGAACTGCTCCGCGCGCGACAGCCCGACAATAACAGTCAGGGGAAAGCGGTAAAGTTGCCGGGCTTGCGTATAGCGCTCGATTCCATCCCATGCATTCACTAGCGGGGCGCTCCCGGCATTCAGGCCGGCCTCGCGCGAAGCCATGTCCGCGGTTTCGCCCCAGGATATTTCATCGCCTGTCCGCTTGGATAGAAAAACGCCATCCTCTCCAACAATGCCGAGCACGCCGTTATTGCCTAATTTCGAGTTTTCATAGCCGCTTGTAAAGTAGGCCGAATCGACCATCACCGTTGCAATGCCGGCAAACGATCCGTCGGGCGCATTGAGCCGGCGGCTGAACTGCAGTTTTCCCGCTCCGGCCGTCAGCTTCGTGAGGCTGCCTTCCTGATTGGTTGCATCGCGCGCCTGGTGCGCCAGGAAATAGGGTTGGCTGCTGACATTTTTAAATTTACCGGAATGGGTGTTCGCAATCACCTCGCCGGTACGGTCCACTATGCTGACATTAAAAACAAGAGTAGGCGGAAGCAGCCCCTTTTCCTTCAATTCGGCGAGCGCCAGCTTCTTCCCTTGGAATTCATAAGTGAACTTGATTGTTTTCAAGGTCTGGTCGATTGCGTCGAGGCTGCGAATCATTTGCGCTTCATAGATGTCGGCCGACTCCTGGGCCGATACTGCCGCAGCACGCTCGACGGCTTCCCTGCCGGACTGTATGAAATAAAAGATGGCAATCCAGATGGCGCTTATCATCAAAATTGCAAACAGGGGAAACAGGAAGTACGCCTCGAATGCCCGCCCGGACCCATTTTCCCGGATTTTAGAAGACAGTGAAAATAAGCGTCGATTGCGTAACATGTTCATTGCATTCGCCAGGGTCGTTAATCGCCCGGCCTGCTTGCCTTCTCAAAAATAATGCAGTTATGCTAAATGACTAAGATGATGTTCATTCCTGCACCTGGACTACTTTTACTTTTTCATCGACTGAACTGCGATCGATATAGCCGATATAACCGGGATTGACGGCAACCATCTTCTTGACTCCCTGGTCGTGCAACACTTCCTTGGGAGGCTGTCCTCTTCCGGTAAAGATGATCTTCGACCAATGCGCCTTTATCTGCGCCGGGGTCTTGTCCGCAAATTTCCGGTAGAACTCGTTGCGTTCAGCCGAGCCTTCCGCCAGATCGACCGGTACCGCGTGCTGTCCATTTGGAAAACGGCTGGTCTTGCCCAGGAAAATATCCGTAATCTGATTGCTGCTCAACGCCACTAATGCGCTTCTGGGCGAAACCACGACCACGACCTCCGCCATCGCATTGCCCGCTCCGAAACACAGAGCGGAGCTCAGGGCGCATAGTATTTTTCGTCTTAAGGGAGACATGGTCGGCCCCCTCAGAACAGAAAATCAACAGTGATGCTGACGACATTGAACGTGCCGCCAGTTACAAAGCCGGGTTGCACATTAACCAGCGTGCCGGGCGATCCATTGATAATATTGCTGTGGTCATACTGAATCTTCAGGGCGGTATTCCGGGCCAGATCCCAGCGTACGCCAACGGAAATCGTCTCTTGGACGGGCGCGCCCTGCAAGACTGAATTGAGCGAGTAATTGAGCGCCGCAGCGGTTGGGCGCGCATTCGCAGGATACGAGGACAAGGTTAACCCCGGATCGGACGTCTGGCTTCTGACGCTTGTACGAGCGTAGGAAACATAAGGCGTGAACTTATCCACCCGATAGCCGCCGCTGGTATACCAGGCCGCTCTTTTTCCATATACGGAATTCGTATCGATAATGCCCCATTCACCTGCCACGAACCATTTCCCGGGATCGTACATCCCGCCAATGCCGATGAAGGAAAAGGGCTTGTTGTTCGTGTCATATTTATCGGCAAGGGCATTCCCCTCAGAGCCGAAATTTCTGAACCCGTCTGCCAGCGGCCTATAGGGCCCTATGGTCAAGTCTGCCTGGAAATACGATAAATGCAGAGTAGCGGCGCCATATTCGATGGTATCGAATATGCCAATGCCATGCTTGCCGCTGACCTCGCCGCTGGCGGTGTCGTCATTCGGGATTTTGGCGCTGCTGTTTCCATAGCTCAACTGCACTGTATTGCTGACTTCCCCAAACCGCTTGCGCCAGCTGATGTCGATGCCGTCGCTGTTGGTAAGAGGAACAAGCCCATAAACCTCGACCGGCGGACGCACCCACACGTTGGCAAACCCGACCTTGCGATAGTCGGAAACCAGAAAATTCGGCAGCACGATGCGGCCGGCGCGCACACTGAAATCCGGCGTGGCCGCGTATTTGATATTTGCCCACTCGACAGCGGGCGCATAGGTGCCATCGTAGCGCTGTTCGGATGTGACTTGAACAACCGCCGAAGTTTGCGGAGTGAACTGGGCACTTACCTGCGCTCCGATGCGGCTATCCACATCGGGACTCCAATTGCGGCTATGACCGGCTCCGCGATACTGGAGATCGTTGGCTACGAAGTCGGCCTTATGTTCGCTGGAGTGCGCCAGGCCGATCGTTCCATATCCGCTGAAGGAAAAAATCGATGGCTCAGGCAGGCTCAATTCAGCAGCGGCGGCGTTGCATGACAGGATTGCGACTAACGCAACGCCTATCGAATGCCCCTTCATTGGTTTTACGCCCGCGATGGATTGATTTGCCACTACCCTTTTCCTCTATTGCAAAAATAGATGCCAGCGTCCGGGCATGGTTCTGCCACATGACATATGAATAATATTACATTATGGCAACAGTATCCAAGGAATTACTTGTCAAATAGAGACTGAAAAACACAAAAGCCCGCATAAGCGGGCTTTCCGTCCAATGCATTGACAGAAAGAAGTTCAGGGCGCCGCGAAAAACCGGCCTTGCAGTTCTTCCAGCCCCAGCGCTTGCAACAGTTCGCCGAGGCGTTCGCCGGCCTTGCGGCGTGGCAGGTCCTTGTAGCTGGCGATGATGAGTTCGTTTTTCATCGAGTGCTCCCAGCCCACCAGTTCGGTCACGTTAACCTGATAGCCGTGGGCTTCGAGTTGCAGGCAGCGCAGGACGTTGGTGACGTGGCTGCCGAATTCGCGCGTATGCAGGGAGTGGCGCCATATTTCGACTAGCGGATTGGCCAGCATCTGGCCCTTGTGCTTGCGCAGCACGGACGCGACCTCGGCCTGGCAGCAGGGAACGAGGACGATGTGCTTCGAGCGCTTGGCCAGTGCGAAATGAATCGCATCGTCGGTGGCGGTATTGCAGGCATGCAGGGCGGTGACCACGTCGATTTCGGCCGGAAGTTCGTCCGAGGCGATCGAATCGGCGACCGACAGGTTGAGAAAGGACATGCCGGAAAAACCGAGCTGCTGCGCCAGCGCCCGCGATTTCTGCACAAGCTCGTCGCGCGTCTCGATGCCATATACGTGCGAAGCGCCGCTTTCCTGCTTGAAGAACAGGTCGTACAGCAGGAAGCCGAGGTAGGATTTGCCCGCGCCGTGATCCACCAGGTTGAGCGCCGGCTTGTCCTGCAATACGTCCTTCAGCAGCGGCTCGATGAACTGGAGCAGGTGCGTCACCTGCTTGATCTTGCGGCGGCTGTCCTGGTTCATCTTGCCGTCGCGCGTGAGAATATGCAGTTCCTTGAGCAGTTCGACCGACTGATCCGGGCGCACTTCGTAGGATTTTGCCGTCATTTCGGTCGGGGCGGGCTGCACAGTTCCATGGCTATCCCTGGCGGGTGAAACTCGATTACTTGTTGCATCATGGCGCTTTTTCATCTGGTGCTTCGGGCCCGGCATTACCCGGCCTGTGGTTGCAATCCGGTATTATCGCAGTTTTAGCGCCTGCGCTTGCGGATTGCCCATGCTACTTGACGGGCAGCGGCACCTCGCGGCTTCGGAAGCGAAGCAGGGCATACGTGGCGCTGGCTGACAGGACCAGGGTAACGATACTGACAAGGAAAGAGCCAAGGCGCTCAAGCACTATTGCCATATCCGTGAAGCCGAATACCAGAGAGATGCCGATCCAGGCGGGTATGAGCGATAACTGGCCTGCAGCCGCCAGCCCGACTAATTCCCTTCTTCCAGCGTCATCGGCTGAAGACAGGCTGGCCGCGATCCCGATAAGCAGCGCGAACAGAAAGCTCGTCGTCAGGTTGCCGAATCCATTGAATTGAATCGGCGGCTCCATGAAAACGGCTGCTGCAAATCCTGCCAGCACAACCAGAAAAGAGGTTAGCATTACATTCAAAACGCCCTGCCGGAACAGCGCCCAGTCGCGCGTCCTCAGGCCGAACCCTATCGACAGCATCTGATGATGGTACGGAAGGAACAGCAGGCCCGCTATCATGACGGGAATATGCAGGTTTATCATGCCGTAGGCCAAAAGCAGCGCGGCGATAAAGGCGCGGCCTGCATGACTCGCGGTGATATGGCTGAATTGCCACAACTCCTGAAACACATCGGTTGCCGGGGCGACTATAGGCAATGTTTCGCTAGCCGTATCCCTGCCCGTAATCAGTGAGCGAATGTCCCGAATGGAGACGGTATGGCTGGAGCGCTCGTAAAAAGGCGCATTCAGGAGCTGTTCGACGAATTTTTTGGCTAGCGGCGTCGAGGTTTCGAGCTCTACCTTGTTGCATACGCCAAAAGTTCCCCCGGCTTGATGGATATGGATTTGCTGGAGCACGGCTTGGCAGATTCCGACCGAAAAGGCGATTTCAAGCACATCCTTTCCCTGTCCTGCGGGGGACTTTACGCATACCAGCCGCATAGCGATCTCCTGCTGTCAGATGAATGGCCGGCGCCTGCATGGCGCAACCTGGCTCATGCGCCGCAGAGGCATCGGGACGACCATGACGATGGGCATAGTGAACGCTTGCATGGTATCACCCGGGCACGCCCGGCGATTCGTTGCAAAGCCGGGAAATTTGCTGTAAGTCATGCAAATTGCGGAAAGCGGCCATGAACAAGAAAGTACGGCCTGGCTGTCGGCATGCAAGCCTCCATGTCAGGATGAATAGAACCTCAGCCTAGGGCAATCCGCAGGAAAACGGCCGGTGCAATAATCGCTCCGATTGCGCAACCGGCCAGGAATCCCTTGTAAAACCAGCGCTTTTCCTGGGAATGCGGCTCTGCGCGGTCCGGCAATATGTCCGGCTCAACTTCTCCAGGCGCATGGCGGCATTCAACCCAGACGAATAGGCCAAGAGACCAGACGAAGACGCTGGTGCCCACGGCAATGATCGTCATGAATGACAGGTCCGGATTCCACTGGGAAAGCGCAAGAATGCAGAAAACCGTGACCCAGCTTGCAATGGCGACTACCGGCAGTGCGAAGCGGAAACGGACGAACCGCAGCAGCAGGGGGATTATCCCGGAATTGCCGGTAGCTGTTGATGAGGATGGAAGCAATTGAAACCCGCGCGGATGATTGGATGCGCACCAGCCTAATCCCGTGGAATAAGCGCCGGTTTGGGTTTTCGCAGAAAACTGTCAATTTGTCGCCATCGGCCGGCATGCCGGGTTCTGCCGCAAGCAGTCATATCATGGACCGATCCTGCCGGTCGCCAATACGCCCGGCGGGAATTTACCTGTCATGTCATGTCTTGCGACAGAGGCAGTCCGGCATAAGGTTGAATTTGCAAGGATGGGCGTACATGGTATTATTTTTCTTCGGAGCGGAAGGATATTGCCATGATGCGGACTAAAAAGTCGAATGACGCCAGATCGCCGCATGCCCGGAAGCGGGTGCTGAGGATAGAGATCGCTCCCGCCACCATGGTCATCGGGGTGCTTGTGTTGTGCGTCGCATGGCTGCTCGTTCGTCTTTTGCCGGTGCTGCTGGTTCTGGTCGCCGCCCTGATGATTGCCGGTACCTTGAATCCCGCTGTTGAATGGCTTGAGTCCCGCCATATCCGAAGAAGAAGCGGCATTGCCATTGTTTTCGGCCTGCTTTTGCTGGTCATCGTATTGCCGCTGATCCTGACCATTCCCACGCTCGTCGACCAGGTCGCGAGCCTGGTCGCTCATGAGCCGGAATTGAGGGCGCGCGCGGCCGGCTTCCTTTCCCGCTATCCTCTTACGGCGTCTCTCTCGGACTATCTGCGCGACTTTCACTACGATGCGCTGATCAAGTCGTTCGGCATCCAGATGCTCGCTTTCTCGACGCGCATCATTGAAATACTGGCCTATAGCGCGGGTGCCGTTTTCCTTGCGCTGTACATCATGATCGACCGCGACCGGCTTCGGGGCGCGCTCTTTGCGGTGGTGCCCAGATCGCACCATATCCGGCTATCACGCATCATGACTAATCTGCAGACCATTGTCGGCGGCTATTTGCGCGGCCAGATAGTCACCTGCCTGCTGATGGGAATATTCCTGTACATACTGCTGCAAGCGTGCGGCGTGCCGAATGCGCTGGCATTCGCGGTATTCGGCGGCATTGCGGACGTGCTGCCGTTCATCGGCGTTTTTCTGACGATGATCCCGGCAGTCTTGGCCGCGCTTGCCAAGGGACCTGTTATTACCCTGGTCGTCTTTGCCGCGCTGCTGGTTTATGAAGAATTGGAAAGCCGTTTTCTGATTCCGCTGGTGTATGGGCACGCGTTGCGCCTGCCTTCCTCGGTGGTGCTTTTTTCGCTTATTGTCGGCGGCTCCCTGTATGGAATAGCCGGCGCGCTCCTGGCGCTGCCGCTGGCCGCAACGATCCTCATGCTCATAGACGAGTTACGAGTCGAACTGCCGGGCGAACAGGCCGGGAACCCGGATCTGAAAGAAGAGGATAAGCGCAACGAAGCTGAATACGAGCGGAGAACCGCCGGCATGGCGGCCGAGGAGGCAGCGGCTGTCGCCGTTGAAATCACCGACCACAGAAAGAAGGAGGAAACCGATTCAGGCCAGCATGCAAAACACGGCAGCCATCCCGAACGCCCGCACCCATGAGAGCAGGCCGGTGCATGCTATCGGCCCCTTGCATCCATTCGCCGTTATTGCCGGTTTCGCGGTTCCCCCGCCAAGCCCTGCATCGTGCAGTCTTGATCTGTCCCGCCTTTATCCGATAGATCCGATTCATGGATGCATCTGATCTTTTTCCCCCGGGGTCAGCGTTTTTCCATGTTGTCGCGCATGCTGCCGTAAGGGTCGTCTATGACGAAGCGCCACGATCCGTCGGCCTGCTTCCTGACGACTTCAATGCTATGGAAGGTGCTTTCGTGCAGTTTGCCTCCAGCATCCGTCCACGTCATTTTCGCCTTCATCCTGTTGGTGCCAATGGAACCGTCGGCGCTTATGGCGGATTTGATGAATTCGATTTCATACCTGGCGTTCAGCGCGATCAGGGCGGCATTGGCCTGGCGTATGGCATCCGGCCCGGACACTGTCTCTCCCGATTTTTTGAAAATGACAGCCGTCGGCTCGTATAGCGCGACGCAGGTTTCGATGTCGCCGGCTTCAAGCGCCGCCAATAGAATCCGGTCGCATTGTTCAGGCTGCAAGGCTGCTCTTGCAGTTTTTTCGGTTCCGGTATCAGTCGGCATAAGCGCTCCAGAGGATAAGTGGGATAAATGGTTGAAGGACCGGGTCAGACTGCCTTGATCAGGCGATCGAGTTCGCCGGCATCGTCGAGTGCGGACAGGTCGTCCAGGCCGCCCACATAGGTTTCGCCGATGAAGATTTGCGGCACGGTGCGCTTTCCGGTGCGCTGCCGCATTTCATCCCGCTTTCTGGGATCGCGGTCGATGTAAGCTTTCTCGATTTTGGTTACTCCCTTCGACTTGAGCAGTTCCTCCGCCATGACGGAATAAGGGCAGACGCCGGTGCAGTAGATCAATACGCTGGCAGTCATTATGCTCCTTCCGTTTGTACGGTTGCGGGCAGGCGAATGCCTCCCCGGAGCCAATATATTTCCTTGAATCCGGCGCTGTCAATTTGCGAAACCGCAGTGGATGCGCGCCTCGTTCCGGCAAGGCACAGTTATGGCGGCGCGGCCGGCCATCGGGCGCAATCGCATATTAGCCGCGCCGGCGTTTCCGTCAGCAGGGGATGGCGCTAGAGGGCGGGCAGAAGTTTCTGGCCAGGGCGGCTTGAGCAGGTCTTGATGTTTTCTTCCGCGAACGCCTCGAAGTCGTGCTCCGTCAAAGGCCGGCTAAAGAGATAGCCCTGCCCATACTCGCAGCCGAGTTGCTGCAAAAAGCTGGCCTGGCTGTCGGTTTCGATGCCTTCTCCGACTACCTCAAGCTCCAGATGATGCGACAATGAAAGGATCGCTTGCACGATCGCGACGTCGTCCAGATCGCCAGGAAGGTCGGAGATGAAGCTGCGGTCTATCTTCAGCTTGCTGAGCGGAAGCTGCTTCAGGTATGCCAGCGACGAGTATCCGGTGCCGAAATCATCCAGCGACAAACGGAAACCCCGTTCGGCAAGACCAGTCAGGACAGGGAGCATATCGTCAGCCTGGGTCATCAGCACAGTCTCTGTGACTTCCAGTTCAACCATGGATGGCGTGACGCCTTCCTCCATGACGATACGCTCCAGGTTGGAAGTGAAATCGGGATCGCGGAACTGGCGTTCCGAAACATTTACTGCGATATACATCGGACCGAATCGCTCGTTCCAGAGCCGAATCTGGCGGCAGCTCCTGCGCAGCACCCAATAGCCGATATGCAATATCAACTGATTTTCTTCCGCTATCGGAATTAGCTTGGCGGGAGAAATGTAGCCCTCGGTCGGATGCTGCCAGCGCAGCAGTGCTTCCATGCCTGTAATTCTGCTATTCGCCAAGTCCACTATGGGCTGATAGTGCAGTTCCAGCTCATCATTTTCAAGGGATTTTCGCAGTCCCGACTGGATCATGAAGCGGTACGATGTCCGCCTCGACATTTCCGGGTTCCATATTCGCACGGTATTCTTGCCCTGCGCCTTGGCTTCATACATGGCTGCGTCGGCGCAGCTGAACAATGCGTCGAAACTGCGGGCATGATCGGGCATTATTGCAATGCCGATGGAGGCGCTGACGTTGAATTCCCTTCCATTGCAGTGGAGGGGGGAATCAATAGTATCGACAATCTTGCCTGCCAGCTGCGTAATCGAATCACTATCTTTCGGGTTCTCGAGCAGGACGGCAAATTCGTCGCCGCCCAGGCGGGCCACCACGTCGTTGCTGCGCAATGAGCCCTGCAAGCGATTGGCGACAGTTACCAGCAGTTCGTCTCCGGTGGCATGCCCAAAAGTGTCATTGACGTACTTGAAGTTGTCCAGGTCGATGAACAGCAAGGCGAAAGATCGCGAACTGAAGTTGAAAGAAGAGCTTAGCTCCTTCAGACGGCGGTTGAGGTAATGTCGGTTGGGCAGCCCGGTGACGCTATCGAAGTGCGCCGCGCGTTCCAGTTGTACCTCGGTGTTCTTGCGTTCCGCCAGTTCCGCTCCAAGCGCGCTGTCGCGCAACTGGACCTGCTCAATCATGAAATTGAAGTTCCGCGCCAGCTTTCCAATCTCGTCCGTGCGGTGCACATCCATGCGCACGGTCAGATCGCCGGAAGCGACCTGCTCCGCAATATCGCTTGCTTGCGTCAGAGGGCGGCTTACCGTATTGCGGATCGCTACGAATATGAGGAAGGAAAGAATCACGACGGCCACCAGACCCGCTCCAAGCGATAAATTGCGTACTACCACCACCTCGCTGGTAATATCGTCGGCATACGCCTGTCCCACCACGATCCATTCCCAATCCGGATAATGATTGAATATCACTATCCTTTCGCCCGGATACGAACTGCCGCTTTTATCATCTTCGGCGGAGATGCGAATAAGGCCGTTCTTTTCGGCGAGTATTTCCTTCATGTACTCGCGCCCGCTCGCATCAATCATCGCCAAGGCGTTTTGCCCTTTTCTTCGGGCGTCGACAACGATATCCCCGTAGCTTTTGCCTACCTTTGCGTCCAATACAAAGAAAAAGCCTGCGTCGCCAATCTTGAGGTCGTAGATCCGGTTCTTGATCGACTTGACCTCTTCCGTGAAGTCGACCCCGACGTAGAGGGCCCCTATGATCTGGCCTGATCCGTCCTTGATCGGGTTGTACTGAGTAAAGTATTTGCGGTTGAACAGGGTGGCGATTCCGTTATACGGCTCGCCGTTTATGAGGTTTTTATAGGCGGGGTGGTCATGCTCGAGCGACGTTCCAACCGCGCGCTCGCCTTTTTCATTCTTCAGGGAGGTAGATATCCTGACGAAATCGATGCCGCTCTTGACGAATACCGTCGCCATCTCGCCGCTGCGCGAGCTGAACCTGTCCGGGATCGAATAATCCAGGTTTACGACTAAACCGCCGTTTTTCAATATCGGGGTGGAGACGCCGCTGACGTTGATGTTATTGGAAACATCCAGCATGAAGCTGCCGGGGAAATAGCCCTCCAGGATCTTCGATGAACGGCTGGCTTCGCGCTTCAGTCCTGTGTTGAACAAATCGATCAAGTCGATTACAGACTGGTTCTTTGCAGCAAGTTCCCCGATCGACTGCCTCTCCAGTTCGTTCATGGCCGAGAAGCTGATGACAATTCCATACACCGTGAATATGAACGCGACCAGTACAAAGCTAATAATAGACAGCCGTACCCCGACGCTCACATGGTCTAACCCGATCTTCAACTTCTTCACTTCTTGCTCCGCTTGCTTGCTCTTCCATGCATGACATGAAGGATTTCGATTGCTGACAACATTTCTATTTAGTGTTTGTGCCTGTCGTTGTTTTTTCAATACTGGAGAGGTTGAGCATTCTATTCCCATAGTGCACGGTCCGTAAGTATTTAATTCGGTATTAATAGCAGGAGCGGGCTCGATGCTGCATTGGCGGAGTGCGATGCGGAGATGATGATTCTGCTGGAAGAAAAGCTGCTGAATCAGTCAGTTCGCGAGGTTATGGCGGCAGGCAAAAAAAAGCCCACAAAAGTGGGCCGAAGTGTCGCAGTACTAACACGTTAAAGGGAGAGAGCCGAGGCTCGTATTACATAATGCAATTGGCGTGCCAGCTTGATTGCACCGAATTCGTGCGGCTTGATAACGCATCCGTCGACCCGACGCCGTGAGTAAATGTCACTTGGATTCCGGCGGCGGGGCGGGGCGTTGGGATAGCAATGTGTTCCGGACGAAAATGATGTGTCCGCGCAAGCCATAGAAAAGGTCGCCGAAGGAAGCCGGCACGACAATTTTGCTGACCGTGTTTTCGATGTGGTCCAGGTGTCTCAGAAGCTCCTCGCGCCTTTCCGGGTCGACCGGCGGCTTGAACGCGTCGCGCTCGAGATCCAGCAGTACCCGGTACCAGCGGTTGATGCGCGACTCCATTCGCCAGCGGTAGATTGCCGGGGCCAGCTTCAATGCGGGTATCAGCAACAGCGCGACCGGGACAACGAAGGCAAGAATGCGCGTGATGACGCTCGCAATCCCAAAGGGAAACGTGCGGTAGAGAAAACTCTTGCCCGATACGTAGTAGCGGCTGGCATCCGGGCTGATGCGGAATTCATGCTCTTGCGGAGCAGGAAACTCGCCGCGCTTCTTGAACAGGCCGGGCGTGCCGTGAACCTCGCGCGCCGCTTCGAGAAGCTGATCCGACAGGACCGGATGCAGATTGTCGCGGGCGATGATTTCGACTGTCGGGCCGATCAGGTTGATTTTTTCGGCGGGAAGGTTCTTGCCGAAATCGAGCGAGCCCTCGGGCAGTTCCAGCTTGTTCAGATAGTTGATGCGGCGGGTGTAGGCGTCGGCCTGCGTGAAATTGAACAGGTGGACATCCGGCGTGTGCATTAATTTGCGCATCATGTCGGTGGATGTGGAGTCGCCCATCACGAAAATGGCATCGACCCGGTTTTCCAGCAGGGCGCTTGCCAGGTCGCCGGAGCCCGTGTCGGCAAAAGCCGTGTCGCCGCCGGGCTCGATGCCGTTTGCCTTGAGAAGCGCGAGCGCCAGCGAATGCGCGCCGCTGCCTTCCTGCCCGGTATCGAGGCGCATGCCCTTGAAATCGGACAGCAGTTTTTTGGGCTCGCCGCGATAGAAAATCATGAGCGGCTGGTAGGCAATGCTGCCGAGCGACATCAGGTTGCCGATGTCGGCCTCGTTGACTTCGCCTCCCAGAACGAACCCGATGTCGACCGCGGCTTTGGGGTCGGACAACTTCCTGAAGTTGTCCATGGAGCCGCCCGAAGTGAGAACTTTTACCGTGACGCCTTCGCGCGCCAGGATCTGCTTGTAGCGCTCGGCGTATCTTTCGAAAGAGCTGCCTTTGGGCCCGCTTGTGATCGTGATGCTGTTTGGCGCGGTGAAATTCATGAACATGAGGATGGCCGTGCCCAGCGCCAGCGCCAGCAGCAGGATGACGCCGATGGACACGATCTGTCCCCTTCCGAAAAGGCCGTTGAGTTTCGCGGCCATCCTGGCAAAGTAGATTTTGGGTTTCACAGAGATAATCCTCGCGGGGTTTTTGCGGCTTGCCAGGAAGCGCATCGGTGCGCAGCCTGCGGTGTTACTGAATTAGTCGAAGTTGCCGTTGTTCCTGAATGATTTCCTGCGCCAAGGGTACGCTGCTTCTCCGCTTCCATGTCGGCTCCGCCACTATTTTATGCGGGCGGCCTCATAACCGACAAGCCGGGCTGAAAACCGGCATGCCGGACAGTTCGCTCATCAAGTCCCCAGCCTGCCTTTCCTGGCAAGCAGGTGCAGCAGCATCCCCAGGGCCAGGGCGCCGGCCACATTCCAGGTTGCCATTCCGGCAGTTGCGACCGTTATGAACATCTGCTGTCTTGATGACTGGCCGGGCAGGTTTGCCAATGCGAGAAGAAGGCCGGCAAAAAACAGGATGACGCCCAGCACGGCAACCGGAAAAACCTGGAACA